>Ga0315904_10006349_pt1 | contig 16185 bp, 14 predicted proteins | sample LakEriMetagenome_6_FD_203529 | JGI IMG/M metagenome (GOLD analysis project Ga0315904, IMG submission 203529) | Freshwater fungal communities from buoy surface, Lake Erie, Ohio, United States - Buoy 12 MA120 | ecosystem: Environmental > Aquatic > Freshwater > Lake | place: USA: Lake Erie, Ohio... | reverse complement strand
ACTACGTTTTTGTTTTGAGTAGAGGCGATCGCAGCTTGTTCTGCTGCCTGTTCTGCCATCTTTTCTTTCCTTGCAGTTTGCAGTTCTTTATTGCGGCGAGCTATTTCCTCGCGTTCTGCTTTTCTGGTTTCTTGGGCGAGGGTAACAGCTTCTAGGGTCGCCTTCTGAGTAGCTGTCAACTGCCCAGACGTTTTAGTAACCTTCCTAATTCTTGCTGCCTCAGCCTCCATTTGTTTCATGGATTCCTCTTCATCTTTCTGATCCCGAAGATTGTCCTTGTACTCTCGCGTGATGTCTTCTAAGCTCATATCCTGTGCAAGTGGGCGAATTGCTGCCTTGGTTGCTGTGGGCGTAGAAGGAGGTTGTGGGATTGGAGGGGCTGTTACCTTCTCACTTAAGCGTCCAGTCCACCAGTCTAATTGACTGGCAGCCATATCTACTTGACCTTCAAGCATTCGGACTTGTACTTGATCTGCACTCTTCCCTTTAGCACGTTCTATCTCAAGTTCTTTTTTCCTGCGGATAAGGGTAGCCTGTGCGTTTTTTATAGTCGTCGAACCCTGTCTGTTTTTCTCCTTACCGAGTTGAGCAGCAACAGCATCGGCTGCGTCTAGGATCTCTTTCTCCTTCTCACTCCATTTGCCGACTGCTTTAGTAGATGCTGGTGGAGAGATAGGGTCAGGAGTCGGAACGCTTGCGTTGGCAGATACCTCAATAGGGGCTGGTGGGGGAACGGGATCAGAAGTCAGGGCATTTACATTCTCTTGGTAGAGTTTACTTCGCTGCTTTTTAAGCTCTCCTAATTGAATCCTAAGCTTACCGACATCTCTTGGATTGGCTGCTTTAATCTGTTCCGAGATAACGTCCATCTGAGCCGTTGTCTCTTCAATGGCTTTCGTGTTGTCCTTGGGACTGGCGATCGCTTGAGGCAGAGACACTGGGATTGGATCAGCAATCGCGGCAGAGGGTTCAGGTACATCTACAACAGCTACAGGCTTGGTCGCAGCTTTTCTCCTGCTCCGCTTAGGTGGGCTAACAGGTTCTTCTACCTCTATTGGTCGGGCGATCGCCGTGGGAACGTCAGGAATGTCTATAACTTCTGGGGGTTTGGGAGTGGTTTTACTTCTGGTGCGCTTAGGCTTAACAGGTTCCTCTGGTACTTCTATCGGTTGAGCGATCGCCGTGGGAGATTCAGGGATATCTATGACTTCTGGGGGCTTGGGAGTAGCCTTACTTCTAGTCCGTTTAGGTTTGACTGGTTCTTCCACCTCTATTGGTTGGGCGATCGCCGTAGGGGGTTCAGGGATATCTATGACTTCTGTGGGCTTGGGAGTAGCCTTACTTCTAGTTTGCTTGGGTGGCTTAACTGGTTCTTCCACCTCTATTGGTTGGGCGATCGCCGTAGGAGGCTCAGGTACTTCTATGGGGGTAAGGGGGGGAGGTGATGGGGTAGTAGTCGTAGCAGAACTAGCTACTACCTGCCCTTTTCCTTTTTTCCCAGTGGGAGGAGTAGGGGGAGGAGTTGGGGCTGTATTGGCTGTAGGCGCAGTATTAGCATTGGGCGCAGTAGGCGAGGTAGGAGGAAGGACGACTGCTGACGGAGTTGTAACAGGAACATTGGCTACTGTCTTCCCTTTTCCCTTTTCCCCCACAGGGGGAGTAGTGGGAGGAGTAGTGGGGGCTGTATTAGCTGCCGTAGTTGTCGGAGGCGCAGGTGGTGGCGTAGGGACAGGAGTGGGGGTAGGAGATCCGCCCTTGGGGGTATTAGGATTTTTGGGCTTCTTAGTGGTAGGAGGTGGTGGTGGCGACGAAGACGCAGGAATAGGGGTAAAAAGCTCTATCCGTAACTTCTTCTCCACATCAGGATCTTCTAGATAAGCGATCGCGTCATGCCCCACTTTTCTTACCGTAGTCGTGTTCGATTTGCGTGGGAATATCCCAAAAGCGTCCTCTTCCCCCATGAAGGGAAATTCAGTGATGTTCCTATTGTCAGTGATGTCAAAATAGGGCGTTCCTAAGGTGGCTACACGCACTCTACGAGCGATCTGCGCTGCTACAGGGTCTTTGTCACCCCTTCTATCTCTCATGTTATTGAGGATATCTAGTGCCACCCTAACGTCTTCGCCACCATCTCCTGCTGCGATGATGTTGAGGTTGTAGTTGTTTCCTACGGAATTGTCGTTATAAAGAGTATAGCCATGAGCATAAAGATTGGCTGCTAAATTCTTGGCGTTGTCAGAGATAGGGGAAGAAAGAGTATATAGTTTACCACTCGAAGCCCCCATGCCCATCCCAGGAATGGCTTTTATGCCAAGATTCTTCGAGATGGTTTTCCCGAAGCCTTCGGCTGCCATCTTTGCATAATACTGGGGAGAGTCAATCGGGAACCAATTAGAAGCAGGTTTTTCAGGGTATTTAATTGCTGAACTTAACTGGTCAGTGTTGACTATATGAGTCAACCCCCCTCTGTAAACGCCACTAGCGTCGGGAGTCCCTCTAATATCAGCAGGAATAGCGTCAATAATTTCTTGTGGATCTTGATATGAGCCAGATACGACAAAAGTAACATTAGTTTTCTTCACACCAGCAGGAAATAGCTTGGCTCCCGTAGATTGTTGATTCTGATTGAGAATCTTTCCAGTTTCTGCAATTACATCTCTACTGGTATTTGGGTCGGCGATCGCCCGTTCGTAATTCTTTCTGGCGTAATGATGCGAAACTCCTGCTGTCCCGACCAATGCCAACAGTCCATAAGTGGAAGCAGCAACAGGGTCATCTTTAGCAAACTGCGCTCCTTTCTCGGCAAATTTAAAGATTGCTCCGTACTGGGGATTAAAGGCAGCAAATGCGTCCCGAATCGTACCGAGTTGCTTGGCTCTATTCTCTGCTTTAGCACCAGCCAAGTTGGAACGAGAAAAGTAGTTCAGCCCTTCGCGGATGCTTGCTCTTACGTCTTTATTACCAAGGTAGTCCTCTACCTCTCCACCAAGTAAACTACCTATCCGTTGGGCAGCTTTCTTGGGAAGGATAGAGAATGGGTCTTTGTCTCCCGTAACGGTACGATGGGACAGACGACTCCAAAAAGGGCTATCACTAAATCCAACGTCTGCTGCACCGAGCCGAACCACGTTAAGTTTCCTCAACATAAACTCGCCCGTGACTTTGCCTAGCGTGGTCGAGTTATTACCTTTGAGATTGGGCATTCTAGCTAGTATCTCAACAGCTTCGTCGGCTATGCTCCCACCGATACCATGAGCGACAAGGTTTAATGCTTTATTAGGGTATCGCTGCCCATAAGCGTAGATATTAGCAGCTAGGTCTACGGCTGAGTCATTGCGCCCTTGTTTGATATTATTGACAAATTTGCCCAGTCCTTTGCCCATCACTTCACCGAGATAGGCAGGATTATATTTTCCGTCTGGGGTTTTCTTTTTACTCAAAAGATTGATGTCAAAGTCTTTGTGGTCAATGGGAAGAATGAGGTGATTTTTCCTGAACCATTTATCGTCGGGATCTTCATTTTCGGGACGCTCTAAAGCAGCTTTAATACCAGCCCCAGTTGAACCTGCTGCCTTAAAACCCCCGATCGCAAAGGTAATATTATCCCTAAGAGTATTAGTGATGGGGATTTTCTTGGCTCTTTGAAAAGCTATATCGGCTGATTCTCTATAGCCAGCGCGGTACTTGTCGCCCGTTTGCTTCCACCCTGCCGTTGTAGTTTTAGCGATCATAGCCCCGATCGCCAAAGAAAATAATTTAGGATTGTCTGATATCACCCGCCGCAAAGTGCGGGTTTCGCGCCAAAGCCTATTGTATTCTTTGGGGACTATTTTAAATACTGCTGCCCGTTCTTTCTTCCTACTCTCTAGAGTACGGCGAAATCTTTCTTTCTCTTCAGGATCTCTGTCTAAAAGCCGCAGTTGAGCAATCAACTCACTCTTTTTGAGATGATTTGTCCTAAATACGCCCTTGGTTTGCCCTTTGTTCTGCAATTCTCTAATAGTGAGGGTTTCGTAGTCATCGGGAGGAACGACAGGTGCAGGTGGGCTAGGAATAATTGCCCGTTCTTCTGGTTTGTCGGGTAAAGACTTAGCTAAGGCGATCGCATTATCCACCTGCCTATTCTCAGCAGTTTCGACGGGAGAGGTTGGAACTAATGCGCTACTGGATTCAGGTTTGCGAACGGCGATCGCACCTCCTTTTCCTTCTGGCTCAACGGATTTTATTTTCTTTCTCTTGGGCTGTTTGCGCCAGTAGCCACCGCCTTTTTTGGTGGGATCAGTAACCCAAACGTAATCGCCCCGTCTTTTAGCAGGTTTTTTCTTCTTTTTCTTTAGTTGCTCCTCATCATATCGTTCTAGAGTTTCCATTAAGTTAGTCCTTTTAATATAAGGTGTAGAGTTTCTCAGTTATATTCTCGGAAATGGTGAGCTTATAAGTTAAGGATTCTTCTACTATTTCTTGTAATACACATAGTCTACCACTTACAACGTCGCCGTATTCATCTAACACAAGATCGATCATGAAATCAGTGCAAGCATTATCTAGAAGAGATTCGGGGTATAGCCTTTTAGATACTCCCTTCACCTCATAAAGTCCAACTTGCCCCACAACTAAATTGAAGTTTCTAAATGCTTCTTCTGATTGAGAAATATTATTGATCACGGGAGGAGGGCTGATCATCTCAATCGAATACTGACCTAAAGAGTCCCTCGTCCTGATAGCAAACCCTCTATTCTGGTTAAAAACGTCCACTGTTTCGGTGTAGCGGGTGGATAATTTGTCCCGAAGGTGCTGCATTCTGTCAACTAAATTCATCTTTCTGCCCTCCTGGAGACTCGCGCTTTAGCACTGAGAGGAAAGGGGGGACAGGGTTTATGGAACATAAGAATAGTCACCTTTTTGTGAATGATAATACAGGTTTTTTTGAATTGGGAACCTGCAAACCCACTCCTATCTCTAGGGTGATGTTAGCTCTAGCAATGTTAGTGGTCGGTACTATCCCAAAAGCACTGGCTTAACCCGCTAAACCTGTTTAACTTTTGAGTTTTAGAGCTTCAAACTAGCTACGCATCCGAAGGTAAGAACTTTAACGCTTGCCACTAACGTAGGTATTACTACCTGAGTCTGGTCAACTAGGACTATATATTTCAAGTCCCCGATTTATCGGTGGGTTGTTGACAAGCCTATCCCCGTTATTGCTCTATTATAAGCCTATCCCCGTTATTGCTCTATTCGCTTTAGCTACTTTTTCTATATTGCGGAACTGAAGTTCATAATTATTGAGAATACTATCAGGCGACAAAGGAGATGAGCTAATTGCTGCACCTTGAGCAATGTTGGCGATCGCCGTAGCAGCAATCATTTTCTGTTGTCTTTGAGTTTCTAAGTAAGCCGCAGCGTAAAGGGCTGCACCAGCTTCCATGTATTCAGGAAGCCAGCCTCTTACCCGTACAGCCCCTAAGTTCATGGCAGCATCAATCTCTACCACGGGTTCATCGGCAAAAGCTTCGTAAAGAGCCAAGAATTGTTCTCTTGTCACCTTATTCTCTCCTAGTTAAAAGCTCTAGCTTTGACTAATGCCCCGATTTCTATCTCGGCATTTTTCTTAACACCGTTAGCTTTGTCGTTCTTGTCACGTTCTAAAAGTTGTGTTCTTCTTTTGGCGATCGCTTCCAATACTTTCGCGTGGCTTACCCCACCAGAAATCTGAGAAAGGTCTTCCAATGTTTGGCATTTCTGTAGCAGTTCCAATGCTGTACTTGCGTCATAATCCTCTACATTTCCTTGAGGAATTACAACGTCTTCTCTTGTCTTATAAGTTTTGATCGCATTAGAGAATTTGCCACCAAAAACCGACTCTACTACAGCCAAATCTTTAAGCGTAATTCTTTGCAGTCCAGGCTTCAACGCGAAGAGATTACTCAAGTCAGAAATAGGGATAGAGCCTGGAGCTAAAACCTCGGTGGGTCGGGAAAATATTCTTGGTACATCTTGATGATCTCCAACTGCATTCGGGTTGTAGTTGATCAAGACTGATTCTTCACTTTCTGCACCAGTAGCGAAAAAAGTTTGATTAGAGGTGATTTTACCCGCAGCCTCTTCTGCTTCCCATGACGCTGCAAAATTAGTTTTATTTCTATCCAGACTTGGAACTTCTTCAGCTATTAGAATATTGGTGGCGATCGCTGCTGTCAAAGCTTCGGGTAAATTATTTTTCTTGGTTCTCGGTTCAGTGTTAGGTGTAGTAGCAGTTTCCATGTAGTTAATCATATAGAAGGTCTTCTAAGATTTTAACACTAAACAGAAGCAAAGATGTTAATAGAAAAAAGAGATCGGAATGAGCTATCAAATTCCGATCCCCATTAGGCTACCAATCAGAGAAAACGCATCCGTAATCTTCTTTATTGTGACACCAAAAGAGGTAGGTATCAATTAATACCTACCTCCCTAGCTTTTTCCCTTTAGGAAACCCTTTCCCTTTAGGGAACCCTTACCCCAACTGAGCCACCACCATTGCAGTAAGGCGATACAGTAGAACACCAGCAGTTTTGAACATACCCACTCGGAGAATATCAGAGAATCCAGAATCCTTGGGAGGTAACATAACCACGTCGGGAGTAAGGAACTGGAATCTGAGATTATCAGGGTTGCGTTGGTAAGCAATAATGTGTTGCTTATTAGGAGAACCGAAGCGGTTAAGAACTCCAGGCTCTAAATCTTCCAACAACCCGACCGTCTTAATATGGGGGTTTGTCATCAAGAAATATTTCAGCACACTTGTCTCAGCATCCCCGATCGCCGTACTGGAACCCGCAGGAATGAAAGAGTAAGGCTTGCTCGTTAGGATCTGATGTAAGCTATAGCTCATCTCTATCGAGTCAGGACGGGATGCTTGGAATCGGTAGAGTTCTAACGATTGAGTAGCCCTAGCGATGGAGTTCAATATGAGAATATCACTTTCAGGAGTAGTAGAGGTAGTGATAGCCCCAACACTAAACTTAAGGGCAGAAGGGTGATTAATCCAACCAGGTAGACCGATTTGAGGATCTCCAAAAAGCATTAGCTGATTGACTAGATCCAACCTAGCTTGCTCAAAGGCTTTTGCTTTCATGGCAGGAATATTGATACTGGGATTCCCGTTCATCCCAGTTCTTACCATCATGGCTAGGTCTTCCTGCTTGATCAAATAGCCCCCGTAGTAGCTATAGGAAGGATCACTCCATTCTTCAAATACAGCTTCAGTCAAAGGGATGTCTGTGGTCGAAGGTGCGCCGCGCTTCCAGCTACCAACATTACGAGTTAGGTAGTGAATAAATTTCTGTGCGAGAGGGTCATTCTCATACTTAATAGGAAGAGAGTTCCCTTTAGGCAATTCCTTGTCAACGGTAGTGATATCGGTGACGGAACGATCAATTAACTCCAACCCTCTCGCTAGTGCGCCAATAGTAGGGGCTGCGTCATAGTGTTCAAAAGTGTCGTGGGAATGCTTACTGTATAGGTAAGCAGCATCCTTAATGTACTCGGCAGCAAGCCCGTTGCCAGTGTTGGCGATCGCGTCGGCTCTCACCTGTTTCTCGCTACTGGAATACTGGCGGAGCAAATCTTGGGTCACAAGACCTTCACCACTAGCACCAGGAATCAATAAATCGTTACTCATAATTCGCCCTCCTAGGCAATTAATATTAAATGGCTTAGATAGTGCCTCTGATTTCCACAGGGATGATATAGCAATCATCTATCGCAGACCAGATGGCAGACTCCCCGTGAGGAATCCGCAGGTAAGCAGTAGAGTCGATGTTGCTACTGGAAGTCTTAGTGACCCATCCACCTTTCCCGCTTGCCACCACGTTTATATAACAGCCGTGAGTCCAGTTGTGGTCGGAGTCAACAGTTCGCGCCCAGACAGAGCGATTAGCCCCAGTGTGGGTAATTACGGAGAAAGTTTGCGACGGGGGATATCCATCCTCACCACCTTCACCAACGCCAGAACGCTCAAATAGACGGGCATTAGGCGCAAATCCTAATACCTTGTCAGAAACTACAGAAATTTGCTTAACACTATAAGGCGTTGTGCTTCCCGTAGCGCAGCCGACAAACACACCGAAAGGAATATAAGAGCCAACGGAAGGAGTGACGCTATTGCTGAGGGTCAATGCTCCTGCGCCAGCCACAACCTTGACGGTGACATTCAATTTCTCGACACTACGGACTGCTTTAATAGTCAGGGTAGGTGCTGAAGCTGCTCCTGTGGTTTGAGTAGCAACGGCAAGAGAGTTAAATACCAAAGAAGCTCTAAGGGCATCGAATAAACCATTCCGTAATTGAGTTGCAGTTGTTCCAGATCCAGCAGTAGTGAAGGTCGCCGTAACACCGTTTACATAGACTTCATACGCAGTAGAAGCAGCTACGTCATTTGTCGCAGGAACTCCAATAACATAGGTGTCGTAAGCGACTCCCGAACCATTAAATAAAGGGATTTGTTGGATTTCGTCTCCAATGAATCCGTTCATCATTCCAGCCGTTGCTGATTGTAATAGACCGTCGTATAAGTTAAGGCGAGTCATAAGTGATTATCCTCCTATAAGGTTAAGTTAAAGTGAAATCCTGCCTTCGGTGGACTTATATCCCTCCGAGATTCTGAACGTGCGTTCAAGAAACGGATTAAGTCGTGGCTCTGAAGTAGCTGAGTCGGCACGACTGCTGTTTGCACTGTCTAGCAAAGCTTGGAAATTAGAAGCAGAGCTAGGTGCAGCAGAGTCAGAACGATCGTCTTTAGATACGACAACCTTGTTAGCAGGTGAGTTCTGGTAGTAATGGTAAATATCCACTATCGCTTGGGGTTCCAGAGAATCCAAGTGATCCTTAGAAGCAGGATTCTGTCCGACTAAAACAGCTTTAGCTTCTTCGGCGATCGCCGCGAATAAAGCATCCTCATCTTCGGGGAACTCAGAGTCGAATCTGGCAGCTAAAGCAGGAAAAAGCTTCTCGGCTTTCCGAACATTCTTTAGAAACTCAGAAGGTTCCACGCTGTCCATTTTCTTTTTCTTTTTGGCGAACTGATGTGGTTCTTTGGCTTCTTCAGACTTGGACTCGTCCATCTCCTCTTCTGGATCTTCATCCTCTTCATCCTCTTCATCCATGCTGTCCATACGACTAATGAATGTGTTTCCGTCCCATGTGAGATCCGAAATTCCTGCGACTTCGAGTATTCCGTTCAAGCACTCCATCTGTTCCTTCGTATAAACTACGAAATTTGCCTCAGAGTCAAACCGAGCAGTAGCGATATCAATAACGTAGGTATCGTCTTTAGAGTCTAGCCTTAGAGTCCCCCCTAATTGCTCAATACTGCCCTTAATGCTTTCCCACTGAGACTCGGTAATCGTCTTAAAGCCATCTTGTGACATTAGAGTAGTAGTAGAGTCTTGGCGATCGCTCAATTCCTCCTGCAAAGACTCGGCATAACTCTTCCAGTCCTGGTAAGACTTTGTAAACGAATCCAAGCGGGTTTTTAGATTAGAAATTTCTTCTGCTTGGGATCTGATGGTCTGATCTTTCTGATTAATAACAGGCAAAGAATCCTTGTGAACTTGATGGGTGATTTCCCCACCATCTTCTAATGGCTGCTTATAAGCTACAAAACTATTTTGTTGCTGCGGATTTTCCATAAAATAATAATTCCTCCTAGGGGTTGCAATAATACTATCACTATCTAGATGATACGAATATCCGATATCTACTATCTTATCACCATCTACTTGCATAGCTTCTAGCAGTGAATCCATATAAGCTGAATCCATGTGAATTTTTACATCTCTTCCTGCCCTAGCTCTTGCAGTAATAGCAAGATGGTTCTCTTGGATGTCGGTTTGGATCGCATCGTATCGCTCTCCTCTCCAAGTCCCAGACTCTTTGATTGTCGCGCATTTATACCCTAGGGAGGTTTCCGTTTTTTCCCCTTTAAATATCGCGTCTTTCGATTCTTGGCGATAAATCCCCAGTGGAGCAATTATTCCGCCAGTAAAATCATCGAATCTAGTCGTACCGATCGCCCCGATCATATAAGACTGAATATTTTTGGCGTTAAGCATAAAAGGCGGGTGTTCTTCCGAGATCGGCAGGGGTACGGCTCGGCTGTTTAAGGATTGCACTATTTGCTGATTCGTTTCTGCTGTTCTTAGTTCTGCCGTTTCTTTTCCCGTAATAGGGTTAATGTACCGAAGAATACCAGGAACGCATATCGTCGCATCAACACGAAGATACCCGTCAGCATCTTCAACGGGTTTAGAGGTAAGAGAGCCAGAATCAAAACGAATAGCAAAACTATTCATAAGAAATGAAATTTTAGGATTGGTTTTCTTCTATTCTAACACAACCGTTGATTCCAGTGCCACAGAAGGCGATCGCCCAAGTTTTTAGCGTTCTATCCTAACGAGTTAAGAGCCTCGCGTAAATATCGGCAACTGCTTGGCGATCTTTTTCCCCTATCCCGACGACCTCTCGTTTAGGAGTTCTGTCGGTTCCCAACTGGTGATAAACAACTTTTGGATCTGAATATCCCACCACCACAGAAGCTCTATTCACTGTAACGTAAACGCTATTTTTCATCTTTCCCGTTCTTTGCAGTATTTTTAAACTAGAGCCTTCTCTTCTTTTTCTTTCTATGGTGGCAGGAGAAAGTGGTTTCCAAGATCGCCCACTAGGATCTACTTCGTTTTCAAAATTGGATCGAGAACGAGCAACAAGATAGTCTCCCACTTTTTTATTAGTCGAATTAATATCTTTTAGATTAGAAAGAACTTTGTCTAGTTCCACTCTAGTTTTCTTGTCATCATAACGAAGCTTAATACTGGTTCCCATCTTCTTCCCTTAACGGCAGTATCTTAATCCTAAACCAGAATCTCGATAAGATGAAAAGGTATCTGTTCTCGTATGGAATAAATTCTATGGCATCCAAGCGTTCATCGGAAATAGTAAACAGCGATCGCACAGCCACATGGCTAGGCTTCCTACTAGCCTGTGGATCACAGTTGAGTGTAATAGTCGTCCTTATACTTCAAGACGTACCAGCCGATATTAGGATGGCAGCAATTAGCGTGTTGGGAGGTGGGGGTGCGATCGCTGGTAGCCTTGTCTCCTTCAGCAATAAAATCACCAAACTCAATGACCCAGATCCAGGCGAGCCAAACCATGAAGAGTCGATCTAACTTGCGAAAAATCACCACAACTCACCACCAGAAAGCGATCGCCCCCATAGGGTTTATTGTACTATTTTATAAATACAAATACCCTTATTAGAACATAAATACCATAAGGCTGAAACCCGCGCCCTGTAAGGCTTTCAGAAAACAGCACACATATACATATTAGGGAGTTTTAGATCAATGAGTAAAGGCTGTTTCCGTGATCTGATCATCGACTCAGGTTTCAAACAGCAAACGATAAAAACCAACAGAGAGGGAAAGTCTATATGAGTAGTTTGTTTGAAGGTGAGGGTCTGGGAAATTACCTTCTGAAGGCGATCTTGATCTGATCTTAGTTAGGGAAACAGATAATTTTTTCTTTTTCTTAGCCAAAACGCAAGTTCCAAAAATCGGTAAAGATCCCCCTAATATGTATATGTGTGCTGTTTTTTGAAACGCTTACACAGTGCGGGTTTCAGCGATTGGGAAAAATTGGGGCAAAAGTAGTACCATCACAGTACATCTGTGATTAGAAACACAAGCTAAAAAGGTGACAAAACCTTTGCTGGCTGGTATCTTGAAATTGTAAATCAAATACACAAAGGACAAGGCAATGGACTACGACAAATTCGCCACGCGATTAACTGAGCTATCCTCTTACACCGTTCTACCCTACCAAGTTGAGCGGTGGCACAAAACCCAGAACCCTTTAGATCCTTCTTTGGCTGAGAAGATCGCCCAACACTGGAACGAGCAAGACCCACTAGAAGGCATTGATCCTTTCGGGCTGTTTGATTGTCAGAGTTATGGGCAAGAGAAACCGTCCAAACAGTTAGTGGCTGAAGAACAATCCCTGCTTCCGCTTTTTGTTTAAATTTGCTTCGCAGGAAAAAAGATGATAGACTACACAAGTGCAATACGATTCGTGTAGTTTTTTTGTAACTTTTTGTTTCTTGTGAGTGAATCTTCATGAGTGAATCTCTTTGGCACTTATCGCAGAATGTCCGAAATCTAGAAGCTCAAATTAATGAACTTCTGGAAACTGGCGAAGACGATGAAACTGCATTAAGTCTAGCTCTTACTGCTTGGTCTGATGCTAATACCGACTTTCAGCAAAAAGCGATCGCCGTGAGTAACTACATTATCTATCTTGAAGCGATCGCCGCAGCAAATAAGGCAGAAGCAAAAAGATATACAGAAAGAGCAGCCGTATTTGTCAAAAGAGCAGAAAAACTCCGCGACAACTTGGCTAAGGAAATGAAGGAGCATGGACGGGAAGAGATCAAGGATGATCTTTCTACGATCAGACTCAGTTTCTCAAGCTCAGTGGAATTGCTTGTTTCACCAGAATCCTTGCCGCCAGAGCTAGTTAGGGTGATTAAATCTCCCGACCGACTCGCTATCCGAGCCAAGCTAAAGCAGGGTCAATACACAGACCTTGCAGAAATCGTCAGCACTCCCTGCGTCAAAATAACCTAATCTCACTGTTGTGTCATCCGCCCAAAGAATCCCTAACTATCCAATTATTTCAGAGTCCCATCTACAGTCCTATGAAATTTACAGTAGAACAGTCCGTTTTGAAATCCGCGATCGCGTCCGTTTCGAGCGCAATCCCAGAACGCCCCACACATCCAATTCTAGGCTGCATCGCCTTTAAAGCCGATAAAGAAGCCAATACAGTTTCATTGTCAGGATTTGACCTTACCTATGGGGTACAGGTGACTCTTTCTGATGTGACGGTAGAAGAGTCGGGAGCAGCTTGTCTTCAAGCAAAAATAACATCCACCATGATTTCCAAATTGACGGATGAGACTCTCAAGTTTTCAGTAGAAGAAGTGACAAGGGGAGGTGAAGAATTGGACACTTCGTTAGCAGAAATCAAATGGTCGAACGGTTCATTGAGCGTATCTGTCTTTCCTATCACCGAATTTCCTGACATTCCTTACGAAGACAAAGATACCTTTACCCTTGAGATTCCGACAAGGAATTTTATTAAGGCGATCGCCCAAATTTCTTTTGCTGCTAGTTCCGACGAAACCAAACAAATCCTTCAAGGTATCGCAATTGATCGGGATGGACATTCCCTCAGCTTTACTGCCACTAATGGACATTTCTTAGCAACGACTAAATTAGTTCTGACTGCCGAAGCTGAGATCCCCGAAGCTGCACTGAAGTTTCGAGTTGTCCCCAAGGCTGAATATCTTGACAAGATTCAGAAGATAGCGACTTCTTTAAAGCCGAAAGAGGATGATGTCGTCACTTTAATGATTGGCAACACCGAACGGAGTGGTATAGTTTTCACTGTTGGTAGTTATACCATTTATACAAGGCTGCTAGAGGGCGGCTATCCCCAGTGGCAACAGCTTATACCACAGTCTTTTAACTATCAAATCGTGATAGATACCCTAGCGTTCAAACCAGCGATCGACATTGTTCTCTCTGCCGCCGAATCGTCTATTCAGAGCAACGCCAGCAAAACAGCCGTACTGGACTTTGTACAAGAAGAAGGTGGAGATCCAGCGATTCTGACCGTGGAAACCTTGTCCAAAGAAGTCGACGCGAAACAGTCTCTATCAGTTGAGTCTTATCAGACTATTAATATGAGGCTTGCTCTTAACTGTAGATATCTTATGGCAGCAGCTAAAGTTATTCGTACAGACACCTTCCAACTCAATATCAACATGGCGACGAATCCCGTTACCATTAATCCCATTGGTGGTGAAAAAACCACTATCTTATTAATGCCAGTTCATATACGAGAAGAGATCTAATTATGAATAAGCGATCGCCTACAGACTCCCCACAAGTGATCACGGACAGGCAAAGAGAGTATCTCAGACATAAAGAATATCTCTCTCTTGAGGACGGATACAACAAGGAGGCTCAAAAAAGAAGAAAAAGGAAATTGTTCTGGAGGAGATTTTGGAATCTCTACCTCTTCGGTTCATCTATCTTTGGGACAGGAGTTATTCTAGCCCTGTTGGTAGCACTTTCCCAGAATCTACTCTAAAATAGAATTAGCCTGTAAAGGCGAGTGGCTAAACATAGCTGCGGGCATTGAAAGCACCAACGGTTCTCAACTATTGGTGCTTTCGTGTTAAATTAAGGTAGAACTAAGTTCCTTCTTAAAATATGTTGAAATTAATATCCGTTCGCAATGGCGAAATTACTCTCCCAATTACTTTTGTCGGCTTCGATGAAATGAATCAATTAAGAAAACTGCAAGACGGATTGATTAAAACCAACACCATCGACTATTGGCATTTAACTGATATCGTCTGCAAGGTTTGTGATGGCGAACTAGATCCTAAAGTTGCAAGTTATTCGGAAAGAGTATATCCAGATGGGAGTAAATCTCCTATTGGAAAGCGATTAATGCTACACGGCGAAGAAATAGCTGCCGTTTTATTTGGCGTAACTCTCTGCTATATTGAGCAGCTAGTCGAACGAAAAAGATACTGCTTAGAACATATCTCCAAAGGGGCTTTAACTAAGGAAGAAGAAGAAGCCATAGAGAAGGAAGTTGTTGGGCTTGACGAGAAGATTAAGACATTCCCCAGAGAAATAAATCAAATCAACGATCGCGTCTACAAAACAATCCTGACTCAAGAGACTGTAGATCCTGACTCGATTAAGTTCACGGAAGAAATAGAGCTAGAGAAAGAGTTGGTAGATCCTGCCACGGTTTCTATTGACGTGGTGGCAGAACCAGAACTACCGACACCGCAAACTATCGAAGAACTGAAAGAAAAACTAAAACAATTACAGGAAGTGAAGAAGTAGTTTATGCCTAAACTGCTAAATATTGCTGATGCCGTAGGCGTAACAATCGGATATTCCTATCCTTGCCCTGGTTGTAAACTTCATCACGCAATCTACATAAGACCTTATAGCCATCCAACGACAGGAGCCTCTTGGAACTTCTTTGGCAACGAGGATTCTCCCACTTTTGAGCCTAGCGTACTTTCACAAGTACAGTTCACTGCTGATAGATTACCTAAAATCTGCCATGCTTTTGTTTCTGATGGAAAGATTTACTACTTGGCTGATTCTACTCATCGTTTAGCTGGACAGACTATCGACATGGAAGACATAGAGGAAGAGTCTCAATGAAAATCAAAGCACTTAGCTTGTGGCAGCCATGGGCTACAGCGATCGCCCTTGGCAAGAAACGATATGAAACCCGTTCTTGGAAAACCTCTTACCGTGGAAGACTATTGATCTGTTCGGCGAAAAAACCCCTTGACGAAGTGGCTCTCCACACTAGCTCATTCGTCATAAAGGGAGTATTTAATCCTGAGTTATTTCCTTTAGGTGTGTCTATTTGTACCTGCGATTTAATGGACTGCCTACAAATAACTGAGGATCTCATTTACAGCACCAATAGGAATGAACGGGTATTGGGCTATTGGGGTATCGGGCGTTATGCGTGGAAGCTAGAGAATGTAGTTCCAGTCGCGCCTATCCCCATTAAAGGGTATCAAGGGTTATTTACTGTGGATTATGAGGGCTTCTAATTTTGAGACTCGCCACTCTAAAGCAAACGATCGAGAAAAGGTATAGCGGCGCATTAGTAGCTGGTATAGACCCCGATTGGAAGCCTTGGGAAGCTGGCGATAATCACCCTCAGCGAATGGCACTAGAATCCCACGCTAGTAGGATTGGCTTCGGTGGGGCAGCAGGAGGTGGGAAGAGTGCATTAATCATGATGCTGGCGTATTACAAGCATTTATTCTCTTTAATAATGCGCCGCATCACTCCCAATCTGCAAGATTTGGAGGAAAAAAGTAGGAGGATGTTCTTTGGGTCGGGAGCTACCTATAACTCCCAAGTTAAAATATGGCGGAATGTCCCACCTGGCGATCGCCTTATCAAGCTAGGGCATTGCCAATATGAAAACGACAAAGAAAAGCACCGTGGTATTGAACATGACCTTAAGGCTTTTGATGAAGTCACAGAATTTAGTCGGTCACAAGTAGAGTTTATTTGTGGTTGGACAAGA
>Ga0315904_10006345_pt1 | contig 16202 bp, 11 predicted proteins | sample LakEriMetagenome_6_FD_203529 | JGI IMG/M metagenome (GOLD analysis project Ga0315904, IMG submission 203529) | Freshwater fungal communities from buoy surface, Lake Erie, Ohio, United States - Buoy 12 MA120 | ecosystem: Environmental > Aquatic > Freshwater > Lake | place: USA: Lake Erie, Ohio... | reverse complement strand
TCTGATGAATCAATCCGGCGCGTGTCAATGCGAGTCAGCCAAGGCGGTCACGATATCCCCGACGATAAGCTACGAAAAAGATTCAGGCGGACACAAGCAAACCTGAGGCGTGCGATCCGGAGTCTCCCCCATGTTCTGGTTTACGATAATCAAAATCTCTCAAATCCGTATCAGCTCGTCGAGGTTTACGAGCATGGGCAAGCAAAAGGGGACGGGGGTCAATTCCCGAATTGCCCCCCGTCCCCTTTTTATTCTGATGAAGAGATCTTTCAACCTGACATTGGCGATGCTGCTGGTCGCCATATTGATAGCTAGATCGTGGCATGGGCAATCCGCCGTATCAGCGAGAGAGCCCGGGAACTTTGCGTGTGCGCAGGAGCCAGTCGATAAGCCGACAACGGAAAGCAGCGGTTCGCTTTCGCTCGAATCAGTCGAACGCCTGAAAGGTATTGCAACTGGACGTTCCCAGATCGAACCAACACGCGAGGATTTACCGCTTGTCATGCGGGCACTGCAGGACAAAGACCCGGATATCAGCAGCTGGGCTTGTCTGGCTGTCGAAAAGATGGCCTTGCGGGGGTTGTTTCAGCCGAACGAGCCGCTGGCGCTGTGGACAGAACTCCGCCCGAAATTAAGGAGCGCGCATGCTGAGACCAGCGACTGGTCTGTGCGGGCGGTGGGAGCGCTGGTATCCCGCTCCGAATTGCTCGCTGACCCGCTGGTGGAAGAGGCTCTCTTCGAGGAGACCCTTTGGCTGGTGCGAGCCGACGATGTCAACCAATGCTGCCGCGGGGCGATGCTGGCTACCGCGCTCGTGATGACGCTCCCCAAAGAGAGCAAAGACAACCTCGAGAAACTGGTTCGCGCGTTGCTTAAGGTTCGTGTTCCAATGCCTGCAAATAGCGAGGCTCAGGACGCGGAAGCGACGTGCAATCGCCTAGTAACGGAAGCGATCCGCGCGGCGGCGGGCAGAGTCGAAACTCAAGCCTTACTGGATGATGTGGCTCTTCGGTTGCTCGCTCAGGTTGCAACCATAAACCAAATTTCGACTTTGTCGGGAGACCACGTCCATAGCGAGCTTGCCGCTTTGGCTGGCAAAACTAGCAAGGAGGTTCGCGATCGGATCGTGCAGTCTATTCTGGCGGCTGCGGCAAACAGCGACTTGTTGTATTCGCGAACCTCGGGTCGATACACGCCCCCGAAGCATGCGGGGGCCGAGGCGCTCGCTGTCTTGGCATCGCTTTTGACTCGTGAAGAACTCGAGCAAGCGGAAGCAGCTATCCCTCCTCCCGCTGCTGTCACCGATTCAGAGGAATACGAGTCGATGTACGGAGCAGCCAAAGAGGCGCTGGCGGTGAGGCGAGCGCGGCTAGACAAGAAAAAGTAGTTTGGCCAAAGAAAAGGGGACGGGGGTCAATTCCCGAATTGACCCCCGTCCCCTTTTTGTCTGGCTATCGCTCTCTCAGCGCCGTTTGAAATCGAATTTCTCTTCGCGAGTTTCCCCGGTGTCACTTTTAATCAGAACATAAACTTCGAGGTGATTGGGAGCGACTAGCCGATAGGTGAGCCCCTCGAAACGGGCTTCGCGCTCCTTGAGCTCGACCAGTTTGAACTCAACGCACTCGTCTTTTTCCTCCCAGCCTTTCAAGTCGGGGCCAAAGTGTTTCAGCCTCAAGACGAGGCTGTCGCCCTGTTCGGCGAGTACAAAGTGCTCAGTGAATAACAATTTGCCATTGAGGTCAAAGCGAAATGCGCCCTGCATCTGACCGCTGCGTTCTTGCCCCCACCACTCCTCGCAATCACCACCCAACCCCTGACCCGCCCATGTCCCGCTCAACCAAGCAACTTGGTTTAGACGTCCCTTGGATGCTGGTTTGGAATCATCCAACTGCCAAGTATTCTCGCTCAGCTTTGACTGGGCAAAAATTGGATTAATGTAAAGAGACAGAACAACTGGAAGCCCTACCAGTAAGCCGACGATCACTTTCTGCATATCAAACTAGTCCTCTACTTGAACGCGAATAAAGCGGAGCTCGATCAATTTAAGAACCTCAGGACGCGTTAAGGCCGGAAGTTCGTAACGCAAGCCAGCAGCGACGCTCATTCCTTTCCTTCGAATCGACTTACGTCACTCCTTCTTCGACTATTGTAACCCACATTCGGCGCTCCTATCTGATGATGACTCGACGATTGTTTTACTCAGCAGCCGGCTTAGTGACCATGCTCGCTGGACTGGGGTCTCGCAAGTTCCGAGGTGCCCTTCCAACATCGGTTGCCCCGTATGCCGGAGATACGCTGTGGGCATTGATGCTATTCCTGCTTGTGAGTGCGATGCTCGCCCGGAGCGCGATCGCGATCCGGGCAGCGATCTCGCTTGGCTTGGCTTTCGCGGTGGAGTTCAGCCAGCTTTATCATGCTCCCTGGATCGATTCGATCCGGCAAACCACGCTTGGCGGGCTGGTGCTTGGCTCCGGTTTTCTTGGGAGCGATCTCATCTGTTACTCGGTTGGCATCGCGGTCGGTGTGGGGCTAGAGTGGGTGTTCAGGCGATTCAGTCTCCCAAAATTGAAAGCTCCTTCCGGTAATTAGAATGGCACCGGCATATCCGTCTGATAAGCGGATCGCACTGAGTTCGATTCTCAGGGCTACCACTGGAAGAACCACTTTGCGACGCAAACCACGAGGAAGACATCCGGCTGGATGAGGACGCTTTCTTGAAAACAGCTGGCGCTTCCGCGCTTCGGGGTTCGAGTCTCTGGTCTTCCGCGTGGAATCAAAATGATGGTCCCGTGGCCCAGCGGCGAAGGCAACTTGCTTACATCCAGTCGATCGTCGGTTCGAGTCCGTCTGGGACTACTTGAAGAGGGGCAAGTGCATCTGCTTTGAGCGGAGCATGACTGCTAACGAGTTGTGCTTGAGTTCGCTGCTCATTCGCAATTCAAACGTTTACGGCCCATCGGCCAAGTCTGGAGTGGACGCCGCCCTGTCACGGCAGAGATCACCGGTTCAAGTCCGGTATGGGTCGCTGAAACATTTCGGTGCGGTACGCCAACGGCTGAGCGGCTTGTCTTAGAAACAAGCGATTGGAGGTTCGAATCCCTCCTGCACCACTGGGAATTTGTCTGTGAAGTATAGTGGATCAGTACGCGACTCTGCGAAGGTCGAGGACCAGGTTCGACTCCTGGCATGGACACTGAACGCTAATGGCTTGCGAGTGTGATGGATTCGCACGACAGTCTTCGAAACTGTTAGACAAGGTTCGATTCCTTGGCGAGCCACTTGTGAAAGGAACGGTAGCTGCAAGGAAGGCGAGACGGAGGGGAACCACTAATCGGCACTAAGGCAAGAAAAATAGAGTGAACCACTAATCAACACTGATGGCTTGAAACGAATGAAGAGACGCCGGCGCTGACATCTTCGCTCGTCGCTTATTTCTGCAAAGGCAGTAAGGCCTCCGCAAATGCCTTGCCCATCTGGGCAAAGATCTTCGCGCTGCCGAAATAGTGGTAACCGCCATTGGAGGCGCCTTTGAGAGCCTCTCTGTCTTTGGGCGACAGAACTTCCTCCAAGGCGAGGTCGAGTTTCTCTTGGTCCGCCTTGGTGATCCCCTCAAGCCACACATCGGTCGCGGCATAATGCTCTGGAGCGTCGGGGCCATATTGGTCGTTCGCATAGACCGCCAGGACGTTCGTCCCCTGCTTCAAATGTTTGACCTGCTCTGCTTCGAGAACGATGGAACGGTAAAACGGCTTGTCCTGCCACCAGATGTAGGTGTGGATCTTTTCTCCGTTCAGATAAACATGGAATCCTTGTCTGGCCAAAACTGCGAGGCGATATGAATCGAAGTTGAGGTCCTCAAGTTCAAACTTGGTGCGCATCAGCAGAAATTCGCCCGCTCCCCATTCTGCGGGAAATTGATTCAGCTTGATTCCGCTGTGATCCCAGACACCCTTTCCAACCGGGGCTTTGCCTGCCGCCCATTGGCGATCATCAAAGTCGGGTTTGTACCAATTCTCCAGTCCGGCTGGCATCGTGATGTCGCGGAATCTTCTGGCGTCGTAGTTTTCCAGCTTGTCCTTTTTTTCGGTCGCATCCATCGTCGCGAAACGCCAGATCCGTTCCTCTGGCAGAGGACTGCCCAGCGGCTTCCAGTAATTTTCCCATTTCCACTCGCTGTTAAACGTTCCATCTGCTTTCAGCGTGTGTGCCGTGCCGACGATATTGTCATACTCGCCCTTCTTGGGTTCGGCGGCGGCGATGTCCAGATCCCAGAAGGGCGCTGTCGGGACAGCAATCACGTTGCCCTTGAATTCCGGTAAGTCGGCCGGAGCGGCCATCGCCTTGCGGAAGGCCTCGTTTTCACTCTCGCCTCCGACTCCCAGCACGCCGATCACGAATGGCATCTGCGGAGCGGACAAGTCTTTCCGCACATCGCGAATGAAGTGCGCTAGCAGACGCGAGTACTCGTCATAATTCCCACCAGGGTAAGTTGTTCCATCGACGAGGTCGTTGAATCCCTGAAACCAGACAAAGCCGGCCAATTCGTAGCCAGCCTTCTCGTCGTATTCCGGACAGACCCGCTTGGGATCTGCCAAGACTTTTTTCACATGCTCGACCATCATCCGGTAAAACACACCCGAGGCAGCATCCTTCTCATCCTGCCATTTTTTCCGGTCTTCGAGTTTGGGGATCCCATGGGCACCTTGGGGATGCCGATCCCATACGTCCTGAATCTGCTTCGGCAACTTGTATGGCCCGGCGCTGGGCGGCCGGAATTCGGTGTTGAGTGATCGACCGCCCCAAGCGCACTTGATAATCAGAATCGGCTCCTTCAGTTCTTTCTCCATATAGATCCCGAAGGTGAACTCGGGACCAATCTTGCCGCACATCTTGGTGGGCTGATCTCCGCGTGCGCCAAAGCCGGCAGTTAGTTTCCCCAGCCCCTCTCCATTGGCGCTACCGTCATAAGGGCCGGTCAAATAAGACATCCAAACGTTGTCACAGACCCGCGGCGTTCCATCCGGATTGCGCATCTCCTTGAGAATGGGTGCGGTCAGCGGGTCCTTGCCGATGTAGTCAAAAGTTCTGATCTCGGCATGCCCCTCCATGTTCGACTGGCCGGCGAGGATAAAGACTTTGAGCGGCTTGCCCTGCGCCGAGATGGTCGTCGGCAGGAAGCAGCAGATAACGGCAATCCATGTCAACCAAGTCGGAAGCAGTCTCTTTAATATGGTTGTCGGCATGGATCGTTCCTTTTCGGTTTAGGGCCTGAAGTCAGCCCAGCGGTAGTCAATGGTCGAGAGTCGTGTTTGTCTGATGATTGAGTCAAAGCCGGTCGTCAGCGTAACTCACTGGCGGGAATAAACCAGCCGGCAAGACAACCTGAGCGACTAGAGAAAAGGGGCAGCCTCGATTCGCCTTTCCACAGCTCTCCCTGAGTTTGGGGAGTAACTCGTCGGAATTAAAACTCGCAACCGAAGACATGAATCACAGGACCCCTTGGACAACGCGGCCGGAATTGCCGTAAGCCGAGAGCACTGACTTTCGGCTGTTGGTGTTCACTGATTAACAGGCTTGTTCCGAGCCAAAAATCTCAGCTCCGCAACTGGCGCATGGGTTTCGAACAGCCTGCTTGGCTACTTGTCGGTCAAGGCGTTCATGGCGACGCGGAAACTTACGAATCCGGCGAACGATGGATTCGTCGCGGTTCGGTTCGCGGATCGGCAGTAAGGTGCTCCACGCGAGATGCTGCCGCCGCGATAGACGCGATCGGCGCCTTTCGAAGGACCGGTCGGATCGATCGCGGGTTGACCCGAATATTCTTCGTACCAGTCGGCGCACCATTCCCACGCGTTTCCGTGCATGTCGTAGAGCCCCCACGCATTGGGCTTCTTCCGGCCGACCGGGTACCGCTGGAGGCCGACGCTGTTCTCCTCGTACCAGGCGTAATCTCCAAGTAGCCCGACGTCGTTGCCGAAAGCGAACTCATCGGAGCTCCCCGCTCGGCACGCATACTCCCACTCAGCCTCGCTCGGCAGGCGATACGTGCGGCCTGCGGCTCGTTCTTCGGTGAGTTCCGACAAGCGTTTGCAAAACTCAACCGCGTCGAACCATGAGACCTGATCGACCGGATGGTTCGCTCCACCGTCTTCGATGCTCGGGCCTTGGAACTGGCTTGGATTCCGCCCCATCACCTTTTCGAACTGGGACTGGGTGACCTCGAATGCCCCGAGGTAGCAGTCTCGCGTGAGAGTGACTTCATGCTGACGCTCATCAGCATCAGCCTCAGGGTTGCCGCGGGCTGAGCCCATCGCAAACTTGCCTCTCGGGATGAGCACAAGCTTCATCCCGATACTATTGGTGATCTCTTTATCAGCTTGAGCCGACACGGATTCCGTGCTGCTCAGGCAAGTCGCTAGAATCGCCGTGATTAACATCAAGCGCAGGAGCATTGCCTTCTTCTCCGGTAGTGGTCAGTAAACCTCCCACACCTCAATGGGCTCTTCTCTACTGGGGAGTCGCTGACAACCTAACCCGCTGTCAGGATAAAATCAAACAGCAGAACAGCCTGTGGGTGCGGACACGGCGCTCACCTGCAGGAAAAAAGAGTTCAGGTCTCATCCTGACAACCTTGCTCCCCCTCATTGGCAAGACTATTCCCTAAGGGATATCGGAGTCTTTGCGAGATTGCGGAAGCGTAGGCTGTGGCCTATTCCGCCATGGCCAGATGCACAGCCACAGCATACAACCTAGGAAAAAGATTGCCCCTGTCACGCCAGGTCCGGGCAGCGGATTACTTAGCAGCGGTGGAGGGATAAGGCTCGAGACTGGTCACGTTTTTTCCTCAACTTGTAACGTTTTTTCTCGAGTGCACCTGCCTTCCACTGATAAACTGAAGCTCCCGAAAGGAACCCGACCAGTAGCGCCGAGTTCTCGGACGTATTTGTCTTGAACATCTTGCAGCGCTGGAATGCAACGCAACCTTTCGCAGCCTTGGCCACCGGTGGCCGTCGACGTTCGGTCGCTAAACTACAATGCTTGCTGTTCGTTGACGGATTTGGTGATGGCCGTTGGGATTGGCTCGAGGCAAGCCCTCGCGGAATTGGCCTGAATATCGCCGAAAAGATCTCAATATTTGTCTTCCCCTTTCTTGTCAAAGCCAAGGATAACTCAGTGCGGATTTTGACTCTCAGCGAAGTTGGCTTCACCTGGCGCAAGCCTGCCTTGCTGGATAACATCAACCTGGCCATCGATAAAGGCGAACGCATTGGCTTACTCGGCCGCAATGGTACTGGCAAATCGACGTTAATGAAGATCCTGGCAGGCGAAGTCCAGCCGGATCACGGTCAGATCCGACGCGAGCCCCAGACGCGCATCGCACGGTTGATTCAAGAGGTTCACACCGACCAGTTGCTAAACGACAAGGGCCAGCCCCTCACGATTCGCGAGATTGCTCTGCGCGGCTGGCACGCAACCATCGATGACCAGCAGTCGCAAGATACGGCATCGCAAGACACAGCTTCGCATATTGGAGGTTGGCAGAGCACCGCTGCGCTGGACCAGGTACTGTCGCGAATGCAGCTCGATGGTGAGCTCGACTTCAATTCGCTCTCAGCCGGCATGAAGCGCAGGGCCTTATTGGCTCAAGCCATCATCAGCAACCCAGACCTGCTTCTTCTGGATGAACCAACGAACCACCTGGACATCGATTCCATCCTCTGGCTCGAGAACTTCTTGAAGGGCTTTAGCGGCGCGCTGCTGTTCGTCACGCACGATCGTGTCTTCCTGCAAGCCCTGGCCACGCGGATCCTCGAGATCGATCGCGGTCGCCTGTTTGACTGGGAGTGCGGTTACTCCCATTTTCTCGAACGCAAGGCGGCGGCGTTGGCCGCTGAGGAAAAACAGAATGAGTTGTTTGACAAGCGTCTGGCTGAGGAGGAAGTCTGGATCCGCAAAGGCATCGAAGCTCGTCGCACTCGCAACGAAGGGCGGGTGCGCGCGCTCGAAACCATGCGTCGCCAGCGATCTGAACGCCGCGACAAAGTTGGCAACGTCAAGATGCAAGCGCACGTGCAAGAGAAGTCAGGACAACTGGTCACCGATGTCCAGCAAGTCTCTTTTGCTTACGGCGAGCGAGTTATCTTAAAACCGTTCTCCACCAAGATTATGCGCGGAGACAAGATCGGTATCGTCGGTCCGAACGGCGCTGGCAAAAGTACGCTGCTCAAAGTCATCCTCGGCCAACTCCCACCTACCAGTGGTACGGTGCGCACGGGTACTAAACTGGAGGTCTTGTACTTTGATCAATTGCGCGAACAGATCGATGGCGAGAAGACGATCGCGGAGAATGTTGCGGATGGCAATGAACGCTTGCTGATTGGCGGCCAGGAGCGTCACATTTACGGCTATATGCAGGACTTTCTTTTCACGCCCGATCGGGCTCGACAGCCGGCCAAATTTCTATCGGGCGGCGAACGCAATCGCTTGTTGCTGGCAAGATTGTTCCGGCAACCTTCGAACGTGCTCGTGCTCGATGAACCGACAAACGACCTGGACACCGAGACTCTTGAGCTGCTCGAAGAACTGGTGAGCAGTTATGCCGGCACCTTGCTGTTGGTCAGCCACGATCGGGCGTTTTTGAATAACGTGGTGACCAGCATTCTGGCACTCGACGGCCAAGGCAACGTGATCGAACTGGGCGGTGGCTACGACGACTATCATCGCTACCGGCTTAGACAACAAGAGCAGGCTGAAGCGGCTCGCTCCGCCAGCACCGCCAACTCTGCCAAAGCCAACGCTGCCAAGGCCAATGCGGCTAATGAAGCTACGCCCAAGAAGAGTACGCAGAAGTTAAGCTTCAAGGAACAGCGTGAGCTCGAACAACTTCCCGAGCGCATCGCGCAGAACGAGGCGACTCAAGCCGACCTGCATGCTCAGATGTCCTCGCCAGATTTCTTTAAACAATCTTCCGACACGATCAAGCAAGTAACTGAGCAGCTGAGCGAGCTTGAACAACAACTCACAGGCCTGTACGAGCGCTGGGAAGAACTCGAATCGAGAATGAGAATAGGGGATGGGGGTCAATTCGTGATTTGACCCCCGTCCCCTTTTCTTTCCCGCCCCCGTCTTTCCTTCACCCCGGCAGTGTCGCTGTGTCTTCGGCAAGCACATCAAGGTATTTTCTGTAAGCGTAAATTCGATCCCGCTGTTTTCCGGTTATCTCTTCCAGAATTCCGGCTTCGACCAGCGATTCAATCGCCTTGTTTGCGGTCGGTTTCGTGCTCTCCGTCAACTCCAAAGCCTTGGACGCGGTGACCATGGGATGTTCGGGAAGTAATTCGAACAGCCGAATCGCCGAAACGCTCAACGAACTGAGATTCATCAGTGTGCGTCGATCCTCGCTGACCAGTCGAAACATTCGCCGGGCCGCATTTGCCCCATCGTCTGCCGACTCTTGTACGCATCTGAGAAAAAAATCGGTCCATCCCTCCCAGTCGCCGCTGGTCCGAACTTCGTCCAGCCGCCTGTAGTATTCCTGTCGATGGCGTTTGAATCCGAGGCTCACGTAGAGAAAAGGTCCATCCAGAAGATTCCAGTGCTCCGTCAGCAGCGTCACGATCAACCGCCCCACACGCCCATTGCCATCGAGAAAGGGGTGAATCGTCTCGAACTGGACATGGGCCAACCCGGCTTTGACAAGCGGATGAAGCCGATCGCTGGAATGAATCCATTTGTCGAGACCAGCAAGCAAAGCTGGTACGGAATCAGGCGGCGGGGGAACGAACTTGGCATTGCCCGGACGCGTCCCACCGACCCAGTTCGGAGATGTCCTGATTTTTCCCGGCAGCTTCTCCTTTCCTCGCGCACCCTTCATCAATCGTTTGTGGATCTCGCAAACAAGTCGAGTGCTCAGCGGCAGTCCTTTTGGGCGGGCCAACTCCGCTCGGGCGTAATTCAGGGCGTCGACGTAATTGCAAACTTCCTCAACATCAGAAACGTCACCCGACTGACGACTCAGTTCGAATATGATGACATCTTCAAGTGTCGACTGCGTCCCTTCGATTTGCGAGGAAACCACCGCCTCTTTACGAACGAACCCGTAAAGAAACCACTGCGGACTGGGGACCATCGCGCTGGCGACCTTCAATCGACTGAGCGCCGCCAAAGCCGAGCTGAGGGTCTCTGCCAGACCGCCCTCGATGAGGAGCGGGGGATTTTTGGGGGGCAGTGGATTTGGCGTGAACGCCCGAACTCTCTCCCCTCCGATTTGGGAGGTCTGGTAGACACCTGTTTTTCGTGCCATGGCTGGTTAAGCTCGCTTTACCCGACGCAGTTACTAGTAAAGTATCGTTTACCAGCGGCTTCCGCTAGTCAAGCTTTCTTTACTAGAAAATTGGCGTGAGGGCCATGCATCGGGTCACCGGTGGAATCTGGAAATCAACCCGAATTGCCGCGGCCGGAACAGCCGAATTAATCAAGGGGACGGGGGTCAGTTCGTGATTTGACCCCCGTCCCCTTTTCTTTCTCTCTCTGAACTCTAATTTTTTGAACGCGAAGTGGCCTGGGTTTTCCGAAACACTCTGCATCCTCGAGCTGTGACATTGCGTCAGCTGATCGCCCGGCGGCTCAGCGTCTGAGAGGGTGACTCACCGAAAAGTTTTCGATATTCATGAGCAAACCGACCAAAATGCCAAAACCCGTATTCCGCGGCAATGGTGGTCACTTTTGCACTTTCTGGCGATTCGAACCGAAGTGCCTTCCGAGCCAGGTGAAGCCTATGGACGATCAGGAAGCGGTGTGGCGAAAGGCCATAGTACTCCAGAAAAATGTTTCTTAGAGTCCTTTCAGAAACTCCCAGCTGATTGACGAGCAAGTCTATCGACAAACTTTCGCCAGGGCTATTCTCGATGATTGCCGTTATTCGCTGAGTCATATCACGACGACTCAAGGTCGGACGTCCCATCATCGGCGTGGACTGTTTATTTGCTGCAACAACCGGCTTACAAGCGGCGAGCAACTCGCGTTGAAGGGCTTGTTTTGCCGGAGAAACGGATTTGATAGCAGGATAGGATTTAAGGGCGTTGGCTATATCGGAGAGGACTTGCCGTAGTCGCCTCATCCTGCCACTCTCGACATCGACTACCAGCGATGTACCTGGCGGGTAAGGCTGGTCGTTCGGCCCTTGGGGGTCGTAGCCAAGAACATCGAACGGGAGCACGATTGAACACCAATCATGCGGGACTTTGGAAGCAATCGCCAACTCGCCTCCCGGGGTCATCAAAAGCACCCGCCGTTCCTCTAGCGCCTTTCCATTAGCGTACTGCAGCCCCGCGAGTGGAACGAAGAGAGTGAAACCGTTCTGTTGTGCCGAACCTTCAGCAATGATCCCGCTTCCTTCCCTGCCGAGCTGAAGGCTGATTTGTCCCAAACTCTCTGTCTGCAACTCCCATTGAGACTGAATCAGACGGGGAATTTTTAACCGCAAGTCTGCATGGATAACCGCTGCGGCGTAGTCCTCAAAGAGGGTGAATTGGGCGCTTCTCATTGGGAACCTACAGGGTTGGGATGAAAACAACCCGCACTCTCATTAAGGATGGGCGTTAGCCTTAACGGAACGAACTGTATTCGCACTCCATCCTAACATTTTGCCGAAATTGGATTGCGATTTTAAGGGAAAGCTGCGGAAATTGAACTGTTCGTGGCTTTTGAAAACGCGTCCACTAGCGCCAAATGTCACGATTTTAGGTTTCTTTGAGGATCGTTACGACTGAATTCGGGGAGAGTTGCGAAGAGAGGCCTGCGAAGCAGGGCTCGTTGCAATGTCGCTCGAAAAGTTTCGGTTTTTGTCTTTGCAAATGAGGTTAAGCGTTTTATGGGGAATCACATGACGAGATTTGCGATTGTAGTCGCAATGCTGGTTGGGTTGGCGTTAGTCAGTTCAGCGGATTTCGCGATCGCACAGCAACCAAAAAAGATGCCCAATATCGTCGTGCTCTGGGGTGACGACATCGGTTATTGGAACATCAGTGCCTACAACCAAGGAATGATGGGATACAAGACCCCCAATATCGATCGCATTGCCAAGCAAGGGGCTCTGTTTACCGATTGGTACGGCCAGCAAAGCTGTACTGCTGGTCGGGCCTGCTTCATCACAGGCCAATCGGGATTTCGGACCGGTCTATTGAAAGTAGGACTTCCTGGTGCCAAAGAAGGATTACAAGCGCGCGACGTGACCATTGCCGAATTGTTAAAAGCGAGGGGCTATGCCACTGCCCAGTTTGGCAAAAACCATCTGGGAGATGCCGACAGCACGCTTCCAACCGCCCACGGCTTCGATGAGTTCATGGGGTCTCTTTACCATTTGAATGCCGAGCAGGAACCAGAGAATTCAGACTACTTCAAAGACCCGGAACTGCGAAAGAAATATGGCACTCGAGGCGTGATTCATTCGTGGGCCAATCCAGACGGCACACAGCGAATTGAGAGTACCGGTCCACTCACGATCGAACGGATGAAAACGATCGACGAAGAAATTACGAACGCTTCGCTGGACTATCTCGAAAAGGCTGCGAAATCGGACAAGCCCTTTTTCCTCTGGTGGAATTCAACCCGTTGCCACATTTTCACACACCTGAAAAAAGAAAGTGAAGGCAAGTCAGGCTTGACTCCGTACATCGATGGCATGCTGGAACACGATGCGATGGTTGGCCAAATCCTTGACAAGCTGAAGGAACTCGGCCTCGATGAAAACACGATTGTGATGTATTCGACAGATAATGGGGCAGAAAAATTCTCTTGGCCGGATGGCGGGGCCTCCCCTTTCCGCGGAGAAAAGAACGAGAACTGGGAAGGTGGTTATCGGGTGCCCTGCGCGATCCGCTGGCCTGGTGTCATTCAGCCAGGCACGGTCAACAATGATATTTTTTCCCACGAAGACATGCTGCCCACCATTATGGCTGCTGTGGGGGTGCCTGATGTCAAGGAGCAACTTCTCAAGGGCATGGTCGTGGGCGAGAAAAAATTCAAAGTGCATCTGGATGGATACAACCTCATGGATACTCTGGCGGGTAAGGCTCCCAATCCACGTCATGAGTTCTTTTATTGGAATGATGATGGTTCGCTTGTCGGCCTGCGTTACGACAACTGGAAGATTGTCTTTCAGGAGCAGCGGGCGCACGGATTTGATGTTTGGCAGGAACCGTTTGTCCCCCTTCGTCTGCCGAAGATTTTCAATCTCCGATCTGACCCGTTTGAAGAAGCAGACCATGTGGCGATGGACTATAGTCACTGGCGAATCGACAGGACATTCTTGTTGGTCCCTGCGCAAGAATACATTGCCAAGTACATCGCCACTTTTAAAGAGTTTCCACCAAGCCAGAAGGTTGGCAGTTTCAGCCTCGACCAGGTATTGGAGAAACTTAACAACGCCCAGACTGGCGGCAAGTAGTTAAGGGCTATCCGGCCTGCCGCTCTCGCTCTGGCTTGGGGCGACATTCCGGGCTCTTCTTGAATTCAGATCAAAGTTTAAAACCCACGGGCGCAAATCTTTGCGACCGTGGGTTTTTTAGTAGGGTTATGAAGCTTCAAAGTCGTTTAGCTCGCATTATTTCCATTCTCCACTCACCTTATCCTCAGCAATGAAGCCGCCGCTTCCGTGATCGCCTTATCAATCTTGATGTTAGCGATCTGCTGCCGCGAAGTGGCTTGCCGAGTTCTCTCCTAAGCTTTTCCCGAGTTGGTCTTGGAGCGCTGGAAGGCGATGTTGCAAGAGAGAGTATTGGCTCATCGAGGGGGGGCTAAATATGACCCGTTATGCCGTGTCCTCTATGGCAACTGCTGTGCGGCCAAGAACCACTCCGGAACCACCAAGCGGGTAAGAAGCCCGTGGCTCCTTCATTACCCATCGGCGACCTTGTCCAAAGCCCTCTTTCGAGGTTCGAGCGAATCCGAGCAGACGGCATATGAGGGGAAGCGCTGCCCTCCGGTTAGTTTTCCGCAACTCTCTCTCTCGGGGTCCGAGCGCAACCGGTTCGGAACTATAAAACGCGAGCCGCGCGTTCCGAATCGCTGCAAACCCGCGAAAACGGGGCTGGAAATGCAGAAAGCCGAGAGCGGTCACGCTCGGCTTTCTGTGTTAACTGGTTAACAGGCTCTTTCCGAGCCAAGAATCTCAGCTCGCCTATTGTTTAGTTCGCCAACATCACCTTTGAAAGGCTAAGCTGGGTAAGTAGAACCTGCCTCGGCGACTGGCAGGTACCCTCCTTGATTTTGAACGTACTGAGGTGATAGACCAGATTGGGCGTAACCATCGACATAAAAAAACATATTAATACCTCACCTCGCTAGTTGGATTTCTGACAAGCTTTCGCTCCGAGACACGAATAGCTTCGGATTGACCTGGCCAGAAGGCTTCCCTGCAGGACTATTTCTTGTTGCAGGGGTGTGTCTTCCTTTGTGGTGCCGTCGCAACTGCCAAGCAGGGAAGAGCCAAATGACAGAGCCCTTGGAATTCACTCCCTTCAAAGTGAAACCCCGACGGCGTTACCGGCGTTGGATCGGCTTAATTGCCGCATCCGCGATCGCGATTCTGGTGGCGAGCATTTTTCTTGGATTCTGGCCGCTTTCGTTATTCATTCAGGACCCGTGGGACGCGATCCCCAAGGCGAGCCCGGAGGAAATCGCGAAGCTGCATCAGCCCGACGCACTGCGGGCTGATCTCGACGAGATCATCGCGCTGCACGAGCGAACATGCCCGAATCCGTATCTGCGAGTCTCGAAGGATTCGATCCTCGCGCTCGCCGAGCGGCTGAAGGCCTCGATCGACCGACCGATGACGCGGCGCGAGTTCCTGCCGCTGGTGATGGAGTTGCAGTCGGGCTACCGGTGCGACCACTACATCCAGAGAGTCCCCGCCGAGGAACTCGAAGCCGCTCTCGCGCGCGGGGAGGGCTTTCTGCCTTTCCAAGCAGAGCCGAGGGGCGACGCGCTGGTCGTCATCGCAGTCACAGCGGAGGAAGAAGCGATCGAGCCCGGGGACACGATCGTGCAGATCGGCAGCGTCTCCGCAGTCGATCATCTCGCACGCCTGCGATCAATGGTACCCGCGGAAACCGTGCGCGCCCAAGATGCGTTTGTCCGCCGGTCGTTCCAGGCTCTGAATTGGGCCGCCGGGGTCACATTGCCGACGGATGTCGAAATTGTCCGCGCCGACGGCTCGCGGCACATCGTAACGGTCGAGGCCGTTGGCAAGCGCAAGATCAACCGGACCTTGCCGCGAACATCGCTGCCCAACGCGTCCGCGGTTTCTCAGGGCGAGGTGCTCGTCGACAGCCCTCCGTTCCGATGCCTGCTGCTTCCTGGCGACCAGTCCGAGCCCGCGCCGATCGCACTGATCGACTTTCCTACCATGGACGTGATGCTCAGCAGCCAGTGGAACGAGTTCCTCGATCAGGCGATCGCTGCCGCGAATCTGCGTAACGCTGCGGGACTGATCGTCGATATCCGAAAGAACCCTGGCGGATCACCCCGCCTCGGCAATGACCTTCTCGCCCGAATCAACGATCGCCCGTACCGCGAATTCGCGAGGCTAGTCTCGCGCAGAAGCGTGGAATCGGACGAAATGCTGCGGCTGGCCGCGAAGCCAGTCATACGATGGCTGTTCGGTGTCTTGTTGCCGCTCTACAACCCGGGATACGCCGAGCTCGACCATGGCGAAGAATTGACCAACAAGATCAACGTCGAGAGTTATCCACGAGTCGAACCCGGGTTCGATGGGCCGACCTGTCTGCTGACAGGAGACGGCGTCTACTCCGCCGCGGTGGTGCTCGCAGACTGTGCTCGCACCTATGACCTGATGCTCACGATCGGCGAGCCGACGGGCGGTTGTCCAAACCAGATCGGCCACATCGGCCCGTTCCAGCTGCCGAACTCGAAGATCGTCGTGAACTTCGCCCAGAGGGTATACCTCCGCGCCAGCGGCGACGAGACGGACATGGGCCCTGTGCATCCCCACATCGAAGTCACCCCCATCCCAGGCCGCGATGCTGCGCTCGAGCGCGCGATCGAAGAAATTCGCAAGATGCAAGCGGAGAGGAAGCAATGAACCAAACAACCCAGGAAGTAACTGAGCGGAAAGTGAAACCCCGAAGGCGCTACCGACGTTGGATCGCGGTGATTTCTGTAACCGCGATCGCGATTCTTGT
>Ga0315904_10006344_pt1 | contig 16203 bp, 37 predicted proteins | sample LakEriMetagenome_6_FD_203529 | JGI IMG/M metagenome (GOLD analysis project Ga0315904, IMG submission 203529) | Freshwater fungal communities from buoy surface, Lake Erie, Ohio, United States - Buoy 12 MA120 | ecosystem: Environmental > Aquatic > Freshwater > Lake | place: USA: Lake Erie, Ohio... | reverse complement strand
TTGCAAAGGCTTGGACGGGAAACTGGAACGTTCACAGCATCAGCAGGCTAGCGAGAACTCCAAGCTGCTTAACTGAGGACTTCCGTGTAGAACTAGGAAGTTAGGGGCATCCCAGCTTAAAATCCAGCTTAATCCGGACAATCCGGACAATTTGGCTGCTGGCTGCAGCTTGTAGCTATAACTTCCGTGTAAGAACCAAGAACAAGCTCGATGCCGATGAACAACCTATGAATAACTTTCAAAGTTGATATGGCTCGTATCAACTTTCAAGACTAAAATAGTTTTTGAAGCCGGGAATAAAAAGCGTTTCCCACCTGTTATAATTGACGTATGAAGATCAAAGAAATAGCAAGGCTGTCTTCACTAGATAAAAATGGAGACCCCGCAAAGACAATAACGACTATAAAGTATCAGACAGTTGAAAAGCTTGGAGCAAAGGCTTCAGTTCGAACACTGGTACTCGCTGCCGTCTACGAATACGACGAACCCCTCTCTGTAATTGAGGTTACTTCCCATATAAATAATACGTTAGGCACAGAGCTTAGCGAGCAGGTCACTAAATATCATCTTGACTTTCTAGTAAAAGCTGGAGACATCTTGATGAGAAAAGAACGCCCGGACGAAAGACTAGTTCGAGCGAATGGCAAGCTAGTGACAATGAACAAACCAGCAAACATGTACTTCAGAAAAGGAATTGGTGTTCCTCATCGAACCACTCCAATTCTAGTTCCGGGAGTTGCGCTGCGAGGACCTGGCGACAGTCTCGCTGTTCGCACTGCTCGACAAGCCAAAGCTGAAAAAGCTAAAGCTAAAGTCAAGGGAACTTCTCCAGCATTCCTTCCTACTCAAGAAGCTCTGGGGACTCCCCGCCCAGCTCCAGATCTAGCGGCACTCGACTTTATGATTGAGAAGCTAGTCTCAGAGCGAACAGCCGAACTCCAAAAGAAATTGGACGAGGCAAACTCAAAGATCGCAGAGTTTAGAAAGCTGCTTTCCTAACCTGATATAATTAGCCTATACACAGGGTGCACCGGTGGTCACCTGAACGACCTGAAACCTAGGGGGTCGGAAACAATCCCGGTGCCCTGTGTATACCTAAACCACCAAACGACGTAAGGACACAAGATGAACGATGTAAATTGGGAAGGCGTCTACGAAGCTATTCTATTAGACATAGCCCACGTAGTTGAAGGCACAAATATGCCAGACGAAAAGATACAAAGAATCACTGAGTTACTCGTGGGTAACGACTTTATGGAGAAGCCTCCGCTCTACTCTTAATTTCCAACCTGATATAATTATCCAGTACCACCCAATCAAACGACGAAAGGAAACCCAATGGATACAAAGGTAGTAGGTAAAGCACTTTACCTTGAGTTACGCAGTGGCGATTACACTACACAACTCATACTTACTCCGGAAGGACTAAACTCTTCCAACAAACTTGTGCCACTGACTCTATACAGACGTAGGATCAGTCGTGTTCAACCTCGCAAGGGTTGGAAGCAAGTCTCCTCATATATCTCTCCCGAGATGGATGCCTCTGGTAAGGTTGCTCAATATTCTCTTGAACAAGCACTATCAGTCGTGAAGGACAAATTGTCTTTCACAGATCCTATCTTCAATCAACTGACTTCAGGAGTCTGGCAAGTCTACAAGCAACCAATAGTTGTAGAAGTTACCACTGCAGACCTGGACGATGTGCGCATGGGGAAGACTCCCTACAAGATTCTAGGTCGAATTACACGTTGCCGCCGAGCCTTAGGGTTCAGTGAAGCGCTGTTTGCCTAACCTGATATAATTAGATACGTAAGACAACCCAACGACGAAAGGACACCCAATGTCTACAGTTACGATAGATTATGACAAGCTCATTCCTGGGCTTGCAGAAGTAATGACTAGCGCAGCAGTCTCAAGTGTTAACTCTGAGATGAGTGCTAAGTTAGACGCTTTCATGCCAGCACCTGGTAGGGCAACTGCCCGCGCCACTGCTCCAAAGAAAGTTGTACCAATGATCTCACCAGATTCATTTACCGCAGACGAGAAGTACAAGCGTCCAAATGGCGAGTACTACTACACCCGTATGTGGGGTGAACACCACGATGTTGCAGTGTTACGTGAAGCACGCAACAACAAACAATTCATTCTCCTTTATGGAGCACCAGGTTGTGGTAAGACTGCACTGGTACAAGCAGCATTCGAAGACCATGAAACAATTCTTGGTACAGGTGACACAGAGATCGCCGACTTCATTGGAGGATATATCCAAACTCCTTCAGGTGGATTCGAGTGGGTTGATGGTCCACTACTAAAGGCTGCCGAACGCGGTGTACCTCTATTCATTGATGAGGTAGGTCTCGTTGATCCAAAGGTTATGTCTGTAGTGTATTCGTTCATGGATGGAACTGGCACATACAATGTGACTGCTAATCCAGAGCGTGGAACTGTAAAAGCAAAAGAAGGGTTCTATGTCATCGCGGCAACAAACCCAAACGCTCCTGGAGTTCGACTTTCAGAGGCGCTTCTATCTCGCTTTGTCATTCACACAGAGATGACAACAGACTGGTCACTTGCTCGCAAACTTGGAGCACCAACGACAATCGTGACTGCTGCTCAAAATCTTGCAAAGAAGCAACAAACAGGAGAAGTCTCCTGGGCTCCACAGATGCGAGAACTACTCGCGTTCCGTGACCTTGCAACTAAATTCGGTACAAAGTTCGCAATCGCGAACTTGCTTGCCGCATCACCTGAACTCGACCGCCCCGTCGTTGCGGACGTGTTCACCAGGGTGTTCGGTGAAGAGTGCCGTCCAGCCAAGATCTAAACAATCTTGGCACAGAGGGGGTGGGTTCATTGGGTGCCCACCCCTCTCTTTACAATTTCCAACCTGATATAATTATCCTATAAGCACAAACGACGGAAGGAAAACACATGGCACATATCAAGTATGGTCAGACCCGCGCCGAGGCAACTCCAGTGGAGTGGCTCAAGGTTGGTTCCCAAGTGGGACGCCTGGTCAATGACTGGGCAGGACGCGACAACCTAGTTGCGTACCTTGGTCCAAACGCAGGTCATGGCGCTCCTGCATGCTACAACCCAGACCTTGCAGAGATCGAAGTCAACTGCCAAATCGCATTCGGTCCTAGCATTACACCAGAGCAGATTGGCGACATTACTATTCGTGCGACCCAGTTCGACTGGCCTCGCGCTTCCGGTGCGATACTTCATGAAGCAATGCATGCTCGCTACTCACGCTACAGTCTTGAGGAAGCAGCAAAAGTTCTTGACTCAAGTGAGCACAAGGCACTTTGTATTCTTGAGGAGTCTCGTATCGAGGCTCTTGCCGTAACTAACTTTCCACAAAATCGTGGATTCCTTCGTGCATGTGCAATTGACATTGTACTTGCAGATGCGCGCGAAGGTGTCAAGAGTCTTTCATCAACTGAGTCAGCAGCAACCCTTGCCGCACTTACACTTGCACGAATTGACGCGGACGTTCTTGAACGTTCAGATGTAGAAGTAATTGCAGATGAACTTGAACTATTCCTTGGCGAAGAGTTGCTTATAGGTCTTCGTTCAGTGTGGAATAGATTCCAAATGCATGACCAACACTCAAACCCAGAACCTCTATACGAACTTGCTCGTGAGTGGGCAAAGCTTGTAAAGGATGCCGCAGAAGAACGTGGCGAGGAGCCAGGGCAACCTTCGAAGGAAGGACAAGAGTTTATCAAAATACTAATTGACGCACTTGAAGATGCAGCAGAGGCTGCCAGCATCAATGCGCAGGAAGATCTTAGCGAGCAACAAACTTCTGAAGAGTGGGCAGAGCAGGTGCAGACAAAAGCGTCTGAGTCTAGAGAACGTAAGGACCACGAGAAAGAAGCACAGGAAGTCTTTACAAAGGGTACTGGTCCACAGCCAGGGTCTCGCACAAGTTCACGTCTTCGTGAAAAGCGTATGCCTACAGGTCCAGAGCGAGCAGCAGCAGTTAAAGTTGCTCAGATTCTTGAGAAGGCTAAGTATCGTGAACGCGATGAACACGACATCGTGTCTGAACTTCCTCCAGGAAAACTAAAGACTCGTGCACTAGTACAAGGTGCTGCTCTAAAAGCTAAGGGTATTGTTGCAAAGACAGAACCTTGGAAGCGAACAGTACGCAAGCACACTGATGACCCAACACTCACAGTGGGCGTGATGGTCGACATCTCAGGTTCAATGTCTTCTGCGATGCAGCCTATGGCAGTCACTGCCTGGGTTATGTCTGAGGCTGCCAAGCGCGTCCAGGCACGTTGCGCAATGGTCTACTATGGACAGGACGTGTTCCCTACTCTAAAGCCAGGGCAAAGTCTTTCAGAGATCAATGTATACACTGCACCTGATGGAACTGAAAAGTTCAACAAAGCATTCAAGGCACTTGATGGTTCTCTAAATCTTCTGCATGGCACTGGCGCTCGCCTACTCGTCGTTGTGAGTGATGGTTGCTACACACCTGAAGAGATTGATAAAGCAAAGCGATGGATACGTCGTTGCCACGAAACTGGAGTAGCAGTTCTCTGGTTGCCAATGGGTCCAAGAGATTACTACGCAGAAGATATCATCAAAGGTACTGACGCGGTGATGCTCGCAGATGTAGATGACCCAGCAAAGGCTGCACTCGAGATTGGCAGAGCAGCAGGTCAAGCACTTGAGAAAGTGACTTCACGAACTGCTGCATAAATAGAATCCGGAGTGCTTGGTTCTTCCGTCAGATTATCCAAGCGCTCCGGTCCAATTTACAAAGACGGAAACTACCGAAAGGAACGACATGAGTATCACAGCGACACTCTTGAAGAACAAAGCTCCACAGGCGGCATGGCTTATTACAGTTAAGGATGCTGCATCAGGTGAGTCACGTCACGCCGCTAGGACAAGCCTAGGCGCCGCTAAGAAGGCCGCGGTTGAGTTCGCCAATAGTATGGGCGACCTTACACGCACACGCCTTCCTTGGGTCGAGGACGAGTCCCAAAAGGCGGACGGCATCCAATACCTAAGGGCGGACATCGACGTCTGATTCCTACCTGATATAATTGTACTATCCTACCGGGTCGCTTACGTGGCTCGGTAGGAACAACAACGACGGAAGGAAACTCAATGACATACGACGCATACATCAAAAAAGAATGGGGCTCGCTTATCGGGCGCACCATCACCGGCGTCCGTGAGATGACGGACCAGGAACTTGACGACTTCGGATGGGAACGCTCAGGCGGCTCGCTTCCAATTATCTACACACTCGACAACGGCTTGACCTTTACACCCAGCCAGGACCCAGAAGGAAACGGGCCAGGACACATCTTCGTAGAGAAGTGGGTGACGGCATGACTAACGCTACTACGTGCAAACACCCAACGGACTCTATTGTTCACGAGTACGATGAGGACTCCATACTTGGTGACGCTTATTATTGCGGCCTGTGTGATGAGTTATTACAGGTAGGGTGACGGGCATGAAACTTGAAGGCAAGGATCTACTATCAATCACTGGCCTGCATCGATTCGTTGAAGATCGGCTTGCAGGCTTCACCATAGAGCTGGACGAGATGACGGGCGAGGTTCTTATACGCTCAGGCTTGACCATCGACAATGACGGACTGTTCGTCCCGCTGGTAGTACAGTCAGACGACCCTAGCTTGGAAGCAGTCCCCTTCGACCGTGACAAGGCCGGAGCATGGAAGGAACCTGGATCTAAAGAGTACAGGACGTGGTTCTGTAATGAGAACGGCGACTGGTGGGGAGACTCAAAGATCATTTACGTACTTCACGAATATGACTTGCCTGAAGGCTTCGATGAAGATGAGATCGAGAATGATAAGTTTGAAGACGTAATCAGAGAGCTTGGACGCGAGTTCCAAATTCCTGACCTGATATAATTGTTCCAACACGACGAAAGGACGAATATGACTGAGACTCAAAAGCAGGCGATCTTCGAGCTAACTCTCGATAGCCTATTGGATCAGATGTATTACATGGAAGATGAGGACAATGGTCCTAATCCTCCGACTACTGAAGAGCTGGCAGAACTGAAAGAAGAAATCAGTGACGCAGTTCAAGAGGTAGTAAACAAATTCTTGTCGAATCGCTAACTCTAGGATTCAGGTGGGACTGGAGCGCCCCGGCGCTTCAGTTTCCAACCTGATATAATTATCCTATCGCCGGAAAGCCCGGTGATAAATGACGAAGGGACACCATGTCTACCAAGACTAAATCCGCAGTCAAGACTGTCACAACAGTGACAGAGGTTACCACAAAGGTTGACGTAGTCGACCTTACTGCAACAGACGCTGAAAAGGCTCTGTATCAGTTCATCGCAGCTCGTGAAGCTATCAAGGTTCATGAGGACCAACAGAAGAAAGCTGAAGCACGTCTTCGCGAACTTCTTGGTGACGCCCAAGTGGGCATGATTCGTGGAGTTGAAAGACTCAAACTCCAAAACTCTCACAACACGTCAATCGACAGAGTAAAACTCCAAGCCGGTTGGCCAGAAGCGTTTGAGGCGACTCTAAAGAAGACGCCTTACGACTTCATAAAAGCACTGTAAAAGTTGGAGGGGAGTCGAAAGACTCCCCTCACAACACAGTGAGGATTGAACAAATTCCCAGCCGACCATAATGGTTCTGCCACTGGTAGAGTACTCCAAAGAAGAGCAACTGGGATGAAAAGTTCCTTGGCGCCAACTGAGGCGTTGGGGTATGCGTTGCGGGACGCAGTGCAAAGGGCGTAGGTCTGGTCAACAGTCTACCGAACGTGAGCGGAGGAGTCGCTCTCCTCTTGTTCGGCCAGTGAGACGCAGTCCGGAGTATGCAGCTTGAGTTCAAAAGTGCACGACGTGGAGCTGGGTGTAAAAGCCCAGCTCCATTTCCCACCTGATATAATTATCCTAACAACGACGAAGGGAATACCCAATGGCAATTATGCTAACTGATGGAAACGCTTTCGCAATCATTGGCGCAGGACGCCGTGAGCTAGAGCGCACAGGACGCGGAGACGAAGTCTCGGCATTCACTGCAGAAATGACTGCAGGCGACTACAACCACCTACTTCAAACAATGATGAAGTGGTTTCCAGATGCGGAGGTTGCAGAGTGAATTTAGTATCAGCATTCATAAGACTTGAAGACATTGGCACAAAAGAACTCATGGCTGAGCTAGTGCGCCGTGATGTAGCAGAAACTGACAATGAAGGTCAGTACGTAATCTACACCGGAATGTACGAAGAAAAGGAGTCAGCATGAAAGTTTCTAAAGCAATCGAGTATCTTTCTGAGGAAGACCCAGACTCAGAGATTATGATTCAGTGGTTTACCAAAGAACATGTTGAGGGAAACCTAAACAAAGAAATCTCTCCCATCCACTGGGATAAAGCTGTAGGTGTCTTCGATGAAGGCGACATCTCAATGGACGACTTCCAAGTTGTCTGGTGCCTAAATGATTCAGGCGAAATCTAAATACCTACCTGATATAATTATACCAACGACAACGAAAGGAACCACATGAACTTCAAACCCGGAACAGCGTTAGACTCTGAAGGAACGAGCTTGCAGGGATACGTCACTACAACTCGTGCCGCTCTCATTGAAACATTTGGAATGCCAGCATTCATAACTGAAGCTGGTGATTCAGTGTGGGACAAAGTCACAACAGAGTGGATTATAAAGTTTGAAAATGGAATTGTCGCAACCATCTATGATTGGAAGCGATATGAAGAGGGCGCACCTGCACTCAACGAAATCTACGATTGGCACATTGGTGGGAACAACGACCTTGCGGTATCTCAAGTGAGATCTGTTCTCGCCTCTGCTCCAGTCTCACTTGCATGAGTGAAAATAATTACTGCGCCTGCGGCTCTTCGAAAGAAGAGCACGCAGAGCGTGCAGCAAATGTACTTGCCACTCTCGTTATGATGACGAAGGTTGCCAACACGCTGCCTGCCGACTACAAAGAGACCTTTGAACAGATTCTTGTTGACTGGAGAACCCACACACTCTTTCCGTGTGACCCTATGGCTATTTCATAATGAAGCTACAGGATGGGATGCTTTCCGCCTCAGGGCGGTACTCGGAAGGGCGCATAGGCACCTTCCGCTTTATCATTGGCTATTACTCGCGCTTTGTCTTGGGTTTACTTCTAAGGCGGAACGTGTATATAATAGATCAAGCCTCGGCCAAACTGGCTGAGGAGACAAATGACGAAAGGACAAGTCATGTCTAAGAAACCAACAGCTGTGAAAACAGCTAGTAAGAAGGTTCTTGTTCAGACGAAGCCTTACACTCGCGTTGAATCATTACCAGCGCTTCCAAAAGGTGTGAAGCTTCCCTCTGGCTACGAACCAGCTTATTTCCGCAAGCGTAAGACCCTTGCGGTATTGCGAGCAGCAAATCGCTCGCACTACTTGGTCTTCGATATCTCAACAGGTAAGAAGATGCAAGTAGCCAACACCAAGGAAGCATCAAAATTGATGTCCGAATTGCGTCGTGGCAAAAAGAGCTTAGCAGCGTAAGCTAAGCTTGCGGGAGGGCCAGCAATGGGGAAGTCGCTGGCCCTCCTCTCCTTTTCCAGCCTGATATAATTATCCTATCCAAACGACAAAGGAGACAAAATGAAGACAGCACTACGCATCAACACTGACTTCACCACCGAGGTTCTTGATCTTAGCTCAAACGAGTACAACCAGCTGCGCGATGCAGTTGGCGGCTTGATTCAGCCGGTAGATCTAAATTCTGACTTTACACTGTGGTGTAATGAAGAAGGCAAGCTCATCAACGGCATGGAAGTAAATGTCATCGGCACGCATCTATGGGAACAATTCTTTGGAATGACTGACGTTATCATGGGCAACATCGTGTTGACCGGTAGCACAGACGAAGAAGGCGAGACTCGTGCGCTTCCTTACAACTGGCTTGCATACACAGAAGAAATTGCTGAACGGCTTCGTAGTGCACGAGCTGGAGAGTCGACGGTCTACGTTGTCGACTAAAAAGAGAAATGTAGCGGCTGGCATCTGGGAGATTCGAGATGTCGGCACGGGCGAAAAAATTAGTCGGTTTCGTGCAAGACGGCGAGCTGACGTTGACCGATACTTACAGATGGCTCACATTGGGCTTGGTCGACCACTCACAGACTTTGAAGCTGTATTCATAACGGAATGGGACGGAGACTAACGGCATGGATGCTGAGACAGTTGTGGCAACGGCAACGGAGCCCGAGCTACTAGCAACGGACCGATGTGACAGTTGTGGCGCGCAGGCACTCGTTCGTGTCACGTTCCTGACGGGCATGCTTTTATTTTGCAGGCATCACGCTCGTAAGAACCATGAAGGTCTGGCTAGGCAAGGCGTCTCGATCTTTGACCCTGACGGGTCACTTGTTGGCTAGCCCGCTAGTACACTAGCTCCAAAGCAAGACGGGCGTACTTTCCGACCTGTTATAATTAGCCTTATGAAAACGAAGCAGCCTGCATTCAACCTCGTCCGCCCGAGTGGCATGGGACCGAAGGTCAACCAACACGCACCTGTTTACGAGCATAAGGCGACGAAGCGAAATCGTAGTCGGGCAGCAAAGAACCGGAAGGCGATTATCGAGTCAAAGGACTCGTAAACCTACCTGTTATAATTAGCCTTACCAAACGACGAAGGGACGAAAATGGACCAAGAAAAAGACGACATCGTAATTTACGACTCATCTTTAACCACAGATCAATTGAGATTGATGTGGGGCAATGGAGACGAAGAAGGTTTCGTGGAATACACGAAAGAAGAAATCGACCAATTGGCTGAAAATATAAATGACGCAATTCATGGCGTCATCGAAGATTTCTTAAACCACAGATAATCGTAGTTAAGTTTAGAGCGCTAAGGCTCTCTAAAACCTGCCTGATATAATTATCCTAACAACCCACTAAGAGATTGGAAACCTCGATGAATAAAAATAACGAAGTAGCAAGCAATATTGTTGGATGGTTCGAAAACTACGCATCAGTTTATGAATTCGATACTCGAATCCAATTCGAAGACTTCTCAAAAGAAGACCTCGAATCATGCGACCTCGAAACTGTATGGTCGATAGTCGGCCCAAAGGTTAAGGCGCTCGTCGCCAGCTATCTCGAAGGCGGAATCGAAGACCACGAGTAATTGGTAAGGGCAGGGACGCCGAAAGGCGTCCTTGCTCCAATTCCTACCTGATATAATTAGTCTTACGAACCACCCAATGGATTGGAGTCCAAATGAACAACGAACATGCAAAGGCTTACCAAAACTTCACTCTCCTCACTGCGGTTGCCGCTGGCAACGAGTGGACGATAGCAGAAGCAAACCAACTAAAGGATATGCGTAAAGCTGGGATCCCCGTATCTCAGGCTGCCATAATTCTTGGGCGCACGTTTTACGCGGTACAAACGTACCTTGCCGCTAATGGGCTAACAAAAGCTCGTAAGCACCCACAAACCATCAAACCAATTATTGCCTGCTCTAACTGCAATTTGATTCATACCTACGAGTGTGAGTTTTAGCAGAGAGGGGTTAGAGCGCCTTGCGGCGCTCTAATTCCTACCTGATATAATTATCCTAACAACTTAATAAAGCCCAACGACGCAAGACGAAAGGAAAACCCAATGAACAAGAAATGGTGTTTATTGAAAACCAGTGATGGCGAACGCGGCTCAGCTGGTAAGCAAAAAGTCTACGAAGTAATCGTAGATGGCACGAAGGTAATCACAGTGTGGGGAATGGCTGAGAAGACTCAGCGCCAGACTGCGACAAAGCAAGTGTACACTGAATCGTATGCTCGCCAACTTGCCTTCCAAAAAGTCCAGGAAAAACTGGATAAGGGATACGAGCTAGCCTACGCCGTATAACTAACTAGAGTTCCCGCACTGTACTCCAATCCGGTGCGGGACAAGGACTGGAGCTCTCGGATACTGGGAGCTCCAGTTTCTTATTTCCAACCTGATATAATTATCCTAATACGCGGGGACAGTCGCTGGCCAAACAAAAGACTCGACACCTGCAGGGGTCCGAAACAATACGACGCCCGCGTATCTATTTTTTAGAGTGCGATGGTGGGCAGAAGGGGAGAGGGTTGTGGGACCCTCTCTTCTTCATTTCCAACCTGATATAATTATCTTATATTCAAGGGACCCACCCTTGAAGGATTGGAACCCAAATGATATACCCAACATATGAAGATGCAGTGAAGGTATCACAAGACACAACTCTTACACCTTCTCAGAAATTGCATGAAATCTTCAAAAACTCAAAGACAGAACCTCTACAAATGTGGATAGACAAACAGTCCATATTCCAAGACCACCCAATTGATCCATCAGTAAAGATAGATCAAGCAGAGGTTGTTGAAGTAAATGCAGATGGTCAGATCTTGGTATTCAGATACCCAGATAACACCTACCACTTTTTAGATGCGGGTGGTTATACAGTAATTGAAGGTGTAGATCACATAGCAGTTGATTCAGTAGATGAATCCACTGAGCAGTGGTTTCAGGATCTCCTGATGACAGATGATTCACCTTTAGTTTTCTATAGAGGATTCTGGGTTGATGAAGATCTTCAAAAGTTCTTCCTCAACTCATACCCAGAATAGAACTCAGGTTGCGGGTACCCTACTCACAAGTAGGGTACCTTCAACTACCTACCTGATATAATTATCCCATAACGACGAAAGGACAAATCATGGCAAGCAACTACCCACCAGGCGTCACAGGATTTGAACCACAGATTGCGGGTTACGACTCAAGTGAGGACATCGACCATCGCGAGGCTTCATGCCAAAATGATGAGTGCGTTGAGTTTGACAAAATTGAAGAACGCGAAATCGTTCTAACAAAAGAATATGGAAGCTGGAACGTAGTGTTTGAATACTGGACCTACACCTGCCCCGTCTGCAAGACAAGTTCTAACTACGAACGTGAATACGAAGATGATGGATACGATGGTTAAGTGGAAAGGAACACACTATGACTCTAACTAACCTACAAATTGTAAACGCCGACACTCACAGAAATGGTGTTGCGGGTATGCCGTTCAAGGTCGCACTTGTTGATGACCCAAATGAAGGTGACACAAAACTCGTCATCATGTTCGAAGCTGAAGGACACACTGCGGTGTTGTCACTCGACAAACTTCTTGAAAGTGAAGACATCTCTTTCGGTTCTAACTCGTTTCGCGGAGACAGATATGAAGAAGCTTTGCGTGACGAATTGTGGTCTGCCGATGAGTGACAAACAAGAAAAGGTTATGGCATCTATTTGGTGTCGTGGTCCAGGAGTTCTTTGGTCATCTCTAACTGCAATGGAACGCATGTCAATTCTCTTTCGTAAAAGCGCTGAGGACACTCGCCCTGGATTACTTGAAGACATATCTTGTAACTTCGGTGAGTGCGGTCTTCAACTCGTCGAGCTGGACATGTCTGAGCCAGATGACATTTGGCCAGACAAGTGTCCAATCTGTAAGACAGATAACAATTGGGACATGCAGGGTTTCTACAAAACGTACCCACACTACAAAGGTCCAGACCTGGAAGACGAATGACTGTAACTCGTTTGCCGTTAGCTCCTAAAGGTATCGCAGATCCATACAAAGCTTTTGGCCAATGTTTGATTCAATCAAGCGCGTATGCGGAAAAACACAAGCTAGGTTTGATTCGAGTTACAGGTTACAACTATCCAGGAAGAGAACACTGGGCTGTCTACGAAGACATTGGTGAAGATCCAAAAGGCAGATACTTTCTTACTGAACCAGAGTGGGGTAACGTAATAGATCTCACTGCGCGGCAGTTCGTAGCTACTGTTCCAGCTCGCTATGAAGATGAGTGTCTCGCTTGGGTTGAAAGCGCTTGCGGTTGGCTCAATGACTCGCTGGTGTATGAGATCTATCTGACGCACGACTCACAGGCGACACCTGACCATGTAGGTGAGCTACGCATAGATGACAGTGAGAACTACAAGGGTGTGACCTACGCGGCGTTTGCCAAGGAACCTTCTTAACCTACCTGATATAATTATCCTAACGACACCCCGAAGGAGGGACAAATGACAGTATCAATAGAGGCAGTTAGGTCTGCCATCGAAAGCGGTGAGTTGGACAAGGACCTCGGTGCATTGAGTACTTTGGTCACTACCCGTCTTGACTCAATCCGTGCCACAAAATCTACCACTGATTTTGGAATTGGCGACAAGGTTCGATTCAATAGTCACTGTGGTACGCGGTACCTCGTTGGAGAGACTGCAAGAGTCACAGGTCTAAAGAGAACCAAGATTGTGGTTCAATTGGATAAACCTCAAGGTAGGTTTGCCCGATATACCCCAAGTGGTGTGGAATCTGCCAACATTACAGTTCCCATCTCAATAGTCGACCCAGCATAAGTTTGATAAGTTGTTCCTAACCCTACCGCCACTTGCGGTAGGTTTAGGATACAATTGAACTCAACGTTTGGGAGAACCTCTTGACAACACTTGCCGCTTTTCAAGGTAATGGCTGGGCAGTCATTGGTTGTGATTCACGAGCTAGCGATGAAGGTGGTCGCGCAATGGATCTTGCAACTCCAAAGGTTGTTGCAAATGGCGAGTACCTTATTGCAGTGTCTGGAGCTTCGCGCGGTGGAAACATCTCGCAATTTGGTTGGACACCACCAGCTGTTCCAAAGAACATAACACAAGAAGGTCTTGACAAGTTTATGACTCGTACATTCATACCTTCGCTACGCAGTGCATTTCAAGATGCTGGCTACGATGCAAAGGACGATGGTGACGCGGCGTTTCAAGACTCAAATCTAATAATTATGATTCGTGGAATTATCTATCCAATTTTTGAAGACTACTCTTGGGATAGAGAAGTGCGACACATTTATTATGGAGGTTCAGGTGGTGATGTAGCTCTTGGAGCTATGGTTGCCCTGGGAATTGATAAGCTAAAGGATAACCCGGAGAAAGCTCTCAAGGTTATTGAAAAATCAGTTGCGGTTGCCTGCGAGTGGGATGTATACACTAAGGCTCCCATCATTACACGAATCCAATACGGAAAGAAGCTAAAATAATGTACATTCATCTTTATAGTGCCGACAACGAGTGGATTGGCCAATTCAGCTCGGTTGAGGCCATAGAAGCTTACGTGAGTGAGCTGGGTGCGGACATAAACGACTATAAGTTGGTTTATGGCGCTTCTAAATATCCACCTGCCTGATATAATTACCCTACGCAACGACGAAAGGATGCAACATGGCTCTAATTGATGAAACCTACATCGTAGAAACACCTACATGTAGCTGGTGCGGCAAGGATGGAATTGTTGAAGTCCCAGCCGTAGGATTCTTTGCTCGCCAACTTGGCGCGGCAATTCAAGATGCTTACCCAGACTTAGATAAGTCTTTACGCGAGCAACTAATGACTGGGTACCACCCAGCATGCTGGGACGAGATGTTTGGAGGTCACGCGTGATACTTCTAATTCTTCTAGGAATCCTTATTGGCACCATTGCGGTTGTCTCAGTAGCAACCAAGTTTCCCATAACTATTGGTGACGATGAGTACTAACCCGCTTTACGAAATGGTGAACGTGTTCCTGCCCAGCGGAGACTGGGCAGGCCAGTTCATTGATGAGGATGCCGCCAAGAGCTGGCTGAAGTCCCAAGGGCTAAAACCAGACCAGTGTGAAATCTCAAGGCGCCGACCTGAGTTCAAGCGCCGTGGGGAACCTACCTGATATAATTATCCTACTAACCACTTAGGATTGGAGATCCAAATGAAAAATATACCTGGAAATCAAACCAAATACTACTATACACTCAGCAACGGGGAAACCGTTTACCAGTACTGCCGTTCAGAAGCTGAGGCGGAATCATGGGCCCAAGCTTACCAGCGCAGCCACTTCCTTGCAGATAAGGTCATCACCCTGGTGACCTGGGGAACCAAGGGCTAACCTTCCCCACCTACCTGATATAATTATCCTATCAACCGGAAAGGCCGGAAGATAGGAGTAGGAAAATGACATACGGACTACCAGACAGCGCGGTGCTTGGGACTACCAAGCGTCTGTCAGGCTCCATCAAGCGCAAGACAAAGAGGAGCAATATGGAAGGCTGGGATGACGCGTTGCGTCTAATCGTAAAGAACGAGAAGACTGCTGCTAAAATCATCACCGGAGTCTACGTATTCGTTGGAATCTTCGTTGCGGCAACTGTCATCTATCTTCTCCCTTGGTAATCTACCCATCAACGACGTACTACGAAAGGTACAAAAATGAAGACATGCAAAACATATAAGTGCGAGAGCACAGAGCTAGTGTACTCCGGAACTGATGCATTCATGCTCGGTGGAATCCAGACTGAAACCTGGTGCTACAACTGTGCGAATGCCTACAACCAAATCTCCCGCGACATGGAAGCATTGCGCGAACAGCAAGAAAGATCTTCGTACCTAGCAGCGTTCGGAGTAACGAGCGACTAGTCGCACCTACCTGATATAATTATCCCAACGCCGGAACCTCCGGCAAATGACGAAAGGATTCCCCAGATGAAAATAAATAACTTCAGAGGATACCGTTATCGCCGCTATGGCGCAGCACTAATCGTAGCAGCAGTAGCTTGGTTTCCATACGCAGCTCATACATTTTTTATCTTCCCAAGTCTACTCGCACTTGTTGCGGCAGTAGTTCTCGTACTTGGTGGATGTATTCCACTTCTAGTATTTGCGCTTCACTGCTTCAATGTTGCCGACGACGAATTCAACCAACTCAAGAGATAAGGAAGACCACACATGGAACTAGTAATTGAAAACTGGGAGCTAGGTCTCTACATTCCCAACACAATTGAACTGTATCTTCGCCTATGGGTACTTGCAGCTGTTGCCGCAGTGCTTGTAGCTCGCAAGATCTATAAGTACAAGAAAGATCAAGTAAAGGTTGAGCCACTGCTTGGGGTAGCATACAAGAAGTGAGATTCATAGCTGCAAGTCAACGCATACCTCGTCGTAGAGACGACAATCGTTTTGAGATTTGTATCTCCTGTGGCCACTACATCTATGTGGCTCAGGAGATCCAGTTCGTGCCGCTAGGCAATAAGGCGAAGGGCAACTTCAAGATGTCCGCCCGCCACATTGACCACGTGGATTGTCAGGTATCCATTAACATTGGTTTACCTTCCAGCCCTTATGGTCCACGTCGAG
>Ga0315904_10006343_pt1 | contig 16203 bp, 22 predicted proteins | sample LakEriMetagenome_6_FD_203529 | JGI IMG/M metagenome (GOLD analysis project Ga0315904, IMG submission 203529) | Freshwater fungal communities from buoy surface, Lake Erie, Ohio, United States - Buoy 12 MA120 | ecosystem: Environmental > Aquatic > Freshwater > Lake | place: USA: Lake Erie, Ohio... | reverse complement strand
GCGCCGTTTACAAAGATAATATCGCTAAACTTGAAGGTAAGAATGTCCGTTAAATCCAGCGCAAAGTAAGCCTCCATGATTCGCGCATTAGGCGAGTAAAGTTCATTGAACGCATTACGCCAATAAATGTTGAATAGATTGTTATAGGGGTTTGCATTAATTTGCGATGGAGGTATTTCAGGCGCAAAGTTTAAGTCGAAATCAAATATATCAGGAAATGTTGTGTTGTAATGAGATAAGGTTGGTATACCAATAGTAACCACCGATTCGACACCTATCGTATCATCATAAACTTTCATTGAGATTGAACTAATAACATAACCACAACGAGGCCCGGGAATTATGAATTCATTTTGATCATTAAAAAATTGTGGTATAGGTATATCTGTGCCGGGTATTACTCCACATGGCATGCTGCGTGTTACGAGTTGGACGCTATTTTCACCTGTGGTAAATGTGCTTGGAGTAATATCAGGATTTACTGTGTATTTCTCCGCCTTGTATTGACCATATGTTCTACCATTGTCTTTATAGAGTTTAGACAAGTAATCTTCACCTGCTGTATAGGTAAACGTTGTTTTGTTTTTTTGCAGTTCAACCGTGCTATAAATCGTAATGTCTTTACTGATATCAAGCTTTGAGTTCCAGTCTACATCATTGCCAGTGCCAATGAAATTATTATAGGGTACAATGCTTATCTTTTTTGGGTTATTACGATCGGACACAATCGCACAGTTATGCATCTTAATGATATCATTAACGAAATCAATTTGACGCATATCGGGTGCATTCAAATTATAGATAAACGTTGAGCCAAATTTGAATTGTGTGCCAACCAACTCTACAAGTGAACCACCTAGATTTCCATTGCCTCCTAATATTGCAACAGTTGCTGAACCTATCTGAGCACCGGCATTTGAGAGAGTTATTGCTGAAAGTGCAAATTCTACTGTATCTCCCGTATCTAAATCGATTCCATAAGTAATATCAAGATTTAATGCTGTGGTATATTCATATGAACCGATAAAATTTTCAATACCACCATTTTTTCTATAAAAAAGATTGACACGTGTTCTTGAAGCACCTCCTATATAGCCGCTACTTTGCATTGAATAAGTCAAATGAAAAGTAAACCTACCACGTGCAGGTGCAGTATATAAACCTAGTGTCGGGTCAAAATCATTATTGTTATCAAATACTTCCGTTAAACCATCATAATTATTAAACGAGTTTAGCGTAAGTAACCTTGGTGCTAAATTGTAAGCACGGAATGCGTAAGCAGGCCCAAAGTCATCAGTATCTAAATAACTTTTGTTTATCCAAGGCATGTGATACCCGGCAAGAATCAAAAGCAAATCGGGCGCGTCTAATTCAAAGCCAGCATCCGACATAATTTCTTTAAGCAAGTAATCCCACCGCACAGCTGGAGTAAAGTCCACTGCATACAATGGATTGCTGCTATCACTAATTCTGCGTGTACCTGCTTGACCCTCCTCACTCCACAGTTGACCGCGATCTGTAAGCACCCATTGCCGCATTAAATTAGCAACAGTAATATTTCCAAAATTTACCACCTCGTTTTGATTAGGCAAATCGCTTAACTCAGCAAGTTTTTTTTCACCGATGGTCTTGAACAAATCAGGTGTTTCAGCGTAGAAAGCTAATTCCACTTCATTCAATCTACCTTGCTGTTGATACACCTTGCGTACACGAATGTAACCCTTGGCAATGGGCAGCGTATCTACGCGTATTTCAGCAGGCAACTTATAGTGAAAATAGTTATTAATGCCACCATCGTAATTGACATCGAAAAGCGCACCTAGTGCTAATAGGTTACGGTCTGTAACCGGTACACGAAACTCACGGCTAAATGCGCCTAATGCTTGAAAGTTATTGAGGTCACTATACTGCCAATTCTGTGATATACTTTCGTTTTCCCAAAGGTCTAAATAGTATTCTTGTGATGCAGGTGCAAGGCTATAAATCTCATAGGTTAATGATTCAACTTCAATAGGTGTCCAATCCACAAATGTTACAGTACTCCATGTTGTACCATCATAAGTAGCTGTTGCAAGTTCAAAGGTTCCAATAACACCAGTAAGAGTTGAAGTTATTTGTACATAATGACCGATGTATACAGTCATATCACCCAGCATGAAAATAGTGTACGTACCAAACTCAACATATCCACCTGTATTATCTATAACGGTATCACCGGGGCCACCTGCCCCTTCAACTCGTACTATTAAACTTACCTCTCCGTTCATGTTATGTCCAGTATTCGTTAGCCATTCTTACTTTCAACGTCAAGTTATATAACTTTCCATCGTATGTACGCTTCTCAACGTATGTGCTGTCATCAATGTTTACAGCTATGTATGAGCCATCCTCATTAAGCATATGCACTTGATTGCTCACAATCAATCCGCGCAAGTAAACAAAATCTTCCTGTGAGATGTAGTCGGTTGTAACTGTCAATATGCGCTGCGCTAAGTTAGTTCGTTGGTTTAGTCCACGGTCATTTGCGTAGAAGATAGTTGGTGAACTATTGAACAGCGGACGCTTGTAAGTTTTACGATCTACCTCGGTGGTGTATTCTGATTTCTTTTTAAAATTCCAATATTCATAACCACCACGCGCACCTACCCAAGCGAGACGCACGTTAGGCCAATTACATTCGCAATTACCATACTTACATTCATTCCAAAATACATATTGTACTGAGGTTTGTGTAATTGTACCGTTAAATACTTGTACGGTGTAATGTGTCCATAAAGGCCATGCTGAAGGCTTTGCTACAAATCCAACACGATCATTCAAGTTAGCAGGAAATACAGGCAATCCTTGTACACTATTAGTAGTAAAAGTGATTTCATCTTGTGCTGGCGAACCGGGAAAACCTTTGTATAATACAATTCGAACCTTCGTCCCTAAATTGTTACTCAGGTAATCATCACCCACTGGTACATATAATAGCCCGTAATCTTGTTCACGTACAGGAATAACAACTTTACCCGGTTCAATACCCCAAGTCGCAAACATTGGTGGATATTTGGTTGCTATTTGTCTATCACTCATAACAAGTGAATTAGTATCTGTCAATGAAAACTTGACATTTGCTGCGCCTGTTTCGGGATTAGGTTTGTAACCGTCAGTTGGTTGGTAATATTGATTGACAACTTTTATAAGTTCACCGTTTACCTCACTACCTTCTGCTTCTTGCAGTGTGCCATCAATGATATACCATTCAGATATTGTGAAATCTATATTGTTCCAACATTCAGCATCAGTAAGTGTTCCTGATATGGTGTTGTGCAATCTATTGCCTTGCGCTTCGCGATTGCGTAACTGTATCAATGACTGCAAGTCAAAATATAATCTACCATCAGCTGCAGGTGGAATCAAAAAATTATATGTTACACCAGCTCCAATACTAATGGTTACGGTTACGCCATATTGAAAACCATCCTGTCCTGTTTCGGTGCTGTTAGCACGTATCATTAACTTTTGACCACGTGCGCTCCAGCTATACGGTTGGTCATTTATTGTTATTGCCATTATCTAAAGTTGAGTAAGAATCTTTGTTCAACACCTTTGGCGTATGCCGCCATTAAACGCTCGCTGTAATCTTCCCACGTATCATTGATTGCATCCTGATAATAGTTAATCCCTTCAATACCATTTTCACCAATGCTTTTGGCAATGGCAAACGCTGCTGACTTAATTGCGCTTTCTGTTGACTTAATGAATTCGCCTTGTCTATTGCGCAGCTTTAATGGTTTTAGCTTAATCCATTGTTCAATCGCACTAACAGGTGGCATCTTTGCGCCGGGCTTGCGTCCATACTCAATCACATCTGCATATTTGCCCGCATCACCTTTTACGGTAAAGTCAATAGTTGGCTTGTTATACCGTATGCGCAGTTTGTAGGTAAGTGAGTTTAGTAACCTGCCCGATGCAACACGATTCACTACCTTACCACGTACACGGCGTTTAATGCGCAGGTTACTTTGCGCACGCTCGACAACTGTTGCCGCGTATTCGTTTAGTAATGCTTCGTATTCGTCCATTACAATACTTCTTCAAATTCAATTATTGAACCTGCACGAACTGTCAATGCTCCAGCGGTTGCACATCTCATGCGCAGTGTAAATGTGCCATTAGCAGTTACGCGCACAATACCATCTGAAGTAGATAAACCATTTGCTTGCACTGTTGCGTTTGCTCCTGAATCATAGGCAGCTTGATTAGTTAATGCATTTTGTGTTACGTTAAATGATGTGGTATATCGCGCATTGTTAATTGATGAGGTTGGACCATTACTTGAAAATGTAACCTGCGCACCACCTGTTACTGCATAACTAATTGTTGCCCTCCACTTGTATGTTTTGTTTGCTGTTACTGCAAATGATAGTCCTGTAATATCTTCAAAGCCAATACCGACATTAACCACATTTGCCGTAACTACACTACTACCAACACCAATATCAGTTTTTAACTCAGCAAGTGTCAAAGCACTAATAGTATTATCAGCATTGATGCGTAAATATCTGATTGCACTAGGATTTGGCAAAGTTGCAAGGTTAGTACCTACCGTAGTAAGTCCGATGCTGTTCTGTTTGCCATTGAATGTTGACCAGTCCGCACTGCTTAATGCACCACGATTTGCGGCACTTGCAGTGGGCAGGTTGAATGTATGTGTGCTGCCTACGCTGCTAATTCCAAAGTCAGTTCCAGCTGTGCCGGTAGCAAAGTTTTGCGTATTAGCAGTTAAGCCATTGAGTGAAGACAGTCCGATTGCGTATGTGGTATGCACTTCACCTATACGTCCATCTTCAGTATATAGCGTTACAGTCTTACCGTTGGTATTTTGAATATCAAATTCAATGTGTATGCGGTCGGTTGCAGCCGTGACTGTGTTAGGTACTGATATTGTAAACGAATATAAATCAGGAACATTACCGTTGGTTATTTCTTCCATTGTGGAAGTGGCTACTAACGTGAACGTGCTGCCGTTATATGTGTAAAGTTTGGCAAGTATTTGAGCGTGGTTGGAACCGCCTCCTGTTTCGCTTAAGTACACATCAATCGTCCAAACACCTGAAGGGATAAGAACATGATTAGGCTCGTTTACATCCGTAATAAATCGTGCAATGGCACCTGTGGTTGCACGTGTGAAGTTTGCCGCTGGGCCTGTGTTTGCTGCCGTGCCTAATTCATAATAATCATTACCTCCTATTGTACCCTGTGATACGTTGCCGTTAAAGTAGAAGATTTGACCTCCACCACCGCCCGTTGATGGCAGTGTGCGAAGTGCGCCCGTTCCATCAATGTATTGATCTGTTGTACCATTTGCTGTAACAGCAAGTGTGCCGGATGTAGTTACAGGTGAACCCGCCACGCTAAACGCAGCATTTGTAGGAGCAGGCATAGTAAGACCTACGCTAGTCACCGTGCCACTACCACCACCAACTGTTGTAAATTCAACCTCACCCGTTCCTGCGTTGCTAAGTGTCAACACCTGCCCCACCGTAGCGGTTGTATCATTAACGTTTGGAGTTATTAATCGCACCGAGTTTGGCAACATTGACAACGAAGTAGTGTTTGATACACTTGAATCGGTTGCTGCTATCGCTGCCTTTGTAGTGTCAACTATGACTTGAGTTTGTACGGTCCCCGTAACTTTTTGTGAAGTGACAGAGTTTGTATCAATGCCAAAACTAGCTGTGCCGTTTACATCTAAGTTAAGTTTGCTCGTTGAGTTTACTTCAAAGTTTGAGGTATCAGTTATGTTAAGTCCATAGGTGTTGCAGTCAATGGTGTTATCCGTAGTCAATACAGGGTCAGTAGTAATGACATCCTGCAACCCTTGCGCACTTGGAATAGTTGGCTTGTTTAATATTTGATAATCGCCACTCGTTGCGTTCCAATCTACGGGAGTTTGACGCAATCTAAATCCTGACCCTTGCAATGTCCAATAAGCAGCATTCGTTGGCAGTATTGCATCGTTGTTAGCTATACACGCATACACGTTACCGTTATACCATACACGGTCACCTATTACATATTGATTGCCTGTCGCTGTGGTGTGATTAACATTGAATTCAGTTGACACGTAAACCGTGCCACCACCGCCACCACCACTTGCATCAAACGTTACTGATCCATCGCCATTATCTGTAATGGTAATATTTGTCCCGGCAACAAGGTCGAGAATATTTTGCACTGCATTGTCAACGCCATTGGTGCGCAGCACTATGCCAACAGGTGAACCACTGCCACCTGATGAAGAACCGCCAACAGCCCAAACAGCCGGAATATCGCACGCGCTCCAATCCCAAGGCACTTCAAGCTGCAAGCTAAACGAAACACCCGTTAATGTGTTTTTGTATTCCTCAACAAATGGTTCAATGACGGGGGGCGTGACTAGTTGCACATCAAAGCCAAACAGCACTAGACCATTCTTTACTTCCGCTATTAAGTCCTGAGCAAGACGCACACAGTCGCTGATTACTTCGCGCTGGTATTCAGCCTTTGTCTCTTTATCACGCGGGATGTCTGCAAATAAGATTTGGAAATCAAACTGCATACCGCCGTCAACAGGTTTGATGTTATTCGGCACAACGTGCATGAATGGATACTGCTCATTTTGATCCATATCGGCAAGGTCAATTTGACCATGCGTAAATCGTTTGATGAGCAAGTGACCAGCGGCAAATGCCTCAAGTCGATTGATGAGAACGTTGTAACTATAATTGTAACTATTCATTACCTATTCCTTTTTTTCATTTCTATCTTTTGCACCTGCACATAGTCGGCTAAATATGTCAAGTGCGTAAACACCTCATAAGCTCTACGCTCTGTTACTGCATCAAACTTAGTTATATCACGGTCGGCAAGCACTTCAATGATGTGAAACCAACCGTAAACATCTAAGCCTTCTGGAGTATATTCGTCTTCGCTGCCTCCGTCACTATCTCCGTTATCTCTTTTGCCAAATAGTCTAGGGAACTGGCGTATAGTTCCTGTTCTAAACTTGAAAAAAAAACCAGCACATTTAGTACATGGTCAAGTGTAAGTAGCTTCACGCTGTCTATATACCTATCTACTTTTACGCTATCGTACTTTTCAATATCATAGCGTCCTGCCCATTTAGCCACAACGGGACGGTATAGTATAGCCATCAGCTTCAATGCTGCATCTGCGTTTAACTTTCCATTGTTGTACAACTTAGGACATGTGCTGTCAAGGTCAACATATTCACCGAATGTCATTTGTGTAAGGTCGGGAATAAAGCCGAGTTCAATCGCACCTACACGCACCTTGCGTTCAAAGGCATCCGTGCATAATTGGATAGCTGCTTCAAACTTCATTATGATTTCATCAATCACAGTTGCCTGCAATAGCTTAATGCTATCCATGCTTTTGCCTGTGATAATGCGCACGCGCTCGGCTGCATCGACTGCATTGCAGTAATCAATGTACTGCCCTAGCGTTACGGCCTTTGCATTAGCCGCTATGTTCACCCTGATTTTCATCTTGCTGTTATATTGTAGTTTTTGCGTTGATTTTGTTACAAGTCTGAATGCACCTGAATAATAACAGGGGCTTTTTCATCACCGCTGTGAGTAATGCGTGCCTGTTTTGGTTTGAAGTATTCGAGTACATCCAGCGTAAGTGCTGAAGCCTTAAACTTTAAATCTTCATCCCGGCTATCCATACATTCATTGATGAACTCTGCGACCTTTGGCAAAGCCTCAGCGACAAATGTGCGTCCAAACTCTTCCCATTCAAGCGTCTTTTTATTCAGGCTTCCTAATGGCCTACCGTTGGGGTTGTTGGTCATTCCTTTTTGAAGTCCCATGATTTTGAAATTTTGATATTTACAAATTACTTCTGCTCATACTGCGCAATGCACACGGCAATGCGCTGTTGTGAATCAGGAAACTCGCCCTGAACTTTTGCATCACTCATGCAGCGTGCTATGAATGCGCTCTTTGATTCGTCTGTTGTTGGTGTTGGTAATGGCATTTGATTATTGTTTTGGTGAATGATTTTCGTTTAACTTTCCAAGTTGCCTTCTGAACTCTGTGATTAGTTCACGGATGCAAGATGCGCATGTGGTTGGCTGTTCGCGTTTGCCTGTCATTTGTGAGAAAAAGCGGAATAGTAACTCGTTGTCATCTTGTGTAATCTTAGGCGAACCGTGTATGCGGTCAATAAACTCACTTAGTTTTAAAATGTCAGATTCATTCCAATTAAGTGCTGACCATTTATGTGCCGGGCAGGATGTGAATCGATACTTTACTTTATGGCTCATGAAGCAGCCACATAATTTGATTGGCTCTTTGTAGTAACTCACAAAGTTTTCTTCCGGATCTACTTTGCCACCGATTAACGGTGTGCCGCAAGTGCCCCATTTCACATTGTAAAATTTACATTTCTTACAAATCTCCAGCCGTTCGCGTTGAATTACTGGAGGCACGTTGAAGTTGTACATAGTTTCTGATTCTTTTTAATGCCCTGTGTATGGATAGACGCAAGTAAGGGTAAGGTATGCCCGTATCTGCGCTTAGTTTTTTGTAATCAAAATCAGGTTTAGAGTATAGACGCAGTAAAATGGCATCGTGTTCATTTAGTCTACCGATTGCGCTGTATAAATACTCTCCATCGATTAAGTGTCCTAGCCATGTTTCATCTTGTCGCGCTTCATCTACTTCCTTATCTGTGATTAATTCATAATACTTGCGATAGCGTGTGGCGTAATCGCTTCTACTGCTGTGCCATGATAGCCACAATGCACGATCTACATACTGCCTAACCTTTCCCCGGCACACTATATCTTCTACATCTTGTGTTGGCCTGTCAAGTAACCGGGTAAGTACCTCATGTACCAAATCATTTGCTTTGTTTTTGTCGTGGGTTAAGCCGTTAGCCTTCGCCAACCATGAATTGTAATGCCTTGATATTTCACGACTTACGCAATCCAACAAAAATAAATGTTAAAATATTAGGTAATTTGTTACACATACCCTTACATTTGTCCTATCAATAACAAAATTAATACAAAACAATGAAGTATCATTCTAAGAATTTCAAAGGCACTGAGTACGGATGTATTCACTGCGATTACACGTACATGTATGCTGACCTTGTTGAATCAGTTGGGCATGAGTTTATCCAAAAAGCAAACGCTGAAAACCCTGAAGAAGAACCTATGGCTCTAGAGGAATATGTTGACTTCACAAATGAAATCATTGAAATCATTTGTCAGCGTTACGAGGATATTCAACAAAGCTGCTATGACTGCGCGAAATATGATATCATGGATGTTATCAAAACGCGAAAAGAATTTTTTCTATAAACTAACAGGGGTGCGACTGTAACGCACATTTTTTTTCATTCGTAAATCAATAAACAAAATAATCAAATGCAAATCTCAATCACAAAGCCAGTGCAAGTAGACACTTTAGAAGTAACACTTCCTATCTACTATAAAATCAATGACCGATTCAATGTGTACGGTGTAATCACTGAGGATATGCGCATGCTAGAAATGTATGAGCGCAGCAATGGTTCAATCTTTAGCATTGACACGCGGCAATACGATGAACTTAGCGAAGTTGAAGCGCATATGCAAGGCGTAGGTAAAAAAGATTTTGAAGTAATCAACGAGGCGGTGTTTCATCATAAGTTCATGGTACATCACCGCGAAATGTTTTACGTCCTTTTCCCTGATGCAAGACCAACTATATGAGCAACGATCGTTTAACCTCTTACATCAACCGTCGGATGGGCAGTAAATCTGCCCTCCTTCGGGCGATGCAAAAACACGGCGTTCCCGTGCAAAGAAAAACTATTTACAACTGGTGTCGTGATAACAACAGCATCAAGCTTGAACAACTGCAAAAGTTAGCAAAGGCATTTAACGTGCCGGTGCATGAATTAGTAAAACAAATCACAGTCAAAAACGAAGGCGATGAGTAAACAACCAACAGCACAGCAAGTGCATTTCATCAAAAAGTATTACGGAAACATACCGTACCACCACATGACTAAAAAGCTAGGCATAAGTTCTAAGCAACTTATGGAATGGTCAAGGCTTGCATTCAATCCAAAGGAATCAACTAGCAAGTGGAAACACATCATGCAGAATCTCGATTACTTGGAACAGCAAGAACAGCTCGAAAGTGAATTGCTGATTGAATATCAGATTAAGGATGAAGTCAAACGCAACATTGTGCGATACCGTAAAGTGTACACATTGCAACGCATGTTCTATTTAGTGAACATCAATTACTCCTATAACTTCATTGTGAAGTTTGACCAACCCGTTCCGATTAATACCGTTGAATATGCACCGTGGTCAACCGGATATGATTACAGCATAAGCCCGTTAGGCCATTGGGAATGGATGGAGTTAAAAGAACACCTGCCCGTTGTGGAAGTTCCTACCGATGGTGATTACGTTGGTTTATTTTGGTGCGCTACAAAACAGCTATTACATGAAGCATGAAGAAAGTAAGATACAGCAACGATGCGTTGAATGGTTTAGATACTCATTCCCTCGCGTATTAGTTGCTTCATTCCCTAACGGGGTTTATATCGGTGGTACTCCAGTGCAAAGAGCAAGACGTTGGAACCTACTTAAAGCCGAAGGTGCTATGCCAGGTATGCCTGATTTAATGATATGTATGGCATCAGGTTCATACCACGCGCTGTTTATCGAGATGAAAACCGAAAAGGGTAAACTTTCAGAAACGCAAAAAATCGTTCACGCACAACTAATCAATGCAGGCTACTGCGTCAAGGTGTGCAGATCATTTGAAGAATTTACATTAACAATTAAAAAGTATATCAATGAGTAGAAACACAACAAATAAGTATATGATGGTTCTTAAACACATCTGTACACAGCAAACGTTTAATCCAAGACAAACCATGCGTGAATTTAAAATAAGCAATAACTTTCTTACGGCAGGAAAAGAGATTGGTTTATTCAAACGCATTGGGGAAAGTGAATATACCTGGACATTAAATAGACCTCCATTGCTTAAGGATGCTGAGGATATTCAAATTCGTGTCAGGTCTTATACGCAAACGCATCGACTTAAAACAAAAGCAACTCCACAGCTAACCATTAAACCAATCCGCAAAGCTCCACAACCTGAACCGGCACAGATTGTAGTCAATGAAGATTACGACACAAGCAACAGCAAGATGCTATTGATAATGGCTGCTGGTGCAGTAATCGGATTTATGATTGCCACTTTAATTTGGAAGTAAGGATAATTTGATTATCTTTGCATTGCTCCTTCCGTATGAAAACATTAAAAATCCCATCACTACCGTATTGCCTATAGCACGTCCGTGCGCGGGGGAGCCTTTACGTGTAGTGGTGGGTATTTAGTTTTATGTATCTTGACCATAAGAATTTTGCGGCGTATTCATACCCAAATAGATTTAGGGATTTAAAACGTCAAAACTTTGTTCAGATAGATCGTATTAACGGTGCTATTTTTATCTCATCCTATAGAGATACTGATGGCGAAGGTGTCCATGTCTTGATGACCGATTACGAAGCTAATCAAATGCTGCTTCATCTTCAAAAATTACTCAATGAAAAATAATGGCTATTCATATTCACGGGCATGGTTTGACTACGCCTTTGAACATCCGGAGCATGTCACTGCTTCGCATGGCATTTTATACCTATGGCTCGTTGAAATAAACAACCGTTTAGGATGGGTAGATATATTCCAAATCACAGCCAGCGAGTGCATGCAAGGTATGGGATGTAAAAGCTATAACACGTACAAGAAGTGTTTTGACCAACTTGTTGAATGGGGGTTTGTTAAGGTAGTAAAGAAGGCGGTCAATCAACATCAATGCAATATAATTGCCCTATCAAAATTTGATAAAGCAAGTAACAAAGCACTTGACAAAGCACTGATGAAGCACTTGACAAAGCAGAGTGAAAGCACAGTACAAAGCAATGTTGAAAGCGACTGCGACATTCATAAACAAGTAAACAATAAACCACAAACCATAAACCATAAACGTGGTGCATTCGCACCTCCAAACGAAAATGATGTTTACAATTTTATGGGTGAGTATTCAGTGCAGAAGCATATGCAATGGCCTGATGAAAAAATAAACACCGAGGCCGCGAAATTTTTTAACTACTACGAAGCCAATGGATGGAAGCAGGGGCGCAATCCAATGAAGGATTGGAAAGCTTCAGCACGCAATTGGATGGTAAATAATTCTAAATTTGATAATCAAAAACCAAAATCCGTAATTCAAAATGAACGAGAGAAACGCGCTAGCGAACTTGAAGAGTTCCGCAAACAGTACCGAAGTCACCTTGCAGCAAATCTTAGCATCGAAGACCTCACCGGCACTAAGTGAACTTAAAAAAAACAAAGGCGAACAAACAGCACTGGGTGTGCTAGTTGCATTGATGGATGAATGTCAACAGTACTTTAACCTTCAGCAACCAATGAATGCACAGCAGTTGATGCTAACAGCTGAATTGATAATGGAGGAATACTACTACCTACGCATTGAAGAACTGCGTGTATGTTTCCGCATGGCTATGAAGGGTGAGTTCGGCCCAGTGTACAATCGCATTGATGGGCAGGTGTTCTTTGAGTGGATTGTGAAGTATATGCCCAAGCGTCAACTCATCACAGATCGCATGAAGCAGGAGCAACAAAGCAACAACAACATCTACGAAATCTTTGCACACCCGCAAATGAATGAAGCGATGAAAGACGTTGTAACAAAATTAGATGCAAAAATGTTACAAGAGCCGGTGCAAGAGATAAAGCGTGACAAACCTTCACAGTTTGAAGTTGACTTGATGCGCGAATACGATTTGCTGCCTGAATGGTCGGAAAACAAATGGTTTAAGATTTACAACAACAAGCCATACCAATTCACTGAGTATCGTAAGGAACGGTACATGGAGGAAATCAATAAACAAAATGAATACTGATGAAACAGTACGACAAGCAAAGAGAAACTGAATTACTCCGCAAACTATTCGTGTTAACAGCTAAGCGAAGTATGCGACCATCGATGACTGATAATGTTACAATGCGTCTTATCTTTGAGGAGTTACATTTGCTTACAGATAAAGATGAATATAAGCTATGACTATTGGTGAATTGTGGGATAAGCTTGCGCAGTATCCTGATGATGTAGAAGTGTACATTGGTTTCATCAATGGTCACAGCATTGACCACGAATCTTTTGAAGTTGTAGAGACCTGCGATATTACCGGCAAGACCACGATAAGCCTGATGTTAGATGACATAGGAATAATAAACAATTAAATACACAATTCAATGAGTAACTATCAATTAAAGGAAGGACAAGGAAGCCTTTTTAAAAACACAAAAAAAACTTCACCTAATCAACCTGATTCCTATGGATCAATAATGATTAACGGTAAAGAATGGCGTGTATCAGGATGGACAAAGCAAGGTAAAACGGATAAGTTTATTTCGTTACAGTTATCTGAACCACGTGAACAAACGTCTTCCCGACATCAGGAAAACGATGCGAATGATTTGTTTTAAATGATTGAGTACCTACCGAAACAAAACGAGGCACTGCGCGTATTGGGTAATTCACACCCAGCACGTGTGGTGCTATTCGGTGGAGCTGCAGGGGGCAGCAAGTCGTTCATTGGTTGTGCATGGCAGATAAGCCGCAGGTTCAAGTATCCCGGCACGCGAGGGCTGATAGGCCGTAGCAAATTAGATACGTTAAAGAAGACCACACTCAAGACGTTCTTTGAGGTAGCGCACATGTTAGGGCTTGCGCCGAATGAACACTACACAATCAACAATCAAACGCACGTAATAACGTTTGCAAATGGCAGTGAGATAATTCTGAAAGACTTGTTTGCGTATCCGTCCGACCCTGAGTTTCATTCGCTAGGAGGTCTTGAATTAACCGATGCGTATGTGGATGAAGCCGCACAAGTATCAAAGCGGGCAATAGACATTTTGCAAAGCCGCATTCGTTTTAAGTTACGTGAACACAACTTACCACCGAAGATGCTACTCACATGCAATCCGTCCAAAGGATGGCTTTACAATGAGTTCTACGCACCGCACAAAGCAGATAACCTGCCCCAGCATCTTGCATTCATTCCATCGCTACCAACAGACAACCCACACCTGCCCGAAAGCTATCTTGAAACGCTAGAACGTTTGCCCGAAATAGATAGGCGAAGGCTGCTGTATGGAGACTGGGAATACGATGAGAGCGTAGACAACCTGTATCAATACGATGATTTGGTGCGCTGCTTCCGGGATGAAGAAAGCAAAGGTGAGAAGTACATCAGTGCTGACATCGCACGTCTTGGAAAAGATAGAAGTGTCATTTGCGTGTGGCATGGTTTACACTTGATTGAGATTCACGAACTGCGCAAGCAACCAATTACAACCGTAGTTTCCACCATTCGGCAACTATGCGACAGGCACAGCATTAAACTTAGCAATGTGATCTGTGATGAGGACGGTGTAGGTGGTGGTGTGGTAGATACGCTCAAGTGCCGGGGCTTTCTTAACGGTGGCCGTGCTAAGCAAGCCGATAGATACACAAATCAAAAGGCAGAATGCTACTTTAAGTTAGCAGAATTGATTGAGCAGAACAAAGTTATTTTTAAAGTGAATCAGTTCCGGGATGTTATCGTGCAAGAACTGGACATGATACGCCGCAGGCAACCTGAAGCCGATGGCAAACTCGCTGTGATAAGCAAAGAAGAAATAGCACGCATGCACGGGAAGTCACCTGACTACGCAGATGCCATAATGATGCGCATGTACTTTGAGTTATTCCCTAACTACGGTAGCTATTCGTGGGCGTGAGGTGGTTACAATCTGTAACCGATTGAAGCTAACATATTGATTCTCAATTACACGTTTGTTAAAAATTGTTAAAATTGCATGTTGCCTATTGCGTGTGTAAAAAGTTACACTATCTTTGACCCATCAAACAACAACAAAAACAAAAAGTCATGACAAACACAGTAACTACCGAAAGCATCTGCAACGAAATCGAAACATTGATTAACTGCCCTAAGTTTCGCTCCCTTTGTGTCGAGGTTGCCAAAAAAGTAGGCATCACCGCTAAAGAATGGAACGAGAATAAAGTAAACATTCTTTACATGTTTGCTACGAAAGTAGTTTGCAATAAGTAAAATTAACGAGGGGTGCGGCTCATCAACGCACATTCACCTTTAAATTTAAAAACATGAAAGCAAGTAAAGTCATCAAGTATCTAGTGTACGCAGCAATCGTTTTAGCAATTCTTAACTATTGTCAAGAGCTGAATGATTGCTTAATGCGCTATTAATCCGTATCTTTAAAATCTAAAATCAATAACATGAACAACAGTATTCACAAAGACAATCTAGAGGCATTGCAGAAATTTCAGCAAATGCTTAACGCCACACCCGATGTAGCCGGGATTGAAAAGACACCAGACCTTAAAGCGCAAACACTGGTCATCTCACACGTTGAGACTACGCTAGATGAAATGTTCTTCGGGCATTGGCGCACTGAGAATTTTAAGTGGGAGCGCATGGCAAATGAAGTAGTCGGCAGCATTGACCTTATTGCAATCCATCCGATAAGCGGGTATGAGATACGCCGCACTGGGGCAGCTTCCATTATCATCATGGTTGACCGCGCACCGCAGAACCTTGACAACGTAGAGCGCAACCGATGGGCATTGAATGCAGACAACAAAAAGCCGAACGCATTAGACCTTGCATTTCCTAAACTCAAAACCGAGTGCATCAAGAACGCAGCACTGTCGTTAGGTAAGTTATTTGGTCGTGACCTTAACCGCAAGAATGCAGACGTATACAAGGCATTCAATCTTAAAGGTAAGTTACCACAGGGAGGTGATAAAGATGTTGCCTATGTGCTAGACCTAATCAACAATGCAGAGACGCTAATGGATTGCACACGCATTCAGAAAGCATGTAGCAGCGAAGTGCTTGCACAAGTACATGATGAATTAAACAACCGCCGTAACTTCATTATTGATCGCGGGGATGAAATGCGCCAATTCAGTGAAGGCGTCTAAATGTTAAAAGATGTGGCAGTTGTTCGGAATTTCCGAACTTCTGCTACATTAGCACTCAAATCAATAACACAAAAGCAAATGGAAAACGTATTA
>Ga0315904_10006341_pt1 | contig 16208 bp, 15 predicted proteins | sample LakEriMetagenome_6_FD_203529 | JGI IMG/M metagenome (GOLD analysis project Ga0315904, IMG submission 203529) | Freshwater fungal communities from buoy surface, Lake Erie, Ohio, United States - Buoy 12 MA120 | ecosystem: Environmental > Aquatic > Freshwater > Lake | place: USA: Lake Erie, Ohio... | reverse complement strand
GGCCACGACACCCAGTACCTGCGCATCGATTTTGCGGGAATAGGTCTGACCGCTCACCGGGATGCTGGTCGCGAACCCCATCTTCTCGCAGACGAGGCGATCGAGTTCGCGTACCTTGGCATGATCTCCCTCGAAGAGGGTCAGGAAACTTGCCTGCGTCCCGGTGGTGCCCTTCACGCCGCGGAAGGGGATACTCGCCACGCGATGGTCGAGATCGTCCAGGTCGAGCAGGATATCCTGCATCCAGAGGGTGGCGCGCTTGCCCACCGTGGTCAGCTGCGCCGGCTGCAAATGGGTATACCCCAATGCCGGTACCTCTTTCCACTCGCGCGCAAAGCTGCTCAGCGCCTCGAGCGTGTCGAGCAGCTTCGCCCGGAGCAGGCCGAGCCCTCGGCGCATGAGGATCAGTTCCGCGTTGTCCGTGACGTAGCAGCTCGTGGCTCCCAAGTGGATGAACTTGCGGGCGGCTGGGGCGACGTCGCCGAACGCGTGCACATGGGCCATCACGTCGTGGCGGAACTTCTTCTCGTAGTCGGCCACCGCATCGAAGTCGATGTCGTCGAGATGCGCGCGCATGGCTGCGATCGCGTCGTCGGGAATGGCGATGCCCAGCGACTGCTGCGACTCGGCCAGCGCCAGCCAGAGCCGACGCCAGAGGCCGTAGCGCTCCTGCGGTCCCCACAGGGTGAGCATGGCCCGCGACGCGTAGCGATCGGCGAGCGGGGACTGGTAAGTCGTTCTATCGGAAGCAGTCACGAGTCTGGACGGGAGTACGACGGTCAACGGAGGTAGAACGACGTCTGGAAATACTGCCGATTGCGTTCGAACACGAGGAACACGGGGCCGCGGGCACCGTAGCGATCGATAGCGGTCGAGGCCGCCTCGGCCGTACTGATGCGACTCTGGCCCACCTGTGCGATCACATCGCCCTCCTGCAACCCGATCTCGTCACGAATACGCTCGGAAATCCGGTACACGAGGGCCCCGGCACTGGAGGCGATCCCGCGCTCCTGTCTGATGGCATCGGTGAGCGTGATGAGCTGGAGTTCCCGGAGCACGGTGACCTTCTGCGCCGATACCTCCGGGGCGTCGGCGACGCGCATCGAGAGCCGCACCTCACGGCCGGCGCGTCGCACCGTGATGGGCAACGTCTCACCGACCCGAATGTCCAGGAGACGTGCCTCCCAATCGAACGGGTTCCGGACCGGACGCGTTCCGGCGCCCACCACCTGATCCCCCACTTTCACCCCGGCGCGCTCGGCGGGCGATCCCGGAACCACCCGGGCCACCACGGCAACGGCCTTGGCCGCATCGCGGGCGTTGTCCGCTTGCGGGGTCTGGAGTCGGATGCCCACCCAGGGCTGTCGGACGCTGCCATGCTCCAGCAGGTCTTCGACGATACGCTTCGTGCGGTCGATCGGAATGGCAAAGCCGAGCCCGACCGAGCCACCGCTCGGCGAGTAGATCGAACTATTGACACCGATGACTTCGCCTGAGGCGTTGACGAGCGGGCCGCCCGAGTTACCCGGATTGATGGCCGCGTCGGTCTGGATCATGTCGATGTAGGCACCGCCCGATTCGCTGCGGCCGGCCAGATTGCGCCCCACTGCGCTGACCACGCCCACGGACACACTGGGTTCGTTGTTGCCCAGCACGAAGCCGAATGGGTTACCGATGGCGATGGACCACTCGCCTACAATCAGGTCGGAGGAGCGACCGAGCGGCGCGACGGGCAATGACTGCGCCTTGATGCGCACGACGGCAAGGTCGTTCGATTCGTCGACGCCCACCACGGTCGCGTCGTACGTGGTGCCATCGCGCATGGCGACGGACACACGGGTCGCGCCCGCGACCACGTGCGCGTTCGTGACGATCACGCCATCGGCACGCACGACGAATCCGGAGCCGATCCCGGCATTCCGGCGCTCACCGGAGCGCCCGCCCATGAAGTACTCGAAGAAGTCGACCGGGACGCGTTCGACCGTCTCGGTTTGCACGGTCACGACCGCGGGGGCCACCCGTTCTACGGCCGTCGTGATGGCCGTACGGCGTGACGCCGCGACGGATTGCGCCGGCACGGGGGCCGACGGCAGCTGGCTCGCGGAGGGGAGCGTGCGGGACTGCGCCTCGGACAGCGACGGATTGGCACCCTCGCATCCGACGAGGGCGAAAGACAAGAGCCAGACGAGTGACGTGCGCGGCGACATCAGCGACTCGAAGGGCGGCCGGATGGACATGACGCTCACGAGCGGAATCGTCACGCATCCACCGCGTAACAGGACGCGGGATAGACGACTTGGCGGAGAGACAGCCCCTGAGCCGGGGCGGGCGCCGACGTTTCGGCGTTGTCGGGTGCCACGAGCAACCGCGCAATCGTTCCGCGCGGTCGGCGTCCCTGCGCCACCTCGATCATCGTTCCGACAAGAAAACGCACCATGTGATGGAGAAAGCGGTTCGCCGCAACTTCGAACACCCAGCCGCCGTCGCGCTTCACCCACGCCGCGTGTCGAATGATGCAGCGGTGGTGATCGTCGATCGGCGCCGTGTGAGCGACAGCGAACGCTCGGAACGTATGCTCTCCCACGAGACTCCCGGCCTCTCCGTGCAGCGCCGTCTCGTCGAGGGGGTGTCGCACCGCCCACTCGTAGCGTCGCCGGAACGGTGACCGCGCCTCCTCGTCCGTCCCGACAAGATAACCATATCGGCGCTCAAGTGCGCTCCGGCGCGGATGAAACGCCTCGACCATCCGGTGGGCCGACGCGACCCAGATGTCATCAGGCAAGAGCGCGTTCATCGCGCGCCGTAGTCGCTCCGGGGTCCATTTGGCTGGCAGGCGAACCCCCACCCCCTGGCCGTGCGCATGCACCCCGGCGTCGGTCCGCCCCGCGCCGACGGCGGAAACGTGGGCCCCGTTCAGTCGGGTGAGGACGGACTCCATCTCTCCCTGTACCGTGCGCGCGACGGGCTGGCGTTGCCAGCCGGCGAAACGCCCTCCGTCGTACTGCGTTACCAGAAGGATCGGTCGCGGGTCCATGGCGCGGGGGAAGCTAGGCATTCCGGGTGTCCGCTTCAACTCGGCGCAGCGCATTCCCTTGCGCCGGCGGCTGGGGACGTCTCCATGCGGCGCTTGGCCATTGCGCCGCCGCGTGGAATGACGTTTTCTCCACGTCTCCCTCTCTTCTCATGCCTCCACGCACACTTTCTTCCCTGGCGCATGCCCTGTCGGCGGCGCCTGACCTCGACCAGGCGCTCATCGCCCTGGGGGAGACCCTGGCTGAATTGGACCGCGGCGCCTCCATCGCCCTGATCCAGTACGATGCCCGGCGCGACATGCTCCGCGAGCGGCTCTCCCCGGTTGGCGCTCAGGTGGTGCGGAGCGGTATGGAAACCACCTTCGATCACCTGCCGGAGTCGGTTCGAAGCCGTGTGCTCACCGGGGGACCATTCGTCGACGTGACCGACAGGTCGGCGGATTACGCGCGCCTGTGCGGGTTCTCGACCTTGCTGGAGGGGGGCGTGCTGGCCGTGCGCGGGATGCGGATGGACGGCATGCTGGGCGCGATGCTCGCCCTGTACGAGCCGCGCAAGATCTTCGGGACCCGTACGACGGAACGTCTCGCCCCGGCTATCGCACTGTTCGAGCTGGCATATTCTCGGCTGGCCGAGCGTGACGCGCGGGAGGAAGCCGTGCGCACCCTGGAAGACGTGACCCAGCGCGTACACGGTGAGTATGTGCGAAAACTCGGGTCGCTCGAGGGCGAGCTGCGAGAGGCCCGTAACACGACCCGCGATGTCCCGACGCTCGACCCCGCCGAGATGATCGCGGTACAGGCCGACGCGGCACGTGCTGTCGAGGAGGCGCGACGCGCGGCGAGAAAGGCGGAATTGGCCGACCAGCAGCTCACCACGGCCGTCTCGCAGCTGGAGCAGGCGCATATCGAACTCCATCGGCGCAGTGAGGCGCTCCGCCAGCGAACCCGCACGCTGTATCTTGTCGATCGGGCGCTCACCCTCGATGCCGAGACGGTCGATGCACGAACGCTCGTGGACGCCCTGCTGGCGCTGGTTGGCGACGACATGCAAGCGCAGCGCTGTTCGCTGATGTTGCGCTCGCCGGAACCTGATTACCTCTACCTTGCTGCCGCGCGTGGCATTGCGCCGAACATCGTCGAGGGAATGCGCATCCGCATCGGTGAGGGCGTGGCTGGGCGTGTCGCTGCCGCGCGTGAACCGCTGCTCGTGCAGGACGTTCGTGAGGCCGCGCAGCATCCGCTCCTGCGCGACCAGTATTTCACGACCGGCAGTTTCATCAGTTTCCCGTTACTCTATCACGGCGAGCTGGTGGGCGTGCTCAATCTCACCAACCGCGCACAGCGGGGCATTTATACGGACGAGGATGTGGAACGCGTGCGGCTGCTGGGGTTGGTGGTCTCGCTCATTGCATCCCGCAATGATCTCCCGACGCGTTTGCTGGAAACGTTGAATGTCGGCTGAGGCCCTGGCAACGGCGATCAAGCGTCTCGCCATGCACGCGTCACTCGATGCCGACACGCTCCGCGCAGCCTTCGGCGTCATCATGCGTGGGGAGGGGACCGCCGCGCAGGTGGCCGCTTTGCTGATGGCGTTGCGCGTGAAGGGAGAAACGGCCGACGAAGTGGCAGGCGTGGTGCAGGCGTTGCGTGACGCGATGGTGGTGCTCCCGGCCGACAACGCGACAGATCTCGTTGATACGTGCGGCACCGGCGGCGGCTCCCTCACGACTTTCAACATCTCGACGGCGGCGGCGCTCGTCGCAGCGGGGATGGGTGTGCGAGTGGCCAAGCACGGCAATCGCTCGTTCACCTCGCGCAGCGGGAGCGCTGACGTGCTCGAAGCCCTCGGTGTGGTGGTGGATACTACACCGCGCGCGATGGCAGACACATTACGGGAGGCGGGCATCGTGTTCATGTTCGCTCCCTTGATGCATCCGGCGTTGCGCCACGTGGGCCCGGTGCGTCGTGAGCTGGCGGTGCCCACCGTCATGAACATCGTTGGCCCGCTGGCCAACCCGGCGCGCGCGGGCCGCCAGGTAGTGGGGGTGGCGGAGCGCGGGCGCCTCGACCTCTTAGCCGAGAGTCTGCGTACCTTGTCAGCGACCCGGGCCTTGGTGGTGCACGGAGCGCCCGGGCTGGATGAAATCTCGCCACTCGGCATCACCGAGGTGCGCGAGGTGCGAGGGGGGACGCGGACCTCGTGGGAAATCGACCCGGCCGACTACGGTATCGGGACAATCGCGGCAGAAGACCTGGCCGGCGGTGATCCGACCGAGAATGCAGGCGTGATCGAGGCCGTTCTCGAGGGGCGCGGTCCGCTGGGCGCGCGCCTCGCGGTGCTGCTCAACACGGCGGCGGCGTTGTATGTGAGCCGTGATGACCTGCCATACGCCGACGCCGTACGCCAGACGGCTGATGCGCTCGATGCCGGCGTCGGCGCCCACGCGCTCAACAGGCTGCGCCACGCCTCGCAGGCCGCAGCCGCCCGCTGGCCCAAGAACGGCTAGTCCCCGGCGCAACCACGGCCGGCAAGAAGGGCGCGGCAATGTGCCAAGCCCGTCAGTAGCGGCGAAGAACCCCGACGACAATCCCCTGGATGCGCACGTCGTCCTCGTGAACGAACATCGGCTGCATCGCGTCGTTCGCCGGCTGCAGACGAATGCGACCATCCCGCTCACGGTAGTACCGCTTCACCGTGGCACCCGACCCGTCCAGCATCGCAATCACCATCTCGCCGTTGTCGGCCGCCTGCTTGTCGTTGATCACCACGTAGTCGCCGTCGCGGATATGCTCCTCGATCATCGAGTCGCCCTTGACCCGCAGCACATAGTGGCTGCCGCTCTTGCGCAGGAACCCGTCGGGGACCGACATGGTTTCGCCGGTGTGCATCGCGTCCAACGGTGCACCCGCAGCCACCGTACCGAGGAGGGGGAGTTCGACCGAGCGCTGATAGATCTCGGAAGGCAGGATCTCGATCGCGCGACTCTCGTTGTACGAGCGCTTGATGTACCCCTTGCGCTCGAGATTCGTGAGATGCTCGTGCACGGTCGCAAGCGAGTTATAGTTGAAGCGCGACGCGATTTCCTCGAAGCTCGGCGCGTAGCCGTTGACTTCGTTGTACTCCGAGAGAAACGACAGAATCTCCTTCTGTCGCTTGGTGAGCGGCATGGTGGCTCCACGGAAAGGGGGAATGCTCGCGCCCCGAAAACAGGCCGAATCCAACCTTACGCCACGCTAACCGAAGACGCCCCGAAGTGCAAGCATTTTTTTCGTCGAACGCCTGGACCTTTCCCGCCGGTACGCTCGGCAGCCTCACGCGAGACGCCCACGACCGGGCCGCCAGCTCGGCCGGCACGCTTCGCGAGCTGCGTGCCCGGTGCGTCGACCTTCCCCCGGCCCTTCCGTTCGCGACGGTGCTCCGCGGGCCGCACATCCGGGTGATCGCCGAGGTGAAGCGGGCGTCCCCGTCGAAGGGCGACATCGCCCCGGGGCTCGATGCGACGGCACAGGCGCAGGCCTACGAGCGGGGCGGGGCCTGTGCCGTCTCGGTGCTTACCGAACCCACGCGGTTCGGCGGGGCGCTCGTGGACCTCGAGCGCGTGGCGGCCGCGGTGCGCATCCCGGCCATTCGCAAGGATTTTCTGGTGCACCCGGTGCAGTTGTGGGAAGCGCGCGCAGCCGGAGCATCCGCCGCACTGCTGATCGTTCGCTCCCTCGCGCCTGACGAACTGCCCCGCCTCATGGACGCCGCTGGCGAGGCCGGACTCGCCACGCTCGTCGAGATCCGCGATCTCGGGGAGCTCGATCGCGCACTCGCCGTGAATGCCTCGGTGATCGGGGTCAACAACCGTAATCTCGAAACGTTGATCATCGATCCGGGCACGGCGCCGGGGCTGATCCCCTGCATCCCGGGCAGCTGCGTGGCGGTGGCCGAAAGCGGAATGCGCGTGCCCGCTGATGTGGCCCCCGCGGCGTCGGCCGGCGCTGACGCCGTCTTGGTCGGCAGCGCCATCTCGGCCGCGATCGATCCCGCCGCCGACGTGCGCGCCTTCGCCGCAATTCCTCGCCGCGCAGTCCCCCGTGATGCCGTGGCCGCGCGGGCATGTCGCTCATAAAGATTTGCGGGCTTACTCGGCCGGCTGACGCCGCGCACGCCGAGCAGTCGGGAGCCGACTATGTCGGGGCGATTCTCGCGGGCGGGCCGCGGCTTCTCTCCACCGATCAGGCGCGAGCGGTACTCGGGCGGCCTCGTCATGGCGTACGTCGCGTGGCGGTGTTTGGCGAGCAGTCCGCCGAGGAGGTGATCCGGATCGCGCAGGAACTTGCGCTCGACGTGGTTCAACTGCATGGGCAGCGGACGGCGGACGAGGTGGCCCACATCGCTGCCGTGAGCGGTTCCGTCGTGTGGCCCGTCCTTCGGATCGCGGGGACCGAGCTGCCGCCCGAGGCCGAGGTGCTGGCGGCGGTGCAGCGCACCCTGGTGCTCGACGCCCATGTCGTGGGCCAGCTCGGCGGCACCGGTGTCGCCCTGAACTGGAATGGGCTGGCGGAAAGCGTTCGTCGACTGAGGGCTCGCGTCCCCGGGCTGATGCTGGTGCTCGCCGGGGGATTGCGCGCGGAAAACGTCGGCGAGGCGATGCGGTTGCTTTCGCCAGCGGTCGTTGACGTATCTTCCGGTGTCGAGAACGCGCCCGGTGTGAAGGATCCGGCGCGGGTGCAACAGTTTGTGCGGGCGGTGCTGGACGCCGCGGAGAAGGCGCGATGACGATGGTCAGGAGTGGGGAGGTCACCACCTCCGATCGGTTCGGTCCGTTCGGGGGGCGCTATGTACCGGAGACGCTCATTCCGGCGCTCGATGCGCTGGAGGCCGCCTTCGAAATGGCCCGTCACGATGACGCCTTTCAGGCGGAACTCGACGGATTGCTGCGTGAGTACGTGGGGCGACCGACGCAGCTGACCTTCGCCCCGCGGCTGAGCGCGCGTGTGGGAGCGCCGGTGTGGATGAAGCGGGAAGATCTCAACCACACGGGCGCGCACAAGATCAACAACACGGTCGGGCAGGCCCTCCTTGCGCGTCGCATGGGCAAGCGTCGCATCATCGCGGAAACCGGCGCCGGGCAACATGGCGTGGCGACGGCCACGATTTGCGCCCGGTTCGGCCTCGAATGCGTAGTGTACATGGGTGAGGAGGACATGCAGCGGCAGGCACTGAACGTGTTCCGCATGCGCCTCATGGGGGCCACCGTTGTCCCCGTCACGTCGGGGACGCGTACGCTCAAGGATGCCACCACTGAGGCCATCCGCGACTGGGTCACGAACGTCAACGACAGCCACTACATCATCGGCTCCGTGGTTGGCCCGGCCCCGTACCCGCGCATGGTGCGGGAGTACCAGTCGGTCATCGGGAAGGAGGCCCGCGCGCAGATGCTCGAGAAGACGGGACGTCTCCCGAAGACAGTGGTTGCCTGCGTTGGCGGGGGATCGAACGCGATGGGGATCTTTGCCGGCTTCGTAGGTGATGCCGGCGTCGAACTCGTGGGAGTAGAGGCCGCCGGCGAGGGGCTCGACACCGATCGGCACAGCGCCTCGATCACCCGGGGCACCCCGGGAGTGTTGCACGGTTCTCTGTCGTATCTCCTGCAAGATGCCGCCGGGCAGATACATCCGGCGCACTCCATCTCGGCCGGCCTCGATTACCCCGGGGTGGGTCCGGAGCATGCGTGGCTCCACGACAGCGGGCGGGCCGAATACGTCGCGGTCACCGACACCGAAGCGTTACGTGGCGTGGCGCTCCTCAGTCGGTTGGAGGGGATTATTCCAGCCCTCGAGACGGCCCACGCCGTGGTGTGGATCGAGCGCGAGGCCGGCCGGTGGTCCGAGCAGGATCCGGTGCTGCTGTGTGTCAGTGGCCGCGGGGACAAGGACGTGGGAACGATCAGTCAGCACACGCTACCGGCGGTATGACCGTCACCGCACACGAAGTGGAAATGTCGCCGCAGGCGATATCGGCCGTCGAGGAGGCGCTTCGCGCCTTCGCGAAGGCGCTTCGTGCCGTACAACTGTATCTCCCCAACAACCCCACGCGCGCCCAAAGCGTCGAACAGGCCAGACAGGCCTTCGAGCGCGTGTGGTCGTTTCTGTCACTACTCGAGATTCATGTCCGGGAAGCCTCGTTCCTCGTCGAGGATCGGGTAGTGTATCAGGACGTCGATCGTGGGACGGAATCGCTGCCGTGGCTGTTGTATCGCGACGGAGTGCGCTCGCTGACGTGTTCCCCGGGGTTCGAGGCGGCGGATCTCGGGGCCTTGCTGGGCGTGCTGCACAAGGCGCGCACGGCGACCACCGACGACGACGATCTGATCACCATGTTGTGGGTAACGGATCTCGCACACGTCGCTTATCGCTATGTGGAGAGCGCGGGGGGCAACGACTACGTGCTCACCGCCGGGGAGCAGCCGGGCACGTCGACAGCGCAACCCGGCGCATTGCCCCTGACCGCAGCGCCGGCCGAAACGCCGGCCGGAACGCCGGCCCCCGGTGTCGGCGCGCCCGGACTGGTCCGCACCGAGGATTTTGACTCCACGCTGTACTTCCTCGACCCGCGAGAGGCCGCGTACCTGCAGGACGAGTTGAAGCGCGAATACGCCGAAGACCAGCGACGCATGGTCCTCGCGAGTCTGTTCGACATTATCGAAGTGCAGGACAGCGCCGATGTGCAACGCGAGGCGCTCGGTGTACTCGATCAACTCGTGCTCGAATTCCTCACACTCGGGGAATATGAGCTCGTGGCATACACGCTCCGGGAAGCGGCGGTCACCGCCAGGCACGTACAGGTTGTGCCCGAGGTGCAGCAGGGACTGCAGCAGCTCCCGGCACGCCTCAGTGAGCCGATCGTTGTGACGCAGCTACTGCATGCTCTCGATGAAAGTGGGCGAGCACCTGTTGCGTCGCTGCTCGAGGTACTGTTCGCCGAACTGCGTCCCTCTGCCCTCGAGCCGTTGGTCGCGTGGCTTGGCGCGTCTGCGTCGTCGCCGGCACGCGCCGCGATCGAACGGGCTTCGCTTCGTCTGGCCGGTGCCAATACGGCGGAGTTGGCGAGGCTTCTCGAAAGTCCCCATGAGTTCGTCGTGCGTGGTGCCCTGCGTCTTGTGGGGCAGCTCGCGAGCCCCGCTGCCGTACCTGGGCTCGCGCGCCTGCTGCGTGGCCCCGACGTGAAGTTGCGCGCAGAAGCGGTGGCGGCCCTGGCGGAAATCGGTTCGCCTTCGGCGATGCAGTCGCTCGAACGCGCACTGGACGACGCCGATCGCGAGGTGCGTGTGGCCGTGTATCGCGCGATCGGCGCGCGCAAACATACGGGCGCGCTACCTCGGCTGCAGGACGTGATGCGTCGCAAAGAGATTCGCGCGGCAGACCTTGGCGAGAAGATGGCCCTCTTCGAGGCCTTTGGGGGGATGTGCGGGGATGCGGGTGTCCCCGAACTCGATGGCATTCTCAACGCCCGCGGGTTGCTTGGCGCGAGGGAAACGCCGGAGATGCGGGCGTGCGCGGCTCGCGCTCTTGGTCTCGTTGCCACCCCGTCGGCCCTCGCCGCACTGCGGAAATCAGCTGACACGAAGGACGTGGTGGTACGGAGCGCCGTCGCCCGCGCCCTGCGGGGCGGCGCATGAGTTCGGTGACGGACAGCGCTGTGGCCAACGAACCGGGCGGTCGCGATGGGAGCCTCCCGGAGGGTGGTGGGCAGAGGCGTGCGCGCGCCCTGGTCGTGGCCATGAACAGTGCCGTGCGGGCCATACGTTTGTATCCGGTCGAAAATGCCGCCGTCCAAAAGGCGATCGGTGAATTGACGAACCAGGCCGAGCGCGTTCATGAAGCCGAGGGACAATGCGCTCTCCGCCGCGTGGGGGATTATCTGTTCGTCAATGAGACCCGCCTCCGGCTCTCGCTTGACAACTATGCGGCGGTGGCCTCGCTATTGGGCATGTTCCGGGAGGCGGGCATCGGTGGCATCGGCCTGCTCGCGCGGCCGCAGCCGCGCGCTTGGGTGGTATTGTTGTCCTTCCTACAATCTCCGCCCCTGGAGTATCCGGAAGAAGAGCGACTGGAGCTGCTCTTTGCACGACTCGAGGCGGCGAACGTCCCCGATTTCGAGCTGTTTGCGGCAGCGGACGATGCGGAGGAAGTGGAGCAGGATCTCGATGCGAAGGAACGGGCGCGGCAGACCTATGTCCGCTCACTCGATGTCACACGCGAGGTCATCACCTCTGCACGCATCGGTCGCAGTCCCGGCCTCAAGCGCGTAAAGCGGGCGGTGCAGGGCATCGTTGACGCGATCCTGACGGATTCGGCTTCCGTGATCGGGCTCACCACGCTGCGCGATTTCGACGAGTACACTTTCGTACATAGCGTCAACGTCTGCATCCTCTCCGTGGCTCTCGGACGCCGCCTCGGCCTGAGCAGGTTACAATTGCTCGATCTCGGGTTGGCGGCGCTCCTCCACGATATCGGCAAGTCGCGGGTACCGCTCGATCTCCTCAACAAGTTGGGGGAGCTCGAAGAGGCGGAACGGCAGGTGTTGCAGACGCACACCTGGCAGGGCGTGCTGGCGCTCTTTGAACTTCCGAATGCCGGGGGGCGGCCGTGGCGATCCATGACGGCGGCCTACGAACACCATATGCGCACCGACCTCTCCGGGTATCCGAAGGTGTCACGACCGCGCACGCTGTCACTCTTCAGCAAGATCATTTCAGTGGCTGATGGGTTCGACGCGGCCACCACGACGCGTGTCTATCGTGACTCGCCGTGGTCCCCGGCCGACGTGCTGCGCGGCATGCGGGATAACGCCCGCCTCGGGCTCGATCCGGTGGTGGTGAAGGCCTTCATCAATCTCACCGGTATTTATCCGGTGGGGACGGTGGTTGTCCTCGACACGTTCGAACTGGCGATCGTGCAGGCCGCCAATCCCGATGCGACGGCGCTGTCGCGTCCGCTCGTACGTATCCTCACAGATGATCGCGGAAACCTCATCGACGATCCGTCGCTTGTGGACCTTACGGTACGGAACCCGGACGGTCAGTTTGCACGCACGATCATCCGCACCGAAGATCCGCAACGGTACGGCATCAACATCGGTGACTACTTCGCCTGACGTGTCCACATCAACAGCATCCCGTCTTTCCGCCCGTTTCTTGGCGCTCCGCGCCGAGGGGCGTAAGGCTCTTGTCTGCTATGTGACGGCCGGTCATCCGGACCCGGACGCGAGTGTTGCCCTGCTCCGTGGCCTTGCGGACGCCGGTGCCGACGTCATCGAGGTCGGTGTGCCATTCTCCGATCCGTTGGCGGACGGTCCCGTCATTCAATTCAGTTCCCAGATTGCGCTCAATCACGGGATCACCTATTCGCGCACGCTCGATCTCATCCGCGAGGCGGCGCTCGAAATCCCGGTGGTGCTCTTCAGCTACCTCAACCCGATCATCGCGGGTGGGGAGGATGCGCTCCGGCGCGCTCGTGAGGTCGGTGTCGATGGCGTACTCGTCACGGATCTGCCCGTGGGGGCTGATCCGGTTCGCGAGGCGTGGTTCGGGACGAGTGGCCTCGATTTCGTGCGGCTCGTCGCTCCGACCACGCCGCTGCCACGGATGGAGGAAATCGGGCGTCATGGCGGTGGTTTCGTCTACCTGATCAGTCGACTCGGTGTCACTGGTGAGCGAGCCACCCTGCCGGACGATCTTCCGCAGACGGTGGCGCGCCTCCGGGCTGCGACGACGTTGCCACTGTGTATCGGGTTCGGCATTTCCACGCCCGAACAGGCGCGTGTCGCGGCCGATCTCGGCGACGGCGTCGTGGTGGGCAGCGCGATTGTCCGCGCCGCTGGCCACAGCGTCGAGGAAGCCGTGGCACTCGTCGCCGCGATGCGGGCGGCGCTCGACGCCCCCTGACCCGACGCGGCGGTGAGCGGTCTTCCGGCGTGGGCGGTCGTGGGTGAGAAGCGGCGCGCGCATATCGAACGCGTCGTCGCCCTTCTCGATCGTTGGAGCGCGGCCATGCGTGTTGATGCGCGTGAGCGCGCCGCCTGGCTCGATGCCGGCTGGTGGCATGACGCGCTCCGCGATGCAGATGAAGCCACCCTCCGGTCGCTCACGGCTGATCGCGAGCGACCCTTGGGCATGCTCCACGGCCCTGCTGCCGCGTTGCGTCTCGAGGCCGAGGGGGAACAGCGGGGTGAGGTACTTGAGGCGATTCGATGGCATACCATCGGCTCGACGGCGTGGGCACGGACGGGTCGCGCGCTCTACATGGCAGATTTTCTCGAACCAGGGCGGCAGTTCATGCAAGCAGATCGCGCGTTTCTCGCCGATCGCGTGCCGGAGGCGTTCGACGCGGTGTTCCGCCAGGTGGTGCGGCTCCGGCTCGAGTGGACCATCCGCGAGGGAAAGAGCCTTGCGACCGAAACGGTGGCGTTGTGGAACGCGGTGCGATGACATGACATCGCGGCGTGTATGGAGCGGCCCGTGACCGTCGGTCTTCCGACGCTGCCATCCCCCAAGCCGCGCGACAAGTCTGTGCGCATCGGGGTGGCCCTGTTGCTTGTCCTGCTCGTGCTGGTCGGTGCGCTCGCTGCATGGTGGCAGGGCGAGTCGCGCGCCGAGCAGGCATCGCGGGTCGCACAGCGTCCAGCGGTGGCGGCGCTCGATGACACCGCGGCACGGGCTCCGCAGGGAGTTCGTGTTCGTGTGCGTGTGGTCAACACGAGTGGTACGTCGGGACTTGCGCGGCGTGCCTCGCAGCATCTGCGCGAGTATGGTTTCGACGTGGTGGACTTCACCACCGGACGCACCGACGAAGGCGCTGATACTCGCATCGCCGTGCACACTGGTCACCCGGAGTGGGCGGCGCATCTCAGGAAAGCGCTCGGCGTCGGCACCGTTGGTCCCGACGCCGATACGTCACGCTACGTGGACCTCACTGTCTTCGTGGGCCGTGACTGGCGCCCGCCGGCCGAGTCGCTCCGTCCGTAGCTGACCGCAGGCAGCGGCGATATCGAGGCCGCGACTGCGCCGTACGGCCGTCTCGACGCCGCGCGAACGCAACGCCTTGGCAAAAGCGGTAATCACGGCGGCGGGCGTTGGAGAGAATCCCATGGCGCCGCCGGGATGGAGGGGAATGAGATTCACAAACGCCCGACACTCACGCGCCAGCTGAGCGAGTTGCGCGGCATGTTCGGGCTGATCATTGACCCCGCCGAGCATCACGTATTCGAAGGTCACGCGCCGATCGAACTGCTTTGCGGCGTGGATGACCTCGGCAAGCGGATACTTCGTGTTCACGGGCATCAGCGTCTTGCGCAGGGCGTCGCTTGGTGCGTGGATCGAAATAGCGAGCCGGAACTGTTCGGGACGTTCGCCCAAGGCCACGATGCCCGGAAGAATGCCCACGGTGGAGATCGTGATGTGGCGCGCACCGATGCCGAGCGCTCGCGGGTCGTTGAGGAGGGAGAGCGACGGGGCGACGGACTTCCAGTTCATCAACGGCTCTCCCATCCCCATGAATACGATGTTCGTGGGGATGATGGGCGGCGCCAGCATGCGGAGCGCACGCACCTGACCGGCGATCTCACTCGGTTGCAAGTTGCGCTGAAACCCCATGACTCCGGTGGCGCAAAACGCACACTTGAGCGCGCATCCGGCCTGCGACGAGATGCAGAACGTCATCCGGTCGCCATCGGGAATCGCCACCGTTTCGATGAACTGTCCGTCGTGCAGACGGAACAGGAACTTCTCGGTGCCATCCGACGAGCGCTGACGGGTGGCCAGTGCAAGGGAGGAAATGCGAAACGCGCTGGCGAGTGCCTCACGCAATACCTTGGGGAGCTCGCTCATCTCCTCGAACGACGAGACCGGTCGCTGCCAGAGTCGCCCGAACACCTGCGCGGCGCGATACGCCGGTTCCCCGCGCGCTAGCATCCACGCCCGCAGGGTGGCGATCGCCGTCTCGGGATCGAGGTCGAGCAGGTCGGGCAGAACGGCGAGGTCGGTGCTGGTCACTTGAGGAGGGAACTGAGCGTGAACTGATAGACCGGCCCCAGACCGGCGATGCCTTCCTCGCGCGCGACGCCCACCGCGTAGCGCGCGTAATACAGCGCCAGCCCGCTGCGGACACGGGTGGCGGCGCCGGCGCCCGCCGTGGCACGGACGAGGGCTGCACGCGCTTCAACGCGGTCCCAGCGCCCCGACACGAATGGGCCACGTTCGCGGGCGCCACGATTCACCGCGCTCTCCGAGTAGCCCAGACGCGCCTCACGAGCACGCGATGCGCCAGCGAGCCTGACATCGGCTGCCGCCACCAGCGCCGGCCGATCCTCCACCTCACGACCTGGGCGCCACAGAAAGCTCGACACAGCGACACGGGCGTCACGCCACGGGAGATCGTGCAGGACCACGCCAAGATCCGCGGCAACCGCATGGCGGGTGAGTTGATCGGCACGGCCGTTACGCCAACGAGCCGCGAGCCCCGCTGTGAGATGGGGCAGCAGCGCACGGGCGACCGTGAAGCTCGTGAGGGTGCTCTGGTAGGGGATGTTGCCGAGCGATTGCGGGTCCGACTCGGTGCGCACCAAACCACCAACAGCGCTCCTCGCCACCGACAGTCCGACCGTGGTCCCGCTGCCCCGTCGCCAGGCCGCGGCAAGGAGCTGGCCGTCGACGCCCTGAGCGTTCCCGGTGCTCAACGAGGCCACACCGAAGCGGAAGCGGTCCCCCGTTTGGAGCGCGACCGTGGCCGGGTTCCACAACCCGGCGCCCGCCTCGGACGCCAAAGCCGGAGGCTCGAAAATGGCCCCGAGCGGGAACTCCCAGAGGTCGCGCGCGGGTACCGGCTGCGCACGGAGCCCGGTGGTGGCCCAGCCGAACGCGGCAAGCCCGCAGATGAGCGTGCGGCGCATATGGGAGACTAAACGGCGTCCGAAGGCGCGGTCAAGCGAAACCGACGTGGAAAATCCTACCCCGAGTCACGTAACGCATCTAGTTTTAAACGTTTGCAACACTTGATGGTCGTCGGCCGGCGCCGGTGGTCGCCAGCGCCTCTCTCGCTCCCGTCTTCGGAGTTCCGTCCCTGATGTCGTCCACGCCACAGTCGTCCGTGCTCTCCACGTCCATGCGCTCCGATCCGTGCGGCCTGTTG
>Ga0315904_10006336_pt1 | contig 16214 bp, 11 predicted proteins | sample LakEriMetagenome_6_FD_203529 | JGI IMG/M metagenome (GOLD analysis project Ga0315904, IMG submission 203529) | Freshwater fungal communities from buoy surface, Lake Erie, Ohio, United States - Buoy 12 MA120 | ecosystem: Environmental > Aquatic > Freshwater > Lake | place: USA: Lake Erie, Ohio... | reverse complement strand
TTTAGGCTCGCCGGAGGAGCCCGAAGTGAAAAGCAGCGCGGCCTCGTCATCGCCGCGGCGTTTGTTCAAACCTAACAGAGTGCCGAGCAGCGCGGCGGGCAGCAGTTTTGAAAGAACGCCCCAGGTGATGATTTTCTTTTTAAGCGTGGGCAGGACGCGCTCGATGAGGATGAGATCCCTGTTAGGCGGCCATGGAAAGGTGGAGACTTTGCGGACGAAGGGGTCCGCGGTGATGAACCGGTCAACACCCGCCTGGCGGATGCACGAGCGGATGGCTTCTGGACCGGCGGTGAAGTTGAGGTTCACCGGGGTTTTTCCGGCGAAAATGACCGCGAGATTGGCGATCAGTCCGCCTTTTCCCGGGGGCAGGACGATGGCCACGCGCGGTTGGTCGGTTTCCGCCCGGATGTGTTTTGAGAAAGCGAGCGCCGCGGCGAGTATGCTGCCGTAAGGGAGTTCCGTGTCATCCGCGCCGTCGAGAATTCGTTTCTTGGAGCCGTGTTTGCGCAAGCCCGCAAGCAATGCCATCCCCAGCGAGCCATCGAATAGACTGCGGGTGCGGTAGGATTCTTCGGATGCTTCCAACAACGCTTGTTGCCAGGCAGCGACGCCGGCTCTGTCCGCAGGGATGGGTTTGGCGAAGGAAAACACCGCATGCGGCAGCGACTGGCGGCGCTCGATTGAAAGTACCGACTCGCGCGGGCAGTCGATGGCGACCGCCAGCAAGGGCAGCCCGAAGGAGCACATTGCCTGCAAGTGGCTGGCGGGAATACGGCAGGTCGTGGCACTTCGCGCCGCTGAACGGCCGGGCACGTAGATGAGCACGCCGTCACCTGTTAGATAGGGTTTGAGCTGTTCGCCCGCAGCAGCCGGTGCGGTGTCTGTGGCGGTGAACATCGCGCCGGAGCCGGATTTTTCCAGATACGCAAGCAGAGCGGGATCATGTTGTGAGGTTTCCTCGACGAGCCAGGTGATGTTTCTTCCGTTGAATAGTTTTTCGAGTTGAAGGAGCTGCTCGAAATTGAGGCGGCTGGGTATCACCAGAACTCCCGTGGCGGGAATCCGGTCCCGGTGAAGGATTTGGATGGATGAGGAGGACATGACGGGAAAAGATCGGCTTTTGCAACGTGCGCCGCAGGCATATACGCGGATTCCGTCACGCGTGACACGGAATTTCTGCGGGAAATCAGGCGCGCAGCCACTCCACAGCCTCGCGCAGATTTTCGGCTGTGACCGTGTCGATCACACGGGCGCTGCCGGCCGCATCGAGGACGACGAAACGGATGGCGCCGAAGGAGAATTTTTTGTCGGTCGCGAGTTTTTTCATCACGGTGTCGGTGGAGACGGATGCGGGCAGAACCTGTGGCAGGTGGAATTTTTCCAATAGCGAGAGGATCCGCGAGGATGCCTCCCGAGGCAGTCCGGCGTGGCGTTCCGATAGATAAAGCGCCGCCTTCATGCCGAGGGCGATGGCCTCGCCGTGCAACATTTCGCCGTAGGGCACCGAGGCCTCGATGCCATGACCGATGGTGTGGCCGAAGTTCAACAACGCGCGGATGCCGAGGGTTTCGTGTTCATCCGCTTCGACCACCCGCGCCTTGATCGCGATGTTGCGGGCGATCAGCTCCGCGGGAACGTCGCGGCTGGAGGGATCAAGCGCGGCGAGGTCGTCCAGCATGGGCGCATCGCGGATGGCGGCGTGTTTGATCGCTTCGGCGAAACCTTCGTGAAACTCGCGGTCGGGAAGCGTGCGCAGGGTTTCGGGATCCACGATCACCAGGCGCGGTTGATGGAAGGCACCTAGCAGGTTTTTCCCTTCGGCCACATTCACTCCGGTCTTTCCGCCCACGGAAGAGTCAACTTGTGCAACGATGGTGGTCGGTATCTGGACGAAGGGCAGTCCGCGGTAAAAAATGGCCGCGACGAAACCCGCGAGATCGCCCACCACACCACCCCCGAGCGCCACGACCATCGATTTGCGGTCGTGCCCCGTGCGAATCATCTCCCGGCACAGGTTTTCCGCGTGGCTCATCGACTTCGATGCCTCCCCGGCATTCACCGTGTGGACTGTGGGGCGGAAACCTGCGGCGTCGAGCGACTCCATCAGCGCGGCCCCATGCAGACGGGCGACCGTGTCATCGCTGATCACCGCCGTGCGACGGCCGTCCAGTCCCGCACCCGCGATCAAGCTGCCGGTGTGGCGCAGGCTCCCAGCCTCCACGCGGACATCATAAGAGCGCTCGGCGAGATCGACATGGACGATGGGCATGCCCGAAACTTGAAAACCATATGCCGCGCATGTCGATCCCGGAACTCTCATAATAATTTTCCATGAAAATAATTATAAAATGACTTGCCATACCGGCTTGCGCTGGTAGGCAGGGGCGCATGAAACGTTCGCGCTGGTTGGCGGAGTGGCGGCATTTGGCGGGCAAGCCGGTGTTTTATCACTGCATCTCGCGGGTGGTGGACCGGCGCTTCGTGCTGGGAGCGAAAGAAAAGGAGCGTTTCCGCATGCTGATGCGCATGACGGAAAAGTTTTCGGGTTGCCGGGTGGCGGCTTACTGCCTGATGGACAATCATTTTCATCTGCTGCTGGAAGTGCGGCCGATGGCCGCGGAGGGGCTAACCGATGAAGTGCTGTTGCAGCGGCTTTCCGCGCTCTATCCGGAGGGTTTCGTGGCCGAGGTGGCCGGGGATTTGCGGGACGCGCGACAGCGCGGACTGGATAAACGAGTGGAGGAAATCCACGGACGCTTCACTTATCGGATGCACGACCTCAGCGAGTTCATGAAGACGCTGGTGCAACGCTACACCCGCTGGCACAACCGGGTCCATGATCGCACGGGCAGGCTGTGGGAGGACCGTTTCAAGAGCGTGATCGTCGAAGATGGCGCGGCGGCGCGGACTATCGCCGCATACATTGACCTGAATCCGGTGCGCGCGGGGATTGTCACGGAACCCGCGGACTACCGCTGGAGCAGTTATGGCGAAGCGATCGGCGGCGGTTTGAAAGGCAACGGCAAGACCGCACGGGCGGGTCTTGTTAGAGCATGGGGCGCGCATCAGGGCATGGCGGCGGATGCGGGCTTGTGGATTGAAGGCGGCGTCTCGCGTGCCTATCGGAAACTGCTGCTCTCCGGCGCGTTCGAGCGCGTGAGCGAAAGCGTGGGCCGCGATGGCCGCACGAGGCAAAAAACGCTGCGCAAGGGCATGTCGAAAACACATGCCGCCGCCGGCGGGGATGGTCGGGATGGTGGTCTTCAGATTGGAGTGATGCTGCGCTGCCGGATCCGCCATTTCACGGACGGCGCGGTGATCGGCAGCCGGCTTTTTGTGAACGAAGCCTTTGCCTGTGCCCGCGAGCGGTTCGGAGAGCGGCGCAAGGATGGGGCGCGCGCCATGCGTGGCGAAGCCTCCGGGGCACGCGGCACGCTCTGGAGCATGCGGGATCTGCGCAAGGGAGTTTGATTTTCCCCAAGCAGGGCTGCTGAACATGCGGGCAAGCCGCCGCACGGGCCTTGACGCCAGCCTGCAAACCGCAGGATGCTCCGCGCGCGATGAACGACACCACACGCCCGTTTTCCAGTCCGATGCTCGACGGCCCGGACCGTGCCCCGAGCCGCGGCATGCTCTATGCCGTCGGTTTCAAGAAGGAGGATTTCTCAAAGCCGCACATCGGCGTCGCCTCCACATGGAGCGAAGTCACCCCATGCAACGTCCACATCGACAAACTCGCGCAGGAATCGCGCAAGGGAGTGGACGCCGCCGGCGGCAAGGGCGTCATCTTCAATACCATCACCATCTCGGACGGCATCTCGATGGGTACCGAGGGCATGAAATACTCGCTCGTATCCCGCGAGGTGATCGCCGATTCCATCGAAACGGTGGTTGGCTGCGAAGGCATGGACGGTTTCGTCGCCATCGGCGGCTGTGACAAGAACATGCCCGCATGCGTCATGGCCATGGCACGCATGAACCGCCCGTCCGTCTTCGTTTACGGCGGCACCATTCTTCCCGGCTGCGCCACACTCAAGGGCGAACAGAAGGATCTCGACATTGTTTCCATCTTCGAAGCCGTCGGCAAGCATGCCAACGGTGAATACACCGACGAGGAGTTGGAAGCCGTGGAGTCCTGCGCCATTCCCGGTCCCGGTTCCTGCGGCGGCATGTACACCGCCAACACCATGGCCAGCGCCATCGAGGCGCTCGGCATGTCACTCCCTAACAGCTCCGCCCAGGCCGCCATCTCGGATGACAAGATGCGCGACTGCTTCGATGCGGGAGCCGCGGTGCTCAACCTCATCAACCTCGGCATCAAGCCGCGCGACATCATGACCAAGGAGGCGTTTGAAAACGCCATCACCGTGCTGATCGCGCTCGGTGGTTCCACCAATGCCTGTCTTCACATTCCGGCCATGGCCCACGCCGCGGGCGTCGATATCACCATCGACGACTTCGAACGCATCGGCAAGAAAGTGCCGGTGCTCGCCGACCTCAAACCGTCCGGCAAATACGCCATGGCGGACCTTGTTAGAATCGGCGGCACCGTGCCGCTGATGAAGATGCTGCTCGATGCCGGCCTGCTGCACGGCGGCTGCATGACCGTGACCGGCCGCACGATGCGCGAGAACCTTGAAAAACTCGCCAAACCCTATCCCGAGGGCCAGGAAATCATCCGTCCGCTCTCCAACCCGATCAAGAAGGACAGCCACCTGCGGATTCTCTACGGAAACCTCGCCGTAGAAGGCGCGGTTGCCAAGATATCCGGCAAGGAAGGCATGACATTCACCGGCAAGGCCCGCGTTTTTGATTCCGAGGACGACGCCATGAAGGCCATCCTCGCCAAGCGGATCAACAAGGGCGATGTCATCGTCATCCGCATGGAGGGACCCAAAGGCGGGCCCGGCATGCGCGAGATGCTGGGACCCACCAGCGCCATCATGGGCCTCGGTCTCGGCAAGGATGTCGCTCTCATCACCGACGGCCGCTTCTCCGGCGGCAGCCACGGTTTCGTGGTCGGCCACATCACACCGGAAGCCTTCACCGGCGGCGCCATCGGCCTGCTCAACGATGGTGACACCATTGTCATCGACGCCGTCAAAAACCGCATTGATGTGAAACTGTCCGACGCGGAACTCGCCGCCCGCAAGGCCGCGTGGAAACAACCCGCCCCGCGCTACACACATGGCGTGCTGGCGAAGTATGCCAAACTCGTCGCCACCGCCTCCGAGGGCGCGGTGACTGACAAGTATCTGTAGGCATTATTCTTTGATCCCTTCGCGAAGCATCTCCATGTAGAGATCTTCAAGCGAGCGTTTCACCGGCGCCAGCGCGCGAACCCGTACTCCGGCCTTGACCAGTGATTCCACCAGCAAAGCCGGATCGGCGCCATGCGGCAGGCGGATGCGTTTGCCGGATATCACTTCGCCGCCCGTGGCATGGATCATCGGCAGCGCGCGCTCCCATGGTTCAAGGTCTGCCTCGAACATCAGGTCGTCCTCGTGCAAACCACCGACCGCTCCTTCGAAGACGCGTCTTCCTTCGCGCAGGATTGTCACCTTGTCGCACATCAGTTCCACTTCGGCGAGCAGGTGGGAGTTGAACAAAACCGTCATGCCGCGCTCTTCGCGGAGTTGAAGAATGAAATCACGGAACCACTTGATGCCCTCGGGATCGAGGCCGTCGGTGGGCTCGTCTAACAAAAGCAGCTCCGGCTCAGGCAGCAGCGATTGGGCGAGCGCGAGGCGCTGGCGCATGCCGTGGCTGTAGGTGCGCACTTTCGAGCGGATGCGTTTCGAGAGGCCGACGAGTTCCGCCGTCTCAAGCGCGGCCTTGGGATCGAAGCCGCTGGAATATCCCATGAGCAGCCGCAGGTTGTCCCAGCCGCTGAGGTAATCGTAAAACGCTGGAGCCTCGAAGATCGCGCCGGCCTTGCGCAGCGCCTGCGAGCGGTTGGTGCGCACGGAAATTCCGTCGATGGTGACATCGCCATCGTCAGGCATGACCATGCCGAGGATGATGCCGAGCGTGGTGCTCTTGCCCGCGCCGTTGTGGCCCAGCAACCCGTGGATTTCGCCGCGCGCGACGGAAAACGAGACGTCATTGAGCGCGGGTTTGCCACCGAATGATTTGGAAAGGCCGCGGATGTCGAGCATGGTGGTTCCTGTTAGTTTCCGGCGGCGAAGCGGACCTTGTTCGAACTGCTTTGGTCCGCATAGAGGAAATTGGTGCCGCCCGGATGCCACGACTCCTTGTCGCTGATGAGTGGAATCTTGTCCGGCCGGCCATCGATGCCGAAGAACGCGAGTTTGGTGTCCGGCAGTCCGCTTTGCAGGTGGTTCCAGAAATAGCTGGAGCCGGATTGTTTGAACTCGCGCTCATCCTGCGGACACTTGAACGCGTCCGGGCTCTCGACATAGGGCAGCAACACGGTTTCGAGCACGGGAGTTTCATCCGCGCGCGACGCCCTGCCCATCGCCAGTGCTGGCATGATCCGGTTGTGATCCTGCAGATATCCCTCCAGCGCCACTCCGAGCGAGCGCAGCTTCACAAGACAGGCAGCCTCGCGCGATTTGGCGACCGCCGATCCTACAAGCGGCACGCTGATTCCGGCGAGTGCGACGACGACCGCCACCACAATGAGGATTTCCAACAATGTGAAGCCGCGTCTTTTCATTGCTGGTTGCGCGGGCCGAACTCGTTGCCGCGGAGGCCTTGCATGGTTTCGTTGATCGCCTCCATCAGTGGTGCGAGATCGAGTTTGGTCTGGGTGCCGGATTTCTCGAAATAGGCGCGCATGCCTTCCTGGCTGATTTTTTCGAGCAAGTCCGGGCCCAGTTCCCTTGCGCGCGCCATTTCCTCCTCGGTCTGGCCTTCCTCCGCTTGTTTCAGTCCCTGCTCGACGAACTTCCGGCGCTGCTCCGGCGGCATCGCATCGAGCGCCTCCATGAAACGGTTCATCGATTCCATCACGGTGAGATCAATGAAGAGGTTTTTCTCCGAGGTGCTGAGCTTGCGGAAAAAATCCTCGCCACCGCGGTTGCGCCGGTTCTTCTCACGCTCTTGAAAATCCAGCCTGTTCACCATGCCGGCGATTTCGCGCAATTCGGATTCGCGGCGCTTGGCCTCGGCGGAGTCGGCGGGAGTTTCGAGTTCCGACCAATCGGCGAAGTTCGCGCTCTTGATGTGCCGTTCCAGACTCTCGGCGGTGATTTTCCTCGAACCGGCGAAAGCGCGCACCCCCCAAACCGCCAGCCAGACGACGGCAAGCACGGCGATGGCTCTGAAAACGACTTGGCTTCGGGTCATTGCGGGCGGAATCTAGTATGGGATGCAACTCACGCAAGGGGGCAAATCCGGCAGGCTTCACCGATGGCCCTGATCGCAAAATCAATCTCCTCTTCAGTCACACAAAGCGGCGGCATCAACACGATCGTGTCGAGGATCGGACGCGTGAGCAGGCCGTGGGCGCGCGCGGCGATGCAAACCGTTTCTCCGATCCTGCGATCATGGCAAAACTTCGCCCCGTCCGCTTGACGGAGTTCGATGCCGGCGATGAGACCGCACTGGCGGATCTCGTGGATGACCGGGTGGGCGGCCTTGAGGGCTGCGAGACCGGCGCGCAGCCTGTCGATTTTCGCGGGAAGCTTTTCCAACACCCGCTCTTCCTCGAACACCCGCAAGCTGGCGAGTGCGGCGGCGCAGCCGGGTGGATTGGCGGTATAACTGTGGCCGTAATAAAACGCCCGCTCGGGAGCACCGAGAAAGGCCTGATAGATACTTGCCGTCGTGAGCGTGGCGGCCAATGGCAAGGTTCCACCGGTGAGGCCTTTGGCAAGGCAGAGAAAATCAGGTATCACATTTTCCTGTTGGCAGGCGAACATCGTGCCGGTGCGGCCGAAACCGGTCATCACTTCGTCAAGGATGAGATGGACGCCGTAGTCATCGCACCATGCGCGGAGTTCCGCCAACATGCCGACAGGCCACGGGCGCATCTCGTTGACGCCTTGGATGAGTGGTTCGATCACCACCGCGGCGATGGTTTTCGCGTCCAGTCCGCGAAGCTCCTCCAGCGTCCGGACATGGCCGCACTCATAACCTTGTCCTCGAATGCGATCGAAAAAACGACCGACTCCGCCGAGCGAGGCGGCTCCCAGCGTGTCGCCATGATAACCGTCCGCGAAGGCGATGAAACTCGTGCGCCGGGGCTCGCCGGATTGCCGGCGGTATTGCAGGGCCATTTTCAGCGCGCATTCGACGGCGGTCGAACCGTCATCCGAGAAGAACACGCGTTCGAGTGTGTGCGGCGGGAAATAGCCATGGAGTTTTGCCGCAAGTTCCGCCGCGAGCGGATGAGTGAAACCGAGAAACGACAGATGAGAGGATTTTCCCAACTGATCGCGGATGGCGGCATGGATGACCGGATGAGCGTGGCCGTGGATGTTCGTCCAGATGGATGAATTGCCGTCCAAATATTTGTTTCCTTCTGAATCCCACAGCCACACGCCCTCGCCGCGCATGAGAACCAGCGGTTCGTGCTCCGGCGCACACCACTCGGCCTGGCGCGTGAACGGATGCCAGCAATACGCCTTGTCGGCCTCGATCCATCGGCGGGTGTCATCGCGCATCGGCGGGAGTATGGCGGCCATACGGCGGGCGTGAAGCGGATTTACGTGATCGCGGCATGGCCGGGTGGCCGGTTATGGGATAGTTTCCGAACGTCTTCGCGAAAGATTCCCCCCGTCCGCAGCGTTGATGACATCATTCCCCCCAAGCCATGGTCGGCGGATGTGAGAGGTTCCCCCCTTTTGCATCCGCCGATTCTTTTTCACGGCAGCTTCCACACGCCGCGGTATTTCTCATATTCCGCTTTCGGCAGCAGCACGTAGAGTGGTTTGCGCGCGGGGTCGATGCGGGCGATGAGTTCGCGCAGTTTTTTCTCGTCCATGGTGGTGCAGCCGGCGGTGGGCTTTGTGCCGCCGCTTCTCCAGATGTGGAAGAAGATGGATGAGCCTTCGCCCGGTATCACTTTGGGCGGAGCGTTGTGGGCGATGAAAAGTTTCAAAGCATGGGCGGGATCGGTTTGTTTCATCTGCTGCTTGCGCTCCCATGTCGTGGAGGGGTCGTGCTTCAATATCAGATGGCGGTTGTAATGCTCGGATGCGGGGTCCTCGACCCACAGGTCGCGCGCAGTGACCTGGCGATAATATAATTGCGGATGCTTGTGGATGGCGGCGTCGTATCCCCATGCGCCGCCGATGGCGAAAACTCCGGCGGGCGAGCGCCAGTCGCCTTCTTTCTTGGTGGTCGCGCCTTTGGGGAGGGGGTGCATGCCGCTGCCCCATACGAGACCTTTCTTGCCGAGCCGCGATTGCCATGCGGGACCTGCCTGTTGCCAGCGACCGCCGGATTTTTCATAAATCCGCAGGGTGGCGGTTGAACTGTCCCAAGTGTCGGCGATGCCGACGATGCATTGCGAGGATGCGGCGGGAAGATCGAAGGCGGCGCTGCTGGCAAGCGCGGCGATTGCGCTGAAAAACTGGAGAAGAGTCGGGCGGATCATGCGGCTGCGGCATAACAAAGCGCGCGAAGCCCGCCCTGCAAGCGGCAACTCGGGAGGACCATGGCGGTTCCGGCGCTTTTGGTTTGGCGGCGGTGTGATGACCTGCCAGCTTTTTCCCATGAAACCGCTGGTGGAAAACGACTGGTCGCGGCTTGTCCGTCCGGGTTGCCGGGTGTTCATCGGCGGCGGTGCGGCGGTGCCTCTGGCGCTGGTGGAATCGATGCTCGCGCAGGCGGAGTTTTTCAAGGATGTGGAACTGGTGCACATCCACGGGCTGGGCGCGACGCCGTGGATCGATCCGCGCTACGAGCAGGTGCTGAGGACCAATTCGTTTTTTCTAACACCCGCGTTGCGGGATGCGGTCGAGCGCGGCGCCGCGGATTACACACCATGCCCCTTGTCGGAAGTGGCCTCATTGTTCGAAGACGGTCCGCTGCCGCTCGATGTGGCACTGATCCAGGTGAGTCCGCCGGACGATGACGGCTGGTGCTCGCTTGGCGTGAGCGTGGATGTGGTGAAGTCCGCGGCGAAGTCCGCGCGCACGGTGATCGCGCAGATCAACCCGAAGATGCCGCGCACTTGCGGCGACAGCCGGATTTCCACGCGTGCGATTGATTTTTTCATGGAGCACTCCGCCGCGCTGCCTGAGGCGGAAGCGCCGGTTCCCGACGAGCGCCACCTGCGCATCGGCAAGTATGCGGCGCAGCTCATCGAGGACGGCTCCACCCTTCAGCTTGGCATGGGCAACACGCCGGAGGCTGTGGCGCGCGCTTTGAGAAAACACAAACATCTCGGCATCCACTCGGGTTTGTTCAACGACACGCTGATGGGTCTCGTGAAATGCGGCGCGGTGGATTCGTCACGCAAGAGTCATTATCCGGGGAAGATCATCGCCAGCCATGTGATGGGAAGCCGCAGGCTCTATCAGTTTGTGGACGGCAACAAGGACATTGAAATGCATGCCAGCGATTGGGTGAATGACCCGTGGCGCATCGCGAAAAACGACCGCATGGTGGCGATCAACGGCGCGCGGGAAATCGATCTCACCGGCCAGGTGGTGCGCGATTCGAGCGGTCACCGGTTTTACGGCGGCATCGGCGCGCTTCAGGATTTCATCCGCGGCGCGGGTCACAGCAAGGGCGGAAGGCCGATCATCGCGCTCACCTCGACGACCGATGATGGCGGGCGTTCGCGCATCGTCGCGGGCCTTGATCCCGGCAGCGGCGTCTGCACCGGGCGCGGCGACGTGCATTATGTCATCACCGAATACGGCGTGGCCAGCCTGCACGGCCGCAGCATCCGCGAGCGCGTCGCGCGGTTGGTGGAGATCGCGCATCCGGATCATCGCGAGGCTTTGTTGGATGGCGCGCGCGTCCGCGGCTGGCTGCCGAAATTCTTCACCATGCCCGCCACCGATCCGGGAGTTGAAGATAACGGTGTGGAAAGCGCGTGGGTCAGGTTCAAGACCGGACGTTTCCTGCTGCGCCCGCTCCATCCCAGCGACATGCGCGCGCTGCAGGAGTTCTTTTACTCGCATGATGAGGAAACGGTGCGCTTGCGCTATGGCTACCATCGCGAGCGCATGACCGGCGAGTCCGCCTACAAGCTCGCCGCCGTGGACCAGCGCCGCGATCTCGCGCTGGGGATTTTCGAGGAAAGCCACGGCAGGCAGGAACTCCGCGCCATCGGCCGCTACTTTCTGGATGCCGATGCCAAGGGAGCGGAAATCGCCTTCGTCGTGCATGAGTCCACCCGCCACGCGGGGATGGCCGGGTTTTTGTTGGGAGAACTGGCGGGAATCGCCAAGCGCCGCGGCGTCGTTCGTTTCTGGGCGAGCGTCCTGCGCGACAACCGTGCGATGGCCGGCTTGTTCCTTGCCGTCGGCGGTGTGGAATCCGCATCCGCGGAGGAGGATGAGCGCCTGTTCCAAATGCCGCTGGCGGGCATCCTCAAAAGCCGGGCGGATTTCCTCAAAAAGAAACGCATCCAAGTCATCGAACCATGAGTGAAGTTAAAAGAAAAACCGGCGTTCACTACAGCACGGAGTATGAGAAGCACGACACCGGGCCTTATCATCCCGAGTCCGCCGCACGTTACCGGGCTTTGCGCGCCGCGCTTGAGGAGTTGCCGCCCGAGATCGTGAAACTGCGCGGACGCCGCGCCGCAGTTGCGGAAATCCTGCTGGCCCACGAGCATCATTATCATGATCTGGTTTATCGCGATGTGGAGAGCTTCGCCCACCAACTGCGCACGGGAGACACGGCGATCTGCGAAGAGAGTTATGATGTCGCGCTGGAGGCAAGCGGTGCCGTGCTTGCCGCGGCGGACGCGGTGATGGCGGGCGACGTTTCCTCCGTCTTCTGCGCGGTGCGCCCTCCCGGCCACCACGCCACCGCCACGCGCGGCATGGGGTTCTGCATCTTCAACCACGTGGCGATCGCCGCGCGATACCTGCAAAGCCGCCACAAGTTGCATCGCGTGGCGATCATCGATTGGGACGTGCATCACGGCAACGGCACCGAGGCCATCTTCATCGAGGACCCTACGGTGTATTATATCTCGCTGCACGAGCGCGACATCTATCCCTTCACCGGCGCGGCAAGCGAGCGCGGACGGGGCGCGGGCGAGGGTTTCAACTTGAACATTCCGCTGCCCGGCGCATCGATGGGTGAAACCGCGCTTGCGGAATGGGAGGCGCAAATCACTCCCGCCATCGATGGTTTCAAGCCGGAGTTCCTGCTCGTTTCCGCCGGTTTCGACGCCCGCGCCGGCGACCCCATCGGCGGACTGCGCTGGACGGATGAAACGTTCGCGGAAATGACGCGCCGCTGCGTGGCCATGGCCGCAAAACATTGCGGCGGGAAAATCGTCTCTGTGTTGGAGGGTGGCTACAATCCGCAAGGCCTGGCTTCGGCGGCGGTGGCGCATGTGAAGGCGCTGGCTTGAAACGATTGCAACCCGATGCAAATCAGATCCTATCCCGATAAGGAATACATGTGTGACGGCAAGGCGCAGCGGGTCGCATCACAATTCGCGGCTACGCGGGGTCGCGTGTTGTGGTCCTGTATGATTGTCATGTTTGCGCTGGCGGGTTGGAGACCGGTTATCAAATGCTCCCGTTGCACCATGCGCATGAAGCCCCACTATGCCGGAAGAAGCCGGGGTCCTGGCGGGGATTTGTTCTTGGCCTGTGATCATTGTAAACTCTTTGTAGACGCTCATGCCATGCGGGAATGATGACGTGCTGTTTGGCTGCTTTTTTCGCAGGTTGATGAGGGAAGTTTTTCCGGGCCAAATGCCCAACGCCATACCAGCCCAGTCCAACGGGCTGGGCTTCCCCGACAAACACATATCGAGGGCTGGAGGCCCGCCCTATTTGATGTCTTCATCGGGTGGCAATGCCATGGCATGGAAGAGCATTTTCCATACATCGCTCTGCTGGTTGGAATTTTGATCGACCGCCAGTGCAACCATTTGCAGCAGAAAAAACGCTGCTCCAATCCCGGTTGTGAACATTGCGCCATCGTGCCTTCCGGCACTGGTGAAGCAAGTTGCTTTTGGTCGCAAATGCGGCCGCATTCGTGGAGCGTTGCCGTTGGCCCGCCTAGCGTAAAATCCGTGTAAATCTCGCAAATGTCATTGCCGGTGGCGGCGGTGGACGGGATATTCCCAGGCGCTTGAAAGAAGCAGGAAAAACCAATTTCCAAGGTTTTCCCATTCCGCGTGTCTTTATCATGCGGGCTTCATCGCCGCGTTTGCCGAATACCAATCATCCATCTTATGAAAACCCGTGCTCTCATTCTTGTTTCACTGGCTCTTGCCGGCTTCCATGCCATTGCCGAACCCACCAAGCTTGCACAGATCCAAGCGGAGATGCGCAGCCTCCAGTTCGACAAGGCCACCACGCTCGCGGATCAAGCCATTGCCGCCAAAGAGGCTTCCGCCGATCATGCGCTTTTTCTCAAGGCGACTGCGTTGTTTCATGCGAAGAAGTTCGCGGACGCGGTGAAGGCCGCCGATCAACTAATGGCCGATTTTCCGAAGTCCGATTGGCGGCACAAGGCGGTCTTTCTGAAAGCGCAGGCTTTAATCGAGCAGAAGAATTTCTCAGGGGCCGCCGCGATCTACAGCGCGGAGTCCGCACGCATCCTCGCACCACTGCGCAAGCAGGAACTCGTCGGGGAAATTCTCCGCTTCGCCGCGAAACTGGAGGCCAAGCCCGATCCGAACGTGCCCGACGCGCCGCAGCCGGATTTCGCGAAAGCCTACTCGCTCTACACCAAGGCACTGGCGATGGAGTTGTCCCGAGACTTCCGCGATGACATATTGTTCCGCAAGGCGCGCGCCATCCAGCAGGCGGGCAACGCCGCACAGGCGATTCAGGATTTCCAAGCTTACCTGACGGAATACGACCGGGCCTGGACCGGACCCGCCGGTTCAGGCAGTCCGCGCCTGCCGATGGTCAATCCACCACCTGATGGCAAACACGTCGCGAAGTCCCGTTTCCGCCTTGCCGAAGCGTTTCACCAATCCGGCAATCCGGCTGCGGCACGAATGGAGTTGGAGGATTTGTTGAAGATGATCAGCGCGCCGGTTGACGAATCGACTCCCATCTCCATCGAACTCGACACCGATGAAGGCAAGAAGCTCCCAGAGGAAATCCGCTGGCTCACGGTGCGGACTTATTTCTCGCCTGCTCAAATCACATTGAACAGAAATACAATCAGCCAAGTCCAGGTTCTGAACAACATTGGCAGCAACAGCGGTGCGTTCATCGGCAACACCGGCGGCCTGCCCACGGCGGACGCGCAGTTGTTCGCTCTCGCCGACGGCGATCTCGATCAAGCCATCAAGGCGTGCCGCGGATACATCGCCGCACATCCCTCGGGCAGTCGTTCGGTGCGGGCCGCGTGGATGATCGCCGAAGCCTTGCAAACCGCAGGCCGCGCGGATGACGCCATTACTGCTTACCGCGATTTCATGGCGACGAAAGGTTTCCGTCTTCCTGATGGAGATGCCGCCACTGCGATGGATGAGGAACTCCGCGCCGCTCCCGCCACGCATCTTGCCAACTTGCAAATGCGCGCGTTGTTTCGCATCGGGCAGATTCTCGGGCAGCAGAAGAAACATGAAGAAGCCATCGCCACCTGGCAGACGTATGTGAAGGACTATCCGAACGGCTCCGAGTGGAAGGATAGCCAGAACGCCATCATCAACTCCGAGTTTCAGATGGGCCTCGACGCTCTGACTGGCAAGCAGGAGGAGCTTGCGATGAAACGTTTCGAGACCTTCCTGCGCTCCCATCCTCTTGACGAACGCGCGGCGCGAATCCTCTATCTGTTCGGAGCCATGCACGAGGCCAAGGCGCTCGATCTTGAAGACGCGAAAGAAAAGAAGGAGGACATCGCGGCCAGTTACCGCAAGGCCATCGACGAGTGGGCCAAGCTCGTCAGCAAGTATCCCGAAAGCCCGGAAGCCCTCGCCGCGATGTTGAAAAGCGGAAGCATCCTTGAGGAAAAACTCGGCGAGTTTGAGAAGGCGCTGAAGCTCTATCAGAAAGTCGCCAGCGAACGCGGCGATGGCAACGCCGCCGCAGCCATCGCACGCCTGACACAGAAGTCGCTCGCCGTTTCCTCGGAGCGCGTCTTCCTCACCAGCGAGCCCCCCGTCATCCGCCTCAAGGTCCGAAACATCGAGAACTGCGAGGTGCGGCTCTACAAGATCGATCTCCAAGCCTACTTCCGCAAGATGCACGGCATCACCGGCGTCGATGGCCTCGATGTCTCGCTGATCCAGCCGGACAAGTCGTGGACGCTCAAGCCGGACGGCTATGCGAAATACAAACCTCTCGAACAGGATGTGGAAATCCCGTTCAAGGGTGACGATGCCGGAGCCTATGTCGTCAGTGTGGGCGACGACGATTGGGAGTCCACCGTGCTGGTGCTGCGCTCGGATCTTGAGGTCGTCGTGAAATCCAGCCGACGCGAGGTGCTCGCCTTCGTGCAGGACATGCGGACCGGAAAACCCGCCAAGGATGTGGAGTTGTTGGTCAGTAATGGCAGTGCGGTCGCCGCCACCGGAAAAACCGGACCGGACGGCGTTTTCAAGACATCTCTCGAAGCACTCAAGGATCTTGGCGACGTGCGCGTCTTCGCCCTGCGATCCAACCATGCCGCCGCGTTCAACCTTCCGCTCGCCGGGCTGGAACTCTCATCCGGACTCAAGGCGAAAGGCTACCTTTACACCGACCGGCCGGTCTATCTGCCCGGCGAGACGGTTTCCATGCGCGGGGTGCTGCGGGATGTGAGAAACGAGGCCTACGCCGTGCCGGAGGAAGCCGCGTTCAAGATCCGCTTCTCCGATCCGCAGGGCCGCCTGCTATCCGAACAGGAAGTGAAGCTCAACAAGTTCGGTGCCTTTGATGCGACGCTTGAGTTGCCGGAGAAAGCAGCCATCGGCCAATACACGATGGCCGCCGTGCAGGACCGCAAGGGCCGGGAGCCGCTGCATTTCCAAGGCACCTTTGAAGTGCGCGAGTTCAAGTTGGAGAAGATCAAGCTCGTCATGGACTTCCCGCGCCGCGTGTGGTTCCGCGGCGAGAAGATCGAGGCGAACCTGCAAGCCGCCTACTACTGGGGCGAGCCGCTTG
>Ga0315904_10006334_pt1 | contig 16215 bp, 14 predicted proteins | sample LakEriMetagenome_6_FD_203529 | JGI IMG/M metagenome (GOLD analysis project Ga0315904, IMG submission 203529) | Freshwater fungal communities from buoy surface, Lake Erie, Ohio, United States - Buoy 12 MA120 | ecosystem: Environmental > Aquatic > Freshwater > Lake | place: USA: Lake Erie, Ohio... | reverse complement strand
GTGGAAGATCCAAGCCAAGCTGGTGCTGCAACCGCGCCTTGCTCTCGGGCGTCGCGTGCTGCCCCAGCAAGATATCCGTGGGATCGGCAGGCGAGAGATAGGTGGCAAAGAACACCAGAAACGAGATCGCCAGCAGGGTAGGGATCGCCAGCCCAAGGCGCGTGAGGATCAGGCGGATCACGGCCCTCCTCCCCCAGCCCCTCCTCCCAATCCTGGGAGGAGGTTGGGAAGGAGGGGAGATTGGTGGGAGGGGGCTTTAGCCTTCTTGCCGCAACAGCGGGCCGCTTTAGCCGCCCGTTGGTGGCGTGGGTTCAGGATCATTTGACCTCAACCGAGACGAGCGGGAGGTGGCCGAGGAGGCCGTCTTTGAGGCCGGTGACGTGGGTTTTGACGAGCTCCATATCGCGCTGGTAGTAGACCGGAATCCACGGGGCATCGTCCACGACCATGCGCTGGGCTTTGGCGTACATTTCGAGGCGCTTCTTGGGGTCGGTCTCGATATCGGCGGCGGCGCAAAGGGCATCGTAGGCGGGGTTGGAGTAGCCGACGTGGTTCTCAGCGCCTGTGGTGGTCAGAAGAAGCGAGAGATAGTTCTGCGGATCAGGGTAGTCTGCGCCCCAGCGGTGGAAGTAGACGATCTCATTGCGGTCCATGGCCTGGATGAGCGCGGCGTACTCCATCTCGCGTAGCTCGACCGTGATCCCGACCTTGCTCCACTGCTCTTTGAGCACTTGGGCGGTCTTGACGATATCGGGCTGCTGCTGGCGGAAGCAGAGCGTGAGCGGCGGGAGGCCCTTGCCCTCCGGGAAGCCTGCCTCAGCAAGGAGCGCTTTGGCTTTGGTTTCATCGTAGGGATAGCCCTTGAATGCCGGATCGTAGCCAGGCATGCCCTCGGGGACGATGCACTCGGCGGCAGTGTTAACATCCAGCAAGATCCCCTTCTTGATCTCTTCTTTGTTGGTAGCGCAGGCAAAGGCTTGGCGCACTTTGGCGTTTTGGAACGGCGCATAGGCCTTCTGGTTCAGCCCAACATAGTAAGTCGAGGCGCGGTTGAAGGTCTGCACCTGGCCTGCGTACTTGGGATCGGACTTGTCTTTCTCGTAGTCGCCTTTTTCCAGAGCCACAATATCTAAGAGGCCCGAGTCGTACTGGAGGCGAGCGGTCTTGGTGTCTAAGATAATCGGGCGCTCCACTTTCGTGAGCTTGGGCGCACCGAGCACAAAGTCTTTATTGGCCTCCAGGGTCACGGACTTCTGGGGCGTGTAGTTGGTCAGCTTGAAAGGACCACAGCCGACACCCGCCGCGTTCTCGGAGCCGATGGTCTTTGCGCCACTGGGCAGGGTCGGGCCTTTCTCGATCTCCTCTTTGGCAAGAATATAGGCCGTCGGGTAAGTGAACTTGCCCAAGAAATAAGGCCGCGAGCCGACCAGCGTGATCTCAACAGTGCGCTTGTCAATGACTTTCACGCCGGTGAGCTCCGTTGCTTTCCCAGCGGCCAGCTCTTTCGCACCTTGAATATCATCAAGATAGCTCCCTGCCACGGGCGAGGCGAGCTTTGGGTCGAGGGCGCGGGTCAGGCTGTACTTCACATCGTCGGCGGTCACTTCCCGGCCATTGTGGAACTTGATGCCCTCACGAAGCGTGAACGTGTAGACTTTCCCGTCCGCGCTCATTTTCGGCAGCTCTTTGGCAGCCATCGGCGCGACCTCGGTCTTGTCGTTCCAGCCGACCAGGCCCATGTGCGCATTCTGGAGCAGATCAATCGTCGGGCCATCTTGAGCGCGGTGCGGATCAAGGGTGGATGGCTCCGTGGCAATCGGGTAGCGCAGAACACCCGGCACCGCGCCCGTCGCGCCGCCGCCCGAAGTCCCGCCTCCCGCATTGTTACTCGAAGGACAGCCCATCAGAGTAAATGAGGCCAGCGAGAGAAGAGAAAAGCTGAGTGCGCAGAAGCCGCGCCGGGTGAGAGTTGAGGAAGTAGACGATGTCATGACGGGGAAATTATAGCACGTTCTCGCCAAAGTAGTCGGTACAATGGGCACATGAAAACCCGAGCTGCTTTTCTTCTAAGCCTTATTGCCCTTGCACTTCTGGCCCCCGCCCACGCGCAACCCAAGTCGCAGGTACTCCCGCTCTACCCGCCCGGCCACCCGACGCTCCAAGGACAGAACGAGAAAGAGATCCTGACCCCGCCTAATGCCAAGCCGGGGCAGTACTTCAATATCAAAAATGTCCACAACCCGATTATCGAGGTCTTTCTGCCGCCCAAAGAAAAGGCCACGGGGACGATGATGATTGTCGCGCCGGGCGGCGGGCACCGCGAGCTGGGCTGGCCCAATGAAGGCACACAGATCGCGCAGTGGCTCAACGAGCGCGGGGTTGCGGCGGCGGTGCTGAAGTACCGACTGGCCTTCACACCGGGCTACAAGTACACCGTTGAGGGCGAGGCACTCCAAGACACGCAGCGTGCGTTTCGTCTCGTCCGTGCCAACGCCAAAGAGTGGGGACTTGATACCAAGCGCGTCGGGATTCTAGGCTTCTCTGCCGGCGGAGCCCTGGCCGCACTAATCCACATGCGCAACGATAAGGGCAAGCCCGATGCCACCGACCCTATCGAGCGAGAGAGCTGCATCCCCAACTTTGTCGCGCTGGTCTATGCGGGCTGGGCCCCAATGGAGTTTAAGATCCCTGCTGGGGCCGGCCCCGCGTTTCTCACCAGCGCGGGCCTCGATGATGCGTTTCATGCCAAGCAGACCGTCGAGTACTACAACCTGCTCTTTGATGCCAAGATCCCCGTGGAGCTGCACATCTACGGTCACGGCGGTCACGGCGGGGCGATCAGTGCGCGCAAGGGAATCCCCTTTGGCACCTGGCAAGTGCGCTTTGAGGAGTGGATGGCCGATCTGGGGTATTTGAAGGCCCCCTAACCCCCGCCCGGCGGGGGGACAATCACATGCTTGAGCGCCTCGCGAACCGAGAGGCCAGAGAGCTGTGCTTTATTGGCCTCGACAAACGCCCGGACAGCAAGCGGGTCGGTGTAGGCGTAGGTTCTTAACGCCCAGCCGATAGCTTTTCGGATGAAGAACTCCGGGTCGGCGGCGTTGGCGCGGCAGTAGGCAAAGAGACGTTCGCTATCGGTGGCTTTGTGGTGCTTGAGCTGGTGCAAGATCGCCGCGCGTCGGAGCCAGAAGTTCTCGTCGCGGCTCCACTCGTCCATTTGTGCTTGTAGCTCGGGGAGGCGCAGGGTGAGCGGGCTGAGCACGGCCCCGACGACCCCATCCACGCTGTCCCACCAGGAGTTGGTGACGATGAGTTCTCGGGGCAATGGCAAGCTACTCGGTGTAAGACTCTTCTGGTACCTGGCGAGCAAGTCCACGGCCACGTACGCATACTCGCGCTCCGGCAGCGCCCAGAGCAGGCGCGCTGCCTCAGCCAGCCAGGCTCCGTCGGCGACGGGCTTTGCGGCGGTGAGAATGGGCTTCACCAACAGCTGAAACTCCGGGCGCTTGAGGCCCAGAAACGGGAAGTGATCGCGCATGTAGCGCACCATCGGAGCAGCTTTTTCGGCGTCGCGGTGCGGCTCCAGTGCGCTCTGAACCGCCTCCACAAACTCAGTGGGACTCATCTTCCATGTCCTCCGTGACCGTGAGCTCGCCTGCAATGTCCGCCAGCAGAAACGCATGGGGCGGGATGCCTCGCCCTAGTGCGGCCATGAGCTTGACTTGCGCCGCCACATCGGTCAGGTCGCCCGTGGGAATGGCACCGGCTTCAAGCGCGTCCCGTCCCGGCTCGTAGAGGCCCATGCGGGTCGAGCCACCGACAAACTTGGTGGTGATGAGCACGGGAATCTCAGCGGCGGTGGCTTCCTGAATCACGGGAACCAGTGAGAGCGGCCCGACATTGGGGACATTGCCGGTTCCAAGGGAGCGAAGAATGAGGCCGCGACAGTGGCCAGAGTGCAGCACCGCACGCAGCGCCTCAGGCGGCAGGCCAGGGGTCATGTCCACGGTTAAGATCGCGCCATCGAAGCGTGTGTCAGGGGTAAAGGCGGCGCTTTTTGTGCGCTCGGTGTGGAGCCCCGTAAGGCGAATCCCCGCCGCCGTCACCTCCCCGAGTAGCGGAAAGGCAGGAGAGTCAAAGGCGGGAAAGCGAATCTCGCTGGTCTTGATCGCCCGGTTTCCGCGCAGCACTCGGTCACCAAAGACAATCATCATCTCGGCGATCTGGCGGCGGATGGCAAGCCGTAGCGTCAGCAAAGCGCCGATCAGATTGCGGGCAGCATCGGTGTGGTCGCTCTTGAGAGGCAATTGCGAGCCGGTGAAGACAATCGGCAGGTGCCCGCCGCGTGGCAATGCAAGCGAGAGCGCGGTGGCGGTGTAGGTCATGGTGTCGGTGCCGTGCAGAACTAAGATGCCGTCGCACTGCCCATGTGCCTGCGCCACGGCATGGATCAGCGCGGCCCAGTGGTGTGGCGCAAGATTGGTGCTATCCAGCGACGCCAGCGGGACGAGAGTCAGCTCGGCGTAGCGTGCGGCGGCGGGCACCTGGTCCAGCAGCTCCCCCACCGACGCCGCTGGACGAAGTGCGCCATCGGCCCCGCGCACCATGCCAATCGTGCCGCCCATGCCAATCACCACAATGCGCGGAAGCGTCACTATCTTGTGATCCGGTAGAGGTGGACATCGTCTGGGGCAAACGTATCGCTGACGGAGACCGTGCGCCCCTCCCCGAGCACCTCCAGCTTGCCACACGAGTCTAGCTCGACCGTCACGGGGGTATCGCCTGTCGCGGCGGCAAAGATATAGGTGGCTCCCTTGTGCTCCACCACGAGCTGCTCCACACCATTCTGTGTGCGACGCTTTCCACGCGGGCTGTTGATCACCGCCGCCAGCGCCTGAATCTGCTTGTTGGTCGCCGTGACGGAGGCCAGCATCTCAGGATCATCGAGAAGCGCGTGCTCGTTGAACTTGGGCTGGAACTGGTGGACAAAGTAGATCAGGCCGCGTGCGCCGTGGATAATCGCCCGCCAGGTCTCGTTGCGCACTTGCCGGGGCGTCGCCTTGGTCTTGCCATCGATGCGCGTGCACTCCAGGCAGCTCCAGACCGGCTTCTTCCCACCCGTCCAGCCGATTAAGCGATCCACGCCTTTTGGCACGAGCCCCAGCGGCAGGCCACTGGCAACGGGGTAGACATCAAAGGAAACAATATCCCCGCCCTGCACATACGTCTGGTAGTCCGAGAGCTTCGCGCCCGCCCCGCGCCCTTTCCAGCCATCGTTGGCAACTCCCTGCCCAAGATTGAGCAAGATGGGCCGGGTTGGATCAGCGGCGCGGAGCCGCTTGTAGTCGTCCACGATCTTCTGCGGCGGCACACACGGCCCCCAGCCCTTCTTACCCGTCGCCGGGTCGGTGATTGCTTGCGCATTATCCGGCTCATCGCCATGCATCCACGCCGCGATAGTCGGATCATCTTTATGCGCCAGCCCCACCGCGTTCTGCTCACAGACCACCCGCATCTTCGCCGCCTTTAGCGACGCGAGCTGCTTCTCCGTCGGCCCCTGCCAGAGCGCGACATAGAGATTGATCCCCGCCGCCGCGTAGCGCGACGCATTCTCCGGCGACTGAAGCCACACCCCGATAGGAAAGTACTCCGGCGAGCTAGGAAGCCCGTTCTTCCACATTTGTTTCATAACCAATTCTACCTTGCCGAGCACACCACGATAAATTGGTACGCTATACCTCTGGTGCTACTGATCCAGAGGACTTCGAACCCCTTGGGCTCCTCGGTTAAGGACATGGGTATAGATCATTATCGTCTTGACATCGTTATGGCCGAGAAGTTCCTGCACTGTGCGAATGTCGTAACCTGCTTCCAGAAGACGGGTTGTGAACGAGTATCGGAGAGTATGGCAGGAACCATGCTTGGTGATATTTGCCCTCTGCATCGCGGCTCGCATGCCACGCTGAACAACATCCTCCATCGTATGGTGCCGTCGTGTGATGCGACTACGCGGGTCAACGGAGAGTTTTGCCATAGGGAATACCCAGTGCCAGCCCCACTGCTCCCCGATCTTGGGATACTTTCGCTCCAAGGCATGCGGCACCTCAACACCCATCGTTGCTGTGCTTCGATCCGCTTCCCACAGGGCTTGGCTCTTAATAAGCTGCTCTTGCAGTGACTCAACTAAGCGCAAAGGTAGCATCGTACGGCGATCTTTATCGCCTTTTGCCTCCCGTACCAGAATCTCCCTTTTGGTGAAATCAATGTCATTCACCCTGAGCCGCAGTGCCTCATTCAGGCGCATTCCTGTACCGTAGAGGAGACTACAGACAAGCCAGGGAGTCCCTTCCATCTGACCCAAGATAAGATTGACCTCTTCGGAGGTGAAAACCGTGGGTAAGCGTTTGGGGCGTCGTGCACGCTCCACATCTTGAATCTGAGGCAGCTCCACTTTTAGCACGTCACGGTAGAGAAAGAGGAGCGCAGCAAGAGCGGCATTCTGCGTTGAGGCGGCCACATTTCCCTCGACCGCCAGGTATGTCAAATAGGCGCGAATCTCCTCCACTCCAAGTTTGCTGGGATGTTGACGCTCATGAAAACAGATGAAGCGTTTGATCGTGGCGACATAGCTTTGCTCCGTGGAGTAGGCAAGATGGCGAAGTCGTGCCACAGCACGACACTCATCTAGAAATTTCGAAATCGTTGACATGTTTGGTATACTGCTCCCTGTAGAGGTAAGGATTGACCTCTGCCTTTAGAACGGTTGAGAAGGGGCATTTCTGACAAAAAGTGAAAAATCTCACAGTGAACCTGACAACAGCCTTTTGCGTCATAACACCCCAAAATCGTCATTATGACCGCTGCGGCATAACACTCCCCACGAGGGAGCAAACACCGCTGCGGCAGAAACACTAGTTCGGCGGCAGAAACTCCTCCGGCGACGGAAGAACAACTCCGGCGACGGGGTTGTTTGTCTAACCCAAACGAGTTCAAGACGCTCAAGGGAGTCTATATGCTTAGGATACTTTTCGATGAACAGATCAAATCGAAGGAGGGGTCGCTGGCGGTCGAAACCACCGATGACCTCTCACTCATTGATGCGGCTCGAAGAAAGGAACTCTTCTATAAGGTCTACTATCCTAAGACCGGCGGTCCTTACCCAGTGATTCTGTTCTCCCATGGTTTTGGCGGCAACAAGGATGCGTTCGGCCCGATCGGCAAGCATTGGGCGAGCCACGGGTATGTGGTGATTCATCCGACCCACGCTGATGGACTCGGCCGCAACAATACTGATCCTGAGAAAGGCGGCGACAACAAGCCCGTAGCCCGAGCTCGGCTCGGAGGCTTACTCAAAGGGCTGAACGATCCAGAGAAAATCGGTGGCCGGGTGGCCGATTTGGTTCTGATCCTGAACAACCTGGACGACCTACCAAAATCGGTATCCGGTTTGAAAGGGAAGATCAACTCAAAGTTGATCGGGGTCGCCGGACATTCGTTTGGGGCGTATACCGCCATGCTAATCGGTGGCGTCACAGCGAACCTTGACAAGGATAATGGCACGAGCTTCTTTGATAAGCGAGTGAAGTGCATCCTGCCGATTTCGGGACAGGGAACTGGTCAGCAAGGATTGACCGAGAAGAGTTGGGTCGCACTCAAGCTTCCAATGATGACAATTACGGGAACGCGCGATCAAGGGGTCGGGGGCCAGGGCGTCGAATGGAAAAAAGAACCGTACAAGTACAGTCCTGCGGGTGACAAGTATCTCGTCGTGATCGACGGGGCCAACCATCTTTCCTTCGGAGGCGGCCTCGGAACGCGGGGTGGCAATATCACGGATATCGTCAAACTGTGCAGCACGAACTACTGGGATGCATACCTCAAGGATTCAAATGCCGCGAAGAAATACCTTCAGTCGGACATGCTGGTAAGGGACACTGGCGGCAAGTGTACCTTCGAGAGAAAGTGAGTGATCTTGTCATAGCAAGATACGACGCCGAACCAAGCGGTCAACCGGAGCCGCCGATCAAGCGGGTTGTGAGATCATAGTTGATTGGCGGCGGCCCGGTTACCACCGTCGTTATGTTTAGGGAGAAATCGTGCATCATCATAAATTGTTCAATGACAAAGCTGAGTTGTATGAAAGCTCAAGACCAACTTATCCTAAGGAAGTATATAAGTTTATTGCATCAATTTGCCCATCAACCACCTTGGCTTGGGATAGCGCTTGCGGAAATGGTCAGGCTGCAATCGGACTAGTAGAAGAATTTAGTGAAATTTACGCTACAGATGTAAGTAAAGAACAAATTGAAAATGCTAAGCGGCATTCACAAATAACTTATGCAGTTGCTCCTTCTGAAAAAACAACTTTAGAAAATGAAAGCTGTGACCTTGTGTGTGTTGCGCAGGCGTTGCATTGGTTTAACTATGAATTGTTTTGGCCTGAAGTTAATAGGGTTTTAAAGCCAGAGGGTGTTTTTGTTACCTTCGGCTATAATTGGCCATCCATAAATAAAAATATTGATGCCGCAATATCCATCTATTTCATGAAAGTAATTGAGCCATATTGGGCACCACAAAATAAATTAATATGGAACCATTACAGAGAATTAGAAATACCTTTTGAAAAAATAGAATCGCCTAACTTTACAATGAAAATAAATTGGAATCTAAATGAGTTTTTCAACTTCTTATACACCTTTTCTGCCACACGAATATGTATGAATGCCATAGGAACTAATTTCTTTGATTATGCTTATGAGCAAGTGACTGAAATCTGGGGTAATTCAGAAGATAGAAAAGCGGTTAATCTTGACTTTGTGTTTTATGCCGGACGTAAAAAAACATAACAAATCGCTCAAGCACCGCGCACTACGTGTGCTGGACAGTTTTCAAGTCGCATTTTTGTGGTTTTGCTGCGCAAAAGTATTCCACAAAACCGCAACTTAAAAACAGCCGCTTAGCTCGGCGTTAGGCATCACACATGAACCGCCGCTCAAGTTGAGTCCCAACGGCGGGCCAGGTTGGCTGTACCTTGTACATTCTCGCCAACCTGGCCCGCGCGTCCCACCGCTGGTGCCAACTTAGCTCGAACGTTAGACTTTCCCCAGGCTTATGGTGCGGGATCTGGCTCCTAGCTCTACCACAAACGCGCCACGTTCGGTGGGAAGCTTGGAGGTGGGTTTATGCTGACCTTCGATCCGTAGCTGGGCGACGGGGGCGTGCTCGGTCTTGGGGGGGAAGGTAAGGGTGACGGATTTTGTCTTTGTGTCCAATGTCAATTTCTCGAACTGACCCGCGTCGAGCACCAGCCAGAGCTTGAGGGGGGCGATAAAGACGCGCTGGCGGAGGCTGTCTTGTGGAACGACGGTGATGGTTGTCCCGCGCTGCGTCAGTGCGCCGCCGAAGGCTTGCCAGCCGAGCTCGGGGTCGTTGACGATGTAGCAGCCGGTGTTGAGGGCGTGGCCTAGAAAGCCGGGGCCGTAGTCGCCGGAGTAGTAGTCCCAGCGGAGCGTGTCCGGGTTGGAGTGGAAGGCCGCCGACGCAAACCCGCCTTGGTCTATATTGCTCAGCGGCGCCATCATCCCGCCGTAGCCGATCCGCAGCAAATACGTGTCGTCAGGGTGGGTGCGGAACTCGGTGAGCACGGGGAGCGCGTTCATCCCAGAGCCATAGTGGTGAATCTGCCGCTCGATCCGAGAGAGCTTGCCGCCGTAGAGAAAGTCCCAGTAGCGGCGCACGTTGCTATTGTAGCCCCAGTGTGGGATCGGCTGCATGTAGCCCACAATCGAGTTGATCGAGACGGTCGCTTTATCGTCGTAGCCGAAGTGCTTGGTCCAGGCGTAGACCTCTTCTTGGCCCGTCGAGTCCCAGGCCATCTCACTGCCAAATGGGTAGGCCTCTTTGCGCCACTTGTCGGCACGCTTCTTGGTCAGCGCTTCGAGCTCGCTGGCCTGCGCGGTCCAGCCCTCCGCTTGCAGATCCTTGAGCAGGCGCAAAAAGACCGTCCCCTCCATCAGCCCCAGCTCGGCGTAGCCCACGCGGCCTGAGAACAGGAACTTCGTGGTCTGGAACGCCTGCTCCAAGTACCACTTCCAGTCGTGGTGCTTGGTCATTCCCGGCGTGTTGCGGGCAATGCGATACAGGCTCCAGTAAGCCGCGACCACGTGCGGGTAGTTGAAGCCCCGCCCAATGTCTTCCGTCGCTTTCTTGCTCCAGCTGGTCCACGAGCCCCAGTTGATGTCCTTGCGGTAGGGAAAGTCCGGGAGTGCCTTGGGGTCGTAGTAGAACAGCGATTTCTTCACACCGTACTTGTTCGGGCCGCTGGCATACTGCAAGCCGCCCCACAAGACGCCGTCCACAAAGCGCTCGAACTTCTCGACTTGTGCGGCATCGGGCTGGAGATAGAGCTTCATCGCCGCCGTCAGCCACGACGAGCCGCCTTCGTCCCCGAGGCCCGCGATCCAGGCACGGCTGTCCTGCTCGACAATCTGATTGAGCTCGCGGTCGTAGCTCATCACCGACGGACTCCGGCCAAACGGGTCGCCGGGCTTTTCGTACCACTGCTTCGTGAAGAGAAACTCGCCCAGGCTCGCGACGGCCTGTGCGGCGGGCTTGGTGAGCCAGTAGTGGACGGTCTGGGTGAGGCCATCGGCGTAGGTCAGGGTCAGGCGTGCGCGTCCCCAGCCCGTGGCCTTCACCGCATAGGTCGCCCAGCCAGCGGGGGTCTTTCCGGCGGGCGTGAGGCTCAGCGCCCCGGCAGGCTCCACCGTCATGCTCTTCACCGGCTTGCTGTAGTTGACAATCAGCTTGGCATCGCTCTTTTGTGGGACGATAAAGCCGGGCACCCCGATCACCACGGGCCGCCCCGCCGCCGCGATTGCTTTCTCCAGCCCACGGATGCTCTCCGAGAGGACAAAGCGCAGGCCATAGGTGCGGGACTCACCGGGCGCAAGCGTCGCCTTCGTGGGAGTATTCCAGGGAGTGGCTTTGCCCCAGTCTTTCTCAGCGTAGGCTGCGCTATGTGCCAGCCAGGCATAGGCACCCTCGAAGGTCTGGCTCGGGCCGATGGGCTCGCGGAGCGGCTGGTAGGCCTCAAACGGGGTCTTCCCATCGGGGATCACGGCGAGCGCCGGGCCCGCGCCCGAGAGCCGCGTCACACGCAGATAGCCCGCATCCTGGCCGATATACGGATCGAAGAACACACACTTCTCGTGGGCCTGTGGCAGGTCGCGGTCCGAGATGATGTTGTTGAAGATCACCGGAAAGCCGACCGCGCCCAACTCGACAGCGCTACTGCCTGTGTTGGTCACGGTTGCCCGTAGTACCAGCTGCCCACGCTCAGAGAGCCACTCTTTCTTCGTCTCCACGGGGCCACTGGCTCGCACCAAAACATCACCCAGGTGGTGAAAACCGTCGCCAAGACGGGTGAGCAGGCGGTCGGTTGGGAGGAAATCAAAGCCCGTGGCATCGGCGACAAGGCCCAGCGGCTTGTTCTCGCTCTTAGATACCGTCAGCGTGAGCCCGCCCGCCGAGATCTTCGTGACGCCGCCCTCGCGCAGCTTCGCCAGGGTGAGTGGCGCGGTTGCTTTGAAGCGCTCTTGATCGGCTTGAAACGCCGTCTGCACTTCTGCCTCACTCAGGGCCGCGTCATGGAGCCGGAGCAGCGCGATCCCCACTGGCCCGGACATCGCGGAGCCGTTGTACTCGTTCTTAAACGCAGCACTACCATCGGCGGCATTCTGCACCGCAAGACGAATGGGGAAGCCCTGGGGTGTCGCCAGCCGGATGTCCATGCTGGCCTTCTCTGCCCCGTTGTCGTAGAGGCACGCGGTCTTGCCGTCGTAGGTGTAGACCAGGTGGTGCCACTGGCCCGCTTTGGGGGTTCCGTGCCAGCCCATGTCCGCTGACCAGTGGGTTACGCCACCGTAGGCCCCATTGTTGCCCCAGTTCAGCGCGATATTCGTCGCGGTTGGCCCACCGCGCCGCCCCCAGCCAATCAGCGTCTCCTCATCGCCACGCACCGCTTCCTTGAACGCCCAAACTTCGATGGTTCTAGGACGCGCTCCGCACAGCTCCGCGGGGGTGGCGTGCTCGTAGGTATCGCCTGTGCCATTAAAAAACACAGCTTTCTGTCCCACAAGCTCCCGTAGAGTCGGGCTACCGACGCGGCGAAAGCCGCTCCAGAGCTCTCCCCCCGCATCGGGAGAGCGTGCGTCAAGTTCAAAGAGCTTCATGCGGCGTATAATACCCTTATGCAAAACTATTCCGACGAGCTAGCAGCGTTTCGTAAATCGCAAGAGGACGAGCTGACCAAAGACGGTGGCTGGCTGAGTGTGGTGGGGCTCTACTGGCTGAGCGAGGGCGACAACGCGCTGCCACCTGCACTCCGTGCGCTGGGGAAGCTGGTGCGGCAGGGAGAGACGGTTCGACTCTACACTCCCGCAGGCGAGCGGCGCTTGCTCAAGCCCAATAGCGCGGAGAAGCTCACCCAGGGCTCGGTGACGGCGCAGATTTTGCAGCGTGGCAAGCGGCTCGGGGTGCGGGTCTATGACAGCGAGAGTCCCGCGCGTAAGAGCTTCAAGGGCCAGCACTGGTACGCTCCCGATGAGTCCTACAAGATCACGGCAGACTTTCATCCCTACCCACAAGGCAAGACACTCGCCATCACCAACGCCCTGGGCGACACCCAGCCCGTCCCCTGCCCTGGCTACGTCACGTTCCCCCTCAACGGCAGGCTCTGTCGCCTAGAGGCCCAAGGCACGCCGACCGGGCTATTTTTTAACTTCCGCGACCTCACCAGCGGCAAGACAACCTACCCTGCGGGGCGCTTTTTAGATACCGAGAAGCCTAGCAACAACAAAGTCGTGCTAGACTTCAACAAAGCCATCAATCCCCCTTGCGCCTTCACCGAGTTCGCGACGTGCCCTCTGCCACCCACTGCCAACTACCTCAAGATCGAGATCCCAGCAGGCGAGAAGAAGTCCCACTGAGCAAGTAGCTTACGTGGTCTCGGGAAATGCAACGCGCCGGTAGACCTGCTTTAAGGGCACTTCGGCTATCGCTGCGCCCAGGGTTATTTTGAGCGTGTCGTCGAGAGCACGAAAGTCCCCCACAATCGCCCAGAGGCCCTGCGCGAGCTTCTCAAAGTGGGTCACGGCAACGCGGCTCTGGTCAATCAAAATATAGTGGCGCAGGCTGGCAATCTGCTGGTACTCGCGGAACTTATCGGTGCGGTCGTCGGCCTCGGTGCTAGGACTGAGCACCTCGACAATCACGCAAGGGTTTTGGAGCGCATCGTAGAGATCCACCTTCCACTCGCCACAGACCACACAGAGATCAGGAAAATAGTAAAGCCCCGGTGCCATATAGACTTTCTGGTCACTCCCAAGAACGTCACAGTTGGCATCCTGTGCCTCCAGCGCATTGCCTAAAGCGCGGCCAACATTCATCGCAATTTGATTGTGCTCTGGGCTTGCTCCGGCCACTTCCACCACCTCCCCACAGATATAGTTAGACTTGTGCTGGGAGCTTTCTAGATACGCAATCCACTCCTCAAGGCTCATCGTGCCGATCATGCGCTCGGGAGGGAAGCGCCGGTAGGTCTTAGTTTTTTCTAGCAGAGCGGGCATACGACTGTTCTCCTGCCGATTAGGATAGCATATTTTTGGTACAATCGCCGCATGGATAACTACTTTCCGCCGCCGGATAGTGCCGGGGGCTGGCGAACTCTCAAGGATGCGAAGGCGCTGCGGCAGCGCGCGGGTGTGGACAAGACGCGGCTGGAGCAGGCGTGGGAGCAGTGCCAGCGCTGTAGCGCCAACTCGGGCCTGGTGATCGTCCGGCGCGGCTGGCTGGTCTCGGAGAACTACGCGGGGCGTGCGAGCCGGATGTGCAACCCGGATATGGCCTCGACGGGCAAGTGCTTCACGAGTATCGCCTGTGGCATCATGCTCAAGGAGTTTAAAGACAAGATCCCCCAGGGGCTCGATACCAAAGTCTTCACCCGCGAGTTTCTCCCGGAGGCATTCCCCCTCGACGATCCCCGGAAAGCCGAGATCACCCTCGGACAACTCTTGTGCATGTCGGCGGGCTTTCATGGTGAGGGGAGCAGTCCGGGCTTTGCCGACGGCAAGATCGTCCCGCTGACTCCCGTGCCAGGCCAAAATATCCGCGACCTAGATCAGTCATCGCTGCGAACACCGCTCTGGTGCGATCCGGGCAAGGGGTATTCGTACTCGTCGCCCGCCCCACATATCGCCTCGATGGTCCTGCGCCGCATCACGGGCATGGAGCTTCGGGAGTACATTGACACGCGCCTCGCCAAGCCGCAGGGCTGGGGTGCGTGGGACTACTGCCTCCAGCGCAGCGACTTTCTGATGCCCCACGCCAATGGCGCGGGCAGCACCGCGCTTCATGCCACCGATGCCGTGCGCTTTGCCTACTGCCTCGCACGCGGCGGCAAGTGGGCAGGCAAGCAAGTCGTCCCCCCGGAGTACATCGCCCTCTGCAACAAGATGCTCCCCTACAACCCGCATGCTCCGTTTAGCCTCCAGTTCGAGCACAACGCCGACGGCCACGTCGCCGGTGCCCCACGCGACGCCTTCTGGAAGTCCGGCGCGGGCGGCTTCTGCCTCTATGTCGTACCGTCGCTGGACCTGGTGCTCTACAAAATGGGTGGTGGCAACTTCCAGTACGACCCGACCTACACGAAAATCCCCCAGCCGCAACAAGACACCAGCCGTGACACTTGGAAACCAACGCCCCGCAGCCTCTTCCACGACGGCACCCTCGGCGGTGACGATGGCCTCCGCCGCGTCTTAGAGATGGCCTGTGCCAGTGTGGTGGACTAAACTAACGTAGCGGTAGGAGTGCGGCGAAGAAGAGAATCATTCCGCAGAAGGTATTCAGAAGAGGGAAGTTTTTGTAGAGCTTCATCACGCCCTCTTCGGTTCCGGCACGGAGCGAGAGTAGCATGAGCGTGGCGTAGACAAGGCCCAATGGCAGAGCGAGCCAGCCGAGGGTAACCGAGGCAAGTGCGGCGGCGGTGAGATAGAGCGCGAGGCAAAAGAGCAGTGTCCCACGCAATCCCAGCGTCGTCGCCACCGTAAACGTCTTGCTTTCTTTGTCCGCGGTGATGTCTGGGACGGCGGAGTAGGCTTGCATCGCCATCACCCACGCCCAGCCCGCCAAGAGAGTCGGGAGGGAGAGAGTGTTGCCGCCTGCGAGAAAGTAAGCGACATAGCCAGGGCACAGATAGAGCGCATTGAATGCAGCGTCCAAGAAGGGCTTCGCCTTTGCCCGAATGGGGGGCGCGGAGTAAAATGCTGAGAGCGCAACAAACGCCAGCAGGGCAAGCTGCGCGGGCTGTGGTAGAAAAAACGCAGCGATAAAGAATGGCAGATTAGTCAGGACAATGGCAATCGTCAGAGGCTTTCTTGCATCCGGGGGAACCAATGCCTCGTAGCCGCGTTTCTTGGCATTAAGAACATCCGTCTCGTAGTCGAAGATATCGTTGATGCCATAGATCAGCAGGTTCGCCGGGAGCAGAAAATACGCCAGAAAGAGCAAAGCCAGTGGAGAGTAGAAAACCGCAGGTGACTTCAGAGCCGCAAGACCCACCACGTAGGGGCCAAGGACATACATCCAGAATCGAGGGCGGCTTGTCTGCCAAAGGCGGGCGAGGGTCACGGCTTATTCTACCGTCTGCACTTATTTTCGCCGCTATCAGCGGTTTTTTCGTCGCGCGTTTCCCCGTCCGCCCCGAGCTGGCGATTGTCTCGGCGATCTTCGTGTTGGTCTTTGCCTGGCCGAGCTATGCCGCAATCGTGCGCTGGCTCGGGGCAAAGCGTGGCATCGGTCTGCTGGTGCTCCTGGGAGTCTACGCGCTGGTTTTAGAGACCGTGGCGGTGAAGACGGGCGTGCCCTACGGACGGTTCTCCTACGGTCCCAAGATTGGGAAGCTACTCTTTGATGCCGTACCGTGGACCGTCCCGTTCTCGTGGACGCCGCTGGCGCTCTGGGCACTGACCCTCTCGCGGGGACGGATTTTCCTGGCCGGAGCCCTACTCGTCGGAGTGGACCTGTGCCTTGATCCGGGTGCGGTGGCGCAGGAGTTCTGGCGCTACGAGGCGGGTGGGGCATACTTTTCCGTGCCCCTCTCTAATTTCTTGGGCTGGCTACTCTCCGGCTCACTCGGGGCATGGCTGGGACGAAAGT
>Ga0315904_10006333_pt1 | contig 16216 bp, 13 predicted proteins | sample LakEriMetagenome_6_FD_203529 | JGI IMG/M metagenome (GOLD analysis project Ga0315904, IMG submission 203529) | Freshwater fungal communities from buoy surface, Lake Erie, Ohio, United States - Buoy 12 MA120 | ecosystem: Environmental > Aquatic > Freshwater > Lake | place: USA: Lake Erie, Ohio... | reverse complement strand
GTGTTTTTCGTAATCTTCTTCTGGGGAGCCTTCGAACAAGCCGGTGCATCGCTTACGTTGTTTGCCGACCGTCAAACCGATCGCAACGTAATGGGATGGGAAATGCCCGCTGCCTGGTTCCAGTCCATCAATCCGCTGGCTGTAATCACACTCGCACCAATCTTCACCATTCTCTGGGGCTTTTTGTACAAGCATCGTCTGGAGCCTTCTTCGCCTACGAAAATGGCCTGGGGACTTGCTCTGGTGGCTGTAGGTTACGCCGTTATAGCAATTCCCGTTAGCGGCCTTGCTTCAGGAGAAAAAGTGAGCATGTGGTGGTTGATTGCTCTTTATGTGATTCACACCATGGGTGAGCTTTGCCTCTCTCCTATCGGACTGTCGATGGTATCGAAACTCGCACCGTTGCGTTTGTCTTCGTTGCTCATGGGCACCTGGTTCCTCGGCAACGCCGCCGCCAATAAGTTTGCCGGCACCTTGAGCGCTCTTATTCCACCGAGCGAGCCAACAGCCGACCAGGTTTGGCCTACCATGCTCGGCTACGAAATCACCAACTTGTATCAATTCTTTATGGTATTCATCATCATGACCGGCATCGCCGCCGGTATTCTGTTTGTGCTTAGCCGAGCGCTGCAGAAGATGATGGCAACCGCTGAATAGTGACTAGTGACCAGTGACTAGTGACCAATGAGCCACTAGTCACCGGTCATTAATCATTCGTCATTAGCCACTCGTCATTAGTCATTAGTAATTTGTCATTATTCCCATGTGGTCCAAACACCCCAAAGCCCTGCCCTATCTCTTCCTCTCTGAAATGTGGGAACGATTCGGGTATTATTTAATGATCGGCATTTTTACGCTGTACCTCAAAGACCGTGAGACCGGTTTTGGTATGACGGAAAAAGAATCGGCCGACTTGTACGGAACGTTTATCGCGCTCGTGTTCTTGACGCCGTTCATCGGCGGCTTGCTGGCCGACCGTTATCTCGGTTACCGCAAGTCAATCATCATCGGTGGTCTGCTTATGGCAGCGGGTTATATGATGATGGGGATTCACTCGCTGCCTATGTTGTATGTGGCTATGACACTAGTGATATTAGGTAACGGATTCTTCAAACCGAACATCTCGACGCTACTCGGTAGTTTCTATTCGAATGAACAATACAAAGCCAAGAAGGACGAAGGGTACAACATCTTCTACATGGGTATTAATATCGGGGCCTTCATCTGCAACTTCTTCGGAGCGGCGCTCATGATTCTGCTCGGCTGGCAATGGGCGTTCTTCGCAGCCGGTGTGGGAATGGTCATCGGGGTGATTGTGTTCCTGCTGGGCACGCGCCATTATGAAGGCCACACCGAAGCGAAAGGCACCCAGCCCGGCGATATGCCGCTGAGCAAAATTGTGTTGCTCATTCTGGTGCCTTCTGTCATCTTTGGTGTTATCGGATGGCTCATCAAAGGCGTTGAATCCGCTGCCAATCCGAACGCTGCCATCTTCGGAAGCGACAGTACCGACGCATTCATTTTCGCCTGCGTTCCAGTCATTCTTTTCTATGCCTCGTTGTTCTTCCGCGCACGTCCCGACGAGCGTAAGCAGATAGGCGCGTTGCTCACCATTTTCTCGGTGGTCATTCTCTTTTGGGCGGTATTCAAGCTCAACGGTTCTGCACTCAACACCTGGGCCGACCGCTACACTGATCGCCAGGTGACTGGTACGATGGCTACAGTGACCGACAATCTGAAATTCTCGAAGAAACTCACGTACGCCAAAGACAGCATCGATGCCTACGACGATCAGTTCCGACTCATTAAAGAGGATGGAAAAGTTCAAAAGACATATGATTATCCCGTTTACTTTAAAAATGCTACCGCCGAACAACGTCCGGAGGAAGGCACTCAAGTGAGCTTGTGGGCTACGAACCTCAGTCAGTCCATCAATCCGTTTTGGGTCATCTTGCTAACGCCTCTGGTGGTGGCTTTCTTTTCGTTTTTACGCGTGCGCAATGCTGAGCCATCGACCCCCGCCAAGGTTGCTTTTGGTTTGCTCATCAGCGGACTTTCGGTACTCGTGATGGTAGCCGCCGTAAAGGCCGGTGCTAATGGAACGGAGAAAGTAAGTCCATGGTGGCTCGTGGCCAACTATGGTGTAATCACCATCGGTGAATTGTTTTTGAGCCCTATGGGCTTGTCGCTCGTGTCGAAGCTTAGCCCGGCGAGCATTACCTCGCTCATGATGGGCGGTTGGTTTTTGGCTACCTCCATCGGCAACAAGCTCAGCGGCGTGTTGGCCAGTATGTGGGACAGTTACAACGACAAGACCGACTTCTTTTGGGTGAACTTTGGATTACTTTTAGGCGCCACCGCATTGATGTTTTTACTGCTTGGCCGACTCAACAAAACCATGAACGAAAAAGGAATACACTGATATGCAAACCATCGAACAAATTCAAACCTTTGAAGGGAAGTATCCCAAGCAACTCTGGTATCTCTTTTTCTCTGAAATGTGGGAGCGTTTTTGCTTCTACGGCATGCGTGGTATGCTCACCTTTTTTATGGTGACGCAGTTGTTCATGGATGACAAAGCAGCGAACCTTCAATACGGTGCCACCCAAGCCTGGGTGTATGCCTTCACGTTCATCGGCGGCATGTTTGCCGATAAGATTCTCGGCTTCCGCAAGTCGCTCTTCTGGGGTGGCTTGCTCATGATTACGGGTAGCATTATTCTCGCTATCGACCCGAAGCAATTCTTCTTTTTGGGGATTGCCTTCAACGTGGTAGGAACAGGCTTCTTCAAGCCAAACATTTCGAGCATGGTGGGTCAATTATACAAGCAAGGCGACAGCCGCCGCGACGACGGATTCTCCTTGTTCTATGCCGGTATCAACGTCGGAGCCTTGTTGGGCGGTTACTTCTGCATTGCCATTGGTAAGGGAGATTTTCTATCGGGTATCGTTCCCGCCGATTTGACCTGGAACGTGGCCTTCGGGTTGGCTGCAGTGGTGATGACGATTAGCTTAGTAACCTTCACACGCACGCGCCATCAGATGGGGCCAATTGGACTTTCACCCCTGAAAAGCGCCATAGGCAAAACATGGGTGTGGCAAGACATTGCAGTTTACGCGGGAGGTCTTTTGGCTATTCCCGCTATTATGATCATGGTGGCCAATACTGTGTATACCGATTACTTCATGTACCTCATTGGGCCATTCAGTTTACTTTATTTGGGGTATGAAATGACCAAGGGCAGCGCTGCCGAGGCAAAGAAGCTCGTTGCGGCTTTGTTCTTCATCTTCTTCTCGATTGTATTCTGGGCCATCTTCGAACAAGCTGGCGGCTCATTGAGTTTGTATGCTGCCAATCACTTGAGCGATGAGTTGCTTGGCATGATTCATTTGGACCCTAACGGAATCAACAACTCAGCGAATTCGGCCTTTGTTATTGCCTTTGCTGCCGTGGCCGGAACGATTTGGGTGTGGCTCGCCAAGCGCGGCATGGAGCCCAACACGGTGGTAAAATTTGGTATTGGCTTCTTGTTCTTGGGCGCCGGTTATATGCTGTTCTTCACTGGCCGTTTCTTTGCGGATGCCAATGGTATTTCGTCGCTCGACATGTTCACCTTCGCCTACTTTGCCGTAACACTGGGAGAGCTCTGTCTCTCGCCTATCGGGCTTTCTATTATGACGAAGTTGGCGCCCGACCGTTTGCAAGGTTTCATGATGGGTATGTGGTTTTTGGCCAGTGCCTATGGACAATACGTGGCTGGATTATTTGGTGCGAGTATCTCACCCGATGAGAGCGCATCGCCTGTCGAGAAGCTTCACATTTACACGCAAGGTTATTATGATTTCGCCTGGTACGCCCTCATTGCCGGTGTTGTGCTGATACTCATATCGCCTATGATCCGCAAATTGATGCAGGAGGTAAAATAAAACATGCGTTTGTGCATTCTCGAAAAAACCTATCTTTGAAACATGAAGACACTCCTTTTATCACTGGCACTTTTTTTAGCTAGCATTACTTCATACGCTCAAGACCATCAGTCCCAGGAATGGTTTAGCGATGTAAACCTCGCCATTCAAAAATCGATGGAAACAAACAAACCCATGTTTCTGTTCTTTACCGGTAGCGATTGGTGCGGCTGGTGCATTCGATTGCAGAAGGAAGTTTTTCAGACCCCCTATTTTACCACTTGGGCCAAGGAGAATGTGGTCCTGGTGGAATTGGATTACCCTCGCAAGAAGCAATTACCCGATGAATTGAGACAACAGAACCAGACCCTGCAACAAGTATTTCAGGTGCAAGGCTACCCTACGGTGCACCTTGTCACTCCACAAGTTCAGCAAGACGGTTCAGTCAATTTTAATCCACTCGGTCAAACCGGTTATGCCGCCGGAGGTCCTGAGTCGTGGTGTGCGAATGCCGGTTCGATGATGAAGAAGTGACATAAGTCACCTTTGAGTTGTTTTTATTGTTTTTAGATTAGCCCACTACCATGATCTACTTTAGACTAACTCATTCGCGGATTAAAACCTCGCTCCTTTTCTTCGCTTTCCTAGGGATTTTCCTATTCAAGCAAACGCATGAAATTTCTGCCCAACAGCGAAACACACAACTCAAAGTATACGGACATTTTCAATACGCCTTCGACGACCTATCAGGTCGCGCTCCCGATAGCTACTTCACCTTAGGAGAGCAAGATTTTTTCGTAACATCCAATTTATCCGATAAGATTAGCTTTTTGGGTGAAACAGTTGTTCGTTACGACAATACGACTTCTAGCAAGTTTTCCCCGAGTATAGAGCGCGCGCAATTAAAATTTGATTACTACAAAAACCACAGCCTCATTATTGGAAAGATGCACACTCCCGTGAATTACTGGAATGATGTATACCACCACGGGCGTTTATTTTACCCCACAATCGATCGTCCGAGCTCTTTCAGTTACTTGATTCCTATCCATTCGCTGGGCTTCCGAATGCAAGGACAGAATTTGGGAAAATTGAATTTTGGATATGACCTGAGTGCCACCAATAGTATTTCATCAACAGATATTTTCGACAGCGCACTGAATAAGTCGCTCACAGCAGCAGTTCATATTAAGCCAATTGAAGGAATGCGAATAGTTGCTTCCTATTACAATGATTACATGTCGAGCAATAAGCCGGGCGCTCATACCGGTCACGGAAGTGGCAATCCGGATTATACAGGTGCTCTCAATTATGAACTCACCTGCTTTTCATTTGCCTATTTCGGAAAGCATCTTGAGTTCTTGAGTGAATCGGCATACAACCGCAACAAAACGGACAGTCTAGGTATTTCCGAAAACTATTCACAGTTCCTTTATGCAGGCTGGCGTTTTAAGGAAAAGCATGCAGCCTATGGCTTATTTGATTTTATGGACATGTCGCAAAAAGAGCTTCATACCTCTCCTATCAATGTTATAAAAGTTGGTATTGGCTATAAGTATGATTTCCTCTATAACTGCACCCTGAAAATGCAGTTAGAGCGCATAGAGGCCGGCGATGATCATCTGTTTCATAACCATAACTTCTCGCACTACGACATTCGATTACAGTTAGCCTATGGATTTTAGAAAGTATATATCGATTATTGGTGCTTTGCTGCTTTCGCTTGGCTCTTCCATGGCGGTTGGTCAATCGCTGAGCGGATTGACTTTTATCGGAAACAACCTAGGTTCATCATCGCTAACCGAATTGCAAGTAAAAGATGCCTTCAAAGCAAAAAATAACTTTTGGCCGAATGGCAATACACTAACTGTTTGTCTGCCTGAAACTAAATCGACCGACGCAGTTGAGGTGTCGCGGAAAATCTATGGGAAGACAGTATCAGAAGTCCAAAAATTTTGGTTATCGCAAGTTTTTCAGGGCCGCAGCCGCACTCCAATCTTTTTTGAATCGGATGAGGAAATAATTAGTTATGTAGCAAAAACACCTGGAGCCATAGCAGCTTTCATTAATGAAAAAGGGCTTTCTGTACCAAAGGAATTAACGCTGCAAATTCTGCCATAGTTATGCGTGGCAGTATTTTTTCCCAAATCTGGATTCCTCTCACCGCGCTGACTGTTTTAGCGCTAAGCTTGCTGCTCGTCTATTACCCGACACAACAAAGAGAACTCTTTAAACAGTATAAAAAGGGAGAACTTCAGATTATTGCAAGAACCATTGCTACAGAGGTTGAGCACGCATTAGATCAAGACGATTTCTCGGGCCTCTATAAAATGATGTCCTCTTTAAGCGATTCCAGCTTTTTAGACTGTTCAGCATTGATATTTACCGACAGCCTTGGTAAAGGCGAGTTGAACGCTGTATTTCCTCAAGGGTACCCTCTTGACATAGAACGACTAGACACCACTAAATTCATCTTCACCAAGGCCAAGTTCAACAGTAAAATTGGTGCCGGATACATTCTAATATCACTGGATCGCATTAATATTGAGAATGACATAGACCTGTTAAATCGCCCCATAAACATCGCCTTCCTGCTCTTTGGTGCCTTAATAGTATTATTCATATATCTCATCGCCCGACGCATCAGTCTACCAATTTTATCACTTACCGATTTCGCCTTCAAGCTTCAACAAGAAAAATACGAAACACCCTTTAAATCCTCGGAATCTAACACAACTGAATTGGCTTCACTGCAGCGATCATTGAAAGATCTTGCCCTCGTTCTTCAAACTCAAAGAGCATCCAATGAGGAGCTGACTGAAAATCTGGAATTGCAAGTGCTTCAGAAAACAGAGCACCTCCAACTGGCATTCAATGATCTCAATACAGCGCAGGAAATAGCTCAATTTGCGAACTTCTCGTACGACACGGAAAATGACATGTGGAAAGGAAGCGAAAACTTGTTGAATCTATTGGGATTGCTACCTGATACGCCAAACATCTTTCAACCTCTCTTGAAATGTATCAGCCCTTCAGACCTTGCAGAATTAGAAAAACAGCTTCGAATCGCCATCAAAGAAACACATCGTTTTGAAATTGAGTTGCAATGGAAGCGGCCAAAAGATGATGAGATGATTTGGCTCGATTGTATTGCATATGTGTATCTCGGGCCCAATCGAAAAGCCATCATACGCGGTGTTGTTCGTGATATAACGTCCAAGAAGGAACAACAGGAAGAACTCTTTATCCTATCCAATGTAGCCAAGCTTACCTCCAATCTCGTTATTCTCACCGATACGCAGCGCCGCATTCAATGGGTGAATGAAAGTGTGATAAAAGTAACCGGCTATTCGCTTGAGCAATTAATTGGAAAAACGCCCAAGATTTTTCAAAGTGAGCGAAGTGACAAGCATGAACTCGAAAAAATAAACAATGCACTTTCCGAGGTAAGTCCGGTTTGGGCAGAATTGATCAACGTAGGAAAATGCGGTCGTGAGTATTGGATATCCATCGACATCGTACCTCTGTTCAATGATAAAGGTGTGCATACCGGATTCATGGCAGTAGAAACGGAGACCACCGAGCGAAAAAATCTCGAATTGCAACGTGAAAACACCATTCGACTGTTGGAGCAGTCTCGGGCAGAGATTGAAAAAATCAATGCTCAGCTTGAGCAAAAAGTAGAAGAGCGCACACGTACCATTCGAAGCCTGGCTTTATTCCCCGAGCACAATCCAAACCCGGTTCTGGAGTTTAATATCTCTGATAAATCGATTACCTATGCAAATCCCGCAGCGCAAAATTTATTGCCGGATGTGCTTCAAAAATCCTACAGCGAAGTTCTGTCATTCTGCAATATCAATTCGTTGACATTCGAAGTAGAAGATAACAAAACCGAGACATCCCATCAAGACAATACATACGAAGTAAAGGTATTCCCTATTCAGGAGGAGAATATACTCCGTGTCTATCTACACGACATCACCGATCGAAAAACAAATGAACAAGAACTTGCAAAACTGATCGGTCAGTTGCAACTGAAGGAGACGGAGTTAAAAGGGAAAACAATTGCTCTGCAAAGCTCATTAGAGGAATTAACACGCACCCAAAACGATTTGCTCAACAAGGAGCGTCTTTCTACTTTGGGGGTTCTTATTGCCGGTATAGCGCATGAAATTAACACACCCCTTGGAGCCATTAAGGCGTCCGGTGAAAATCTAAAAGCGCTATTTACCAATGGATTAATTGAACTAATCCCCAAGATAAAACCCTCCGACCTAGAAACGGCGATGAAACTTTTCCACTCTGCTTCATTCGCTAATATCTCCACGGTTGAGGAGCGTAAAATCGTTCAGCAGTTAACAGGTGAAATAACTCAATTGGGTATTGAAATGCGCCTGTCGCAAAAATATGCGCGCACCTTTGCACAAATGGGGCTAATCCGCATTGATGAGTCGACCAAGGAAATTATGAACGGGCCAGGTGCAGAGACTACCATTCAACTCGCGCTTAATCTGGTTTTAATCTTTAAATCCATACAAACCACCACTCTTTCAGCAGACCAGGGCAGTAAGGTAGTGCGTGCTCTGAACACATTCGCTCACGGAAATCTGGCGTCGACCGCCTCTCAGTTCAACCTGCATGAAAATATTGAAACGGTAATTACCATCTTTTGGAATAAAATCAAACAAGGCTCTGTTGTAGAGTTTAACGTGCCCAAAGATGCAACGCTCTTCGGGTTTGCTGAGGAAATGACTCAAGTGTGGACCAACATCGTCAATAACGCACTCCATGCTTCAGGCAACCGCTGCATCATTCGCTTTGAGTACTTGGAAACTGAACAGCATCAGATCATCGAAGTTTCCAATAACGGTCCGCAAATTCCGCCTACCATCATCGAGCGCATCTTCGATCCGTTCTTCACCACTAAATCAAGGGGCGAAGGAACAGGTCTGGGCCTCAACATCGTGCATGGTATTATCGAAAAACACAAGGGCACAATTCGTTGTGAAAGTGATGAGCGTTTAACCAAATTCGTCATTACATTGCCCCGTCATGAAAACGGGAAATAAAGCCATCTTATCTGTTGAAGATGATACGGAAGCGCTCAATGCGCTTCGTATGCAATTGGAGCGCAATTTCAGTGAGGAGTATGTGCTCGAATTTGCTCAGAATGTTGACGAGGCTATAACTGTAATTGACGAATTAATCGTTCAAAAAGTCAACGTTATTCTGTTGCTTAGCGACTGGTATATGCCCGATAAGAATGCAGATGTACTGGTGGATTATATCAAATCGAAAAATCCCCAAGTGAGGGTAATCGTTTTGAGCGGACAGTTGGATATATCCAAAGCCGGACAAATGTTGGAAGAACAAATCATAGACCGAGTCATTATGAAGCCCTGGGATGAGGCGACTTTGGTTAAGCAAATCAAAACGTTTTTGACGGAGCAGTAAATGGAACCCAATCGCTCCTATACCCTGCTCATTGTCGACGATGACCCGCTCATATTAGACGTACTGCGCATTCAATTGGAAAACTTTCTACCTGACCACATCACTATTGAGAGAGCGTCTAGTGGTGACGAAGGACTGCAACTGATGAAAGATTTAGCGCAGGAGGGCCTATCGCCTGTGGAAATTATCATATCCGATTTCTTCATGCCAGGACTTACAGGAACTGAATTCCTGTTGCGAGCCCATGTAGTAAACGCAGCCTCCAAAAAAATTCTGTTGACGGGTCAGGCTGACGAAGCGACGGTCAATAAGATTCTCGAGGAAACCAACTTATTTCATTTTATGACCAAACCATGGAATAGCCAAGAACTTCAAAAAACTATTGGTGATTTCATTCTGAAAATCGAGAATCGGCAGGCTCACTAGCAATTCTTTGCTAGAGAAGCGCATTAATATCTCCTTGAACGACTCCCCTTCGATTATTTATTACTACATCGTGCTATTGAATTGCCTCTTGTGACTGATGCATCTTTACATCATCAAAATCACAACGCCATGAAAAAGCTATTCACTCCACTATTGACAGTATCAGCAACCATGCTTTTTACTGCTTTATGCGCTCAGCAGGTTGTGATCGACGACTCAGCAGTTTCTGCGCTTGCCGCCGACCACGACTTAATTGAACTTCCCGAGAAAGAGCAAAACGCAATGCTCGACTATTGCATGCCCAACCCGGTTAGTTCCTCTTGTTCGGTTAACTATATCGTACCCAACGATGCAACTATTTCTCACTTGATTGTTCAAAGTGCTCAAGGCAATGTTATATTCATGAGCGAGCCTCTTCCACCCGGCAAAGGCTTGTACCGATTACCCGTAGAAAATTTACCTGACGGACATTATTACTACACGCTGACGGTAGACTATGCCAAAATCGAAACAAGAAGCATGCTTATAGCGCACTAATTCTTCCGACTTGTTAATTCCTCTCTTTTGCCGGGCCCTTCGAAAACGTTTGAGGGGCTCGGTTTAATAGGTTTGGACTTATAACAAAAATGCATACATTTGATACAACTACACCAAAACCGAATCTTATGAAAAAATTAGCCATCTCTTCCCTATTGCTTGCCTGCGTTGTCGCAGCAAGTTTAATGAACTGCTCTCCGGCCAAAGAATCAAAGGCTGAACCTGTAGCAGAAACTAAAAAAGAATCGTTTGGCGGATACGCCAGTGCTCAGCTTTATGGAGAGCACCTTGTGACCATTTGTGGTTGCAACGATTGCCATACACCCAAGAAAATGACGGAACGCGGCCCTGAACCCGATAGCAGCTTATGGCTCTCGGGGCACCCTGCCTCTATGCCGGCACCAGCGGTTGATCGCGCCGATATGGCCAAGCGTGGACTTGGTGTAACTGACTTCCTTACCGCCTGGGTTGGTCCTTGGGGTACGACCTACGCACCAAATCTGACAAGCGATGAAACCGGAATTGGCGCTTGGAGCGAACAGCAATTCATCACATGCATTCGTGAAGGCAAGCTTAAAGGCCTCTCACGTCCGCTTTTACCTCCAATGCCTTGGCAGTTTTATAAAGCGATGACCGACGATGAATTAAAGGCCATCTTTGCCTATCTGAAATCGACTAAGCCGGTTAAAAATATTGCGCCGGCATACGAACCACCCACGATGAATTAATTCTTTCTCCCTTGAAACACATTATTGCACTTGGTTCGCTGTTGCTCGCTCTCACAATGAGTACCAGCTGCCAAAACGCTTCTCCATCTATGTCACAAGAAACAACCACCAACCCTCTGTTGTGCGATCCCAAACAAGGGGTTTGCGAAGTGCCGGCCCTAGCCGTTACCGGAGAAAACACAACCACTGAATCGCATACCGAAAAACCGGTCAAGATCATTTACTTCACCGATCCCATTTGCTCAGCGTGCTGGGGCATAGAACCACAGCTACGCCGCATGAAAATGGAGTATGGCAAATACATTGAAATTGAATATTGCATGGGCGGACTTCTTCCCAAGTGGGAAGGATTTAACGGCGGGGGAATAAGTAAACCGTCGGATGTATACCATCATTGGGAGGAAGTAAGTCACCACTATGGAATGCCCATGGTGGGTGACGTATGGTTGAAAGATCCTTTGCCCTCCTCCTATCCGCCATCCATTGCTTTCAAAGCAGCACAAATACAAGATGAAGAAAAAGCAATCCTGTTCTTGCGTCGATTGCGAGAAATGGTTTTCGTGGAAGCAAAGAATATCACGCGTCCTGAGCTGATAGCAGAGGCTGCTGCCTGGGCCGGGCTCGATGTCAAGCAATTGGAAACAGACTCCAAAGACAAAGCTATTCACCTTTTCGAGCAAGATTTGCTCAAGGCTCGTCAAATGGGCGTTCGCGGATTTCCGACAGTCTTCTTGAGTGATGACAGCGGCAACAGACTCACTGTTTACGGCGTTCGTGGATATGAGGAATTTGAGGCAAGCATAAAACGCCTTGCGACTGATGCAGTACCCGCTCCCCTAAGCGCCGATGCATTAGTTTACTTTTCGCCCTTTAAAAGCTTAACCGCAAAGGAGTTAAGCGCATTCACCAAAACCTCCATGGAAACGAGCGTCGAGACCCTGAATGCATTGGAAAAGGCAGGAAAGACGACTACTGTGATTACCAAAAACGGCACCCTTTGGCGGCTCAAATCATAATTGAGTGAACTGTTTAAGAGGGATTATAGTTTTCCGATAGGAAACTAACATACCCAAGATTTTTTAAAGAATGTTTGTTTTGCCATAGCAGGGTGCATGGTTGGTTCATTGTATTTTAGACGCCATAACATCCAAGGATAATTTTAAACCAAATTGATTTTTTAACCCATGAAAAAATTTTACGCGTTTTCGCTGTTTTGCTCCTTCGCACTTTGGGGTTCAGCTCAGACGTTCACCATGAACACGTCGCTGATTACCTCTGCCTACAATTCCGGTGGGTGCACCGGTGTGGCCGACATGAACAATGACGGTCTGGATGACATTGTCATTCTCGACAACAGCCGAGACCTCTCTATTGCATACCAGCAAGCGGATGGAAGCTTTTCTGTGAGCCAACTGGGCGCCGTAAGCGGCCAATCTCAATGGGGAATGTGCATTGGTGACATCGACAACGACGGACACAAAGACGTAATGTGCGGCGGAAGCTATGACGATGTGCACATCGTGCATATTGATGGTCCGGGTGTTTATGAAGTAGTTGACTACCCATGGGCTTCTATTTTCACACAGGGTTGCAACTTGGCCGACATCGACAACGATGGCTTCCTCGATGGCTTCCTATGCCACGACGATGGTCACAATATGATTCTTCACAACAACAATTCGGGTGATTTCACCAACGGTCAAAATATGATCGATATGGTATTCTACCCCGAATCCAATGGCAACGACAATAGCGGTAACTACGGTTCGGTTTGGACAGACTTCGACCGCGATGGCGACACAGACCTCTTCATTGCGAAGTGTCGTCAGTTCGTAAATGACCCTTACGACCCACGTCGTACTAACATTTTGGTCATCAACAACGGCGATGGCTCTTTTGATCATACCAACCCGGCAACCGGTGTTTCATATGCTCAGGAGCGTGGCCTGGTGAACTTGGAGCAGTCTTGGACCAGCGATTTCGCAGACCTCGACAATGACGGTGACTTCGATTGTTTTTTGACAACCCACAGTAATACATTGGAAATCTATGAAAACGATGGCACCGGCTTCTTTACCAACCGCACGGATGGTTCAGGATTGCAGTACAGCGGGTTCTTCCTTCAGGGAAAGTTCCACGATTTCGACAACGATGGATTTTTAGATTTGGTACATTCAGGTGGCAGCCATGACTACTACCACAACGATGGAGATTTTACATTTACTCGTATTCAAAACACTTTCATGAACAATGATGTGATGCATAGCTTCGGTATCGGTGACCTCAACAACGACGGATACTTAGATCTTTATGCCAGCTATGGTAACGGTTATGTAGACGCTGACAATTCCAATCCTGACCGTATCTTCATCAACAACGGAGGTAACAATAACTGGATTAGCTTCGATTTGGAAGGCATTGCTTCTAACAAAGATGCCATTGGAGCCATTGTAGAAATCACAGGTTCTTTCGGAACTCAGATTCGCGAGGTTCGCGGTGGTGAAAGCTATGGCATTACCAATACCTTCAAGAACCATTTCGGAATAGGCACAGCAACTTCGGTTGACCAGGTAACTATTTTTTGGCCTTCAGGTCTGGAGACAGTGATTAACAACCCTGCCATTAACACTTTTCACAGTGTAGCTGAAAGCCCATGTCAACTGGATGCTCCATCACTTTTGGCTATTGGCAGCACACAATTCTGCGAAGGTGGCTCTGTAACACTTCAGGCATCTAATGAAGCGTTGACATATTCTTGGAATAATGGTCAAACCGGACAATCCATCACCGTTTCGGAACCAGGCAACTACTTTGCTACCGCTACCAGCGCAGAAGGCTGTATTGCTATCACTGCCGGCATTGCCGTAACAATCGTACCGAACTCACCGGCCGTGATTTTGGCAGGAGGTGATACGCACATTTGCGACAATACAGCGGTAACGCTTACCGCGAACCAAGGTGTATCTTATTTGTGGAGTACAGGTGCAACGACTCAATCTATCGAGGCTTCAGAAGCCGGCTCATACACGGTAGAAGTTATCGGACAGTGCGGAGAAAGCACTTCTCAGCCTGTGGTTGTAGAGGTTTCTACTACCCCTTCTGCACCGGTTCTTTCAAATATCAGCATCAACTCAGGTGAAACTGCCACATTCACTGTTAGCGGTGGCACCAACGTACAATGGTTCAATTCTGCTACATCTAACTCTCCGATAGCAAGCGGAAATAGCTTCACCACACCTGCACTCACTTCCACCACTTCGTATTGGGCTGAAGATGCAAACACCACCCCCGGAGTTGAAGCTAACGGCGGTAAGTCGCAGCAAACACAAAACGGAGATGGTCAATACCAACCGAACTCTACATACTACTTATTGTTCGACGCGAACGAAGATGTTATTATCAACTCTGTGAAGGTGTTTGCTCAAGGCGATGCTGACCGCACAATCGCAGTTGTAGATGCTGCCGGCACAACCGTTACAACAGGAACATTCAACATACCTAACGGTGAATCAGTTGTTACACTGAACTTCTTTGTTCCCGCAGGAAGTGGTTACGGTCTTCGTTTGGTAGGAAGCAATCCATTGTTGTGGCGCGATAAGGACTTAGACTCTCCATTTGCTTATCCATTCCAGGTGGGCGATTTGGTTACGATTACCAATACGAATGTTAGTGGCGGTGACACCGACAACTACTACTACTATTTCTATGATTGGAACGTGCAACAACCTGATTTTACTTGTGCAAGCGACCGTGTCGAAGTACAAGCCATTGTTGCAGGCATCAACGAATTGAGCGGCTTAACAAACATGGAATTCTATCCAAACCCTGCGAATACAGATTTGACGGTTACATACACAAGTCAAATAAGCGCTCGTATGAGCCTTCAATTGTTGGATCAGACAGGACGCGTTGTTTTGAATGAAAACATTAATAGCGCTTCAGGTTCCAACACACACCGATTGAATGTTGCAAACCTTGCAGCCGGTATCTACCAGTTGCAAGTAGTTCGCGGTAACCAATCAGCTTCACGCAAGGTGGTGATTAAATAATCTCTTTTGACTTAGAAAATAGAAAGGGCTGCCGAATGGCGGCCCTTTTTGTTTAAGAATGACTAGTGACTAGTGACGAATGACGAATGACGAGTGACTAGTGACGAATGACGAATGACTAGTGACGAATGACTAATAATATGCCCCATCTCTTGAGGTTGAGCATTGGTAATTGGTCAAATAGTAACTAGTAACTGGTCACTAGTCATTAGTCACTAGTCATTAGTCACTAGTCATTAGTCACTATTCATTTACCGAAGGTTCGGCCTTATCCTCACCTCTGTTGCCCCATATCCATAATGCGCATAGGGTGCATCCATGAACTCGCAATGTGGATAGTACTGGTGGAGCATCTTGCGTATTTCTGCGCGGAGCACACCTTGGCCTATTCCATGAATATAAACTACTCGTTGAATTTTTTTGTTTTCAGCAATGCGAAGGGTGCGCTCGAAGTGCTCAAGCTGAACAGCAATGATCTCACTATTCGACATACGGGCATGGTTGTCGAGTAGCTCGTGAATATGGAGATCAATTTCCATGACCTCACCTTTCCGTTTCGTATTAGTGGCGTCCTTATTCTTATATAGAACTTTGAATTGTTCTGTTGCCTTTCGAACGAAATTGCGATCGATATTTCGCTCTACCACGTCAACTATATCAGGCTGTGTAGTATCGTATTTTTCCTCTTCCTTCAATCGATTACCGACCAGAACCAACTCTTCCTCCCTGTGTTCGTAGGTAAATCCTTCGCGGTCCTCCACCAATATCCAGCCTTTCGAAGGAAACGCGACGACTACTCCCTCTCCTGAATCATTGAGGAACTTTACACGATCACCACGGTTGAATTGCATAATGCAAAATTAATGACGAATGACTAATGGCGAGTGGGGAGTGGAGAATGGAGAATGGAGAATGGAGAATGGAGAATGGAGAATGGAGAATAAAAAAGGTCCGCTTTGCAAATCAAAGCGGACCTTTTCGATTTATTGCTGAATAATCTGTAACTTAAGATGGTTTAAAATAGCGCAGTCGCCACTCGCCACTCGCCATTTGTCACTAGTCATTTGTAACAACAACTCTCTCCATCACTCCATCATTCACATTGCGGATGAAG
>Ga0315904_10006332_pt1 | contig 16217 bp, 17 predicted proteins | sample LakEriMetagenome_6_FD_203529 | JGI IMG/M metagenome (GOLD analysis project Ga0315904, IMG submission 203529) | Freshwater fungal communities from buoy surface, Lake Erie, Ohio, United States - Buoy 12 MA120 | ecosystem: Environmental > Aquatic > Freshwater > Lake | place: USA: Lake Erie, Ohio... | reverse complement strand
GCAGAATAGGTTTGGATGTAAGGGGCTTCAGCGGACGTTGCAGGTTTCCGAAGAAGTCTTTTACCGGAGTTCCTTCGAAATTGCCCGTTTTCATGAAATCCTTCACGAGTCGGTCTTCCAGTGAATGATAGCTGATTACTACCAGTCGTCCGTCAGGTGCAAGCACTTCGGCGCTTTGCTCTAAGAACTCCTTTAACACATCGAGCTCGCGATTGACTTCTATGCGCAAGGCTTGAAAAAGTTGCGCAAGTACTTTGTGTTCTCGCATGCGTGGCAGATGTCTTTGAACCGCGTGTTTCAAGTCTTCGCTGGTAAATAATGGCCTGGCTTGCATGATGCTTCGTGCCATAGGCCGCGCATTTTCCAGTTCACCATAACTTCGAAGCACTTGCGTCAGCTGCTGCTCTTCGTAGGTATTGACAACGTCGGCTGCAGTGAGCGTGCCCTTCATGTCCATGCGCATATCGAGAGTTGCATCGAATCGAATCGAGAACCCTCGCTCTTCGCTATCGAACTGATGACTGCTAACACCGAGGTCGGCCAGAATACCATCGACCTGACGAATCCCCATGAGTCGGAGCCAGTTTTTCATGAACCGAAAATTCTGATCCACGAGTTCGAATCGTGGGTCGTCGATACGGTTGGCTTGCGCTTCCGGGTCCTGGTCAAATGCAATGAGTCGTCCCTTATCCAAGTATTTCAAAATCTCTTTCGAATGTCCTCCGCCACCGAAGGTTACATCCACATAAACCCCATTGGGTTTTATGCTTAGGTTGTCGATAGAAGATTGCAGGAGCACCGGTCGGTGGTAACCTTCTTCTTTTTTGTGGTTCGACATATCCTGTATTACAAGTGCTTTTGATGGCGACTTGTTTAGTTATCCTTTCTCAAATCGTTTTGCACCTCTTCGGCTAATTGCATAAAGTCAAAGTCGGGCATGGTGAATTTCTTGTCGCGGGTTTCCTTATTCCACAATTCCATCTTCTGCCCTAAACCGCACAACACGAGTTCGTTGTTCTTCTTCAAATCCACTTCGGCGTATTCCAACAGATGGGAGGGAATATTCATGCGTCCCACCGAATCGAGTTCCAATTCGGTAGCTCCGTTGAGAAAGAAGCGGATGAACTCAGCGTGTTTCCGGTTATGAGGATTCATACGCTCGAGGTCGGCCGATATTTTTTCCCAAGTCGGTTGGGGATAGATGACCAAGCAACGAGTGTATATGTCGCGATTGATCACCAGACCCAGGTGAATAACTTCCTCTAAGGACTTACGCATGCGGGCCGGAAAGAGGAATCTTCCCTTGTTATCGAGCTTGCATGGATATTCTCCTAGGAGTTTGAGCATCGGTTGATTTTATGCTTTAGTGGGCACGAAAATAATTCCTTTTTACCACTTTTTACCACAAAGAGTCAAAAAGAGCTGTTTTGTTGAAAAGTGGCGCTTTGTGATGGCGGGTAAAACACTGCTAAAACCACCCTTAAGTAATTAGTAATTAGTGAATAATGAATGGGAGTTGATAGGGTGGGAGAAAGTGGGATGTTTTGCGTCAAAAATTACAATTTGAGGCTTTTTGGAGTCGTTTGGGGCGAATTCTGGAGCGCCAAAACGGTGTATTTCGAATCTTTGTGGGAAGGATTTCAGCAGTGGATTGTTGAAGGAATGGTGGATGGATTCGGTACCGAAGTCAAGGAAATCCCGACACTTGCAACAAAGTCATGACCGCGCTTCTCTCATTTCACATTCGCATAACGCAGATTTGACTTATCAGATCATGGAATATCAGCTTAAGGAAGAAAACGGATTTCGATATATCGAAGAAGGCTCAGGCGAGCCTCTTATCTTATTGCACGGGCTATTCGGCGCATTGAGTAACTTCAAGGATGTGATATCACATTTTTCGCGAACACATACGGTTGTAATACCTATGCTGCCTTTGTATACAATGCCTGTGCTTACCACCGGCGTAAAAAGTATAGCTCACTTTCTGCACGATTTCATCAGCCATAAAGGATACGGTAAGGTGAATCTTTTGGGAAATTCGCTGGGTGGACACGTAGCACTTATCTATTGCAAGGAACATCCGGAACGAGTGAATTCATTAATTCTGACAGCTAGTTCGGGCTTGTATGAAAACGCCTTTGGATCAAGTTTCCCGCGTCGCGAAGACAAGGAGTTCATACGCCAAAAGGTGGGCTTAACCTTTTATGATCCGAAGCACGCTACGGATGAATTGGTGGACGAGTGTTTCGAAATCGTCAACGACCGGAACCGTGTATTGCGCATTTTGGCGCTTGCTAAATCGGCTATTCGTCACAACATGGCTAAGGAATTACCGGCAATGAAATTTCCGGTTTGTTTGATTTGGGGAAAGAATGATACGATTACACCTCCGGAAGTGGCCGAAGAGTTTCATCAGCTACTTACTAATTCATCGCTCTATTGGATTGACCAATGCGGTCATGCGCCCATGATGGAACATCCGCAGCCTTTCAACGAATTGCTCGACGGCTGGATGAAAGAGAAGGGAATTTGAGCGTGTATGAATGAAGTGCACAAGTGTCATTGAATGCTTTGCCCGATAAACCCAAGAAGTCTTTCGCGTCCGGTGCGCTCAGTTGCTGAGGTGATGAATATGTTGGGCAATTCAGCGAACTGTTCAAGTAGTTTGTCACAAAATTCATTCACGTTGCGCTCTACTGCACCGGGTTTTTCTTTATCAGCTTTGGTGAAAACGAGTGCGAAGGGGATTCCGTCTTGTCCTAGTTTCAGGCAAAACTCCAAGTCAATCTTTTGTGGCTCATGGCGAACGTCGATAAGAACAAATGTGCAAACCAGGTTTTCACGTTCGCTCAAATAAGCGTCAATCATCACTTCCCATTTTTCGCGTTCGCTGCGTGAAATTTTAGCGTATCCATAGCCAGGCAAGTCGACCAGGTACCAAGCGCCTTTGTTGCTGCTGATGTCGAAGTGATTAATCAAGCGGGTTTTACCGGGAGTTGCTGAAGTCTTGGCCAGGTTCTTTTTATTGACAAGCATATTGATGAGACTGCTCTTGCCCACATTGCTTCGACCGATGAAGGCGAACTCAGGACGGTCGGTATCCGGACACTGTTCGAGAAGTGTCGATGATTTCAGGAATGTGGCGTTGGTGGGGAGCATGGGAACAGGTAACAGGTAACAGGTGATAGGTGATAGGTGATGGGTGATGGGTGATGGGTGATGGGAATTGGGATGAGGGGGGAAGTTATTCTAGAGTTATTTCTCAATCGTCCTCCTCATAGCTCTATCACCTATGCCCTTTTACCTATTACCTTTTAAAATGTTCATCTTCTCCGCATAATACGCACAGAAATCACGCATGGTATCGGCCATAGCTTTTTCGTTGGTGGCGCGCTCAAAACTATCTGCTAATGTCAGAATGGTTTGATGAACGAATTGTTTCATTTCATCGACCTGCATTTCTTTATTCCATAAATCAATGCGCAAAGCGTTTTGCTCCTCTTTGTCCCAAACGGAAAGAATCATGGCTTTTGCTTCAGCGGAGCGACTATTTTCGGTAGCAGTCCAGTTGATTTTTTCGGGTACGTTATTATCGTCGAGGGTTATTTCGAATCGGATTTGTTCGAGTTTCATGGTGGCAAATGTAGTGTTGCATCAGCGTTTGCCGGGCACATAACCTGACAGCAGTCGTTGATTGTCTGTTTCAAGCAGCAAAGCTTCCAGGGTCATGTCAGGAAATTTCTTCATATAGCTTCGAATGATATTCCAGCCCATCCAGACTCCCAACTGTGGGGCGCTTTGTTGCGGGACGCCGTCTGCAGAAGTAAACGGTCCATCGGCAAACCACTTGTTGATTTCAAATGGTTTGGATTGAAACATCGTTTTTTCATTGGCCAGCGCTTTCCAAACCTGTTCTTCATTGGCAACTGCCCATTCCCATTGTCGGGTGTTCCAGTTCATAAGGGTGGAGTCGGCTAGGCTGGGGGCAAGCGCCTCAGCGATATACATGATTTTTCCATAGAATAGTAATTCGGACAGGAGGTCTTTTTGCCGGTATGCATTGCGGGCCTGCCAAGCTGAAAATCCTTTCACTGCATCAGCTAGGATGAAGCGTTCGTCCATATTTTCTTTTACATACAACGGAAAAATGTCAGGTGAAAGTTTGCGGGTAATATCATGCTCGGGTCCCAGGTAACAGTCGAGAGCAACGCCAATGATGCTATCGGTGGTTGCTATGCTTCTGTTCCATGCTGAGCAGTAGTAAATTATTTCAGGAATTGGGCGAGCCGGGAAGAAGTGATGCCAGCGTTGTATCACGTCGGTAAATGAGTTTGTAATCAGTTGCCTTTTTTGCAATGAAAAAATTTCCATCACCGCGCGATGCGTAGCTGCAATTTGCGGGTCGGAGGTAAATTGACCCAAGAGCATTCCTACGCTATCGCTTCCACAAGCCGCCAGCCGCAAATCCTCTTCCACAAAACCACAAAAGAAGGTACCGTAGTTGGAGTAAAGGGAGTCTGCACAAGATTCAGGCTGATTAAAATCACAGGCAAACAAATCGACATCGAATGAGCGCGCCTTTGCTTTGAGCTCAGCTGCTTGCGGAGCAATTTCAATCCCTTGCAGCGGCTTTTCATCATTGCATCCACATGCCATTATGAATAACATAGCGAAAATGAATGAACGAAGATTTGAGAATATGGATAAATTTGAAAATCTCATGTAGGCAATTTTAAAACACGTAAGCCAACAATATGAAAAAAATAATGCTATTCATGCTCACCGCAATGCTAACAACTGCGGCTGCGGCTCAAACAAAAGATTGGAAGATAGCTTTGCACGTCGATCCCAATATTTCTTGGTTAAAGCCCGATAACAATAACCTTAGCGCGGGTTCGAACAAGGTGAATTTTGGATTCGGTGTTTCCATAGATCGAATGTTTACAGAAAATTACGCTATTGGAACGGGCATTCAGATATTCAACACGGGCGGTGTTTTGAGTTATTTCAGAACCGATATTGCAGAGGGAGCGGATGCTACGAATACTCAGACTGTTGAGTATCCATCAATTTCTCAAGTTAACAGGACTTACAATTTGAAATACTTGGAAATCCCGTTGACGCTGAAATTGAGAACAAATGAAATCGGATATATAACATATTGGGCTCAGGTTGGCGTTGGAGCGGGCTTCAACATTAAAGCCAAGAGTGATGATGAAATTGATCATAAAAAAATAAACACAGCGACTATTGAAACACCCATTTGGGAAGATGCAGCAACACGTGTTGTTGATCAAACAGGAGATAATGCATTAATCGATAATGATATTGCAAAGGAGATAAGTTTACCCAGAGCAGGGCTTATTGTAGGCGGAGGTATAGAGTACAATCTGAGTGGCGATGCCAGTATTGTTGCAGGGGTTATCTTTAATAATGGATTTACAAATGTGCTGAAAGGTGACGGTGTAAAGGTGGATAGTGGTGAACCAAGTATTAAGGAAAACAAGGCACAGCCATTTGACTTAAAGGCTATCAGCAATGTGCTTTCTCTTCAGGTTGGTATATTATTTTAAGGATACTTACGAAGTAATCATAAAGTCCTGCCATCTTTGGCGGGGCTTTTTATTTTATCCTTATGAATCATCAAGCAGTAATTGATCACATCGTAGATTGGCTTAGGCATTATTCAGACGCAAGTCGCACTTCCGGTTATGTAGTGGGTGTGAGCGGTGGAATTGATTCTGCGCTCACGTCAACCTTATGCGCATTGACAGGAAAGAGGACACTTTTGCTGGAAATGCCCATTCATCAGGCAGCTGCACAGGTTTCGCGCGCACAGGAGCACATTGCATGGCTGAAGCATAAGTTTCCCAATGTGCGTGCCGCACACATTGATCTTACGTCGGCCCAAGACCTTTTCATGATGTCTATGAAATTGCTAACAGAAGACACACACACACAAGAGCTGGCAATAGCTAACACACGTTCACGATTACGGATGACCACACTGTATTATTATGCAGGAATTCATGGATTGTTGGTTGCCGGCACGGGCAATAAAGTGGAGGATTTCGGTGTGGGATTTTACACGAAGTATGGTGATGGAGGGGTGGATGTATCGCCAATCGCTGATTTAATGAAAACGGAAGTGTATGAGCTTGCTGCTTATTTGGGTGTAGCGCAGTCGATTCAGTTGGCAGCGCCCACCGATGGTTTGTGGGGTGACAATCGTTCCGATGAAGATCAGATTGGAGCCAGTTATCCAGAGCTTGAATGGGCGATGCTGTTTGGGGAGACTACGCAAGATTCGAACGTTGAATTGAGCGAGCGTCAGCGAGAAGTACTTTCCATTTATCGCAGAATGAATGCTGCAAATCAGCATAAGATGCGTCCTATACCGGTGTGTTTGGTGCCGCAAGAAATGAAATGACAAATTACTAGAGGCGAATGGCGAATAAAAGGCGTGTTTTTTTAATTTCGATGTGTGCCGTTTTGTTCGTTAAAAACCGGAGCTGATTAGTAATTTCCTTGAGTTAGCAGCCACTCGCCATTCGTCATTCGCCACTCGCCACTTTTTTTGTGGCTTCCTTAAAGATCTCCTCTAATCGTTTTCCTTCTTTAGCGAGCTCTTGTATGTCCAGATTGTCGGCTACGATATTTCCTCGATCAATGATGAAGGCCTTGTCGCACATCGCTTCCACTTCTTGCATGATGTGTGTGGAAAGCATGACGGTTTTAGTTTTTCCAATGGTTACAATTAAGTTCCGTATTTCAACCAACTGGTTGGGGTCAAGTCCGCTGGTGGGCTCATCGAGAATAAGCACGTGTGGGTCGTGTATGAGCGCCTGGGCAAGCCCGACTCGTTGTTTATAACCCTTGGAAAGTGTTTCTATTTTTTTATGCGCCTCGGGCTGAAGTCCAACGGTTTCAATCATCTCCTCCACGCGCGATTTTATATTTCGGATATTATACATGCCACCCACGAATGTCAGGTATTCCCGCACGTACATGTCGGTATAAAGCGGATTCAGCTCGGGCAGATATCCAATGCATTTTTTAGCCTCTATGCTTTGTTCCATGACATTAAACCCACAAACCGCTACTTTTCCTGAACTGGGCGGAATATAGCAGGTGATAATTTTCATCATCGTGCTTTTTCCCGCGCCATTGGGGCCCAGGAATCCGACTATTTGACCAGTGTCTATGGTGAACGATACGCTATTCAGTGCCTGCTGATGGCCATAGGTCTTGGTAACATTTTCTACAACGATTGACATGTATAATGAATAAGGTGACAAACCTAAGCAAGAAAGATAAAGTGTGATTGGGTTGACCAATGCTTTGGGATATGTCGGGAGTTTTGCTTACATTGACCCACAAATGTGTTTAACTCGCTACAGTTACTAAACCTAAATCATCCAAAATCTAATGGAAGTTCAACAAAGCGTATGGCGTGAAGGCAAAGGATGGGCAGAAGCCCCTTCAGCGGTATTTCAGCCGAATCTTGTATTAGCATTCGGCGCAATTGACGCACTAGCCAATGATTCTGTTTACAGTGAAATTAGAAAAGTTTATCCGCAGGCGGATGTGGTGCTGGCCAGCACTGCAGGCGAGATTCATGGCGAGGAAGTGAATGACCATACGGTAAGTGTCTCTGCATGCCGCTTCGAAAAAACCTCAATCAGGTTAGCTGAAGGTAATGTTTCTGATTGTGCCAATAGCTTTGAGTGTGGTCGTTCCATCACAAAACGATTACAGGGACCAGGCTTGTGCCATATTCTGGTTTTCTCCGATGGAATATCGGTGAATGGGGATGATTTGGTTCGCGGCATCAATAGTGAATTATCAAAGGATGTTATTGTTACGGGCGGACTAGCAGCCGACGCAGGAAGATTTACAAAAACACTTGTTGGCGCCAATGCTGAACCGCAATCCAATCGAATCGTAGCTATTGGCTTTTACGGTGAAAAATTGAAGATTACTCACGGTTCACACGGAGGGTGGGACTTGTTTGGTCCTGTGCGATTAGTAACGAAAGCAGAGGATAATGTGTTATTTGAACTGGATGGCGAGAACGCACTGGAAATCTATAAACGTTATCTCGGTCCGCGAGCAAGCGAATTGCCCGGATCAGCTTTATTGTTCCCGCTTTGCATTTTGGGTGATAATCGAGAAAGTCAGTTGGTCCGAACTATCTTGAGTGTAGATGACGTGGCCGGCACACTGCGTTTTGCCGGAAATATTCCCGTAGGTGCGCAAGTTCAGTTTATGATGGCCAATTTTGACCGACTTGTGGACGGCGCCACGAAAGCTGCTGAACAGTCCAATGACTTATCTCCGGAGCTTGTGATTATGGTGAGTTGTGTGGGAAGAAAGGTCGTACTCGACCAGCGTATTGAAGAGGAAGTGGAGTCCGTTTGTCAGTACTTCGGAAGTAATGCCGCTTATACCGGGTTTTATTCAAATGGTGAAATTTCACCCCAACTCGGGAGCACTCAATGTTCGCTGCACAATCAAACAATGACTATTACGACCTATCACGAAGTTGAATGACGGGTAAAAAGTATCATCGTTTATTAGAGCGGCAGTTGAAGAAGTTTCTTCCGGGTTACCCGGAGGTGCCAAAGGAATGGGAGAACTTGCTGGGAGCTATTAGCAATAGTTATGAGCACTCGGATAATGACCGCGTTCTCATGGAAACTGCGATGCGCGAGAGCAGCGATGAGTTGATTTCGAGGAAGGAAGTATTGAATGAATTGCTGAAGCGTCAATCCCACGTGCTTGAGACACTCAAAGAGGCTGCTTCAACCTTATTCCCTGATAGAGCTTCACTGGAGAATGAGGACTTGATACAATTGGCAGATGTTGTTCAAGTGGAGATAGAAAAACGGCAGATCGCTGAGTCTAGAAAGGAACAATCAGACCAGCGATTGCTCGACATTATCGAAAGTCTCAATTTGGGAATGGCGCGCTATGATTTGGAGGGTCGCTTGACTCAAGTGGAGCCCCGATTTGCCGAGATTTTTGAAAGGCGAGCAACTGAAATGCATGGTATGCGCGCTACCGATTTCGCGATGGGCACTGATTTGCAAGATGAGGCAATTATTGATTTCTATCTGAAGAGTAATGTATTCGAATCGCCCTACCGAAATTCACATGACGAAATAACATGGTTGTTATGTACTACGGCGCCTTTGTTCGATGACCGGGGCAATGTTGAAGGGGGTGTTATCGTTGTGTTCGATATCACAGCAAGGAAAAAGCTTGAGCAGGAAATGATTGAAGCAAAGAAGGCAGCCGAAGCCGGTCTTGAATTGCGGAAAACTATCTTGGCTAATGTGAGTCACGAGTTGCGAACACCTGTAAATGCAATTGTGGGCATGTCGGCATTACTCGCATCCACCGAATTGAATGAACAACAGCGAGAATATTTAAAGACCATGCGCTTCTCTTCGGATGGACTGCTTGTGTTAATTGACGATTTGCTGGATGTTTCGCGTATTGAAGCAGGTAAAGTAGAGCTGGAAGAAATCGAGTTTTCTATGCGTGATAATTTCTCACAGCTGACGAAATCGCTTCGACTCCGTGCCGAAGAAAAGGGGTTGTCGTTTGAATGGAAGCTTGATGAGCACATTGCACCCCGACTCTTGGGTGATATTCATCGGTTAAACCAAATCATCACGAACCTCATTGGCAATGCTATCAAGTTTACTCCCCAAGGTAAAGTCCAGTTGGAAATAACACAAGTGAGCGAGTCGAAAGATGCACAGGACATACGATTTAGTGTTGTTGACACAGGAATTGGTATTGCGGCCGAGCGTCAGGCTGCGGTTTTTCAGGCGTTTGCGCAAGAAGATAACAGCACCACTCGTAAATATGGCGGCACAGGTCTGGGGCTTTCTATTTCGAGGAGAATCGTGGAGATGATGGGAGGTCATTTGACCTTGACAAGTGAAAAAAACGTAGGTACAATCTTTACGTTTCAAGTTCAGTTCAAAAAGGCCAATTCTGAGCCCACTGTTGTAAAGGAATTTAATCCGGACTTGCAGGGTTCGCTCATATTGTTGGTAGAAGACAATAAGGTGAATCAATTCTTGGCCAACGCTCTTCTCACTTCATGGAAGGCAAAGGTGGATATCAGTGAAGATGGTCAAGACGCTATTGACCGATTAAAGGAGAAGGAATATGACCTGGTACTGATGGATCTTCAGATGCCTGTCATGGATGGGTTTGAAGCAACCGAGTACATAAGGGCAGTACTTAAGTCGAATGTGCCCATTATCGGACTTTCAGCAAATGCCTTAAACGGAGAGCGCGAGCGAAGTATGGAAAGGGGCATGGACGATTATGTGTCAAAACCCTTTCAGCCGGAAATGTTGTATGAAAAGATTCACGGCTTCATCTTCCGCTCGTGATGTAATATTGCCGAAATTCCCTTCGTGAAACGTATTGCCATCTTAGCGTCAGGTGCAGGCAGTAATGCTGCTAACATCATCGAATATTTTAAGGCTAAATCGACAGCCCGCGTAGCTCTCATAGCTACCAACAACCCTGATGCAGGTGTTTTACAGATAGCCGAGAACTGTCAAATTCCAACAACTCTTTTAACAAAGGAAAATTTCAGGCAGAGCGATGAATTCATTCAGCTATTGAAGGAAATGCGCATCGATTTTGTGGTCTTGGCCGGCTTCCTTTGGAAGGTTCCGGCTCAGATGGTCCAACAGTTATCAGGGCGCATTATAAACATTCATCCTTCGCTGTTACCCAAGTATGGTGGAAAGGGTATGTACGGTCATTTTGTGCATGAAGCTGTTCATGAAGCCCATGAAATGGAATCTGGAATCACCATTCATTGGGTGAATGAACACTACGATGAAGGAGCCATAATAGCCCAGTACCGAACGGATATTTCAGGTGGTGATACGGTCACGGATATTGAGCGCAAAGTCCGTGCGCTCGAAATCGAGTGGTTCCCGAAGGTTCTCGAAGAGGTGTTAACGAGTTGTTAAACGGAATCTGAACTCGCTTATCTTCGCACCGACTCAAACGTATGCCTGTGAACCGTATTCATCCCGGAGCGGATATCCCCGCTTCTATTGTTGTTTTTCTCGTTGCGTTGCCATTGTGCATCGGAATTGCCATTGCTTCTGACGCAGCGCCCTTTGCCGGAATCATTGCCGGTGTTATAGGAGGTGTGGTAGTAGGCTTGTTAAGTGGTTCATCCTTGAGCGTATCGGGGCCGGCGGCTGGTTTGGCTGCTATAGTAGCGTCGGCCATACACGATTTGGGTAGCTATGAAGTATTCTTATTGGCTGCATTTTTTGCGGGTGTACTGCAGCTGTTGTTCGGATACTTTAAGGGAGGCGGCATTGGTCGCTATGTGCCCAATGCGGTTATTAAAGGAATGCTAGCTGCGATTGGGATTTTGATCATTCTGAAGCAAATTCCTCACTTTGTCGGTTACGATGCAGACCCTGAAGGTGAAGAGTCCTTCATACAGCCGGACGGTCAAAATACATTCAGCGAATTGGGGGTTGCATTGAGCCGAATCTCACCGCTAGCCACGTTGATCGCCTCCGTTGCGGCGGCTATTCTATTATTCTATCAATCCGGCTTTATGAAGAAGCAGGCATGGGTCAAGTACTTGCCGGGTCCACTGGTGGCGGTAGTAAGCGGTGTGTTGCTCAATATGTTTTTGGTGCCTGATGGTCATGCCTTGGCATTGAGTGACGATCACGTCGTTCAGATTCCGATGTTTGGTTCGGTGCAGGAGTTAGTCGGATTCATCACCATGCCGGAATGGGGAGCAATAGGTAATTACAAGGTTTGGGTTACAGCGGTGACATTGGCCATAGTGGCTTCACTGGAAACGTTATTAAGTCTTGAGGCTGCGGATAAACTCGATCCCGAGAAGCGCATCAGTCCGGCCAATCGTGAGTTGTATGCGCAAGGAGCGGGTAATATGCTTTCCGCTTTAATTGGTGGTTTGCCTGTGACTTCTGTGGTTGTGCGCTCCTCGGCCAATATCAATTCCGGCGCAAAAACCAAGGCATCGACAATTATACATGGTTTGCTGCTCATGGTTTGTGTATTTACCATACCGGGTATTCTGAATATGATTCCCAAAGCAGCTTTAGCGAGCATACTTATTTTGACTGGTTATAAGCTGGCCAACGTAGACCTATTCAAGGAGTATTACTCTCGAGGGAAACAGCAATTCATTCCATTTGTCGTGACAATCATTGCTATCATTTTTACCGATCTCCTTATCGGGATACTGGTTGGAATATTGGTGGGCCTCTATTTCGTAATGCGAAGCAATTTCAGATCTGCGATGATCCTGGTGGAGGATGGTGAAAAATTTCTCATTCGTTTTTCAAGAGAAGTGTCGTTCTTGAATAAAGCCAAGTTGGTTGACTATCTTGAACGTGTGCCCGATAACAGTGCCGTATTGATCGATCCGCTTCGATGTGAATTTATGGATCGCGACATTGTTGATTCGATTAACGACTTTATTGAAACATCACAGGCAAAAGGTATACGGGTTTATATCATGAGAGATAGTCGGAAGGAAGAGATGTTTAAAGATCCATACAGATTAGAAATGAAATAAAAAATAACAGGCATGAAATCATACGACAAACTACTACTCGAGAACAAGGCCTGGGCGGCTGAGAAGGTTCAAAATGATCCGAATTACTTCAAGAAACTTTCCGGTATACAAACGCCCGAGTTTTTATGGATAGGCTGCAGTGACAGCCGAGTGCCTGCTAACGAAATTACGGGAACAGCACCCGGCGAAATTTTTGTTCATCGCAACATTGCTAATATGGTGGTGCATACCGATGTAAATCTACTCAGTGTATTGGAGTACGCGGTGAAGTTTCTGAAAGTGAAGCACGTAATTGTTTGTGGTCACTATGGCTGCGGCGGCGTGAAGGCTTCGATGGCACAGCATAATTTGGGCATCATCAACAAATGGATTATGCACATCAAGGATGTGCAGCGCATACACGCCGAAGAGCTTCAGGCCATTGGCGATGAAGAGGCGCGCACCAATCGTTTGGTTGAGCTCAATGTGATAGAACAAGTGACCAATTTGGCAAAGACATCTGTCATTCAAAAGGCATGGAAGGATCGAGAGGCACCTCACTTGCACGGTTGGGTGTATGGATTGGGGAATGGTATCATAAAGCCGATCTTCGAGTTACCTGCCGGTTCGCGCATTGACCCACTATACGAGTACGACGATTTATAACCGTATTGTTAGGATGTAGTCCTACGCACTTACTTTCGCGACATGTTCGACTGGAAGGAAATAGGGTCGTGTTTTATGGTGTTGTTTGCCGTGATTGACATCATTGGAAGTGTACCCATCATTGTCAAGATCAAAAACTCTTCGGGCAATATTCAGCCGATTACGACAACGCTTGTGTCCTTTATTTTGATGGTTGTATTTCTGTTTCTCGGCGAACGGTTTCTGTATCTCTTTGGTGTCGACGTGAATTCGTTCGCGGTGGCAGGCTCCTTTATTCTATTTTTTATTGCTATGGAAATGGTTCTAGGAATCAAAATCTTCAAACAGAAAGAAGGAACGGAAGGAGCGGCTTCCATTGTACCATTGGCATTTCCGATCATTGCCGGAGCCGGCACATTTTCCACGCTCATTTCTTTAGGAGCCGAGTACAATCAAGTGAATATTTTGGTGGCTATTGCGTTGAATATGCTCCCCATTTTCATAGTACTAAAGTTGACCAATCGGATAGAGCGAGCGCTTGGCGTGGCGGGTATTAACGTGGTAGAAAAAATATTCGGAATCATTCTTCTCGCAATCGCAGTCAAGCTTTTCAGTAATAATATTCAGCATTTGCTCGGATAAAGCTGTTATGACGAGTATTACAATTTACACCGACGGCGCAGCCAAGGGCAACCCGGGACCGGGCGGCTATGGAGCTATTCTTCAAAGTGGTCCTCATTACAAAGAAATAAGTCAGGGATTTCGATTGACAACTAACAACCGAATGGAATTGCTGAGCGTGATTGTTTGCTTGGAGATGCTCAAACAAGATGGCTGCGAGGTGATGGTTTACTCCGATTCGAAGTATGTGGTGGATGCAGTAGAAAAGAATTGGATAGGTGGCTGGGTGAAACGTGGTTGGAAGAATGTCAAGAACCCCGACTTGTGGAAGCGCTATCTGCTCGTGGCGCAACGACATAAGGTTCGTTTTAAATGGATCAAGGGTCATAATGGCCATCAAATGAATGAGCGATGCGATTTTCTGGCCGTAGAAGCGAGCAATGGGCGCGATTTACTGGTGGATGCTTGGTATGAGGCGAATAGAGAATAGTGGCGAATGGCGAATGGCGAGTTATGAAGATCACATAGAGTTATGGTTTCCAAGATAGGTTAGGAATAAAAAGAATCCGGCTTGAACAATTTGAGCAAGGTCCTTTTCATTCGCCACTAGTCATTCCCCCGTTGGCCACTTTTTTGTTTTCTGTTCACCAAACGCGGTTGTACATTCGCGCCGTTGACGGAAAAACCGCCGATTATCTGATTAAACATTCAATACACAATGCGCACAGATTCATATCAAGGTCACGATTATTATTTGATGGACGAATGGCTCAGCGAGGAGCAGAAGCTGGTTCGTGATACAGCCCGTGCATGGGTGAAAAAGGAAGTTTCTCCTATTATTGAAGAAGCTGCAGAAAACTGCAAGTTTCCTCAGCACTTGTTGGCCGGACTTGGTGAGATTGGTGCCTTTGGCCCATACATCCCTGCCGAGTATGGTGGTGCCGGTTTGGATCAGATATCATACGGGTTAATCATGCAGGAGCTTGAACGGTGTGATAGCGGATTACGCTCAACTGCATCCGTTCAGAGTTCACTGGTAATGTATCCGATCTACAAGTACGGTAACGAAGAACAACGCATGAAATACCTTCCTAAGCTAGCTACCGGCGAATGGATGGGATGTTTTGGATTGACTGAACCGGACTACGGAAGTAATCCGGGGGGTATGATTACGAACTTCAAAGACATGGGCGACCATTATTTGTTGAATGGAGCGAAGATGTGGATCAGCAACGCGCCGTTTGCGCAGATCGCGGTAGTTTGGGCCAAGAACGAAGCGGGACGCATTCACGGTTTGATTGTGGAGCGTGGTATGGAGGGTTTTACAACGCCAACCATGCATGGCAAGTGGAGCTTACGCGCCAGCGATACAGGCGAGTTGATTTTCGATAACGTAAAAGTTCCTAAAGAGAACTTATTACCTAATAAAAGCGGTTTAGGTGCTCCACTTGGATGTCTTGATTCAGCCCGTTATGGTATCGCTTGGGGAGCAATTGGCGTTGCCCTCGATTGTTACGATGTGGCGTTAAAATATTCCAAGGAACGCATCCAATTTGGTAAGCCAATTGGCGCATTCCAGCTGCAGCAGAAGAAGTTGGCTGAAATGATTACCGAAATCACGAAGGCCCAGTTGCTCACATACCGTTTGGGTCAATTGCGCAACGAAGGACGTGCGACTACAGCGCAAATCAGTATGGCTAAGCGAAACAACATCGCCATGGCCAAGGAAATTGTGAGTGAGTCACGCCAAATGCTTGGCGGTATGGGAATCACCAATGAATATCCGGTGATGCGCCACATGATGAATCTGGAGTCGGTGATTACCTATGAAGGAACACACGACATTCACCTACTCATTACCGGTATGGATGTAACCGGATTTGATGCATTTAAGTAATCCGTTATTCACAGCGGTGTTGTGGCATCATTTTTAGATTGTCGCGAAACCGAGGAATAAACGATTTAAAATTGTACTTATGAAGAAAATTATACTTTCCATTCTTGTTTGCGTTCTGGCAGCTTCGCTTCAAATGAGCGCTACCGTTCATGTTGTGAATCAGAGCGGAACCATGTTTAGCCCTGCAGACTTCACGGTAATCGTGGGTGATACCGTTCGTTTTCAATGGAACAATGGTTCGCACAACACAGTTTCTACCGATGTGCCTGCCGGCGCTGCTACTTGGAACTCACCCTTGAATTCCGGCAATCCTTCTTACGAATATGAAGTGACTGTTGCCGGCAGCTATGCATACGTTTGCACTTTTCATTCAGGGCAGGATGGCGTTTTCACGGCAGAAGCGGCACCCAATTCCGTTCAAAATGTTCAGCGCGCCGCCATTGAGATGAACGTTCGCAC
>Ga0315904_10006330_pt1 | contig 16220 bp, 12 predicted proteins | sample LakEriMetagenome_6_FD_203529 | JGI IMG/M metagenome (GOLD analysis project Ga0315904, IMG submission 203529) | Freshwater fungal communities from buoy surface, Lake Erie, Ohio, United States - Buoy 12 MA120 | ecosystem: Environmental > Aquatic > Freshwater > Lake | place: USA: Lake Erie, Ohio... | reverse complement strand
GGTATCGAATACATGGTCGATGATCGCGACGGGCGACTCCTCTACTACGACATCAATGCCCTCTCCAATTTTGTAGCCGATGCTACCAATGTCGTCGGCTTCGATCCGTTCGTCAAATTGGTCGATTACCTCGAACAGCGGGCTGGGTGAGCGCGATGCGATTCGGGTACTGGATGCCGGTGTTCGGAGGTTGGCTTCGCAACGTCGATGACGAAGGGATGGACGCGAGCTGGCAGTATGTCAAAAAGCTCGCGCAGCGCAGCGAGCAGATCGGGTTCGATCTGAGCTTGATCGCCGAACTCAACCTCAACGATATCAAAGGGGAGGCTGCCCCTTCTCTGGATGCATGGTCTACGGCTGCCGCGCTGACGGCGGTCACCGATCGCCTGGAGATGATGGTGGCGGTGCGACCGACGTTTCACAACCCCGCTCTTCTTGCGAAACAAGCGGCGAACATCGACCATATCGGTGGCGGAGGACGGTTGTCGCTGAACGTTGTCTCCAGTTGGTGGCGCGATGAAGCCGAGAAGTATGGCGTCTCGTTTGAACAGCACGATCGACGCTACGATCGAACCTCCGAGTGGCTCGATGTCGTCGATTTGCTCTGGTCTCGCGATGGCGACGATTACGACGGGGAGTTCTACCAAATCAAGAATTCGACGATGCAGCCCAAGCCCCTCTCGCGTCCGCGGCCTGTTATCTACGCAGGGGGCGAATCCGAGGCTGCCAAAGAACTGATCGCCCGCAAATGCGATGCCTATGTTATGCACGGCGATCCGCCGACTCGCATCGCGGAAAAGATCGCAGACATGCGTCGACGGCGCGAATCATTGGGCTTGCCCCCGATGATCTACGGGGTCGCGGCCTATGCGGTCGTTCGCGACAGCGAATCCGAGGCTCAGGCCGAGGTAGCGCGGATCACCGATGTGCAGCAATCGGCATCGGGCTACAAAAACTACCAGCAGTGGCTGGCAGGGACCCAACTCGAGCAGCAAGTGAGCCTCGAGGATTATTCGGTCAGCAATCGCGGCTTGCGATCAGGATTGATCGGCACACCGCAGCAGGTGTCGGACCGAGTCGGTGCGTTCTCCGATGCAGGCGTTGACTTGCTTCTCCTGCAGTGCAGCCCGCAGTTGGAGGAAATGGAACGTTTCGGCGAGGATGTGATCTCGCGATGCTGAGCCGTAAGGAAGAAAAGCTTTCTTATCCCTGGATCGATGCATGAAAAGTTTATGGTCTATCGGATTGACCAAAGCATCGTCGCTGGAGACCCTGCAACACGGATTGCACATCGATCCTATCATTCAAAACAGCAATCTCGAGGAATGGGGCGGTGTCGCCGCCGCCGATCCTTTTGCGATCCAAGTCGATGGAGTCTGGTTCGTTTTTTTTGAGATGTTCACTCGCTCCGCCAACGCGGTGATCGGAGTTGCCTCCAGTGAGGACCTCGATCGGTGGACGGTTCACGGGACATGTTTGCGCGAGTCGCATCACTTGTCCTACCCGTTCGTCTTCCGACACGGGGAGGACATTTTCATGGTTCCCGAGTCGAAATCGGTACGGCGTGTCGATGCGTATCGGGCGATCGATTTCCCGATGCGATGGGAGCGAGTCGCCACGCTCGCCCGAGGACGACTGATGGACGCGACGATGGTTCCGTGGCGAGGTCGTTATTGGCTCATCTCGTGCTGGCATTCGTATTGGTTGCGAGCCTTCTGGTCGGATCATCCTCTTGGCCCCTATCGACCGCATTGGCTCCCCGTGGTGCGGACCTATTCCAAGCGCAACGTACGGCCCGGGGGGAGAATTGTATCGGTGGACGGCCGTTTGATCCGACCCGTACAAGACAACACCGAATGTTATGGCAAACAGTTGCGGGGGATGGTGATCGAGCGACTGGACCGGGGTTGGTTTTCGGAACGGCCTCTGCAAGCAACGCCGCTACTGCAACCGTCGGGTACAACCTGGCATTCCCAGCGGATGCATCATCTGGATCTACATCCCTTGGGAAAAGGATGGCTCGGTTTTGTGGATGGCTACAACTAGCACCGCCATCGCTGCTCTATCTTTCAAGAAACCCGACAGTTAAAATACAGGCTCCCTTCCTACCCCTCGCCTCGGTCGATTTCCCATCCCGCCATGGCCGACATTGATATCACCTTGCCAGCCCTTTCCTGCATGCGTGGTTCCCGCGCGGGGGGATGGTGTATCGCGATCGTTGGGATGGTTTGGTTTTCGTCCATGATTGCTGCCACCGAACCGGTTGAACCGGTGTCGCCGACAGAAGCATTGCCCGCGGTTCGGTTTGAACTCGATGTTCAACCGGTGCTGACGGCGCGCGGGTGCAACTCCGGGCCGTGCCATGGCAAGTCCCGTGGCCAGAACGGATTTGCCTTGTCCCTGCTCGGTTTTGATGCCGACATGGATTACCGATCGATTGTGACCGACGCCCGCGGCCGACGCGTTTCCCCCGCGTCGCCGAGCGACAGCCTCTTGCTGCGGAAAGCAACCGGTGCCTTGCCGCATGGTGGCGGCATACGATTTCAGCGCGACAGCGAAGACTACGACATTCTGTATCGATGGATCCAAGCTGGTTTTGCGAGGACCCTTCCGTCGGATCCTGTGTTGAGGCAGGTGAGCATTCAACCCGAGCCTCGATCGCTTGCGCCCGGTGAAGGATTGCAGCTGGTCGTCGCGGCCCATTATTCGGACGGTTCGGTGCGCGATGTCACTCGCTCGAGCGCGTTCCAATCGAACGAACCAGCGATTCTACGCGTCAGCGAGGACGGAAGCATTCGAGCGGGCGAACTCCCCGGCGAAGCAACCGTCATGGCGCGCTACATGGGAAACATCGCCACGTGGAGTTCCGCGATTCCGCGGCCGGAGGTCGTGCCCGATGAGGTCTACGCGAATTTGCCGCGAAAGAATTTTATCGATGAATCGGTCTATGCCCGCTTGCAGCAACTGCGAATCATCCCGAGCGGTCCCGCTTCCGATGCGCAATTCCTGCGACGAGCGACGCTGGACGTCCTCGGCCGGCTTCCCACGATGGATGAAGCCGCCGCATTCCTTCGAAGCGATGACCCTAACAAACGGGAGACGCTGGTCGATCGATTGCTCGAAATGCCTGAGTATGCGGACTACTGGGCCAACAAGTGGGCGGATTTGCTGCGGCCCAATCCCTATCGCGTTGGCATCAAGGCGGTCCTCAGCCTCGATGGCTGGATCCGAGACGCGTTTCGAAGAAACGTGCCGCATGATCAGTTCGTCCGGGAGTTGCTCACTGCCACAGGGAGCACGTGGCGCAATGGGGCGGTTACTGTGTTTCGGGATAGGCGCGAGCCGGATGAAATCGTCACCATGGCGAGCCAACTGTTCATGGGGGTGCGATTGGAGTGCGCCAAATGCCATCAGCATCCCTTCGAAGTCTATGGCCAAAAGGACTTCTACTCGCTGGCTGCGTTCTTTGCCAAGATCGGATACAAGGGTGTCGGACTCTCTCCTCCGATCTCCGGGGGCGAAGAAGTGATCCTGGTGCGCGGTGGGGGCGCCGTCAAGCATCCGCTCACCGGTCAGGTTCTGCCCCCAACCACGCTCCGGGGCAACGCGGTCGAGATCGCCGAAGGGGAGGACCCGCGCGGCGCGTTGGTCGACTGGCTGACCAGTCCATCGCACCCGACCTTTGCGCATGTCGCCGTCAATCGTATGTGGGCTGACTTGTTTGGAGTCGGCATCGTCGATCCAGTCGATGATTTCCGCGCGACAAATCCCCCGAGCAATCCCGCGTTGCTCGACGCGCTCGCATCCCATTTCCGCGAACTGGGTTTTGATAACAAGAAGATGCTCCGAAGTATGCTCCTTTCGCAGGTTTACTCCCTGGACAGCACTCCCAACGCGACAAACGCTGCGGACAACCGCAATTTTTCTCGCCATTATCGTCAACGGATGCGCGCGGAGGTGCTGGCCGATTCGATTGCCCAGGTCACGGAGACAGCGCATGCCTTCTCGCGATTGCCCCCCGGCACACGTGCGATGCAGTTGTGGACCCATCGCACGGAGTCGGAATTGCTCGATGCCTTTGGCCGACCCGATCCCAATCAAGACCCTCCCTGTGAGCGGCTTCCCGAATCGACTGTCGTCCAGGCACTTCACTTGATGAATGCCCCGGCGATTGCGAGCAAGATTGCGTCGGAGGACGGGCGTTGCCAGCGGCTTGCGAAGAGCGATCGTACCCCCGCACAAATTGTGGAAGAACTCTATTTGGCCACCTTCAGCCGATTTCCGACGCCGGAGGAATTAAAATCGCTCGAGGCGGAGTTCGCGAAACCCGATCAAAACCGCGGGGTGTTGATCCAGGATATCTTGTGGTCGATGTTGAATTCCCCCGAGTTTACGCACAAGGATTGAATCATGCTCAGACGCCATTGCTTGCAGTTGGGAATTGCGGGACTCGCCGGGGGCGGTCTGAGCGGGCTGCTGCGACTCCGAGCCGCCAGCGCCGGAGAATCCCCCCTCAAGAAACCGAGCAGTTGCATCCTGATTTGGATGGACGGTGGGCCAACCCATTTTGAAACCTTCGATCCCAAACCCGATGCACCGGTCGAGATCCGCGGCGATTTCCGTCCGATTTCCACCAGTGTCCCCGGGACAATCATTTGCGAGCATCTGCCTCAACTGGCCCAGATCGCGCACAAGTATGCGATCGTTCGATCCGTTCGACACAATCAAGGGAACCACGGGGCAGGCAACCACTATATGATGACCGGTGCCCCTCCGAGGATTCCCGTTGGTTGCGGTGCCTTCGTTAGCTTCCATCCGAGCATGGGTTCGGTGGCTGCCAAGGAACGATCGGCACCGCATGGATTGCCCGCGTATTTCTCGATGCCGAGCATGTCTCGTTCCGGCGGCCCGAATTTTCTAGGAGCCAAGTATGCTCCCTTTGTTGTCGGCGGCGACCCGAACAAGCCAAGCTTTCAAGTGCGCGATGTGGAACTGCCGCAGGGGATCGGCGAAGATCGTTTTCGCTCGCGCCGCGACCTGCGGCATCTCGTCGATCGATTGCCTCGCTTCAACGATCCTGCGACTGCGGATCCAGCGGTGGCCGTGGATGAGTTCTACACGCAAGCCATCGAGTTGGTGACGACCCCCGAAGCGCAGAAGGCGTTGGATTTGGGCTCCGAACCGGACGCAGTGCGCGAGGCCTACGGGAGGAACAGTTTTGGACAACGTGCCTTGCTGGCTCGACGACTTGTCGAAGCGGGGGTTCCCTTCGTGACGCTCTACGACGGCGGATGGGACCATCATTCGGACCTCTTCGGTGCATTGGAAAAAAGATTGCCTTCGTGGGATCAAACCGTGGCTACGTTGATCAACGATCTCGATGCGCGCGGGTTGCTCGAAACCACCATGGTGATCGCGCTGGGAGAATTCGGAAGAACGCCGACCATCAGCACGTTGCCCGGTCAGAGCAAGCCTGGCCGCGACCACTGGGCCAGCGCCATGTCGATCCTTTTCGCAGGAGGGGGCACACCGGGCGGGCAAGTGGTCGGTGCTACCGATCGTCAAGGGCATTCGGCGGTCGAACGGATCCTGTCTCCGGAGAATTTCGTATCGACGGTCTATCTCAAGCTGGGAATCGATCCAAACAAAATCTATTACACGCCCGCCGGTCGCCCGACCCATCTGGTGAGCGATCCGACTCCGATCAGCGAATTGATGTAGAGCAACACGTTTGATGAGATCGCTGATATTCGCGTTGGGAGTCCTGGGCAGCATGCTCGGCCAGTGTGTTGGCCAAGGGCTTGAGGGAGCAAAGATCTTTCCGATGGGAGGGGAACGCGGCTCTGAGGCCAGCGTGGAACTGCAGGGTAAGAACGAATCATGGCCTCCCGGTGTTTGGTCCAGCCATCCCGGGATTGCGTGGAAGGCACGGGAAGAAAAAGGCAAGATGCTCGTCGCCATCGCTTCGGACACACCGACCGGTTTAGCCTTCGTTCGCTTTTTTGATTCGCACAGCGCGTCTTCTCTCCTGCCTGTCGTCGTGAGCAGATCCTCGATTTTAGTCGAGGCCGAACCGAACGATGCCTACGGTCAGCCGCAAATGACCACGGGAGCGGACTGGGGCTTCCATGGAATCTTGGACAAGTCGGGGGACGTCGACCACATTGGAGTCCCGATGCGCAAAGGGGAGCGATGGTGGTTCTCGTTGGACGCCAGCCGTTCGCTGCATTCGCCGATGGATAGCAGTTTGCAAATCCTCGATGCCAGGGGGAATATCCTTGCGCAGAACTTGGATCGATTTGGATTGGATCCAGCGATCGAATGGGTTTGCCCCGCGGATGGCAACGTCTCGGTTCGAGTCTTTGCGTTTCCCGAAACGCCCGATAGCACGATTGGCTATGCCGGTGGCGATGCGTTTCGTTACCTGTTGTATGGAAAGCAGGGGGTGGATTCCGTGTGGGAGGAGTTGCAGCGCGATGCGGTAGCCATCACCGAACCCAACGACCGCAATGCCCCAGCGATCGCGGTACCAACCCCCACGCCATCCAAGCTTGCTTATTTCGGTACTTTGGAAACCAGGGGAGACGAGGATGCGATCGTCTTGGAGACCGTCCAGGCGGGGCATTGGCGCGTGGCCGCGCGGTCTCTCGAGCTGGGTTCGGATGCCGATCTGGTTCTGGAGATCCTCGACGCCAACGGAAAGAGTCTGGCCAAGCAGGGAGAGTCAGGCGAGATCCGGGATCCGGTCCTTCGGGATCAGATGAAGGCGGCAGGAAAGTACACGATCGTTGTTCGCGATCTGCATCGCGCCTTTGGCGAACATCATCGCTATCGGATCGAGCTGGTCGATGAGCGACCGAGCGTCCTGGGAACGACTGCCAAGGATGTTTTCGTCGGCGAGGTCGGCAAACCGATCGAGCTGGAGATCGCTCTCGAACGAACATTCGATTGCGCGGACGAAGCGACTTTTCGTTGGGAGGGGCTTCCCGAGGGAGTCGTCAGTGAGCCGGCGATCTCGCGCGGCGGAGATGATTCGGCGAAGAAGGTGGTTCTGAAGGTGACCGCCAATCAACCATGTTCGATCCCTGTCCGAGTGCGTATCGAACAAGCGGGCCGTACGGAGGCGGACTATGCGACCAGCGGACTGCATCGGCAACCGCACTTGTGGCTGATCGTCAAGCCAGCGCAATAGTTATCCAGATTCTTCAAATCTTGCCGCCGCGGTTGCGGGCTCAACGCAATGAGAGCCGAGCAGCGCAAGCTGCCGGGTTGAGCTGTGGTAAACATCGCATTGTTCAGTTCGCTTCCACCATGATGCTCGCGCATCTCGGCTAACAAAAACCATCAACCTTCAACGGCCTCTGCTTTTTGCCCTCCATCTTTTGCCCTCTCGACCGCGCATTGGTGTCCCTAGCCTGCGGGTGAAACGATCGACGTTGGATTTTGCTCCTAACGCTTTCCTGTGATCCATTCCAGATCGAATTGGGCATGTTTCATGCTTTTTCCACCTTCGACGAAGTAGCTGTAGATTGCGTGCAGCTTTCCATCGCGAGTCTGAATGATCGCGGGATAATGGAACGAGCCGCTTGGCTGATCCTCCAGGTGGCGAGTGTGAGGCCATGTTCGGCCTTCGTCGGTGGAGACCGAGACGGCCAGCCGATTGCGGCCCTGCGTAGTGTCGTTGTAGATGAGCACCCAGGGCCCTTGAGCGAGACGCACCACGTCAAGCCCGGAGCCTGGATTAGGAAGCTCGGAAGAATAGACAGGGCCCCATGATTCTCCACCATCGGTCGATTCGCTGACTCGGATCCGGTCGGTGAATCCGTTCTCGCGCATGTAGGCTACCAGGCTACCATCCTTGCGTTCGGCCACGCTGGGTTGGATATTTCCTAGCCCGAGGATCGGTTTGCTGGCTCGCCAAGAGTTTCCCTCATCATCGCTGATCGCCATGATGGAAATGGAGTAAGTGTCGGTGTAGAGAGGGAGCAGCATTCGACCCGACGAGAGGACGACCGGTTTGCAACGCGGTTGCCAGCCCAGACGCTGCGAAAGTTTATCCCGCAAGTGCTGTCGGATATCCTCGATTTCCACAAGTAGTTTCTCAGGGATCTGCTGCTTGGACGTGCGGACCAACTCGTCCAGCATCGCCAGCGCGGGTGGGCTGAAATCCTCAGGCTTTAGCCACAAGCTTTCCCGTCGCGTCCAGGTCGGGCACCCGGTTCCAAGTGGATTGTCGGAGACCAATTGCTGGGTGATGCAGGATTCCCACGTGTTGGCCAAGATCAACGGCCAGAAGAGCATCAATCGCCCTTCGCGATCCACATGCATGCATGTATTTCCATCCGGGAATCCCGGGGTGTCGACCATCAAGAACGGTTCGCTCCACGTGGTCTCACCGGGTTTCTTTCGCGACCCGAGAACTCGCACATCGTCCGCTTTGCGTTCCCCCGATCCGCGATACCAGGAAACCAGCAACGAGCCATCTTCGAGTTCGACAATGCCCGGTGCATGGTTGTGTTCCGCATTCAACGGGAAGACGAGTTCTGATACCACCTTGGGATCCTGCGCGACGGCAGTTTGTCCAAACAGTATCGCACAGGCCGCAAACGATCCTGCGACCACCAACAAAGAAAACGATCGGGAAATTCGGGAATGGCAGGTAGTCATAATGAAGAAAACTCATGGTTGAGAATGAAAACGAAGAGCCATGATTATAGCGTAGGTTCGGTTTCGGTTGATCCGAACCGAGAAAAACGTACCATCGCGATGACAATCAGAATCAGGCAAATCGCGGAAGCGATCGCGCAGGAGGTCAGAAACCAGGACACGATGTTGCCTGCCTTCTCGGAGGATTTGAAAAAGAAATTCTTCCCCAGCATCAAAGCCACATAGCCGCAGTAGCCGAGGGCATCGGCCATGTACATCAAAAACCCTACGTTGGCGCGGTCGCGAGTCAGGGCGATGATCCGTTCAAAGAGGGTGGTGTGAACGGCTACGTAGGGCAGATAGAGTCCGGCTCCCACCATGATCATCATCCCCTCCGGAGACACGGGGGAGGTCCATTGCAAAAGTACAGCCGCGAGCGTTACCGCGAATCCGAGGCAACAAACGCCGAGGGATGCTTGCAGCGCGCGGCGATTGTTCGCGATGAAAACCGACGAACCGTTGGCGACCATCGCGATCAATGCGACCCAGAAGTCGATGGTCGCATACGCGCTCGGTTTCACCGTCGCTCCGAGGCCAGCCAAGATCTCGGGAGCGAAGTCATCGCGAAGGCTTCGCAGGATCGTCACCAGGAGGTACATCAACGAAAGGGCTGCCAGGCCTCCGGCGTAAGTCCGCACGATCCGCTTCCTGTCTTCGCTGGTCATCGGCTCTCGTTTGCTCCGCGCCGATTCGTCCTGCTCGTTGGGAGGCGGGATGCGGCTCAGCATCCAGATGAAGCATGCAATCGGTATCAGAAACAAACAACCAGCGAGAAATGGCATCCATCGTTCCGACTGAGGCACTGTCCATTGCCAGGATCGCTGGGTGAATTCGAGGACTGTTTGACCAACAGTTTTTGATACGCCACCCGCGAGGATAAAGCTCGCGCAGAGACCCGCCGTCAAAGCTTCGGTCATGCGGCGGCCTTCGAGAAATCCCAGGACCAATCCAAAGACGATGCCGAGAGGCAAACCGTTGAGAAAGAGGCAAACGATATGCCACGGAGCGGGTGCGATGGCGAACAACAGGAGCGATACGTGGGCGAGAAGGATGAGGGTCAGAAGCAGCCACGCTCGCTGATCCTGCCGAACCTCCGAGACAACTCGGATGCCGATAATCTTGGAGATCAAGTACCCGATGACTTGCGCGGAGACCAGCACTGCCTTTTGATCCCAATCCTGCCCACCGTCTTCGGAGAACGAAGCGGCGGTGAACGGCTTGCGATACATGTACATGCAAAAATAAGTGCCGAAGGCTGCGGTCACAGCCCACAGGTGTATCGACCACAAGGGTTTAGGCTGTGGGTGCAATGGTACCGAATCGGCATTCACGCAAGGGTCTCGCTCTGTTTAGGTCGATGCAAGATCGGGGGCCCCCGATCCGGATAGCAGGTCCGGGAGATCCGCGACCGAATCGAGAACGACATCGGCCCCCGCATCGAGAAACGCGTGCGCGATCCGATCGCAGCGGGCGCGTCGTTCCGAGGGCGAGAGGGCGTCGTAGTCGCGACGCGTTAGTCCCATCGCGTTTCCAGTTGCAGCAACAGCAGCCGTCCAGCATCCCGCATGTTGTCCCGCCTGAATACCTGCGATCGAATCGTCGATCACAAGCAATTCCTGCAGAGGATAGATGCCCAGCGATTCCGCCGCACGAAAAATCTGCCAGGGAGCTGGACGTCCAGCTACCACCTCGTCGGAACAAACAATGCAATCGGTCCCAAGGCCTGCTTGTTCGACGATCGGTTGCACAACATCCATCAGCGATCGGGTATACCCCGTTGTCGAACCGATTGCGATACCGCGGGAGCGACACCATGCGATGGCGTCGATTACGCCAGGGATGACATCGGAATGTTCGCCGAGGATTTTTTTCTGCAGTGGCAGGAACGTTTCGTAAAGGTCTTCGACATCCAGCTCTGTCGAGGCGCGTCCAAAGCGAGCGACCCAAAGTTCTTGAATGCGAGGATACGCAAGCATTGAACGGATGTGATCGATTTTGGCTTGACCCATGGGGCCGCGAGCTTCCGCTTCCGTGACGTCGATTCCAACGGAGCGGAAGATTTCCGCAAAGACCTGCGCGGGGGCCATGCAACCGAAGTCGATGATGGTACCCGCCCAATCGAAGAGGATGCCTCGGATCTCACCGAGAAAAATCTTTTTTTCTGGATGCAGGTAAATCATGGTTCATTCGGTTCCCAACGATTCCACGCTCGTTCGGCAACACCCATCGACAGGGTCATGCCATTTCCTCCCAAGCCGGTGCACACATGCACGCGGGGTTCGGGTTCCCGTTCGAAAGCGATGTCCCCCATGAATTTGGCATAGATGCCATGCCACCGGGACTGGATTTCCCAGGTAGGAAGTTTCAAAATCTTTCGGAGTTCTCGCTCGATCAGACGATCGATTTCCGATTCGTCAAAGGGTTCCACGTCATCGTCGTACTGATGCGAATCCCCCAAGACGACTTGCCCGAGATGATTTTGCGACGCCATGACATGAATCCCAAAGCGATCCAGTTCGGGAGTCTCGGAGGCGATTCGCTCTGCCAAGGCATCGAGGGAGGAACATCGCTGAAAATTTGGATAGTGCCGGATCGTCAGTCCGCTTGCGACGTGGGGGCCGATGCGCCAGCCGTCAGGCTGGGGAACCGTTCGCATCATGTGGAGCTTGCATCGCCGGATGCGTTGTTCGCGATAAACCTCGGGCTTCAGAGTCGCCAGGTCGTCGCCGGAGCAGATCACGATTCGATCGAACGAGTGGGTCGCGCCGCAACTGGTGGTGAGCGAGCCCGTTTCCACGTGGGTCACGGAGGTGGCGTACTGCACGTCAACTCCGAATCGGTCGCGCAACCAGCCGGGTAGAGCGCGCGTCGCACTCGTAGGATCGACGCAGCATTCGGTGCTGCTCCACAACCCTCCGAGCAGTCCCTCCGGGTTGGCAGCGGGGGTGCGTTGCAGTACTTCGTCGCGGCTCAGGAGCGACAAGTTCTCGCCGCGCGGCGAGGCTCGCTGGGTTTCGTAGAATTCGCAAAGGACTTCCCATTCGTCGGGTCGATGGGCCGCATGGATGGAGCCGCATTGGGAGATCCAGATGCCGGCATCCTGCCCGACCTGCAACCAGCGAGCGCGAGCGGTCATGGCCAATTCCTGGGCATCGTCCCGCTGGCCGACTACCCAAATCATCCCGAAGTTGCGAATCGATGCTCCTGAGGCTTTCGCGGAGCGTTCGAACAGGGTCACCGCATGCCCACGCTGGGCCGCGGACCAAGCGTGGGCCAATCCGACGATTCCCGCGCCGACGATTGCGATGCGTTCCTGGGAAGTACGAGATGTTGCCATGCGCGGTGGAAAATTTAGATAACGCCAAGTTCACGGAGAATCGCCGAGACGCGGGCGCGATCGTCGGGCCGAAAGCGATGGAATGGATCGGCCATGAAGTCATCGCAGATTCCCATCAGGGACAATCCGCATTTGGTTCCCTTGATGAATCGCGAAGCATACTTGCCGATCGTGTAGATCGCTTGGAGTCGCTCGATACGGTCCTGAAGTTCCTGCCATGGGCCGCTATTCTGGGAAACGGTGCGGTACAATTCGACGAACCATTTCGGGCATAGGTTGGCGCCGCCGGCCACTCCGCCATCGCCACCGCGCTGCAAGGCTTCCGCCAACAAAGCTTCTGGACCGATCAGAATCGACCAGTCGGGGCGCCGTTTCTTGAGCTCCAGCACGCGGGAGAAGTAATCGAGATCGCCGCCGCTGTCCTTCACACCGACGATCTTTTCGTGGCGACATAGGTACTCGAGTGTATCGATCTCGAAGGTCACCTTGGTCAGGCTGGGGATGTTGTAGAGCATGACTGGCAAGGGAAGCTGCATCATCAGCTCGTCGACGTAGAACTTCAGTTCGGTTTGTCCTGCTGGAAAGTAATACGGAGTCGACAGCACCAAAGCATCGGCACCGCAATTCGCAGCGTGCTTGGCCAGCCGAACCGTCTCGACAAAGGCGGTGTCCGTGATCCCGACCAAGACCGGAACTCGGCTTCGGACGATACGAATGGTCTCAGCGATCAATTCCCGGCGAAGGGCATAGCTGAGACTCGGTGCTTCGCCGGTTGTTCCCAGCACAAAGATCCCGTGGACCTCCCCCAAGAGGAGATGCTCGATCAATCGTTCCAGCCCCGCATAATCCAACTGGTCGCGGGCGATCATCGGGGTGACCATCGGAGGTATCACACCGGAGTAGGGAGCCTTCATTTTCACTCTCTCGTCGCGGGAAAACATAATTCGAGCAGGCATTGTAGCAAATCGGGTCGCGGTAGGCCGTTCCCACGCGGCGGGGATACCACGTTACAATGGCCGATGGCTGGTTTTGTCTATTCTTTCCAACTTCCGAGGTTCTCCCTATGTACCGAAGGCTACGTATCGCCCGACCGGTCGAACGCGGCGTGGTCGCCTTGATTTTCCTGGCTTTCGCATCGGCGGTCTCCTGGGGACAACCGAGCGTCCAAACACCCGACGGGTTGAAGTTGGTTTTCGAGGACCGGTTCGACCAAGGGCTCGATCGGTGGGAAACCACCGACGATGCGTCTTGGGGTATCGTATCCGTCGGCAAGAATCCATCGCTGGAGTTGAGCAAGTCGATCAGCGCTTATGCACCCAAAGTCCGATCCCCGCACAACATCGCCCTGATTCGCAACCTCCAAGCCAGCGATTTCGTGATGACGTTTCGAGTGCGAAGCCTCGAAGATCGAGGGAATCATCGCGACTGTTGCGTCTTTTTTGGACATCAGGATCCTGAGCACTTTTATTACGTGCATCTGGGTGCCAAACCAGATCCGGCGAGCGGGCAAATCATGATTGTCGATGGCGCGCCGCGCCGACCATTGACCAAGAACGAGCGCCCCGTGCCATGGGACGACGATTGGCACCAAGTCAAATTGGTCCGCGATACCCGCTCGGGACGGATCGAAATTTTTTTTGACGATATGAGCGCACCGTTGATGACCATCGAGGATCGTACATTCCAGACAGGACGCCTCGGGATCGGATCGTTTGACGACCGGAATGCCTACGATGATGTCCGCGTCTATCTGCCTGTCGAATCCACCCGTTAATCCTGCATGGGAACTCGAGGAGATTCGGGCATCGTCAAATCGTTGCTGGTTTTTGTAAGCGCATTTCTGCTTTTCGTCGTTCAGCCGATGGCGGGCAAAGAACTTCTTCCTCGCTGGGGTGGAGCTGCCAACGTCTGGACCGCCTGCTTGCTCTTCTTTCAAGTCAGCCTGCTGCTCGGCTACGCCTACGCATATGTTTCCGTCCGCGTTCTGTCGAGCAAAGGACAAGCCATCGCGCAGGGGGTGCTCATGCTCTCTGCGATGGTATGGTTGCTGATGCCTTGGACGATGCGACTGGAAATCGGCAGTCCTGCGATCTCGGTTCTGGCTAGCTTGGCGATTTCCCTCGCGTTGCCTACGATCGCGCTGTCGAGCGCTAGCCCGATCGCCTCGCACTGGATCAGCACATCGACGCAGGGGCGAGAACCGTACTATTTGTACTCCATATCCAACGCGGGTTCCCTCCTCGGATGCCTCGCCTATCCGTTTGCCATTGAACCGTGGCTCGGACTGCAGCAACAGCAATGGGGGTGGCGAGCGATCTATGGGGGCTTGGCGTTGGGTTGGCTGTTTGCTTGCGCGGCATCGTATCGCGCGGCTCAGCCAGGGCTGCAGCAACGCGCGCAGGCTAGTTCCTCGCAGGAAGGGAGGCGGACTCTTTGGTTGGCATTGCCTTTCAGCACGGCGATCATCCTCGCGGCATCCACCCATCATCTGTCTCAAGCAGGGGTAGTCGTCCCCGGTCTTTGGGTGATCCCCTTGGCGATCTACCTCGCCACGTGGTGGCTGGCCTTTCGCGGGAGAGGGCCGAAGCGATGGGGTGGAATCACGGCGATGTTTTATCTGGGTGCGTTCCTGGCGCTCTCGCTGATTATCTTCAAGCTGTGGTTGCCATGGGTCGCGATCATCGCTGGGTATTTCGTGGTCGTATTTTGTACAGGGATCGCTTGCCACAGTTTGCTTTACGAAGTGCGACCCGCTGCGGAACGACTGACCGGATATTACTTCGCGATTTCCGTCGGCGGAGCGATGGGGACTGCCGCGACACTGTTGGTCGGTCCGGTATGGTTCACCGATTACTACGAATTGCATATCGGTTTGGCCATTGCTGCCGTCGCGATTTCGAGTTTCTTCTTGCCGCAGTTGACTGCGAAACTTGGCGACGAATTATGGGTCCGACGCTGGAAGTGGCCGATGAACCTCGTTCTTCCTTGCGTCCTGATCGGGAGCCTTTGGACCCAATCGGCGACCCCGAGCATCGAACTTCTGGTAGAGCAGCAGCGGGATTTCTATGGCGTCGTCCAGGTCGTGGAGAACAGAAAACTCGGATACCGCGCGATGGTGCTCGGGCAGACCATCCACGGTGTTGAACCTCTCGATGGACCGCTCGATGTCGACCAGAGCATGTATTACGGAACCCGATCCGGGGTTGCTTTGGCCTGGGGATGGACTCGCGACCGATGCAAGCGGCCCTTGCGGGTCGGGGCAATCGGGCTTGGGACCGGCACGATGTCCCTGTACGCATCGCGCGAGGATCAACTCGTGTACTACGAAATCAGCCCCGCAGTGCGAGAGCTAGCTCAAAAGCATTTTCACTACTTGGCTGCGCATCAAGGGTCGACCGATATCCGAATGGGGGATGGACGAACGCTGATCGCGTCCGAGGTAGCGAGCGGCAAGGCCCAAGATGAACCGATGGATCTCCTCCTGGTGGATGCCTTCACCAATGACTCGCTCCCCATGCACCTGCTGACGCTCGAAGCCATCCAAACGTATTCCAAGCGATTGACCTCCGAAGGCCTGATCGCTTTCAACATCACCAACCGAAACCTCAACTTGGCACCCATTCTGAACGCCGCTGCAACCCTGTCGGGTTATCAAGCGGTACTGATCGAAAACCCCATCGATCGGCCTGGCTCCACCGATTTCTTACCGGCGACCCGCACCGAGATACGCTGGTTGATTTTCGTACCCAAGGGGCTCGCGATCCCCGCCTGGCCAGGAACGCAAACCAAAGGGTTGGACAGCGCGCGGGCGTGGACCGACTCGTACGGAAGCTTGCTGCAAGCCTTCCGGTACTGAACGAACCCAAGCGACGCCGACTCGCGACGCTCGCAACTAAGCAGCTCGCCGGATCGGCGAAGCGATCGAAATTGTCGGGGCAACGTCGCAGAACTCGGCCGTCGACATGCTACGAATCAATCCGCCATCCCGCCCGAATAGCTTGACCTGCTGCTCGTCGATGAACCAGATGATCGAATAGCCCGAGAGCGAGAACCGACGACCGCAATACGACCCGTTTCGGATCAGGGTAGTTTCCAGGATGACCGACGCGGGGTCGGTGCCGCAATGACGGCATACAAATTCCCGGAACGATCGGCGAACAGATTCTGCTTGCGTTAA
>Ga0315904_10006327_pt1 | contig 16222 bp, 15 predicted proteins | sample LakEriMetagenome_6_FD_203529 | JGI IMG/M metagenome (GOLD analysis project Ga0315904, IMG submission 203529) | Freshwater fungal communities from buoy surface, Lake Erie, Ohio, United States - Buoy 12 MA120 | ecosystem: Environmental > Aquatic > Freshwater > Lake | place: USA: Lake Erie, Ohio... | reverse complement strand
ACGTGCAAAAAATCGGCTAGCGCCTCAGGCTCATGGAAACGCAAATTGACTTTTTCGACTGTGTCTCAATACCCCTTGGCTCGCTCTTGCCCTTTCGTGCGTGTGCCTAGGTTCACCTATGGATAAACAGACGGTGGGTGTTAAGCTATCGGAACGTTCAAAAGCCCCGCAACGGCCTCGGGGGAACGCATTTTCATGATAGGCCGAGGGCTACGTGAGGAATTCGACGTGATGAAGAAACTGTTTTTCCAGGCGATACCGATCGCCGCTGCGGTGCTATTTGCAATTGCACCGCCATCTGTTCAGGCGCAATCGAGCAAGCCGAACATTCTGCTCATCATGAGCGACGACGTTGGTCTTGCCAACATCAGTGCCTACAGCATGGGGCTGGCAGGTTACAAGACACCGAACATCGACCGGATCGCCAAGGAAGGGATGTTGTTCACCGACTATTACGGCGAACAAAGCTGCACCGCGGGTCGTTCGGCGTTCATCACCGGGATCCATCCGGTCCGCACCGGGTTGACCAAGGTTGGCTTGCCCGGCTCGTCCATTGGCATTTCGCCCAAGGACCCGACCCTGGCGGAGTTGCTCAAGCCGTACGGCTATGTCTCGGGCCAGTTTGGAAAGAATCACCTCGGTGACCGCAACGAGTTCCTGCCGACCGTCCATGGATTCGACGAATTCTTTGGCAACCTGTATCACCTGAATGCGGAAGAAGAGCCAGAGAACGAAGATTATCCCAAGGACCCAGCGTTCCGTGCTCAATTCGGCCCCCGGGGCGTGCTCGACACCAAAGCGACCGACAAGGATGATCCGACCGTCGACCCTCGCTTCGGTAAGGTTGGAAAGCAAACGATCAAGGACACGGGGTCTCTGACGCGCAAACGCATGGAAACTGCTGACGAAGAGTTTCTGGATCGCACCAAGAAGTTCATTCGCAAGAATCACGAAGCTGGCAAGCCGTGGATGGCCTGGATGAGCTCGTCGCGCATGCACTTCTACACCCACCTCAAGAAGGAAAGCCAGGGAGTGACCGGTCTGGGACTCTACGCCGACGGGATGATGGAGCACGACAACCACGTCGGACAGCTGTTGGATCTTCTCGACGAGCTGAAGATTTCCGACAACACCATCGTCATCTACACCTGCGATAACGGCCCGCACTTCAACGAGTGGCCGGACGGGGGCAACACTTGGTTCCGAAGCGAGAAGAATTCGAACTGGGAAGGTGCCTACCGTGTGCCAGGCTTTGTTCGTTGGCCGGGCAAAATCAAGGCAGGGACCGTTTCGAACGAGATCGTGTCTCACCAGGACTGGGTGCCGACGTTGATGGCTGCCGTGGGTGAGCCTGAGATCAAGGAAAAGCTCAAGCAAGGTTTTAAGGCCGGGGATACCACCTTCAAGGCTCACTTGGATGGCTACAACTTCCTCCCCTATTTGACAGGTCAGGCCAAAGAAGCGCCGCGCAAAGAGTTCTTCTATTTCAACGACGACGGCCAGTTGGTCGCTCTGCGCCGTGATCAATGGAAACTGGTGTTTGCCGAGCAGCGCGCTCGTCAATTGCAGGTTTGGACCGAGCCGTTCGTCATGCTGCGGGCTCCGAAGTTATTTAACCTTCGAACCGATCCATTCGAGCGTGCCGATACCGACTCCAACAACTACAACCGTTGGTATCTCGAGCGAGCATGGGTGGCTGTTCCATCCCAGGTCTTGGTAGGACGATTCCTGCAAACCTTCGCAGAGTTCCCGATGCGTCAGAAGCCGGCCAAATTCAACGTCGAAGACGTGATGAAGCTGATGTCCGAAGGACAGACCAAGTAAGACGCTTGGGTGCTTTGCAGGCAATTTCAAAGCGGGATGGGGAAATTACCCATCCCGCTTTTTTATGGTGTGTAAGGGGCAACAGTATGAGAAAGTTTCGTAACAACTCGGTGGGCCCAAGTGAGTTTCGTTGGTAGCATGTTGACTTTGGCACGAACCCCTGTCTTTGAATAGGATGTGAATTCCCCATGCTTCGTAAGCTCTTGGAAATCAGCAGATATCTAATGATCCTGCCGATCGTCGGCTCGCTGATCCTTATGCTCAGCGTAGTCATTTCCGGATTGGGAATGGTGCTGGTGAAGGAGTGGGAACTCGTTCAGCAAGGGGAGTATTCGGAGAGAACGGCAAAGCAATTGACACTGACCGTGATCGAAGCCATCGATATGTTTCTCGTGGGAGCGATCAGTTATCTCATAGCGGTCGGTCTGTACAGCTTGTTCATCGGCGACAAAGAGGACCCGTTATTCAAGCGGTTTGAAATCGGCAGCCTCGCCGACCTGGAGAACAAGGTGATCGGCGTCGTGGTCGTGGCGATGGCCGTCGGATTCGTGGGAAAGGCGTCGGATGCACCGGGCGCTGTTGCGGTGATGCAAATCGGAGCCGGTATCGCCGTGGTGATTGTGGCTCTCGCCGTCTTCGTCCGGTTCTCCACGCCTCCGACAGAAAAGAAGTAACGAACATTTATTGAGAAAGGTTTCAAGTTGATGATGGATGACACTGTTTCTCGTCGCGGGTTCCTGGCTGGGACGGCTGGGTTGACGGGCGCAACGCTCATGTTGGCTACGGAACGCGCGATGGCGGCGGACGGGCCCAAAACATTTACGATCCTCCACACCAACGACCTTCATTCCAACTTCATCGGTCTCGGCCCTGCGTCGGACTACACGCCGTTCCAACTCAACGATGACACCACGCGAGGAGGATTTGCTCGGCTGTCGGCATTGATCGCGCAGCGGAGAGAGGCACGCAAGGATCTCGGGCCGGTTCTCGTCGTCGACGGCGGCGACTTCAGCATGGGGACCGCGTTCGGCGCGGCAACTCGTGAAACCGGAGCCGAGCTTCGGCTCATGGCCCGCATGGGTTACGACGCCACAACGTTGGGGAATCACGATTTTGATCTGGGGCCTGACGGGTTAGCAGAAGCTATGGACGTTGCGACCAAATCTGGAAAGATACCTGCCGTGGTCGCATCGAATACGAACTTCGCAGTAGCCGACCCGGGTTTGACCGGCCTGCAGCGCTTAGCGAAAGACGGGGCGATCCGCCGCTATCTCGTACTGGAGCGCGGAGGAGTGCGATTCGGCATCTTTGGTTTGATCGGCAAGGAAGCGGTTTTCTACACCAGCGGTGCCGGAGCCGTCACGTTCCCGGATGCCATCGAAGCCGCCCAAGAGATGGTAAAAATCCTACGCGTTCAGGAAAAAGTCGATGTCGTCATCTGCCTCAGCCATAGCGGGCTGGTCCAAGGAGCGGACGGAAAATTCACTGATGGCGAAGACGTTAACCTCGCAAAGTCCGTGCCCGGCATCGATGTGGTTGTCGGAGGTCATACGCACACTGCTCTCGAGCAACCGATCGTGGTGAATGATCGCACAGCCGTGGTTCAGGCTGGCAAATACAGCGAGCATCTCGGTGAGTTGGTGATCACGTTGGATGGGAGCAAGCTGCGAGTCGACTCGTACAAACTGCACCCCATCGACGACTCGATTCCTGGAGACCGAGCGATCGCCGAGGAAATCGAGAAGATCAAGAAATCCGTCACCGAGGTGGTGTTCGCGTCACGCGGTTACCAGATCGATCAGCCGTTGGCGGTGGTTCCGCGAGACTTGTCCAATTCGTTCACCGATACCGAAGCGGGAACCGTGCTGGCGAATTTGGTGACCGATGCGTTTCGCAAGGCCACCAAAGCGGATATCGGCTTTACCGCCAACGGGTTGATGCGCAGCGGATTGCCTCGGGGCAAAACGGGGGTGCAAACCGTGTACGATATTTTCGCTGTCGCACCTTTGGGGGATGGCATCGCGGACACCACGGCAGGTAGTGCCTTGGTCACAGCCTATTTCACGGGGCAAGAACTGAAGAACCTGCTCGAGTTTTGCCTATTGGATAACCCCGCGCACCCAGGCGAGTACTTTCCGCGCGCCTCGGGCATGCGCTTCCGTTATGACCCAGCGCGGGGTGTATTCAACGTTGTGACCTCCATCGAGATCGGGGACATCGACCGCGGCTATCGCGAAATCGACATCACCGGGAAAGACACCCGGTTATACAGCCTGACATGCCCCTTGTATCTCGGCATGTTCATCGTGGCGATCCCCAAATACACCAAGGGGAAACTGCCTTTGGTTCCCAAGAACAAAGCGGGTGAGCCTCTGGCATCGCGGTCCGATGCCCTGGCTGTACCTCGCATCAGCACCCCGGACTTGCTTCCTCCGCCGGGATCGGTCGACAAGGGGAGCGTTGCCACGGTCACCGACCAGGGAACGGTTCGCGAGATCAAGGAATGGCAGGCGATCATGGATTACCTTCGCGATTTGCCTCGCGCGAACCCGCGTGAGCTTCCCGTGATTGCCGTCGAAGGTCGAGCAGCCGAGACGCGTTCCTTTAAGAAAGTGTAGCCCTGATGGTGGTTTGCGAGTCAACGCGTAATAGATAGCTTTCGGATTGGGCACTGGCATTCATACTGTCGGCCCGAACGGCCCGATGGGCAACGCAGTAACCGAACGGGAGGTGCTTTCCTGCCGAATTCGGCCCCGGAATGTGGCCATCGATTCCCGCTGAGGCGGGCACAGCGAGCGACAGAATTGGTAAAACAGTGGAATGCTCGCCAAACTCAAAACCTATTCCCTCGAAGGGATCGAAGCCATTCCGGTCGATGTCGAAGTCGACTTGTCCCCATCCCCGCTGCCCAAGACGGTACTCGTAGGACTTCCCGAACAGGCGGTTCGGGAGAGTACTCATCGCGTCGAGCGTGCGATGGTCAACGCGGGCTTCCTTCGTCCGCACGATCGGGTCGTCATCAATCTGGCCCCTGCGGAGCTTCCCAAGCAAGCAGCCTCGTTTGACTTGCCGATCTCTTTGGGGTTGCTGGTCGGCTCGAGCCAGGTTCAATCCGAGCGATTGTCTGAATACGCCGTGGTGGGGGAGCTTTCGCTCGAGGGACACGCGAGGGGTGTCAAAGGGGCACTCTCGATGGCCATTGCGGCAGCGAAGCAGGAAGGCATCAAGGGGCTGGTCGTGCCTAAGGAGAACGCTCAGGAAGCGGCGGTGGTGGAGGATATCGAAGTAATCCCAGTCGCCTCGCTTTCCGAAGCAGCCGCCTTCTTCGGGGGGACGCTCGATATCGATCCCGTCCCGTCGCGTTTGCAAGAGATCTACGATGCGTTTTCTAAATACGATGTTGACTTTTGCGACGTGCGAGGTCAGGAGATGGCCAAGCGTGCGATGGTCATTGCCGCGGCCGCAGCTCACAATCTCCTAATGCTCGGGCCTCCAGGCTCTGGCAAGACCATGCTTGCCAAACGGATGTCGTCAATCCTTCCGACTCTCTCGCCGGCAGAATCGATCGAAACCACTCGCATCTATTCTGCGCTCGGGCGATTGCAGCCCGGTCAGCCGCTGATGGTCCAGCGTCCGTTCCGTTCACCTCACCACACGATTAGCGACGCTGGACTCGTCGGTGGCGGCAGCCCACCTTCTCCCGGCGAGGTCTCGCTGGCCAACAACGGGGTGTTGTTCCTCGATGAGTTGCCCGAGTTTAATCGCAAAACGCTTGAGGTCATGCGTCAACCGCTGGAAGATCGCGTCGTGACGATCTCGCGCGCGATGCGGAGCACCACCTTTCCTGCGAACTTCATGTTGGTGGCGGCGTTGAATCCGTGTCCATGTGGTTACCGAACCGATCCGCGTCGCAGTTGCAATTGTACTCCTCCCCAGATCGAACGCTACATGTCCCGCATTTCGGGCCCTATGTGGGCAAGTCCCATAACTCTAAAGTATATCGTACCACCTACCACTTCGCACTTAAACCGGCTGGTAGATTTGCCCCACAGCTTGCGTTCAAAGCATAGTTCAATCTTGTCTATGAACTGAAGTAGCATAGCCCGTAGCTTAGGTGTGCTGTGCTTCCCAGACGCTAACCGTTCTAGCTTGCTGAACCATTGCATAGCCGTATCAATGCGTTCCGATACAGCCGCAGCACTTAGGGCTGGCTGGGTACTGGGCAGGTCTGCTGCTTGTATCTCTGCTCGCTGTTGCTCCAGTTGCCGTATCTGTGCTTCGATCCTAGGTATCATGTCCTTCGATACTTCCAGTAGCCTGTGCTCGGCTGCCTCTATCTTGCGGTCCACAGCCTCTAGCCGCTGGGTATGGCTGGTAGCTGTCGGCTGCTGGGTTAGCTTCTGCAGCATGGTAGCCCGTAGCTGCTTGATAATGGCCGGCCTGAACAGCTTATCCTTTAGCACTTCCAGCAGCTGGGGTAGTACGTGCTCCTGCCGTACGTTGTACCGTTCACAGCTGCCCGGCCTGGTCTTGTAGCTGCTGCAGGTGTAGTGGTAGCAGCTGTTGTACGTATCTCCGTGCAAAGCCTGCCCGCAGTGCCCACAACGCAGCAGCCCTGATAGCATGAACTGGGTAGCCATACCGTTTGGGGATGTGTGCCGCTTGCGTTCCTTTAGCAGCCGCTGCACGGTATCGAACAGTTCCTGGGGTACTATGGCTGGGTGGTTGTTTGGTATCGTTACCCACTCATCCTTAGCCCTGTACTTACCTTGCTTGGTTCTGGGCTGGTACTTGCTGAACTGATGCCTACCGTAGGTGTAGTGCCCTGCATACATCGGTTTTTTCAGCAGCCCGGTTATACCTGCTACGCTCCAGGGCTTGCCCTTGCTGGAACGGTAGCCCTTCTCGGATAACATCCTGGCTAGCTGTCTGGTAGTGCTGCCTGCTGCGTACTGGTCAAACAGCATACGTACCATCTGCACATCCTCTGCCGGCCCTAGCTGTATCTTTCCATCCTCATCTAGCCGATACCCTACAGGTACTGCCCCACATACCCACCTACCCTGCTGGGCTAGCTGCCACATCCTGCGGGTAACATTGTTCGATAGGTCTACCAGGTACTGGTGCTTGCCCTCCTGCTTCATGCCGTACAGCATCCGGCCTGCGAACGTGTTCCAGTCTACCGGCCCGTCTGTGCAGGTTATCAGCTGAACCCCTCGCTTGCGTAGTGGATGGATCCAGTAGCCCGATTCCAGACTATCGAACCTGCCGAACCTGTCCTGGTCCCAGCATAGGATAGCCTTAAACCTACCAGCCTCTGCATCCGCTATCATCTGCTGGAACTGAACCCGTTTTTCCGTCTTGTCCCCGCTGATACCTAGGTCTGCATACCATCGCAGTACACTATAGCCGTGCTTGGCTGCGTATGCTTGTATCTCCTGCTTTTGCTGTTCTGGGCTGGTTTCCTGCTTGTCCGTACTCATCCGAACATAGCCCACAGCTGCGATTGTCTTAGCCATATCAGATACCCCTTACCTTGTCTGGGTTACCTTGTCTAAAAATGTGTGGAACAGCCAGCAAGGTATCTGGTTTTCGGGAGCTACCCTAGTTCCACACATGAAGTATATCGGAAGAACGGTTACTGTTTCTTTCGAGTAGATCGTTTGGGTTTAGATGAAGTAGGTTCAGGCTGCGGTAACGCCGCATCAATAGCCTGGGTTACTTCATCTACATCCCCTACCTTAAATTCTAAGGCGCTGTCTGCTTGCTTTATCAGCTCTGGTATCAGACCAGCAACAAGTGCACGATCTTTAGCCGGTAGTTCGTGTAACCGGGTTACTAGTTCTAGGTTTTCGGATAACTCATCGTTATCCCCATCGTACCACAGCCCCCAGATGCAAAGTTTATCCTGGTTGTGAAGCCCTAAACCAAATGAGTCGGACTGTGCTTCGCTTTCCTCGATAAACCATAGGCTACCTATGCCATCCGGTAGGGGAATAATGATGTTCCCAGCAGGGTGTGTTAATAGGTACTGCTCAGCTCTAGCAATGGCTGCGTTCAGCCTGTCTACACTACGATAAAACGAATCGAACTTGGACATACAATGTCCCTTTCCTGGTTGTGGCCGTCAGGCCGATTAGATGAACCCATGCCGTCAAGCATAGGGCAGCCCGTCAGGACTGCTGCTAAGACTCTACGAACCCTCGCTGTGTTTGTCAAGTCGGCTGCCACGGTATCAGCTTTCCATCTGGATCCCGTACAGCTGTTGCCTGTTTGTACCATCGTTCAGCCAGTGCGTATTCACACTCTACCGGTATGGTTCCTACCAGCTGCTGCATAGCCTGGCAGCAGATGTGCTCTACATGGCCGGCCTGGGCTGTGTGGTCTGCGTCTGCGGGTAGCTCGATAATGAACTCATCGTGTACGAACGCTACAACGCGATAGCCAGCCCGTAGCAGTTGCCACATGGCTAGCTTAGCCCCGTCTGCAGCCAGCCCGCTAAACGGTGTGTTCCGTGCCATCGTGTAGGTTACCCCTGCACGGATCCTGCCCGTTAGGGTGCATACCGTATCCTGTGGCTCTGTGTAGTTGGTAGCCAGGTACAGCCTTAGCTCTGGATACACTTGCTCGGTTAGCATCGTTCTAAACTTGGTAGCCTGATCTATTGTCATCTGTACCCCGTAGCTGTGTTTGGCGTACGTTGCCAGGGCTGCTGCTCCTAGCCCTCCAGGTATCCCAAAATTCACAGCCTTAGCCTGCTGCCGTAGCTGTTTCTTGTTTGGCAGCTGCTGGAACTGCTCCAGAGTAACCCCTGTGAACATCGCAGCCGTATAGCTGTGTGGGTCTGTTCCTGCTCGGATAACATCGGCTAGCTTGCTGAACCCGTACCGTTGCTGACATACAGCCGCTAACGTACGTAGCTCTATGGCTGCGTAGTCGATTATCAGAAACAGATAACCAGGTCTGGGTACCACTGCTTCCCGTATGTGGCTGCTCCTGGGCAGCTGTTGTATGTTCGGGCTGCTGCAGCTGGTCCTGCCTGTTCGTACCAGTACACGATACCGCGGATGGATAACGGGCTGGGATAGTGCATCGAAGAACGTACGTAGCTTGGTTAGTTCCTTGTAGGTGCAGTACGCATCTACGAACGGTGCCAGCCCTCGGTACTCGTTCCAGCACTCGTTCACAGACAACGATAGCCGGCCTGTATCGGTAGACGGTAGCTGTAGCTTGTGCTCGGTTGCGATAGCCTCTAGCCGTTCCGCTAGTGTGGTTTGGTTCAGCTTAGGTAACCCTGTATCGTTGTTAACCTTGAACAGGTACGGCTGCCGTTTGTATCTGTGGAACAGGTTAGGTTCCATCTGCTCCAGCTGGCATATCGTCTGCTGTATCTGGTGTTCCAGGTCTGCCTGCAGCTGCTCTGCCTTAGCTGTGTCGATGTTCAGCCCTGTTCTGTGGATAGCATCCAAGCAGATAGCGGCCCGAACCTGTATACCCTCGGTTAGCCAGCCGTACTGCCGTGCTACCCCTGCTGCTTCGGTTATCTGCCTGGCCCTGTGGGTTAGCCAGCAGTAGATACGGTAAGTTGCTGCTGCGTCTGCTGCTGCGTACTCGAAGAACCCGCTATCTATCTGTTCCCAGTCCGTGCCTATCAGCTCTGCGTATCGCAGCCTGTACGTATCCTTCTCTAGCTCGATACCTAGAACCTGCTTAGCCAGGTCTGCCAGGCTGGGCTGCTTGTCGTCGTCGCTGGTGGCTATTCCTATCAGGGTGGCTAGTAACATCGTGCAGTGCAGCCGCTGCTGGTCTGCTGCGGTCCACAGTTGCTGCAGTGCATCGGTACAGCCTTGTCTACGTAGCTCGGTATCCAGTACCCAGAAATCAAACGCTAGGTTATGGCAGTGCATCTGGCCGGCCTGCAGATGCTGCTGGATGAACAGCCCTAGCTGGTCTGGGTGCAGGATGTACGTACCCTCTGCATCGGCTACCGCAGCCAGGGCTAACCTGGGTGGCTTGTGGCCCCGGATTAGCTCGGTTTCTGTGTCCAGTGCAAAGTGTGGCCCTAGTTGCTGGCCCTGCCAGTGCTGGTAGGTCTGGTACTCGGTTAACATCGGGTAGATTCCTGTGGGTGTGTCTACTGTCTACGTGTCTACAGGTCTACTTGTCTACAGTGCTGCCGTAGACGTGTAGACGGGTAGACCTGTAGACGGTTAGTTCGGGATGAACAGCTGGCCCTCTAGACGGCCCTTGCCTGCATCCAGCAGCTGCTGCAGTACCTGCCTGGCCTGCTCTGCGGTCTGTATGTTCCTTCTGCCCTGCTGCAGCTGCCGAACGTCGATACCCTCAGGGTGTGTTCTGAGGATCCAGGCTAGGTGGTTCTCGGCTGGATCGGCTGCCACTCCTAGCCCGTTGCTGTAGTTGCGTTCCAGTTCCCTACCGAACCACATAGCCAGTTTGATACCGGCCTGGGTGCTGTGCAGGTCTACGGGCTGCATACCGTGCTGTCCTCTCTGCACTTGCTGCACTACCGAGAATACCAGGGCGAACCTGGCAGCAGCCGGCCTGAGTTTTAGCCATGCGTTCCGTAGGGCTGGTTCCAGTTGTTCGGCATGGTCTGCCGTATCGTTTAGGTACTGCTTGAACAGCTGCTGGGCTGCATCATCGAACGGTAGGTAGATACTCCGTTCCTGGCCCTGCTCCCCTGGCAGTGCGTACAGCTGCTGGGCTAGCTTGTGCATAGCCGTATCTACGTGCTCTGGTACTTCGTTGTCTGTCCATCGCACTACCTGGGCTGGTGGCATAGCAGACAGAATACGGGCTGCGAACCCGTTAGCTATAAACCTTTCTGAGAACAGGGTAGCCTGAGCTACTTCGGGCTGGATTGTGCCACATACACTAACGGCTGTGCTGGGTAGGTAGATCCTGTATCCGTCTGTCTTGCGGTTAACCTGGCACTTGCTGCCGTTGTAGATGGATAGCCAGTTCTCTACATCCCGGCCCTTACCTGCTCGGTACTGATCGAACGAACGCAGCCAGCCTGCTAGCTCATCACAGGATAGCAGCAGCCCGTGCCAGTTGTGACTGTGGATGTCTACCAGGCTTTCCATACTCACATCGTCTACGGTTAGCTGGGTGTGCATGGCCGGCTTGGTAGGCTTGTTCTGCGTCTTGCCTGTTTGGAACTCCTGCAGGGCTTGCTGGTACTGTTGCTGGGCTAGTCTGTGCTGTTCGTGGATCCTGCGTTCCAGTTCCTTAGCTGGTGCTGTGGCAGCCTGCCAGCCAGGGCTTTTGCCTGTGCTTACATCGGCTACTGTAGCAGCCCATAGTATGCTTGGCTCTGTCCAGTTCCGTTTGATAAACAGGCTACGCGATTGACCTATCAGGGCTGCCAGTACGGGTAGCATCGGTACTGCTACAAACGCAGCATCTATACCGATGGCTGCAGCATGTTCCGCTACATAGGTCTGCACTGCATCGGGTAGCAGGTGAACTGGGAACGGTACGTACTTTTCTGCTGGTGGCTGGTGCTCCAGTGCCCACTGTTTCTGGGCTACCTGTACCTGTGTCGCATATCGAATGCGTACCGCAGCAGCCGCTGTGCTAAAGTCCCCACCATGCTCCAGCATGGTGAAGGCCGCGAACGCATCATATGTACAGCCGGCCTGGAACGGTGCAGCCGCACTGCTGAACACGTACAGTAGTGGCTGTCCATCGTCGCTGCGTAGTGCTCCCAGTGTGGACGATGTACCAGCTGTGGCTGGCTTGCCTGGCCTGGTTAGGTGGTCTACATCGTCTACGCTATGGTGCAGTTGCCAGCCGTGCTGCAGCAGCAGCTGCCGTAGGTCTGTGTGCTGGTTGTATATGTCCCCTGGTCGAGGTTCCCCTCGGTATTGCTGGCCTGGTTGCCGTTGTACGTGCTGGGGCTGGTACCTGGTAAAGGTTCTAGCAATAGCCAGCAGCTGCTGTATCTGATCGGTGGGCAGAACTGGAACAGTCGATACCGTGCCCTGCAGCACTCGATACGGCTTGCCTGTGGGATGAACTGCAGCTGGGCTGCCTGGTGCTATCACATAGTGCCCTGTGCTGCGTAGCTCTATCAGCACTTCGGGCTGCAGCTTGGGGCTACCGTCTGCATCTAGGGCTGGCCGGCCTGTGCTATCCAGCTGTGGCTGCGGATCGGTCCAGGCTAGTACCTGCCCTGCTGGTGGTTCTGCTTCGGATCGGATCCATACATGGTAGCCAGGTCTGGGTGTCTGAACGATGAACAGCCGCTGTGCTACATCGGGTAGCTGCTGCTGTACCTGGGCTAACCACTGCGGGTAGGTCTGTTCGGCCTGGTGGTCGAAGTCGATAACAGCCAGGTTGCTACTGATCGGTCCACATACGATACCGATACCGCAGGGCTGCTGGCTGCCGAACCACTGCTGTAGTTCGTGCTCGGTTGCTTGTCGGCTCTGGTATGGTTTCCAGCTGCCTATGGGCTGCTTGGTTCCATCGGTTGCTATCGCAATAACGGATAGCTGTTGTTTGCTGTACTGCTGGGCTGTGCGTAGAATAATATCCATATCAATCCCCGGCCCTGTCCTAGAACTGCTGCTGTTCATCTAGGGCAGGGCTTTTGTGTTGGTGCTCCGTGCTGAACTACGTTTTGAATTTCAGGTTATTTGAAACCAGACACTCGATAATACGGTGGTCATTTATCAACGTGCTGCGTACCTTTGCCAGCTGTTGAACCACTGTACGAACCTTGCTGTATAGATCGTTTGTTCGTTCTGACAGCTGTTTCAGTTTCTGCTGGCTATCAGCAGTCACAAATAAACCTTGTTTCAGGTCTGCTTCAAAAGCGTCTTGCTCGATACCTAGGTGGTCTAATTGATTATCGAGCAGGTCTAGCTGGTCCGTTAGCTCCAGGTACTCCTGCAGCTGCGGGTGGTCCAGCTTGCGTAAAATCTGAATCATGTGTGGCCCTTGCATCGCTGCTACTCCTACGCATCGAACGGAACGGGTGGTATAGCCGGCTGCTGCAGCTGCACGGGCTGCGGCTGTGCTGGTTGCTGCAGCTGGTACTGGGCTTGGGCCTGCGTATACAGCTGCGGTGCCTGCTGCACTGGCTGCTGGTATTGAACAGCCGGCCTGCGTACTCGAATGCACGGTACCTGTCTGCCACTAAAGAACGTAGTGGTTGCGAACAGCTCCACAGGTTGCCCTATCCAGCCTGTAGTATCGTCCCCGTACCAGCTGGCTACTTCCAGGCTGTTAACCTTGTTCAGTACCAGCCCTCTCTGCTCCCCGTGGAATCGGATAACAGGTTTGCTGCTGCGTTCCTCCCCAATGGTTTCCATCGTTACCGATTGGATAACGAATGTCCTGGGCTGTGGTAGGTCCACAGCCTTTAGGTAGTTGCCCGAAAATGCTTCGGAAATCCTCATAACATCAATCCCTCTAAACAATGCAGCCCGTTACCTGCCCGATGTGCCAGCACTTGCCAGCAAACAGCATCGGATAGATACCGTGCTGCGGTTAGTCTTCTGGTGTGTGTGGGTAGGTGTCCCTACACAGTTCGCAGTACGGCTGCCCGCTGTGGTTGTGGGTAACATCGATACGGCTGCATCCGGTGCAGTAGGTGGGCAGTTCCTCGCTGGGTAGATCCAGCAGCAGCTCTGCCAGTACGTCGATGTGGTCCTGTGGCAGTTCCTCAGCTTGCATGGCTAGCCCTCGCATCGATTGCGTTTAGTTCGTATCGAACCTGGGCTACTGCCTGGCTGCCATAGACTCGCAGCCTACCTGCTCGGCACATCGGCTGGATGTGCGGACGGGTTTTCAGAATGTATGCCACTCTGTGTAGTGGCTGGTTCAGCTCTCTAGCGATACTGCCGGCCGTCCGAACCTTTGGTAGTGTCTTGCTCATAACAGATGCTCCTGGTTTGTGGGGGTTGTCCCCTCACCCTTTGCATCTGTTCATGAATGTTCATAGGGAGTTATGAACGGCTATGAACGGGTACCGAGAATGTACTTTCTCTGTGTATCTGGTTCCATGTTGCGGAATTGCTCCCAGGCTACCTTCTGATCCTTCTTTGGTAGCTGCTTAACTTGCTCGGCAAACAAGGTTTCTAGTTCGTCGTCTGGCAGGAATTCCTCCGGTTCACAGGCTACCTGTTCAACTGCGGCTTGGTAATTCCTGGCATGAACCCCTCTGTTTTCCTTCCATTCCGCTAGGTCTGCGTTCTCTGGATTTTTGAATATGTTCGTCCAGGTTCCTTCGGATCCCCCTATCTGCTTGGTTAGTTCCTTGTAGTTTCCTGGGTATACGTACCCTTCGGCTGCTATCTTCTGTCGTAGCTTGTTTATGTGTACATCTGGATCCGTTCTCGTACGTTTGTTTGGCTTTTGCTTAGCTGTGCTGCTCTGCTTTGGATCCGGTGCAGCATCTGGGCTACCTGGTTCCTCTGTCTGCAGCCGTGCCAGCAGTTCAGATATGAACAATGCGTACCGCCGGCCCTGTTGCTCGTAATCCGTACCTATACGTGTTTCTTGTATAACTGCTGTGGGTGGTAGCTCTGTTTTCGTTACCGTTGGCTCTGTCTGGTCTGCAGCCTGGGTGCTCCTGTGTAGTACCCACCGACTAGATGCGTGGGTTGTATGGAATACCGTTCTAACTTCGTCGCTGTAATCGTCTGCGTACATCCGGAACAGTTGCTGCCGTGTCATAGCCCTAGGTTCCGTATCCCATCTAGGTACTGGATCCTGTAAGGCTGTTACGGATTGATCCTTAAAGAAATCGTCAGCTGGTACGCATCCCTGCAATATCAGCTGTGCCAGTACACAGCCTGCTTCTGCCATCGCATCTAACAGACTAGCTGGGCTGCCAATGTCTCTGAAATCGTCCCGTAGATACCGCAGCCGTTCCATAGCTGCAGCCTGTGCTGCCTTACTCATACAGATACCGTCCCTAATACAGTTACGAAGATAACCAGCCCACAGGTACCCACCGATTAGGGCAGCAGGTACCCTGGGCTGCGGTGCAGTTGCAACTACACGGGTAACATTCTCACATCAATAGCCGGCCCTGGCTAGTCTGTAGATACACAGCCCCCGTACCCCCATCTGGTGTAGGGCTAACGCACTAACTCTTAGCTGAAAAATCTCACGCATTTCCAGCAATCCAGCCAGGTCTGGAACCGGAAGTACCTTAGACCTAGGGGGCTACCCGTATGCTTCCAGAAACAGCTGCAGTTCGTCCGGCCCTTCATCCTCAGGTAGGCTCATCCTGGCCCGGTCTGCTGGTGTTAGCCCGAAACATGAACTCAGCCTGTGTATGTGCTGGGCAGTCTGCAGCAACATACGCGATAGCTTTGGATCGGTAGGGTTAGCCGCTGCTGCCTCAGTCTGCACATCGACCAGGGCTAGCAGTTCGCAGAGGATACGCAGCTGGTGGGAGTCTACCCTACGCAGTGCCGGCCTGGGCAGCTGGTCTAGCAGTTCGTTCCACTTGGCAGCCGCTGCTGCGGTTATGCTGGGCGGCATCTGTGGCAGCCCGTCTGCTTGCGTACGGTCTGTTCCTGTAGCAAAATGGCCTGTTCGGTTAGGTGCTCCTGGCATGGTTCCTGCTCCTGAAATCCATTCACTCGGTTTTTCCGTACGGGCTGGATACGAAGATCGTTACCCCTACCAGCCCTGAAAATTTAGTACCCCACTACCTAGGCAGCCCTGCTGCCCCAATGAATAGCTATGGTAAATCCCTGGGATAAATCGGTATCGTGGCTTGCCTGCACAGGTGGCCCTCTGCTCGATCGCATCGACATCCACATCGAGGTTCCCGCTGTTCCGTTTGAGGAGTTGTCCAACGGTCCGCCGGGTACCAGCAGCGGCCAAATGCGCGAGCAAGTGACGATGGCTCGCGAGATTCAGCGCCAGCGTTTTATAAACTCCAGGACCCGCACCAATGCGCAAATGACGAGCCGCGAACTTCGCGAGTGGTGTCCGCTCGGCAAGATTCAGACCCAACGGATGCGAGCGGCCGTGAGCGAAATGGGGCTGTCAGCCCGCGCCCACGACAAGATCATTCGCGTCGCGCGAACTATTGCCGATCTCGAGCAATCGAACGACATTGAACCGCATCACATCGAAGAGGCGATCAACTTCCGCATGCTGGATCGCGACATTTGGAGATAACCGACGAACCCGTGGCGCACGCATCCTCTCCATCGACCAGCCTGCCCCGAGTCTTGGGATTGTGGATGGCGATCGCTGTGGTCGTCGGAAACACGATCGGCTCGGGAATCTTTGTGAAACCGGGGCGAATCGCAGCCGACGCCGGTTCATTCCCATTGATTTTTTCGGTCTGGATGGCCGGCACGGTCCTGTGCATCCTCGGCGGATTATGCCTCGCAGAATTGTC
>Ga0315904_10006325_pt1 | contig 16222 bp, 11 predicted proteins | sample LakEriMetagenome_6_FD_203529 | JGI IMG/M metagenome (GOLD analysis project Ga0315904, IMG submission 203529) | Freshwater fungal communities from buoy surface, Lake Erie, Ohio, United States - Buoy 12 MA120 | ecosystem: Environmental > Aquatic > Freshwater > Lake | place: USA: Lake Erie, Ohio... | reverse complement strand
TGAGCTACCCGGAATTCCTCAATGCCGCGATGGTGTATTCGAAGCTCCACGAGCGCTTCCCCGATGACCCGCTCGCCGGCCTCGCCGCCCTCAGCGCCGCCCAGAACTTCATGCGCGCCCGCCAATACGACCGCGCCATCACCTGCTTCCAGCGCGTCATTGATAACGAGAAATACGATGGTCCCGAAATCCGCGCCCAGGCCATCTATTGGTGCGGACTGAGCCACGAACGCAACGCCGGTCTGATGTCCCTTGGCAACTATCGCGGACGTGGAGACGCCATGCAATCCGCCTACCAGCTCTACCGCCGCGTCACCTTTGACTTCCCGGACGGCAATTGGGCGAAATACGCCCGTGGCCGCCTCGCCGATCCCGCCTTCGAGAGAATCGTCGCCATCGACCAGGAAGCACGCGACCGCATGATCAACGCCATCAAGGAAGAAAAGAAGAAACGCTAGAGTCACCCATAAGCCAGTGAATCCCTTGGAACAACAACTCCTGCATGCCGAAACCGGCGGCGCCGAACCGCGCCTCTGCATCCGCAGCGGCACCTTGGTCGATACCGGACGCTGGTGGCGCCGCAGCCCGGTCTGGCTCTGTGTCACGGACGGGGAGCTGATCCTGCTCACCGTCGCGCGCCGCCGTTTCTTCGCTCGCATTGCGCTTCGCGACGCACGCGCCAGCCGCTATCACCACGCCACCGGCGAACTGGTCATCGAACCCGCGGAGGAACTGCCGCTCCGGCAGATCAAGCTCCCGCCTGACGACGCCCTCCGCATCCTCGATCTCATCCGCAACTCATTCGCAGCAGAACCCCACCAACCCCGACCAAAATCATGTTAGAAACAATCTTCAAGGGCGGACCCGTCATGGTCCCCATCATGGCATGCAGCTTCGTAAGTCTCGCCGTGGTTTACGACCGCTGGTGCGCCTTCCGCGAAAACCGCAGGATCGACACCCGGGCGCTGCGCTCCAAGGTGCAGGCCCACCTGCGCGCGGGCAATGTCGAGGACGCCATCTCGGAATGCGCCGCCACCGGCGGTCCGGTCGCCTCGGTCATGCTCGCCGGCCTCCGCTCCTATCAACAACTCAGTGAGAAAAAGGAAGGCCCTGACACCATGCGCGCCGTCGTCACCCAGGTGATGGAAGAATACAGCGTCCAGGCGCTCAGTCTGGTCAACAAGCGCCTTGACGTGCTCACCGTCGTCGGCACCGCCGCTCCGCTTCTCGGTATGACCGGCACGGTCACCGGCATGATCGGCTCCTTCGGTGGCATGGCCGAGGCCGGTGCCTCCGGAGCCGGTGGCGGCGTGGTCGCCGCGGGTATCGCAGAGGCCCTCATCACCACCGCTGCCGGGCTGCTCATCGCCCTTTCCGCGGTCATCCCGCAGAGCATTTACAACCGCTGGAGCGACGAGATCGAACTGGAAATCCAGGAGGCCAACAGCGAAATCGTCGAATTCATCCTGACCCATCATTGATTTAAGATAAGTCCTATAGGTCCCATACGTCCTATTTATGAAGAGGAGCAAACAAGAAAAGAAGCACCGCAATGGAACGATCCCCACGGATTCGTTTTCCGACATCGCGTTCCTTCTGATCATCTACTTCCTGGTGGCGACCTCCCTGGTCAAGATCAAGTCGATCACCGCGGACCTCCCGGCCGGCGAAAAATCCACCAGCGCGCAGACCGACAAGACCCCCACGATCAACCTGCGCGGCAGCGAGATCTTCCTCAACGACAAGCCCCTCGACCTCGAGGCTCTCAACGCCCGCCTCGCCGCGCTCGAACTCGCCAAGCTCGAACCCGACAAACGCATCGTCCTGCTAGAGTCGGCCGCCGGCACTCCCTATCAGAACTATTTCCAGGCCCTCGCCGCCATCAGCGCCAACGGCGGTGTCGTCGCACTCGTCGAGGATTCGAAAAAGCAATGAAACGCCCTCCCCAACGCAAGAAACGACGCTCGGTGGCCATCCCCACGGCCAGCATGGGTGACATCGCGTTCCTGCTGATCATCTTCTTCCTCGTCTGCAGCGAGACGTCCAAGGATCGCTCCGATCTCGATGTCACCCCGCCGGTCTCCGAGCATGTCCGCAAGAACAAGGCGGCCGTGGTCGCCCGCGTGACCATCGACAAGGCCGGCACGATCTACTTCGATGGCGATCGAGTTGACAACGCCAAGGATGTCGAAATGGGCGTGGGCGTCCTGCTCACCCGGACCGTTTCCGATGACCAGCGGCATGTGCAGTTCAGTTGCGACGCCACCCTGCCCAAGGAATCCTTCGAACCCGTCCTCCAGGCCATCGCCACCGCCGGCGGCATCATCGAAGCGGTCGGTGAGAAAGCGGAATGATATCCAACATTTAACATCCAACATTTAACATCCAAAATTGAAAATTCAAAATCCAACCTTTCCCACCACCATGAACCAATCCCCAGTCAACGAAACCACGCCGGGCGAACTGCTTGCGAATTTCAACGGCCGCAGCCTCAAGTCGATGATCATTTTCACCGTGGTCGCCCATGCCGTGCTGCTGATCCCGACCAGCGGGTCCTACATCTGGAACCTGATAGCCGGAAAGGACAGCTCGAAACTCAGTGAAAGCGAACGCATCGAACTCGCGGTTCGGGAGACCCAGTCCGCCATGCGCCGCATCGCCGAGGAACACGGGATCAAACCCCAGGAGCTCGGCAGCCGCTTCGCCAATCCGTCCGCCGCTCCCAAAGCGGAGCCAAAGCCGGAACCCGGAGCCGAGCCCAAGGCCGAGCCAAAGACCCCGCCGCCCGCGCCGGAAGAGCCGAAGTCCGCCATCGAAAAGGATCTCAAAAAGGCCGAGCCCGGACCGGCCGTGCCCGCCGACGAGGATCTTTTCAAATGAGTCAGATGGGTTTCCACGTCTCACACCGCACTCTGGCCCTCTATCATGAGCCGACCCGACCTTCCTATCCCCGCTGAACGGATCGACGAGATTCCGACGAGTCCGTCCGTTTTCAAGGCGCGCGTGACCGCCATCGCAGTGCTCATGTTGGCGGGACTCGGGCTCGCGGCCTGGTCGTGGGGGCAGCCGGCCCTTGATGCCTTTCTTGCGCGGAATGCCGGGGTGGGCGGTTTGTTGGCAGGCAACGGCAGCACCAAAACCCTCAAACTCTGCCTCCAGCTTTTCGGCGCCTCCGGCGGCCTTTGTGTTCTGGCCGGCATGGCCGGGTTGTTCCTCAACCGCATCTCCTATCACGCGCTTCGCGCCGCCCTGGCCGTCACCTGCGTCACGGTGGCCGTTTACTTCTACGCCGTTTGGACGGCCTCCTACTCGATTCTCGGCGCAGGCCTCGAAATCAACGGAGACAAACAGGACAATGCCACCATCCTGATGTTCATCTGGGATGTCGCATGGCCGGCGCTCGCGGTGGGGCTGTATGCCGTCTGGTTGCTGGTGCTGCTGCGCAGCCGTTCGGTTCGCGCGGCCTTTACCGGTGAGACCGGCGGCCCTTTGAGCGGCGACCACATGCTGGAGAACCTGCGCAGCCACGGCCGCGACCCGCGCCACCGCCGCAGCATCTATGCCAGCGTGCTCACCCACATCATTGTAATCATTCTCATCCCGTGGCTGCTGAGCATGCGTGGCTGCGTCGAACCCTACCGCGTGCCCAAGGGCAGCGGCAACCCGGTCGTCGCCATGGTCAAAATGGTCAAACCCAAGAAGAAGAAACAAAAGACCCTCACCCTGCGGGCCAACTCGGCGATCCTCTTCGACGTGCCCGATCTCGACCGCACCGCGGTGGATGAAATGCTCGAGAAACAAACGCAGCTGACCTACGACGCGACCGCCAACGCCAAGAGCGGAAAAATCGGCAAGGGCGGCGGCTCCAAGGGCGGCTGGCCGGAAGGCATGGACGATTACAAAATCCGCTTCATCCGCCTCGACCACGGCGGCGACGGCTGGGACGACGGCATGAACGAATCGGCCGCCGACCTCAATTTCCTCCGCTACTTCGCCTCCGCCACCGGCCTGAACAAGATCGCCGGCAAGGGCGAGAGCCACACGATTTCCCTGCTCGCAAAATACCCGAAGGATGGCTTCCCGCCGTTTGTCTATCTAACAGGAAACGGCTCGATGGGACGTGTGACCACGGATGACATCCGGATCCTGCGCGAATACTGTCTCGGCGGTGGCATGCTCATCGGTGACGCCGGCAGCCCCGCTTTCCACCAGTCGTTCACCCGCCTCATGGCCCAGGTGTTTCCGGACAAGCCCCTGCTGGACATCGCCGACGACGACATGATCTATCAGGTGCCCTTCGGTTTTCCGAACGGTGCTCCCGCGTTCTGGCACCATGGCGGCCGGCGCGCGCTGGGCGTCAAACACGAGGGCCGCTGGGTGGTCTTCTATCACCCCGGCGACATGAATGACGCATGGAAGAGCCAGGGCTTCACCGATGTGACGCCGGAAATGCGCGACGCTGCCATGAATCTCGGCGTCAACCTGATCTACTACGCGTTCAACCAATGGGACGAGCAGATCGCCAAAAAACGCAAGTGAACCGCAATCCCGTCTCCACACCGCAATGAACTGGCACATTTTCAACCTCTTCGGATATCTTGGCGTGGGCCTCTGGGGGATCGTGCCGCTGCTGTGGCTGGTCTATTGGCGCTGGCAGCAAGCGTGGTTGCGTTACCTCGCCGCAACCCTGACACTCGCGGCCTTCGTTTGCGCCAAGGTCAACTCGGCCACCCATGTCAATCGCATCGAGACGATCCCCACCAGCGTTCTGACCCAACGCGCGTCCCGCGAGGAGGAAATTCGCAAGGCCGCCCTCGAAGGCCGCAGCTCGGAGGTTGCACAAATCGCGTTCGCCGAAGATGCCTCGGGCGAGTTCCTCGACAAGGCCGGCATGGACGAGGCGGATCTCAAATACCTCGGCGGCGAACCATCCGCCACACCGGAATGGAAACGGCAAAAACAAGGCCGCGCACAGGAAGCCGCCAACGACGCCTCACCGGAAGACAAACTCAGCTCGGAAATCAGCGGCCCGGACACGTCGAAGGGCATGGATGCAGGCATCGTGGGGGAATCCGCAAAACGCCCGCCGATTACGATGAGCGAGGCGGATGTCGCCAAGGCCCATCGTCTCGATCGCTGGAACCTCGGAATCACCCGCTTCCTGATTCTGGCCGCCGTGCTGCTGCTCGCGGCCGATTACCTGCGGCGTGCCAACCACTATGCCCGCGCTTCATTGCCGCTACGCCTTCCGAGTGTCTGGCTCAACTCGTTCACCCCGATGCCCCCGGTGGTGATCCGTCCGCAGCCCCCGCGCCGGGCCATCCCCGCCGAACTCGAGTGGCTCACCAGGCGCGGCGATCCGTTTGTTTATCTAACCGACAATCCGGCCGATGCCGACGCAGTCGTCGCCCATCTCACATCCCTCCCGAAACGGCGCCGCCCGCAAGTCCTGCGTGTCACGGACGGCATTAGCGACGAGTTTGTGTTCGAGAGCCTGTGGTTCGGCCGCGGCTCGTTTGTGGTCGATTCCGCCGCGCGCGCGAAGAGAATGTTAGAACACTTCAACGGCTGCCTCGAACAGCGCCGCACCACCCGCGCCAGGGTCGCTCAGACCGCCCACATCGTCTGGGATGTCAGTTCACCCATCCCGGAAACCACCCGTGAATCCCTTGTCAAACTCGCCCATGCCACCGGGTTCTCGGTGTTCGCCTGCCATGATTCCCAAGCCGCCAAATGAGCCCGAGGGTCCGATAGGCCCGCCTTCCTCTTCCCCGAGGCCAACGGTCTTGCCCTGGGCGATGATGCAGGAGGCCTTCAGCCTGCAATGCCCGGCAGCTTATCATACTTCGCCCCTGCCTCCTGCCTCCTGACTCCTGCCTTCCAACCATGAAACTCCACCCATTCCCCGCCGCCATCGGATTGCTTGCCGTGCTGGTCTCGCCCGTTTCCGCCGAGGAACGCACGCTCACACCCGAGCAGATGGAGGCCTTGGCCAAACAAGGGGACTTCGGCGATGAGGGGCAGCCCGCCCGGCCTGCCAAGCTTCCCGATCTCACCAAGGGCGAGGAAATCCCGCAGGGCAAGAGTGGGCCGCAACTCTGGTATCTCGGCCCAACCGGCATCACCTGCTTCATGTCTGGCGGCTTCCCGGGCGACCAGATCCAGGTGCAAAGCACCGTCAAGGGATCGCCGGCCGAGGGGAAATTCCAGTGGGGCGATGTGATCATCGGCATGAACGGGAAAAAATTCTCCGCCGGCGGGCACCTCGGCCAGTTGATCGGCAACGCGATCATCGAGGCGGAGAAATCTGAAAACGCGGGCAAGATCTCGTTCCTCGTCTGGCGCGACAAGAACTTCGGTGCCCGTCACGGCAAGAAGGACGTCAACAGCGTCGATGTGGACAAGCTCTTCAACCAGGCCCTCAGCGACAACTCGCTCTACGACTGGAAGCCCGAGGAGGAACGCAAGGAGGAACTCAAGAAGATGGGTTTCGACGAGTTCCCGATCGACCCGACCATGCTCGAAATCGATCTCACGCTGCGCGTGTTCCCCGCCTACAGCGACACCGCGCCCTACGATTGCCCGAAGACGAAACAAATCCTCGAGGACGCATGGAAGGTGCTCGAAGCGCGGTTCAAGCCCGATCCGAAAACCGGCAAACCCGGCCGTGGCGGCAGCCTCGAGGCGCTCGCGCTGATTGCCTCCGGCAAGCCCGAACACCGCAAACTGGTGCACGACTGGGTGCGCAGCGAGAACTGCCGCGAATGGCAACCGCCCAAGGAAGAGGGACCGGTCACGCTCTCCAAAGGAGGTGGCTATCGCTCATGGCACATGGGTTTCACCGGCCTCAACTGCGCGCTTTATTACGAGGCCACTGGTGATGATTATGTCTTGCCTGCTTTGCGGACCTTCGCCATCGAAACGGCCATGGGTCAGAGCGGCGGAGGCTCATGGGGCCACACCTTTGCCTACCCGTCCTTCAACGGCGGCCAACTCCACGGCATGAACCCCGGCTACGGCGCGCTCAATGCCGCCGGCAACCGTTGCTTCATGTTGGTCACCCTGGCCAAAAAACTCGGCATCGAGCACCCGGAAATCGATGCCGCCATCGTCCGCGCCCGCCGCTTTTTCGGCTCCTATGTCGATCAGGGCGGCATCCCCTACGGCGACCACCCCGCGGCAGACACCGACGACAGCAACGGCAAGAACTCCGGTGTCGCTTTCTCCATGAAGATGATGGGCGACAACTATTCGGCCAAGTATTTCGCGATGATGTCCACCCACGCCTCGTTCACCGCCCGCCCCGGCCACGGCCACGACTACCACGGAAACTGGTCGGCCTGGGCCGCCAGCCTCTGCGGGCCGGAAGTGCGCGCGCTGGCCGAGCGCAACATGCGTTGGCGGCGCACGCTCTGCCGCCTCCATGACGGCAGCTTCGTCTACATATCGCCCACCAGCAACGAATACCCGACCCTGCACGACCCCACCGCCACCGAGGTTCTCCACCAGTCCGCGCCCTTCAAACAAACGCTCATCACCGGCAAGGATCCCGACCAATCCTTCTGGCCCAACAAGCGCGAAATGGGGCAATTGCTGGCCAGCGCCCAACCGCAGTTCAATGATCCGTGGCTCGACGCCAAGGCCGGCACCCCGTGGCAAAAACGCGGCACCGACGAACTCATCGACCTGCTCGACATCTTCAAACCGAAGATGCGACGCCTGGTCGCCGAGGAACTCGGCAAACGCTTCCAGGCCGGCGAAAAGGACATTGCCCCGCGTCTCGTGAAACTGTTGGACAACGAAAACCCGCGGTTCCGCGACGGCGGCCTGCGCGGTCTGCTCGCCTGCGGCAAGGACACCGTGCTCCAGAACTTGTCCGGGATCACCAAGCTGCTCGAGGACCCCAAGGATTTCGTCCGGATCACCGCGGTGAACGTGATTTCCAAGTCCACCGAAACCGGGGAAACCCAGCTCGCGATGCTCAAGGCGACCGTGGCTGAGCCGCAAGCCGCTCCGCCTAACAGCGTAAGGAATGCCACCCAGACCGCGCTGTTTGCCAAAAACAACAAGCTCGCCGACTCGCCGTTCAATTCCGGTTTCGACGAGAAGCTGGTGCAGGATGCCTTGGAAAAACTCATCGAACTCGACCCGGTCAGCGGCCAGGGATTCGTCGATTCACGCAAGGCCGTCTGGTCCAAGGACACCGTCGTCCGCCTCGCCGGCCCGCTCACCTTTGCCGCGGAGGAGGAACAACTCATGGACCAGATGTTCGCCAACCGCTCCGCCCCGGCCCGTGCGCTTCTGGCGAAATTTGGATACAGCGAGGCGATTCTGGCGGCCGGCGATCTGCTTCGCCGCAAGGCCGCCCTGCCCCGCGACCTGCGCCCCGACGCCGGCTTCAAACGCCCGCTCATCGATCCGGATGCGGTCAGAAAGCAACCCGCCGCCTTCCGCGGGTTCATCGCACCCATCAAACTCCTCCTCACCGACGACCCCGCCCTCCAGATCCAATCCAGGGACGCTCAAAACAAGGTGGTCCTCACCGACCTCGACAAGCTGCTCGCCCTGATCGAGGGCGACAAGACTCCATTCAACCTGCCGAGCATCGCCGCTGACGCGCGCGCCATGTTCCAACAGAAACTCGACGCCGCCGATGGCTCTGGCGCCAAGCACAAGCTCTGCCGTGCCGAACTCAAGGACCCCGCGCGCAAGAACTACTTCACCATGATGGCGGCGATGGATTTCCTCGCCACCACCCTCGGGCCGGACGCGATGGAGGATCTGGCACCCTACCTCGGCCACGGGCACTGGCGGCTGCGCGACCACAGCCGCAAGCTCGCCACCGAACTCGCCGCTGGCGGCGGCGACGCCCTGCTCGCCGACCTGTTCGGCCGCACCAGTGACCCCGCCACCGCGGCCGGCATCCTCGACGTCCTCGCCGCCACGAAATCGCAGGCCGGCCTTGCCGCTGCCAGGAAGGCGATGAAGCACGAAGAACCCCTGGTCCGCCAGGCCGCCGTCAAGGCCACCTTTGCCCTCGGTGGCGATGCCGTTCTAACGGAAATCCTCGCGCACCTGAAACAATCCGGCACCCCCGAAGACCTCCGCGGCTGCGAAGACGCGCTCCTCTCCCGCCGATCCGACCCGGCCCACGCCGGGCGGGTGCGCGACGCGGTCATCGCCATGCTTCCGGATGCCTCCAAACAAGCGCCCCCGGCCCTTTGCTGGCTCCTCGGCCAGATCGGCGACGCAAAGTCACTCGCGGCCTTGGCCAATCTCGCCCGCACCGACGACCCGGTTTTCCTAACAGAAATCGTCACCGCCCTTTCCTACTCGCCGAGCCGCGAGGCCGACAAGCTCATGTTAGAGATCGCCGCCTCCGGCAAGAACGCGGCCAAGATTGCCGGCGCGCAGGCCGCGCGCCGCCTGGTGATCGGCCCGAATGGTTACGGCGACGTCCCTTCCGCCGCGCGCATGGACTTTGCCGAGGCCATGCTCAACCACGTGCTCGATGCGCACCTGATCACCTACCTCGGTCACATCCATGAGCCCCGCGCCCTGGTCATTCTCTCCTCCTGCCTCCGCAAGGGCGTGCAGAGCGCCGCGGAAAGCCTGATCAGTTCCGCCGAGGGCATGCAGAAACTCCCGCCCGCCGAGGCCCGGACCGCCGCCAAGGCGCTGCAGGATGTCATTGAATTCATCGAGGTCACCAAACTGCGAGGCGGCATGGAGAAACACATGAGCAAGGATGACAACTACCTGGGCTGGAAAGCCCTGCAAGCCCGCGCCGGCAAGGCCCTGCTCAAGATCCACCAACCCGGCGCCGAACCCATCCCGTCCTTCGACCCCTTGGAACTGGAGTGAAGCACTGGCGGAACAACCTCGCGGAAATCACCCGGTGCGCCGGCTACTTGCGGGACTGCGCGAGAATCCGCGGCTGAGTGCCGCCGTCGTTCGTCCCCCGAGTCGATTCCAGGCAATCCCGCCTATGAACCGGGAAAATCCCCCTTTGAGCCTATCCCTAAGTGGGTAGGGTGGGAGGGAAGATTGTTGTCGATTCCCCCGCCGTCCGGCCGATCATCGGGGTGGCAAGGACCGCAGGCGATGAGCTGTCGGTCCCGAGCCGCAGCGGAGCTGCCGAAGCACCGTCACCGATCATGAAAAGACGCCGATTCATCCGAGCCGTCACGGCCGTGCCCTTGGCCGGGCTGGCCTGCATCCCGGCTGTCGCCGCAGCCGAGGTGCCTGATGTGGCGGCGCTCTTTGAAGCCGGCAGCCCGGAGGTCCTCGCCCTTGCCAGGCGGGTCATGGAGAAGTGCGTGCTTGAAAAGATCAGGCCGCCCACGCCGCCCCTTGAGCATCCCTGGATCGTCCCCGGCGGGCCGTATTACGTGGGCCAATGGATCTGGGACACCATGTTTGTGGTCGATCTGTTAGCCATGCTGCCGGACACGCGCCAGCTCATCCGCGGCATCTTCCAAAACTACTGGGACTTCCAGGACCGCTGGAACAAGAAGATGCCGGATTACGCCCGCGACATGATCACGGTGGCGATCAAGACCGCACCGCAGGAGGAACGGCAGTTCTCGCAGATTCCCATCCTCGCCTGGGGCGTCGAACGGGTCTATCAACGCAACGGCGACCTCGATCTCGTGAGGCAATCGATCGGCCGGCTCGAACGGTTCCACGATTGGTACTGGCGCGAGCGGGACCTGCACGACAACGGTTTGGTCATTACCGGCGCCTACAGCGGCCAACTGCAGCACGCGAAATGGGAAACCTTCGACTACGAATGCAACATGGACGACATGAAGATGACCGTCCATCCCAAGCGCAAGGGGCCTGACGAGGGCGCGTGGTATGCCGACACCTGCGTGCCCGGCAATACCGCCTACCTCATCCTCGGCGAACGCTGCCTCGCCCGCCTGGCGGAGATCGCCGGCGACAACGAGATGGCGGCAAGGCGCAGGCTGCGCGTCGCAAAGGGCGTCAACGGCATGCGCGAACACATGTGGGACGAAGCCGCCGGCACCTTCCTCTCGGTCAAGCGCGACACCCTCGAAAAAATCCCCGTCGCCACCATCGGCAGTTGGATCGCTCTAACAGCAGGCGTGCCCGCCCCGGCCGCGGCCGAACGCATGGCCGGAGTGCTCGCCTCGCCCGCCTGGCAAACGCCGCTGCCGGTGCCCACGGTCGATCGCACCGACAAGCGGTGGCAATCCGATGCCTTCTGGCGCGGCGACGTCTGGCCGTCGACGAACTATCAGATCGCCGGCGGCCTGGCCGCGTATGGCCACCGGGACCTCGCCGCCGCCATCGCCGACAAGACCATCGCCAACGCGATCAAGAATGGCATCAGCGAGCACTACGACTCGGTCTCCGGCAAGGCCCTCGGGGTCCCTGACTATTGCATGAGCAGCACCCTTGTCACGATGATGCTCGACGGGCTCGCGCAACAACACAAGCTGAAGCCGCGCACGCGATGAACACCACCAACGGATCGAAGCCCGGGCGCGCCGGCTTCGCCGCACTTGCCGGATGCCTCGTGCTCCGGCAAACCCTGACCGCCACGGTCGCTCATCGGCTGCCTGCTGATTCTGGCGGGCGTGCTGATGGTGAAGCTGGTGCCGATGATGAGGAGGATGAAGCCCCTGCCGTATGGCAACGTAGCGCGACTCCGCGCTCGAAGACGGCAGCCGCGGGGTGGCTGTCAGGGAATCCACGCTCCCGCCGGTGAAGTAAGCCAACGAACACGAATCTCGTTCGAAATGATACCTAACAAGCAAAACAAACAACGAACCATGAATCAGAACCACATCACACGAAGGGCTTTCGCCCTTTCATCCATCGTGTTTGCCGCGTTCGGCTTGTCGCCAATGGCCGCCGTCCCGGCGGCGGAATCGTCAATCCCGAAGCCGGACGGCAAACCGGCGAATGTGAATTGGATCGATGCCAACGGGATGAAGATCGCCTTGGATCATCCCGCGTTGTTTCATGCTGACGACGCCCTGGAGTTCACCTTGAAGCTCAAGAACCTCTCCGGCCGCGACCAATCGTTTTCGTTGGCGCAAGGCATCTCCGGCACGACGATCGGCATGATGACCTGGAAAATCAGGGAGCTGAAGACCGGCGCGATTTGGAAGGCGGTTGCCAACCCGCACCCTGGTCCGGCACCGGGGATGCCGGAGAGGCTCGTCCACAAGGCCCTCAAGCACGGCGAATCGTTCGATGCCGCCGTGCGCGTCCTGAGATGGGGGCAGATGTTCGCTACGGAAGCCGAACCGGTGCGGACGGCCATGACGCTTCCCGCCGGCACTTACGTTGCCGAGCTGGCGGCGGAAGTCGGGGCCAATGCCCAAGGCGAATGGAACGGCAGCTTCAAGGTGGCCAGCGGGGAGTTCAAAGTCTTGGCCGGGCGTCATCCCATCCCCGGGAAGGTGCGCAAGGACCGCGGGCAGATTCTCACCCTGGCTCGTGAGCGCATGGGCGAATATTGGAAGCAGCAGAAGGAGCGGGGGAATGTCGAATGCAAGGCGCTGGAGCTTGCCGATCTCAAGGCCGCTGCGGTCAAGGTTGCGGAATCCGCCGGCCAGGGCGTCGATCAAGGCCAGACCCTCTATGACATCACGTTTCTGGCCCCCTGCAAGCGGCTTGGCGGCATGGTCAAGTTCCAGTGGAGTTTCAATGAGTTCGGGGATGAACGGTCCATGAGCGGCGTGCAGCTCATCAAGGGGATGATTACCGATCCCGATCTGTAAAACCCGCAAGCAGCGGCAGCCCCGCCCTCCAAACCTACCCCAAAAAGTGCAGGAGGAGGCGGGAGATTGTTGCTGATTTCCGCGCCGCCCGGCCGATCATCGGCGTGGCAAGGACCACAGGCGGCGGGCCGCCGGTCCCGAGCCAAAGCGCAGCTGCCGCAGCACCATAACCGATCATGAAAAGACGACTGATGAAACGCGTGAAGGCAATCGGAGTCAGCGGACTGGCGGCGGCAGCGCCCGCCCTGCCACTGCAAGCGGCCAATCCCGCGGCGGAGGAATGCGCCCGCTTGCTCGCGCAGGTCGAGCCACGGATCAAGGCGATCTGCGAAACGGACGAGTTTCACCTGCGCTCGTTTGACGCCGCATGGCTGCCGGACGGTCCGGGATACATGCTGTTAGATCCGCCCGGGGGAGCGGCGGGGGCGGAGATCGTCTGTTATGATTGCGCCAGCGGCCGGCGCACGGTGGTGGTCGCCGGTGAAAAGCTCGTCGTGCCCGGATCCGGCGAACGACTGGGAGTCCACGGGTTCGTCTGCTCGCCGACGGGCAAGCGGTTCCTGCTGCACACGGACGGGGCGGGCGGGAGTGACCGCTGGTTGTATGAGCCGGAATCCAGCGACTTGCGTCCGGTCAAGGCCGGTGACGGAGTGGAATTCGACGCGCAGCCGTTTTCACCCGATGAGCGGCACCTGTTAGGATCGCGCGGGGCGGACCTGGTCGCCTACGACATCGCCGGCGGCCGGACCATTCCGCTGACCAAGGACGGCGATCCGGACACCATCGACAACGGTCGCGCCACCTGGAGTCCCGATGGCAAATGGATCGCCTATGTCCAGTCCGATTCCTCCGCCATTCCCAAACGGCAGGTCCTCGTTCCAGGCGACCCGACCTACCGCACCTTCCGGGAGACGAGGTATGAACGGATCGGCGGGCCGATCCCCACGCTGCGCATCGGCGTGGTGGGCGTGGAGGGCGGCCCGACACGCTGGATCGAACTGGCCGACAAAGCGGGAACCTTTTACCTCAACCCGCTAGGCTGGGCCGGGAATTCCGACGAAGTGCTCATCGACAAGCTCAGCCGCGGCCGTGATGCGCGGGAAGTCCTGCTCGCCGACCACCGCACCGGCACAATCACCAAAGCCTATGCGGCCACCGATCCCGCCTGGGTGGTGTCGTGGGTCGATATGGAAGGCGGCGGCTTGCAATGGCTCCCCGGAAGCCAGTCGTTCATCCTCTTCAGCGAGAAGGACGGTTGGCGCCGCGCTTATGTTGTCTCGCGCGACGGATCGAGCCCGAGGCCGGTCACGCCGGCGGGAAGCGACCTCATCGCACCCGGCCGGGTCGATGACAAGCGCGGATGGTATTACTACTACGCCTCGCCGGACAACGCCACGCAGCGCTACCTTTTCCGCGCGCGCCTCGATGGAAGCGGCGCGCCCGAGCGCTTGACGCCAACCGACCAACCCGGCTCGCACAGTTATGCGTTTTCACCTTGCGGCCAATGGGCGTTCCACACGTGGTCCACTTTCGACAAACCGCCGGTCACCGACCTGGTGGAATTGCCGGCACACCGCAGCGTGCGCGTGCTGGAGGACAACGCCGCCGCAGCCGCCCGCGCCAAACCGCTCATCACCCGGCCCACCGAGTTCCTCCAACTCGACATCGGTGGTGGCGTGGTGATGGATGCATGGATGATCAAACCGCGGGACTTCGATCCCGCGAGGAAATATCCGGTGTTTGTCTTCGTCTATGGCGAACCCGCGGATCAAACGGTGCTCGACGACTGGCGCGGCGGACAAGGGCACACCCTCTTCCACCGGGCGGTCGCCGACCTCGGCTACCTCGTGGTTTCGATCGACAACCGCGGCACGCCCGGGCCCAAAGGGGCGGCGTGGCGCAAAGCGGTCTTTGGCAGCCTCGGGCCGCTTTCGACCGACGAGCAGGCCGCCGGCCTGAAGGCGCTGGCGCGGCTCCGCCCGTTCGTCGATCTCTCGCGCGTGGGCATCTGGGGCTGGAGCGGTGGTGGTTCTAACACGCTCAACGCGCTGTTCCGCAAACCGGACGATTACCATGTGGGCATCGCGGTCGTGCCCAAACCCCAGCCGCAATACTACAATGCCGAGTATCAGGAGATCTTCATGCGCACGCCGGAGGAGAATCCCGAAGGCTACCGCACCTGCGCGCCGATCAACTACGCCGGGGGCCTGCGCGGCGATCTGCTCATCATCACCGGTAGCGGCGAAACGAACACCCACGTCGAAATCACCGAAGGGCTCGTCGACCGGCTCATCGAACTCGGCAAACGCTTCGACTACTTCGCCTATCCCAACCGTGACCACGGACTCTCCGAAGGCAAAGGCACCACAGCCCACGTGCTGATGCTCATCACCCGCCATCTCATCGAACACCTGCCTCCCGGACCGCGCTGAAGGAACCTGCATGCCAATCCTCTCCATCGCTCATGAAGTCATCCATCCGCTGTGAGCAGCGGGGGGGCGCCGGGCAGGCCCAAAACCTGCCCACATAAGGGTAAGATGCCGGAAGATAAAGTTCTGGTCTGTTTCCCCCGCGGCCTGCCAGATGGTCACCGATCGCTCCCGGACCAGCGGCGGGACGATCAATGACCGATCACGAGTGACCGCGATGACCCAGACAAACAGCACGCGATACTCCGGCGCGAAGCGACCGCCTCCTTCCTCTTCCGCAACCAAAGGACCATGAAACCATGACAACGCCCGGAATCATCCACCCGCTGCAACGTTCGCTCGCACCCCGGGCCCTCGGCCTGGCCGCCGCCGGCGGTAAGGTCCCACTTTCGCGGCGCTGCCGCCCCGCGTAAGGGTCTCTCCCATCTTCACCAGCCTTCATTCTTCTCTTCATTCAACATTCAAAATTGAAAATTCGCCCGCCTGCGGGCCATCCCTTTTCCGGAAGTTAATTGGGTTTCTCCCGGAAGAGTAAGAGCGGGGGTGCCGTCTGGAGGGACGGCACCCTCCAACTTCTCCCAAGCCCCGCAAATCCTCCCCGGCAGTTCCATTGATGGTCCCACCCGTTTGGACCAGATCCTTGGTGCTTTGCTTGTTGCGGGAGGCTGCTGAATGAGCCATTGGGTTCGGACCGGCCGGCCTGTCATAGCCACGGCGAAGACCGGAGGGCGGGGAAATGGTGGGGCGATTCCACCACGAATGAGCTGACTGTGGCCGGATCAATTGGAAAAGCCAAGGCAAGAGCGGGCGACGGAAAGATGGGTGTGGCCGGTTGCGTTCATAGCTGACGTCCGGATCCGGAGCGGGTGTCGTTTGCCTTCGGGCTGGACGGGGCCGCTCCCGAAATCAGTCAGGGGTGAGACCACGATAGCATGAGAACCAACACTTCGATTTTTGACGCACTGCTGATCGGCGGTGCATTGTGGCTTACGGTATCCGCCCATGCGGAGCAACCCACCGGGCCGCCACGTCTGA
>Ga0315904_10006321_pt1 | contig 16225 bp, 13 predicted proteins | sample LakEriMetagenome_6_FD_203529 | JGI IMG/M metagenome (GOLD analysis project Ga0315904, IMG submission 203529) | Freshwater fungal communities from buoy surface, Lake Erie, Ohio, United States - Buoy 12 MA120 | ecosystem: Environmental > Aquatic > Freshwater > Lake | place: USA: Lake Erie, Ohio... | reverse complement strand
TGCCGACGCGTCGACAAAATGGAGCCCGCCCGCTGAGCCGCCGTCTTTTCCGTTGCCAACCACCGCCTAACTTCCTGCCTTTCCCGCACCGCACCATGACCGCCATCCGCCGCATCCCGCTCGCCCAGCTCGATCCCGAGATCGACGCCCTGATCAAGTCCGAGCTCAAGCGCCAGCAGACCCACCTCGAGCTCATCGCCTCGGAGAACTTCACGCTCCCGGCGATCATGGAAGCCCAGGGCAGCGTGCTCACCAACAAGTACGCCGAGGGCTACCCCGGCAAGCGCTGGTACGGCGGCTGCGAGTTCGTCGACACCGTCGAGCAGCTCGCCATCGACCGCGCCAAGCAGCTGTTCGGCGCCGATCACGCCAACGTCCAGCCGCACTCCGGCAGCCAGGCCAACGCCGCCGTCTACTTCGCCTCGATCAAGCCCGGCGACAAGATCCTGACGATGAACCTGTCCCACGGCGGGCACCTCACGCACGGCAACTCCGCCAACTTCTCGGGCAAGCTCTACACCGTGGTGCACTACGGCGTCGGCGCCGACGGCCGCATCAACTACGACGAGGTCGAGGAGATGGCCAAGCGCGAGAAGCCGAAGATGATCACCGTCGGGGCCTCCGCCTACGCCCGCGAGATCGACTTCGCCCGCTTCGGCAAGATCGCCAAGGAGAACGGCGCCTTGCTGCTCGCCGACATCGCGCACATCGCCGGCCTGGTCGCCGCGGGCGTCCACCCGTCGCCCGTCCCCCACGCCGACTTCGTCACGACGACCACGCACAAGACGCTGCGCGGTCCCCGCGGCGGCCTGATCCTCTGCAAGGCCGAGCATGCGAAGGCCATCGACTCTTCCGTCTTCCCCGGAGCCCAAGGCGGCCCCCTGGAGCATGTCATCGCCGCCAAGGCCGTTTGCTTCGCCCAGTGCGCGACCCCGGAATTCAAGGAGTACGCGCGCCAGGTCGTCGCCAATTCCCGCGCCTTGGCCGACGCCCTCGTCGCCCTCGGCTTCGGCCTCATCAGCGGCGGTACCGACAACCATCTCAGCCTCATCGATTTGCGCAAGAGCCACCCGAACGTCTCGGGCAAGGACGCGCAGCTCGCCCTCGATGCCGCCCATATCACGACCAACAAGAATACCGTGCCGGATGAGACCCGCAGTCCCTTCCAGGCCAGCGGTATCCGCGTCGGTACGCCGGCCGTGACCTCCCGCGGCATGAAGGAAGCCGAAATGAAGGAAATCGCTCGGGCGATTTCCATCGTGCTCTCCGATCCTCAGAATCCCGCGAAAATCGCCGAAGCCCGGGGTATCGCCGAGGCGCTCTGCGCCCGTTTCCCCTTGCCTTATTGAGGTTTAAGTTTGGTTTTCGCTTCCATTTCCTCCCCCTCATCCATTATCCTAGGATCTACCCCAATACCAATGACCCCCTCCATGCGTAAACGTAAGGGCTTCACCCTCATCGAACTTCTGACGGTCATCGCGATCATCGGCATCCTCGCGACCGCCCTTGTTCCGGCCGTCAAGAAGGTTCAGGAGCTGGCCCGCCGCACTTCGGCCCTCTCCAAGATCCGCAACATCGGCTCCGCCATCAAGGTGGCCAACGACAACGGTTCCAAGCAGATCCGCGACCAGGCTTTCGTCCTGAACACCCCGTCCCTGACGGCCGCCTCGATGCCCCAGTTCGCCCAGATGCTCGCCATCTACGGCGGCATCAATGACGCCACCCAGTGGTACGTCGACAACGACCCCCTCAACGAAAGCGTCACCGTTCCTCGCCAGGTCCTCTCGGGTGCCGCCGGTTCCTACGTTCCCGACCCCGCCCTGTTGACCGCCGCGGTCTCCTGGACGACCTACACCCCGAGCATCAAGTCCGACGAAGGCACCATCCCCCTCATCTGGACCCGCGGCCTCACGGACGCCGGCGTCTGGGATGCGAATGGCCAGTTCCCCGCGGTCTGGGGTTCCGAAGGTGGTCACATCTACTTCAACAACGGTCGCGTCGAGTGGTTCACCGACACCACCGCCCCGGAAAACCAGTTCACCTCCCGCGTCGATGGTCGCCCGACCCCGCAGTGGCGTCTGGCGGTTTCGCGCACCTTCACCGGTCAGGCCCTCCAGCCGCGCTGAGGTCCTCCTCCGTCTGAACACGAAAGCCCCGGGTCACCGGGGCTTTTTTGTTTCCAGAGCTGCCGGGTCGGCCAACCTCGCTGCTCCGACCGATGGCCACCGCCCAAGCATGGATCGCCGCCTGCCGCCCCAAGACCCTGGTGGCGGCCGTCGCGCCCGTCGCGCTCGGTGGGGCGGTCGTCGTCGCCTATGCGGGCGCGCCCGGTCTCTGGCTCTCCCCGCCTTTTGTCTTCGTCCTGCTGAGCTGCCTCGGCTTCGCGCTCGGCGTCCAGGTCGCGTGTAACTTCGCCAACGACTTGGGTGATTCGTTGCGCGGCGCCGACACCGCCGCGCGCGTCGGCCCTCGGCGCGCCGTTTCCGCCGGCGACATCGCGCCCGCCGCGATGCGTCGCGGAATCTGGATCGCCTGTCTGCTCGCCCTCTTGCTCGGTGCCCCGGTCGCTTTGCTTTCCCCGTGGTTGCTGCTGGCCGGCCTGCTGGCCATCGCCTGCGCGCTAGCCTACACGCTGGGTCCTTTCCCGCTGGCCTACCGCGGGCTCGGTGACGTCTTCGTCGTCGGCTGCTTCGGCGTGCAGGCGACCGTGCTGACCGCCTGGGCGGTCTGCATGCCTGCCCCGGGTGACTGCGGTTGCAACACGCCGCCGATGCCTTGGTGGCCCGCGCTCCTCGCCGGCCTCGGGCTCGGCCTGCTCGCCGACAACATCTTGGTCGCGAACAACGCCCGCGACTACGAGACCGATCTCGCGGTGGACAAACGCACGACCGTGGTCCGCTTCGGCCGGGGCTTCGCGCGCCAACTGCATGGCTTCAACTCGGTCTTCGGATTGCTCTGCCTGGGCCTTGTCTTCGGCTGGGCGCCGCTTTTTCTGCTGCCGGTGGCATTAGGGCACCATGTCGCCTTCCGCCAGGCCCGGCAACCAGTCGATTTCCTGCCGTTTCTGGGCCGGGCGGCGGGCTTGATGCTGCTGGCGACGATCCTGTGCGTAACTGCCACTTGCCTTGGGTGGGTGCCGGCTGGCACCCTGTGGGCGCGATGAGCCAACCCCCGTCCCTCGCCGATCAGCTCGAAGCCCTCGTCCAAGCCGGCGGCCGGCCGTCGTGGGACGAGTATTTCATGGCCACCGCCGTGCTCGTGAGCTCCCGCTCCAGTTGCGAGCGCCTGCATGTCGGCTGCATCGTCGTCTCCACCGGCAAGCACCCGAACCGCCTCGTGGCCGCCGGCTACAACGGTTTCCTGCCCGGCGCCCCGCATGACTCTCACGTCCGCGACGGGCACGAGCTCGCCACCGTCCACGCCGAGCAGAACGCTGTGGCTGACGCCGCCAAGCGCGGCGTCTCGCTCCAGGGCACGGTCTGCTACGTCACCCACTATCCCTGCGTGAACTGCGCGAAGATGCTCGCCGCCGCCGGCATCGCCGAAGTCCGCTACCGGCACGACTACAAGAACGACCCGCTCGTCGCGGAGCTCTTCACGCAGTCCGGGGTGAAGGTCGCGCGCATCGGCGCCTGAGCGATGGCCGGCCGGTTCCAGTCGCTCGCCGGCCGGCTCCTCGTCTCGCACCCGTTGCAGCGCGACGAGCATTTCCACGAGTCGGTCGTGTTGATCCATGCGCATGACCGCGCCGACGGCGCGATGGGCGTGATCCTCAACCGTCCCTATGGGCGGACGCTCGGCCAGGCCCAGGCCCGGTGGGTCGGGACGCCGCTCGATCGCCTCCCCCTGCATTTTGGCGGACCGGTCGCCTCCGACCAGCTGGCGTTCGGCGGTTGGCGTTTCGCCGCGCGCGGGCCGGCGGCGCTGCGCTATGGGGTCACGCGGGAGGAAGCCGAGGCGATGGCCGGCGACCCGGCCTTCCGGCTGTTCGGCTTCGTCGGCTACGCCGGCTGGGACGCGGGGCAGCTCGAGAACGAGCTCCGGCTCAACGCCTGGATCACCTGCCCGTTCGATCGCGTCTGCGCGCGCCTGGAAGGGGAGGCCTTCTGGAAGGCCCTGCTGCTCAAGCATCGCCCCGACCTGCGCTTGGCCGTGGATTCCCCCGAGGATCCGCGGCTCAACTGATCACCGGCAGTTGGCGGTCAGGATCTCGACCTGCCGGATGAGCGTGTCGCCGGCGGCCTTGCCGTTGGCGCTGAGCATGCGGCGTTGGATGAGCTGCGGGCGGAACTGTTCCTTCACGCCGTAGAGCGACCAGAGGCCGGGCCGCAGGCGCGGGTCGCCGGCCGGGAGGGCCGTCCAACCGATGGGCATCCCTTGCCAGCTGAACTCCACGTACCAGCCCGCCGCGGTCGCGACGTCGCCGCCCTTGCGCAGGGCGGGGTAGCGGGTGACGAAATCGGGCGTCCGCTTGGGGCGCAGCGTGATGGCCAAGGCCACGGGCTGGCCGCGCAAGGTCGCCAGCACGTCGGTGGAGGAGCGCGCCAGCAGGAGGGTCGGGTCGAAGCCGATCAGGTTCTGGCCATTGAAGATCCCGTGGTGGTTGGGTACGCCCCGGTTGTCCTCCGAGGAGTCGTACCAAGCCTGGAAATGTTCGCTCAGCAGCAGGCCGACCTCGAAGTGGAGGTGGGCGCGCTCCTTGGGGATGGCGGTCTCGCTGGTCGAGCTGTGTCCCATGACGCCGAGCACCTTGCCGGCCGCCAAGGTCTGCCCGGCCTTGATCCCCGGCTGCAGGGAAGCCAAGTGCGCGTAGAGCGTGTAGACGGGGATCTCCGCTTGCGGGTGGAGCATCACCACGTAACGGCCGTAGGTCCCGTTCGGCCGCGGGTTGACGTAGGCGACCACGCCGGCCATCGCGGAGAAGACCAGGTCGGTCGGTTCGCCCGCCTTGGTCCGCCCCACGGGCCGGATGTCGAGACCCTCATGGAAGCGGTGGCCGTCGTCGCGGACCATGCCGAACGCGCCGGACTCGATCCGCCGGGACTCGGTCGGCTGCAGGTAGTCGGCGGGGCTCCGGAGTTGGGAGCGGTCCATCGAAGTCGGCCAGACGACCTCGGTCGCCCTCGCCACGGTCGCCGCGAGCCCCAGCAGGAGCCAGCCCTGGAGGTGACCCGCCGTCACGTGCCTTCCCGGTCGCGCAGCTTGCGGATCTTGAGGATCGACTCGTTGAGCCGCTTGCTCAGTTCCAGGGCCGCGGCGCGGTTCGAGAGCCCCTTCTGCTCGACGTGGAAGAGGAGGTTGCCGTCGACGACCTGGCCTTCGAGGCGCATGATGCCGACCGCCGTCTCGTTGACCACCAGGACGAGCTGCTTGCCGACCGCCTCGGCGGAATACTGCATGATGTCGGCGCCCGACTTGCGGTCGACCTGCACCAGCAGGAAGACCTGGCGCATGTCCTGCGGGCCGGCCTCGACGACCTCGGTGTTCAGGACGGACTCGGCCTTGACCAGCGCCGTCGTGAGGACCGGGATGCGCAGGCCGCTGACGGGCAGGACGACGTCGAGCCGCATCGACGCGCCGGTTGAGGCCGGGGCTTCGATGAACACCGAGGCGATGTCGGTGGGCAGGTCGGGCGTGCAGCCAGCGAGGCAAAGGGCGGCGAGGGCACCGAGGACGGAGAGGGACTTCATGGAAATCAACCGACCAGGAGGTCGAGGGTCGCGCCGACCTGGAGCAGGTGCGCGGGCTGCAGGTCGAGGGCGGGCACGAGGTAGACCTGCTTGCTCGCGGCGTGCTGGTAGGGGATGAGCCCCTTCTCGGCCGGACCCATCGCCTTGATGATGCGCTTGCGCTCGAGCAGCATGGCGAGGATGTGCTTCAGGACGGTCTTGTCGCCCGAGGGGTCCTCCTCGGACTCGTACAGGGACAGGAAGAACTCCTCGCGGGAGGCGAGCAGCTGGGCCCGCTGGGCCTGCTCCTCTTCCCCGCGTTCCTTGACCTCGCGGGTCCACTTGCCGAGCAGCAGGCCGGGCGCCTGGAAGGCGGCGGCGTGGTCCTTGAGCACGTCGGTGCGGTCGATCAGCCCGCCGGTGGGCTTGTGCACGATGCACGTGACGATGTCGCCGACGCGGAGTTCCTGGCCGGAGACGGCGCACGTGCGGGCGATGGGTTTGACCTGCCAATCCATGCCCCGAGGATGAGCCCGCGGGGGCGGGGCGGGCAACCCCATTCCCCGGGGATTGGGGCTGACTTATTGACGGCCTCGGGCCAGCCTGCGGCATGAACGGCGAGAGTCCCTCCGGTGCCGCGGCCCTGCTCGTGGTCGACGTCCAGCCCACCTTCCTCCGCGTGATGCCCGCGGGTGAGGCCTGCCGCCGGCGTTGCCGCCTGGCGGTGGCCGCCGCCCGGCTCCTCGGACTGCCGATCTTCTTCACCGAGCAGGTCCCGGCCAAGCTCGGGCCGACGCATCCCGACCTCTTGCTGGCGGCGGGTGAGGGAGCCCGGGTGTTCGGCAAGACCGCTTTCTCCGCCTTCGGGGCGCCGGGGCTCGCCGAAGCGCTGCGGGAAGCCGGCATCACCCATCTGCTCATCGCCGGGCTCGAAGGGCCGGTCTGCGTGCACCAGACCGCGGTGGCGGCCCTGCGCGCCGACTTCGGGGTCACCTTGCTCACCGACGCCATCACGGAGCGCCGGCCCGAAGACGGGGCCGCTTGCCTCGCCGCCCTGCGGCACGCCGGCGCGACGGTCCTCCCCGTGGAGACGGTCTTCTATGCGCTGCTCGGCGACGCCGCGGAGCCGCGTTTCCGTGCCTTCACGGAGCTCGTCAAGCAGGCTCAGGCCTGATCGACGGTCAGCGACGGCGCGGGGGCGACGTCGGCCGGCCGGCCCGGTTCGCTCCAGGCGGCGAAGGCGATCATCGCCGCGTTGTCGCCGCAGTGCTTCGGCTCCGCGAGGAACATCGGCAGGCCCCGTTGCGTGGCCGCGTTCGCGAGGCGGGTGCGGAGCGTACGGTTGTTGGCGACCCCGCCCGAGAGTCCGACCGAACGGTAGGCGCCGCGGTCGAGGGCCGCGCCGACCTTGGCGACGAGCTGCTCGATGATGGCGTGCTGGTAGCCCGCGCAAAGGTCGGGCAAGGCCGCGCGCACCTGCCCGTCGTCCATCTTCTCGAGCTGGTAGCGCAGCGCGGTCTTCAAGCCGGAGAAACTCAGGCGCAGGTCGGCCTTCTCCGGGATGCCGCGCGGGAAGGCGAATTTTCCGGCCTCGCCCTGCGCGGCGTGACGTTCGATGAGCGCGCCGCCCGGGTAGGGCAGGCCGAGGAGCTTGGCGCCCTTGTCGAAAGCCTCGCCCGCGGCGTCGTCCACGGTGCGGGCGATCACCCGGATCGAGAGGTCCTCCCCCAGGCGCACGAGCAGCGTGTTGCCGCCGGAGATCACGATCCCGAGGTGCGGGAGCAGGGCCGCGCGCGCGGCCACGAAGCCCGCGGGGTCCGCCGCGTGCCCGGGGAGGAAGACCGAGTGGACGTGGGCGCGCAGGTGGTTGACGCCGACCAGCGGGCGGCCGGTGGCCAAGGCCAGGGCTCGCGCCAGCGTGACGCCCATCGAAAGGCACGGCAGCAGGCCCGGTCCGCGGGTGACGGCGATCCGCGTGACCGCCGGCAGGTCGGCGCGGAACTCCGCGAGCAGGAGGGGCAGGGCGGAGAGGTGCATGCGGCTGGCCAGTTCCGGCACGACGCCGCCGTATTTCTCGTGTTCGGCCGCCTGCGTGCTCACGAGCTCGCGGACGATCCCCCGGGCCGGGTCGAAGAGCGCCAGGGCCGATTCATCGCAGGAACTTTCAATCGCGAGGATCATCCGCCTGCAGTCAGGCCAAATCGGGGCATGGCTCAACCTCGTTTCGTCTGGCGCAGGCGAAAAGTCCCCGCAACGCTGGTCCCGTGGAAGCCGCCGCCCGACACGACGCCCTCGTCGCCCTGCTTCGCCGCGAGGCCCGTGACGGCGTGGTGCCGTTGTCGCGTCTCGTGGCGGCCGCGCTCTACGCGCCGGGCCTCGGTTATTACGTCGCGGAACGCGCGCGCGTGGGCAAGGGCGCCGGCACCGACTTCACCACCGCCGCCGCCCTCGGGCCCATGTTCGGCGAACTCGTCGCCGCGGCCGCCGGCCAACTCGTCGGCGACCTCGCCGCGCATGCGTTGGTCGAGGTCGGCGCGGAGCCCGGCCAGGCTCATTTCGCCGGCGTCGCCGGACGCTTCGCCGCGCACCACGTCTTCCGCGTCGGCGACCCGCCCCGTCTCCCGGCGCGCTCCGTGCTGGTCGCCAACGAGCTGTTCGATGCCCAGCCGTTCGACCGCTTCATCTTCCAGGGCGGCGCGTGGCGCGAGCTGGGCGTGCGCGTCGACGGCCCGACCCTCGCGCCGGAAGTCCTGCCCGCGTTCACCGATCCCGCCGCCTCCGCGTTCGTGGCCGGTTTGCCCGCGGCGGAGGAAGGCTGGATCATCGACGTCCCGTTCGCGGCCGAACGCCTGCTCGCGCAGCTGGTCGCGGGCGGGTGGACCGGCGCCGTCATCTTCCTGGATTACGGGAAGACGGTCGCGCAGTGCCTGGAGTCGTCCCCGGCGGGCACGGCCCGGGCCTATTACCGCCACCAGCTGTCGGGTGACATCCTGACGCGGCTCGGCTCGCAGGACCTCACGTGCCACGTCCTCTGGGATCGGCTCGAGCCGGTGCTGCGCGCCGCCGGTTTCCGTACCGCGCTGGATCGGCAGGAAGCCTTTTTCGTGAAGCATGCCGCCGGCGCGATGGAGCGGATCGCCGCGTCGGGCGACCCCGAGGCCACCGGCCGGCTCCGGGCCCTGACGCACCCGGCCCATTTCGGGTCCAAGTTCCAGGTTTTGCACGGCGTCAGGCCTTAATCGGCGGTTTTCGGAAGCCACGCTCGACCTCGGGGGAACAACCCCTTTTCTGGGGTGTACCCCTCATTTAAGCCATGAAGTCCTCCCTGCTTATTCCATTCACCCTCTGCTTGGGCGCCGCGGTGCTCTCGGCCGACGTCAAGGTTATCCAGGCCTTCGAGGGCGATGGCTTCGATAGCTGGCAGACGACGGGCACGGGCTTCGGGCTCGCCCCGGTGACCGGCCGTTGCGACGGCGTCAACGGCGAGTTCCGTAACTACGGCGGCAACTCCCTCGTGTGCTCCGCCCACCGCGGTGATGGGGCCACCGGCACGCTGACTTCGCCCGAAATCGTCCTCACCCATCCGTACCTCGGGTTCCTCGTCGCGGGCGGCAACCACCCCGGCAAGACCGCGGTGCAGCTCCTCGTCGACGGCAAGGTCGTGCGCGAGACGGTCGGCAAGAACAGCCTCATGCTGGTCGAGTCCGTCTGGGATATCGCCGAGTTCAAGGGCAAGAAAGGCGTCCTCCGCCTCGTCGACCGGGAAGTCGGTCTCTGGGGCTTCATCGCCGCGGACCATTTCGTGTTCTCCTCGACCAAGGACGTGAAGTTCGCGACCGGCGGCCGCCCCAAGCCCAAGGCCGCCAGCAACCTCGTCCGCGTGCCCGGCGAAGGCACGGCCGCCCTGCAGCCCGGCGCCAGCCTCAAGGAAACCGGCGGCCACAAGGCCACCGGCGTGACCTCCCCGACCGCCATCGCCTTCGGCAACGACGGCAGCCTCTACGTCGCGGAGTCCCACCGCTTCCGCTTCGGCGTCGAGGACGACCGCAACCACCTCTACTGGTACCACGACGACCTCGCCGCCGCGACCACCGCCGACCGGCTCGCCCTGCACAAGAAGTGGGAAGCCAAACGCTCCCACGCCTGGATGACCGCGAAGTCGGAGAAGATCCGCTTCCTCACCGACGAGCAGGCCGACGGCGTCTTCGCCAAGTCCCGGATCTTCGACGAGAAGTTCAACGACGTCCTCGACGGCACCGGCGCCGGGGTCATGGCCTGGGACGACAACGTCTACTTCGCCTGCATCCCCCGCATCTGGATGCTGCAGGACCCCAAGCAGGACGGCCTGGAGGGCCAGCGCAAGGTGCTGCAGGACGGCTTCGGCGTGCGCATCTCGCTCTCCGGCCACGACATGAACGGCTTCGCCATCGGCTACGACGGCCGCGTCTGGGGCACGATCGGCGACCGTGGCTTCAACTTCACCACGAAGGAGGGCAAGAAGTACGACTCGCGCAACCGCGGCGCGGTCTTCCGGTTCGAGCCCGATGGTTCGGACTTCGAGGTCGTGCACTTCGGCCTGCGCAACCCGAAGGAGATCGCGTTCGACGAGTTCGGCAACGGCATCTCCGTCGACAACAACTCCGACCAGGGCGACCAGGCCCGCGTCGTCTACGTCGTGGAAGGCGCGGATTCCGGCTGGGAGATGGAGCATCAGGCGATGCACACCTTCCACCGCTCGATCGGGCTGGAGCAGCGCCCGCCCTCCCGCTGGATGACCGAGAAGGTCTGGGAGCTCCAGAACCCCGCCCAGCCGGCCTTCATCATCCCGCCCTCCGCCTACATCTCCTCCGGTCCTTCCGGCCTGACCTACCACCCGGGCGCGGGCTACCTCGAGGCCGAGGCCAAGCACTTCCACATCTGCGATTACCGCGGCTCCGCGGGCGGCTCCGGCATCTGGTCCTTCCAACTCGCCCCGGCCGGCGCCGGCATGAAGCTGGTGGAGTCGCACCAGCTGCTCTGGGGCGTCGCCGCGACCGACGTCGAGTACGACTGGAAGGGTCGCCTCGTGGTGTCCGACTTCATCACGGGCTGGGAATCGCATGACGCCGGCCGCATCCTCACCCTCTCCGCCGACAAGGTGTGGAAGCCCGAGGCGGCCGCCACGGTGGCCACCCTCATGAAGGAAGGCTTCGCGAAGCGCGGCTCCGCCGAACTCGCCCAGCTGCTCGCCCACGCCGACCAGCGCGTCCGCCTGCGCGCCCAGATCGAGCTGACCCGCCGCCCCGACGCCGCCGACCGCTTCGAGGCCGCGACCAAGTCCGCCGACCCGCTGGAGCGCGTCCACGGCATCTGGGGCCTGGGCATCCTCGCCCGCCGCGGGGCCGCCATCGCCCCGGGCGAAGCCTTCAACGGCAAGCCCACGCCGGTCGCGCCGCTCGCCGAACGCGTGGCCGCCGCAAACCGCCTGGTGCCGCTCCTCGCGCACGCCGACGCCGAAGTCCGCGCCCAGACCGCCCGCGCGCTCTCGGAGTCCCCGCTCAAGGGCGACGACCTGCCGCTGGGTAAGCTCATCCTCGATCCGTCGCCCCGCGTGCGTTCCTTCGCCGCCCTCGCCGCCGCCCGGTTGGGCGCGGCCAAGCACCTGCCGGAGGTGTTGGCGATGCTCCGCGAGAACGCGGACGCCGACCCGGTGCTCCGCCACGCGGGCTCCTACGCGATCGACCGGATGTGCGGGACCGCCGCCGCCTTCGACGCGGTCGCCAAGGATGCCCACGCTTCCGTGCGCCTCGCGGCCGTCATCGCCCTGCGCCGCCGTCTCGATCCTTCCGCCGCCCGTTTCGTGAACGACGCTTCCCCGATCGTGGCCGACGAGGCCATCCGCGCCGTGCACGACCTCGCCCTCGAGCCGGGTCGCCCGGCGGTCGCCGCGCTCCTCGATACCCGCGCCAAGCGGGCATGGACGCCCTTCATGCTTCGTCGCCTCGTGCACAGCGCCTTCCGCCTCGGCGGCGAGGCCAACGCCGCCCGCGTGGTCGGCGTCGCCATCGACGACCAGCTTCCGGAGGAAGTCCGCGGCGAGGCCCTGCGGCTGCTCGCCCAGTGGGCCAACCCGTATCCGATCGACCAGTCGACCGCCCACTGGAACCCGCTGCCGCCCCGCGACCCCAAGGAGGTCCGCGCCAGCCTGACCGCCGCCTTGCCGAAGCTCCTGCAGGGCAGCTCCGATACCCTGAAGGCCGCCCTGGAATTGGTGACGCTGTTCCAGCTCGATGTGGCCTCGCTGCCCGCCGAGACGCTCACCACCTTGGCCGCCAACGACAAACTGAGCGGTTCCGCCCGCGCCAAGGCGCTGGCGATGCTCCTTGCCCGCCAGCCCGCCAACGCCGGCGAGCTCGCCGACAAGTATGCGAAGGACGCCAAGGACGAGGTCGCCATGGTCGCGCTCGGCGAACTCGCCCAGCGCAATCCCTCCCAGGGTCTCGTCGAGCTCTCCAAGGCGGCCAAGACCGGCTCGCCGGCCCGGCGACAGGGCGCCTGGAAGGCGCTCGCCAAGCTGCAGGCCCCGGGCGTGGAGGCTTTGTTCGTCGAACAGCTCGCCGCCCTGGGCGCGGCCAAGGGCGTCTCGCCCGCGGCGATCGAACTCTTGGACGCGGCGGCGGCGCGTCCCGAAGCCCCGGTCAAGGAAGCCTTGGCCAAGCTGAAGTCCGCGCTGGCCGATCCGGCCAACGCCCTGGCCAAGTGGATGCCCGCCCTCGAAGGCGGCGACGCCGCCAATGGCTTCGCGCTCTTCCAGGCCCTGCCGGCCGGGCAGTGCCTCCGCTGCCACCGCGCCTCGACCGACTCGCACGCCGCCGGCGGCGAGGCGGGCCCGAACCTCGCGGGCATCGCCAAGCGCGGCGACCGCCGCTACCTCCTCGAGTCGGTCGTCCAGTCCTCCGCGGTCGTCGTCTCCGGCTACGGCAGCGTGAACCTCGACCTCGCCAACGGCGGCGCCCTCACCGGCACGTTGCTCCAGGAGAAACCCGACTTCGTCGACGTCGATGTCGCCGGCAACCGCTGGCGCGTCGCCCGCCAGGACATCAAGGCCATGACCGCCCCGGTCTCCGGCATGCCCGCCCTCGACGGCGTGCTGTCGCTCGGCGAGGTGCGCGACCTCGTGGCTTGGTTGGCGACCCTGGAGAAGGGTGTGCCGGCCACCAAGACCGCCGAGCCGAAGCCGCTGGACATCTCCACCATCAAGCTCGTGGTCCATGCCGCCGGCGTCGACCCGGCCGTCATGGCGCTGGGCAAGCAGCAGTTCGCGATGTGCTCCGCCTGCCACGGCCCGAACGCCGAAGGCACCGTCATCGCGCCCCCGCTCGCGAAGTCCAACTGGGTGAACGGCCCGGTCGAGAACCTCATCCGCATCCAGCTCCGCGGCCTGCAGGGGCCGATCACCGTCTCCGGCAAGGAGTATAAGCTGCCGGGCCCGATGCCGGCGCAGGCCTACCAGACCGACGAGCAGATCGCCGCGGTGCTGACCTACGTCCGCAACAGCTTCGGCAACGCCGCCTCGCCGGTGAAGCCTGAGCAGGTCAAGGCGCTGCGCGGTGAGGTCGGTCAGCCTCCGCTCACCGAGGCCGACCTCGTCCCGGCGAAGTAAGCCCCGCGCCCAGCAAAAAGAAAGGGGCGGTCCCGTGTGGGACCGCCCCTTTTGCTTGGAGCCGTCGCGCGGTGGTTCAGCGCGGGACGTTCAGGCGCCGCAGGACGCGGTTGGTGTCGCCTTGCTCCCGGATGGTCACGCTGCGGAGGCCTTCCTTGGCGACGATGAGGCAGGTCTGCGGGACGGTCGTGAAGGTCTGCTTCTCGCCGCGGGTCACCCGGATGGTGACGATCAGTTCGGCGCCCAGGCGTTCGACGGAGACGACCGTGATCTCGGTCCGGCGATCGGTCTCCTTGTCCACCAGCGAGATCAGCCATTCCCGGGCGAAGTCCGGCGCGACGGCGTTGCGGCCGTTGAGCGGGGCCGGGTGGAAGACCTGGTCGAAGGCCTTCCGGTCGGTCACGAGTTCGGCCTGCAGGTAGCCGATGCGCTTCCCTTGGTAGAAGTGGTTCTCCAGCCGGCGATAGGGGACGGTTTGGCTGATCTCCGCCCCGACCTCCTTCAGCGCGACCAGGCCGGCCTTGCCGTTCGGCAGGACGGCGATCTCCGCCAACAGGCGGCTTTGGTTGCGGAGCTTCTCCCACTTCGCCCCGGTGCCCTCCTTGATGTAGAAGGACTCGATGCCGGCCCGGACGTCGGTGCGGTTCCAGCCCCAGGTGCCGTGTCCCCGGCGGGTCAGCAGGAAGGCGCCGGCGGTCGGTGCGGTGAAGGTGGGGTCCCCGAAGACGGCGACGCCTTCCGGCCCCTTCGACAGCGGGAAATAGATCGGGGTATCCGGCGGGACGTTTTGCTCGAAGATGCGGCGCGCGATGAACTCGGCTTGGTCCGCGCCGCTCCGCAGGGTGTCGTCCGAAGCCTTTTCTTCGGCGTTGGCCGCGGGGTGCAGTTGTCGCCATTCCTTGAGCAAGCCCTGGTACTGCTCGTGGCTCAACGACTGGAAACCGTAACTCAGCACCACGTAGTCGCCCTTGGTCAAGCTGCGCGGGTCGACCGGTTCGCAGAGGACCAAGTAGCGCTCCCCGGAGGCCAGGGGGCGGCTGTGGTCGTAGACCATCCAACCGAGCACCGCGACCTGGAGGGCCAGCGCCCCGGCGAGCAGGGAGCGGCGATGCGGCACGAGGGCGGCGACCCGCCCCTCGAACCAGGCTGGGCGAAACTCCGGCATCGCCTCGACGATCGCCGCCTCGCGCGGCTGGCGCCAGATCTTGGCGAGCACGAAGAGCACGATGCCCAGCAGCAGGAAGATCCCCGCCATGCCCAGGTAGCCCAGTTCCTTCTCGATGTCGGCGTAGCGCCAGAACAGCCAGGTCAGGAAGACGATCGCGCCGTAGACGTAGGGCCGCAGGCGGCTCTCGGCCAGTCCTTGGCGGATGAGCGCGACCGCCAGCAGCAGGGTGGTCACGTTCGCCATGGCGGTGACCAGTACCCAGACCGCTTCGCGCTGTTGGAAGCCGCGGAGGTCGAGGGCGCCGAGGAAGCCGAGCGCGAGGGTCAGCAGGGCGATGAGCCCCATCCACGCCGCGTGGCTGTCCTGCCGGGCACGGGCGCGGTGGATGGCCCAGCCCGCCAAGGCCGCGGTCGCCAGCGTGTAGGCGTGGTCGTGGCGTAGGAAGGAGTCGCCGAATTCGCGGTGCATCGAGCCATGTAGGCTACCGAGCGCCAACGTGATGAAGGCCACGCCGCCCGCGCCGATGAAGCGGAAGCCCCGCCCGCGCGGGTCGCCCGTGGGGTGCAAGGCGGCGAGCGCCAGCGGCAGGACGAAGATGTGCACGGGGGTGTGCCCGCTGAAGAGGACCCAGAGGAAGACGAACGACCAGGCCAGCGCCCCGGTGAGCGCGGGACGGGCCCGGCGGTAGGCGGCGAAGGCGCTGGGCAGGAGCAGGAGCAGGAAGACCAGGCGCTCCCCGTGGTGCAGCTGGTCGCGACGGTGCCACCAGCCGAGGTCGGCCTCCATCAGCATCCAGCTACCCGCGAGGGCGATCACCAGCAGGTGCAGGACGGTGGCGTCGAGGATCAAGGCGAAGGGGATCGTGAACACGCACCAGGCGAGCACGGCGTCGGGCGCGTGCGCATCCAAGTGGTAGATCTGGCCGATGAGCGCGATGCCGGCCCCATACATGATGCAGCCGAGTAGGTGCCCGATGATGGCGCCGCGTTCCCGCCCGGTGTGGAAGCACCAGAGGCCGGCGCCTTGGAGGACGGCGAGGGCCGCGAAGACCGTGGCCAGCTGGCCCTCCCGCGAGAACTCCGCCCAGTTATGGCTGATCACCAGCAGGATGGCGGCGCCGAAGAGCAGGACGCCGAGGGTGCGGAGCGCGAAGGCGAGCGCCCCGGTTTCCGCTGGCGTCTCCGGGTAGCGGGCGAGGATGCGCTCGCGCTGTTCCTTTTCGATCAGGCCTTCGGAGTTCCAAGCCGCCGATTCGTTGACCAGCCAATCGCGGAAACCTTTGGGGAGGGACATGGAGGGACGATGGGGGCGGAGGAGAGGGAGGGCAAGGGTGGGAAGGGTCCCAAGTAGGATGGTCAGGAGACAAAAGGGCCAGGGTCAGGGCCAGGGACAGGGGAAGGGTGAAGCCGATGGCGGGCAGGGGGTTAGCGGTTGGCGGTTGGACGAGAGCAAGGTGGGCAAGATTTCTGAATCCCCGTTGGATAATTTATGCTCCAACCCCATCCCCAATCAGTCACCCCCAACCGCCAACCGCTAACCCCCAACCGCTCCCGCGAGTGCCCTCGTGGGCTCGTCACCCAACAAAAAGCCCCGGCGGGGGCCGGGGCTTCGTGGGGGCTGACGGTCGCCTTAGGCGATCGTGACTTCCTTGGTGAGGTAGACGTCCTGGATGGTGTGCAGGAGCTTCGCGCCTTCCTCGATCGGGCGCTGGAAGGCCTTGCGACCGGAGATGAGGCCCTGGCCACC
>Ga0315904_10006319_pt1 | contig 16232 bp, 20 predicted proteins | sample LakEriMetagenome_6_FD_203529 | JGI IMG/M metagenome (GOLD analysis project Ga0315904, IMG submission 203529) | Freshwater fungal communities from buoy surface, Lake Erie, Ohio, United States - Buoy 12 MA120 | ecosystem: Environmental > Aquatic > Freshwater > Lake | place: USA: Lake Erie, Ohio... | reverse complement strand
ACCCACTCAACAGCTGCAACTAGTTCCGCACTGGGTGCAATCTCTTGCGGGCTCATTGAGTTGTGCGCCATCGTTCCAAATAGTACAAACGCCCCGATAATTCCGACAAATCGCTTGCTAGATAGTTGGCCGTTGTCGCCTTTAAAAATTTCCAATAGTTTTTTCATCGCCCTTGTCCTCTGTATTTTTTGAGTGGTTTGTTATTTTTTGAATGTACGCCCTTGTTTTTACGCTTGGGCTTTGGTTGCCATTTACCTACGGATGCGCTCGCCTTTGCCATTACTTATAAATATATAAACGGAACCAGTTAAAATCTTCAGTACCTCCGTTTTTCTGGTACTCCAAAAAAGCGTCGAAGATAGGCCCCGCATTTTTGCCCTCATCCACAACCATGGCCGTATCAATTCCTGCGGTGATCATCTTAGCGACAAACACTTCCTGCACCTGCTCGAGCGCAACAACTTGCGCCTCTGCCTCAACAACCGCCTCAACTAGCTTGGCCTTTTCCTCAACCTTTGCCTCTACCAACGCCTCGCTAACTTGCTTAGCTGCGTGAGTGGCTTGGCCTACCGCTTGGGTATTCTGTTGAATCTTTTTCAATAGCGCATCCATCTCGTTTACTGGCTCGGGTTTAACTGCCCACGACTCGGTAAACAAATAGCCGAGAGCAAACAGGGCGGTAAAGATATATAGCAGTCGCATAGTGTTAAAGTTTTTTCATTGAGTTAATTATGCGCAGTTCCGTTATTGCCGCGCTCAACGCACTGTCTGCCGTCTTTAATGCCCTGTACGCTTGTTTTTGTTCGGCTCTCAACGCCACAATCTCCTTTTTGCACTCATCAATCTGCGTTTGATTGTTCGCACGCAAGTCCATATAAAGATAACTAACAGCCAGTAACATACAAAAAGCCACGGCAGCAACTGGGTTTTTACGAAATTGGTCAAACGAAACGGGAAGCGGATTCGCATTAGGGGTTTTCTTTGGTGCGGTCATTATTCGTGGATATTGCAATAAGGTGATGACGGATTAAATTGGCAGAAACGGGCAAGGTAAAGCGACTCACACCCACTAAATGTATGAACGCCAATAGGATTTGGGAACACCTCTTTTGTGCTGAATGATTCCAACGGCTCATCATTCCAAAGGATGTCAACGGCATAGAGTGGGGATAGGTCTGTGCAGTTACCTTCATTGTCTGTTGCTAAACAGATTTGCCCTATCTCGTGTACTGCACAATTTTGGTAGATGATAGAACCCTCAACCGTTGTGCTGATTTGGGCTTGGTATGTTAGCCATTCGGCTAATGATTGGAATTCGTATTTTGCGAAGGTCATAAGGTTAGGTTGTTAAAGAAACAAGTTCAGCGTTTGTTAATGCAGTTGTGAAAAGTGCAAATTGATTGTAGTGAACTGATTCTTGATATCCATAAATAACCGCATTATCATCGAGATATATTTGCGATTTTGTGCCAACAAATGTCATTGTGCTTGTGCTTGTTGCCTTTTGAATACCATTAATATACACGGCAAAGTCACCAGATTTGTACCGATAAGCAAGTTTTATTCTTTGACCTATGGTGTAAGTTGATGCACTTATAGAAATTGTATTGAATGTACCATTGCCAAGAAATGTTTGGCATTCAATACTTCCGTTGGGCTTGTATAAAATTGCATTCGTACTAATAGTGCTTGGGCTTCTGTCGTTGTTGTAAATGTTGATGTTATTTGCCCCTATTCCGTTTACATAAAAGTCAACAAAAATCACTCCCTCCGTTTGCCCAATCAATGAACTAATGCCCGTCTTTGTTGCAGTATCCGCAATACGGGTGGCTGATGCGGTTGTTGTTGGGATGTAGGTTGTTGGGTATGCGCCCGCTTCAACTTGTGCGCCCCATAGAAATACCGATGTAGAAAGTGTGTTTGCCTCCGCTCTTACCGCACTTGCACTTGATGTCATTGCAACCAATGACCCTACTACACCCGTAGACGTAGGTACAAAAGTCATTGAACAACGATACCATCCATTTCCTACGCTTGTGATTGACGATGTTGGATTGCTGCCTCCCGACCCTACTCCCAAAGTTCCTACAACTCCATTATTTAAATCAAAGTTTGCAAACATTCCCCCAAAAGTATTTGATATCCAAAGTTGGATAAAATTATTTGTGTTCTTTTTGGCGTACATTGTGTAAGTACATGAAGAGCCACTTGTAACAGTTCCACTCGTAGAACCTACTACATAATGTTGGTTATTACTTCCGTCCGCAGTAAATGTGTCTGCCGTTGTATTGCCATCGGGTGAAGTTGTACTATTTGCGGTTACACTACAAAATATCTTACCCCAACTAACATTATCAAACTGCTCACTATACAACGCCAAATTCGTCCTCTGTGGCTCTAACAACAACGCAGGACAACTGCCGTACATATAGGATAGACGGGGTACACCCGAACCCATTGATTCCAACAAGCCCGAACTATTTGTGCGTAGTGCCGTACTCGCCCTTGTCCAAGTCAAATCCCCGTTTCCGTTTGTGGGAATTTCGGCATATGCTTTGCCCGACTTGTAGCCCGATGGAATGAGCAACAAAGATGCGGACTGCAATAACGAACTTACCGCATCAACACAAGCACCTCCTTCAGTTACTCCACCATCGGCAATAACTCGGCTTTGGTAAGCGTTAAAAATCCCTTGGGCATAGTTGGAACGATTGATTCCAATGCCCAATCCTATACCCATTCTACGCATTAGTAACCTATTACGCTGCCCGAACTTGTAACGAAACCTGTGATTTTGTTACCCTTACCAGCGGGCAAATAAACGCCTTGCTTGAAAGTAATCCCAGACATTCCGCGTGCGCTGAGCACGTTGGTTGCTGTGCCGTTTTCTTCAGTAACTGTAAACGAGGTAAACACTGTATCTTCTTGGGGTACCAAAGCGTCATAACTTACGCCTGTAACTGTTGCCGCTCCGTGTCTTACAAATCCGTCGTAACCTGCTACGATGTCGATTGATGCTTCTGCCATAATGAATGCAATTTACAAAAGCCCCACCGCCAACTCGTTAACAAATTAAACGCTGCTAATAATATACCACTGGGCGCCGTCGCTTATAATTGTTTTGCTGCCATACAACTGATTTATTGTTGTACTACTCGAGCCGTTTATATTATACGACCCGCCGCTTATTGTAACAACGTGCGCCGTCGCTGTCTTCATGAAATAGTATTTCTTGCCCTTGCTCTCGGTTGCGTTGGGTAAGTTTACCGTTACATTGCCGTCGGCAGTATTGCAAATGATAAGCTCGTAGCCGTTTGTAATTGTGTGAGTGCCTGCTGTGTAAACTACGCTGGCATTGTGCTCCTGCACGTGCCACCTTACAACCTCTGAACTATCCACATATTCGAGCATTACCTCCCAGCGTGTATTCAATGTAGGCTGCGCAGTTGGTGCGCCTTCTGCGTCGTTAATCAAAAACTCCAAAACCTGCTCAGGCACAAAGTTAATTGATCCATTCATTTCGGCCACCGCTTCCAATGCGTAATTTACTTTATCATCATTCTTGCCGGGATCTATTTTGTAACCTTCGCCTGTGGAGGTAAGCCCTGAATAAGTTGGGGCCAAATACAACCACTCGCCATCCCATGCCTCTGATCGTGCTTTAAAGCTACAGCCATTCAACACCCAGGCGCCGCCGTCAAAATATAAAGTTTTGATTGCAGTAAGTGTGCCACTGTCTACCCAACCACCACGCACCACCTGCAGGAAATCTTTGTAGCAACCACCTACGGCCGTGCCTATCATTTCAGTAAGCGTGCCATGGGTTACGGAATCCCAACCACCAAACCAATCATCGGCCACGACATTGGTAGTGCCATTGTAGGCCAGTATATTGCCGATTGCGTATTTTGAATCGCTAGAATAATGGGCAATGTCCAAATTAATTTCGGTACTGTTTAGCGCCGAGGTTGTGCCTGGGCTAAATATCTCTTCAACATCAAAAACAAAGTCGGGGTTTTGATACTCTGAACTATCGGCAAACGCAACTTGCACAGATCCCCAGAAAGGTTTTGTAGCCGAAGCCGTAACCTGCCACCCTTTGCTTTTTGAATAAGTTTTAACAACTGAATACACAAAGTCAATATCGACAAATAGGCGGTCATAAGTTGCCGGGGCTGTCGTGCACTGGTGCTCAATCATGTAACTATTCCAGGTAGTTTTCTGCCCACGTGTATCGACTTTCCCCTCAAACGCATTTACTGTGCTACTCCAATAGCCATCATTTTGCAGATAGGAAATTGTACCCGAGGCATCACGCAAATAAATCCTGTAATTGATCTGCGTCTGATTCTCAACTTTGCCACTAGGATAGGCTCGGGTAAACTTGACCAATACCTTAATGCGGATAGGTGCATCGTCTGGCGTTGTGCCTGTAGGTATGCCCGTGAACTCACTGGAGAAAATTGTATCTACAGCATTCTGATAAGTGCGGTATTTGCTACCTGCAAGCCTACGCTGTGTATCGATGCGCACCAACTTTGCAGCGGGCTGGTAATATAGCGACGGCTTAGCTTCCCATTGCGGTCGTGGGCTTGCCAATGTCTGCCTGTGGGTATAGGTGCCCGTGCCTTGGTAGCCGAGTGTATAAGAGTAACGGCGATAGGCCAGCGTGGTATTAAAGTAACCGTTCACTGGCACCATCCAATAACCTGCCATCTCATGAATAAACCTAACTTGCAGGGCTGCGCAAATTTGCTCCATTGCCTCGGTGCAGGTAAGCATGTTGCTGTCGGCATAATATCCCGCGTCTACATCGATGGCCCGCACGTCCTTCATGGGGTCAAAGTTTTTGACAAACGCGTTAAGGTTAAAACTCAGCAAGTGAATCCCTTTCAATGCGGCCGCACTAGCATACATTAAAGAGGCGTCATAAAAGTAATTTGTTTGTATTCCCAAAACTACCCAGTACTCACTTAGTTCAATTTGTTCCAGGCACTTGCGGAATAGTTGCGAGCCTGTAATTATGCCGTCCGTAAACCAGAGATCACTAACACGAAACCCTTTTAATAATTCCAAACCATCAACGGCCGCAAGTTTTATGCGTGGCTTTGCTTGGATGGCCTCACGCAGGCGCGTCATCTGATCGGCAATAACTCTACCAATCCAAATAGGCGCATCTTCACGATACACAATCATGGCCCAATTGTTTTCTGCCTCTGTACTTATCGAAATAAAGTCAGCCAGTACGGTATTGTTTGGCATCACCCACTCCGTTGAGCATCGTGATGGCCTTAAAAATTCTTCATAGGTTGCAGTGCCTTCGCCTTCGCGATCAATTACAAAGCCCTCGCCCGCAAGTTTTAACTCGGTGCCTGAGGTGGTGCTACCGCTTGGCGCATCCCACAACTCAACCCTGTAATCAATATCCTGTATACTCTTAAATGAGCCGTAATAAATGCGTGCCATTATCCCCTATTTCTGTCTTTGTTATATCGTTCCAATACTATTGCCAAATCGCGCCCCTGTATTGTGGTACTTGCAACGTAGCCGCTTTGCTCGTTTGTGTTTAGCATGCCCTTCAATTTGTCAAGTGGTGCAATCACTTCAGGGTTACTACTTGCCCCTGGATATTCTCCAACCAATCCTAAAGTCGGCCCGCTCACAATTCCACCCTCGGCAAAGGCTGTCATTTCTGGGCCTTTGTTTAGCATGTTGGTGATCACCGCAGAGCCCGCAACCAAGGCAACACCCGCAGCAGCTGCGAGCACAGGGTTGGAAATCAATAACTCTTTAAAAGCCTTTGACGCTGTGGCCGTGGCAATCAATGCTTGCCCAAAGGATTTCATAAAACCCGCAACCGCCTTTAATAACTTTTGCCCAAAGGTTTCAAAGCTTCCAATTTGGCCCGTCATAATATCGCCCAACAATACCCCGAAATCTTCGAGGCCCTGGGCAGTCAAACTATTAAATGCCTGGTTAACTCCTTCCATCGATTTTGCAAAACTCGCCTCATACTCTTCCTGCTTTGCAATTTGGTTTTGCATTGCATAATCGATTTGCGTAAATGTATGCTCAAGTTTTTGCGGTGCCTTGATATCTATAGGCGCTGGATCAATTGTTTTGATTCCTTGGCGTGGGCCACTAGCAACGGTTTCAATTTCTGTTGCCTTCAATTCATTCCTAGCCTTTTCCGCCTCTAACTGTCTTTGCGCTTTGTACTTTCTAAACTTTTCTAAACGCTTGTTATAAGCATCTTGATTTTGCTTTAAAATCTCGGCTTCGTGCTCTTGTTGTTTGGCCGCCTCTGCTGCGTTATAATTGTCTCTTTGTATTTTTAATACGGTTAACGCCGTTTTAGTATCGTCAATTATTTTGCCCCAGTTTTCTTTATTGTTTTTACCAAAGTTGGCACGAGCCTTTTGTAGCGTTAAATTTAAATTCTGTTCCTGTAAAGCAAAGGCGCCTAATTTATTGCCCTTTGCCTCCATTACTTTTATATCGCGCTCGTTTTTTGCTATTGTTTTATCGAGCGTTGTATTTAATCCTTTCAGCGCGGCATCAGCGGGAAAGATTGCGTTCTTTAATTTATCAAAGTTTGCAACTAATGCGCCAAGCCCTGCAATTGCAACGCCTATTCCTATAGACATTAAGGCCGTTCTAAATGCAAGCGTTGCTCCTGTTGCGCCTCCCGTTACTAATGTATAAAGTTTAGTGGCCGCCGTAGTTATCCCAATACGCACAGCGCTCTCGGCTTGCAATGCGTTTTGTATGGCTTGCACTCCATTCACTAAAGCAATGGCGCCCTGAAGCTTAACCATTGTTTTCTGTAAATCCTCATTCTCAACGCCTGCCAATGCAAGTGCGCCCTCAACGGCACCAAAAGCCCCGGCAACTGCCTGAACTCCACCCAATACCGCATCGAGGCGTCGGGTATCGCTTGCAAAATATCCAACCTCTGCCCTGGCGTCGCCAATGCTGTCCTTTATTCTACCCGCTTCTTTTATAAACTGATCAGCAGAAGCCGCAAACTCTGGCCCCAATGCCCGGGCTTCCATTGCCAACTGAGTCAACTGCCTAACAGTGCTCATCGTTGGGTTACGGGTTGCTATGCTCGCTAGCTTTTCCTCAATGCTTTTCGCACTCTTTGCAACATCGGCAGACATTTCACCGCCAGCCTTTTTAATTACTGAAATCGCATCATTAAAACCCTGTCTGAGTTTTTCAATGTTTGCGCCAATTACTATATTTAAGGACCTTGCCATTATCTTGTATAATTAATTATAAAGTCCTGAGCAACGTGGTAAATTCCCGCAAATCCTGCCTCATCCTCTGCCAATTGCACCTCGCCATCAAATTCGATAGTTTGGCATTTTACAGAGTTAAAAGTGCCTGGCAATGTTACTGCCTCAAATGCTGTTCGCACTGCGGTTGCCACTTCTGTAGCGCTTGCAAACGTGGTGCCAAAGCTACTAACTTGCACCCGAGCAAAGTCTGTGCGTGAGTGGCTTGTGTTGGTAGGGCTTGCAATTATGCTAACTAAATTATAAGCGATTGCAGGGAATGCAGACTCTTGCGGAATCCGTATTGGATTTAAGCGCGTAGAAACCAACGCCGTGAGGGCTGAGTTGTTGCTTAAAATGTTGTAGACTATTTTTATAGGTGCGCTCATGCCTTGGCGTCTGGGGTTAATTTATCAAAGACATGCGAATATAGTTTAACCGCATCCTCAATGCTAATATAGTCGGACTCCTCCCATGGAAATGTTAACAGCCTTTTGGGCTCAATTGGTTTCTTTAAGTGGGGCGCCATGCCTGTAGCAACTGCCCAACGAGTAATCTCCCATTGATTTCTGTACTGCTGTTGCTGCGCCTCACGCATGCCCTCCAATTTTAAACGCCAAAAACGTGGCGAGCATTTCCAAAACTCTCGCTCAGTTAGATTTAATTCGCCGTAACTGATGCGCTCAATCTTGCGCCAAGTTAGCGGTGCGCCGTCGCCCTTGGCTTTTACTTTCCCTCTGGCTCTTCAGTGCTAAAGAAATCACTAACTGCCTGCGTGAATCCATCCAATGCAGGGCTCAACTCTGTAAATCTTTTAACCGATGCGCCCAACTTTTGGATCGTGGGATATGGCGTTTTTTTGCCGTCGGCTTCGTAGCCTTCCAGGATCCCATAGAATGCGCAGGCTAGTGCGAAGTCCATAGATTTGGCAAGGTCTTTTTGCAAATTTAGATCTGCGAAATTTTCCATCCCAGCCAACTGCATCACATTGCGCAGGCTGTTCATGTTAAACAAAAGGGGATGACTAGCACCCCCAATGGTAATGTGGCTCATGCCACAAAGATAACAAATAAATTATGAAACGGTGCCAATAGTCAAAGCGCCAGTACCTTGCAAAGTTCCTGTGAAGGTTGCTTTGTCGTTGTTAGGTGCGCTCAAACTCAAGCTGCTGAAGAAAGCGCCGCCTGTGAATTTTTCATCTCCAGTTACATTGGTAGTCATTACAACAGTTAATTGAGTGCCCGCGAGCAAATCAGTTAACAAATCTTTGTAAGATAAGCCGCTTGTGCTCACAGATGAATCGCCTTCAAAAATACCTTCGACGTTCAAAGTGTAGCCATATTCACCGGCAATAAATTCTTTAGCGCCTGCGCTGTCTTTGTTAGTAACGTCGATCATATCTTTTGAGATATCCATCGAGTGTGAAGTTGCGTTTGCAATTTTGGTCAAGGTGCCGCTCACATCTTTATAGATGCTTATAAGCGTGCCGTTTACTGGTCCTGTGGTTGGCATGTTATTTATATATTAGATTATTTTTCTTTGCTAAATCGGCAATGATTTGATCAACGCCTTTCATTATGTTTTCTTCTACGCTTGTGGCGTTTGAATCGACGGCCCTTTGCATAAAACGCACTGGGGCGATGGCGCCTGTGTAACGGCCTGTGCTCGATTGGATTCGCTCAACTGTTCCGTATTCATACATCACGCCCAAATAGTTGTTGTGGTACTCCTTGCGCAAGCCAATCAAAGCCTTATCATAGTTGGCGTTGTCCTTGCTATTGATGAAACCGATTGAATCCCGCAAATCGCCCGTATCGACAGGCACCAAACTTTTGGCCGTTGCGATAATTGGCGAAGCGCTTTTCTTTAAAACTTGCTGAAGTTTACGACTTTTCACACTGACCCCCATAGCCTTTAGGGCTTCCAAGGTTTCAGCGAGTCCGTCGATTTTCTCCATTATTGCGTTAATTCGGTTTGTAGTTTCAAATATAGATTGCGCTGAAGGTTTGCAATGTTAACAATGTTGTGCGCTCCATTGTCATCAACTACCCTGTGCTTAACGCCTACGGCTGAATTAAAACGGATGGTATAAAACACAATTTGCTTATGCTCGCGCCTGTCTGCGTTTACATTCTCCGCGCCACTTTCTTGCTCAACACGTTGCGCCCAGGCGGTTGCGTATTCCGTCCATGTTTGCAGCTTCTCGCCTGTGTTTGTATCTATGGTTTCGGTGTAACTTTGCAGGCTTACCAAAACATCCATTAACCCCGCATTCATCAGATCATGATTTGGATTTTGTACGGATCGAGTAAGTAGTGAAAGCCGAAACTCATTTCGCTTTGAATCGTTCCTGTGACAATGGCCTGCCTGTTATCGTAATACTGAGCAACCAACAACAGCGCCGCGTGCTTAATTGTGGCGGGCATGATGGTGTCGGGATCAACCGCTGACGTACCTACAGGATTAAAGCCCTCAGAGATTTCAACAATGTACTTAATTGTATCGTCGGTAATCGAAGATGGGGTATTTTCAAAAAAGATATTTCTGCTATACCCGCCCATTGGATCAGGCGCAACCAACCAGTCGGCAGAATCAAAAGCAACAACTGCCTGCGAGTCGTTCACATAGCTCACCGAGTTAATAGCCAAACAACGCGTGTTTAAGCGCAGATAATTGCCAGAAGGTATATTTAGACCATTCACGGGATTCACGAGCGCAGGCTGGCCTGTAAATGAGTCAAACCCATACTTTGCCGTCCCTTTACGAATCGAATAGCCCAAATAATTACTGCAGGCATCAATTGCCATAGAGATAAGCCCCGAAATGTAAGTATCATCTGAGGAACTTGTAACCCTTAAATGGGTTTTTGCATCTGCTAAACTGAGGTAATCAGTGGCGGCATTTGCGAAGGCGGTATATCTACGGCTGACAAACATTATTCTGCGTCTAGTTCGGTTTCAGGGTTTACTGGCTTTGCCTTCTTTTTGGTAGGCGTCAATACTGCAATCTCTTCAGCAACCCCGCCCTCAATTAAGAGCATGGCCTGCTTGGTTTCAATAATCACTTCGTCGCCTACGTTGTAGGAAAGGTTAAATTTCCCTGTAGGGTTTGCTACAAATCTCACTTTCATATTGGCCCAGGGGCGATGCAGTCAAGATCACCCCCGGCACTTGGAACTTTAACGCCCCCAAGCGGGCAGATTATTAGGCAAGGATATCTTTGCAGACTGCGAAGGCAGTAGGCTGCAACAATTCCACATCCAAATAAGAGTTTAACACAACGTTGGTCAAGCCAGCAGTTGCACCAGAATAAGGGTCAACTGTCAACTCCATGCCACCCCAAGAAGCGATAGCCATTTTGCTAAAATCTCCGAAGATCATTGCAGACAAGTTTGAGCTAGTTCCTTTGGTCAAGTTGCTAGGAACCAAAGTTGAAGTAGCTACAGGGTAACCATTCAAATCAAATCCACCTGCAGGCCAGATAAAGTTACCTTCTACACCAGAAGCTTGGCGGGCAGTTGTTTGCAACTTAGCCTTAACGCTTGGGTTAGTCAAGTAAGCAACGCCGTCACCGTTAGCATTTTCTACGGCCTTCATCAAGTTAACAACGTCAGCCCATACAGGCGCGATTCCGTTTGCGTTTGTGCTGTTAGAAGTTGCACCACCAGCGAAAGTTACGTTTACAGAAGAGTTGCCAATGATACCAATAGGCTCGTTAGTTCCACCGCCTTTGATAGCAGCAGTTTCCAAAGATTGAGCCATTGCATTCAAAAGCCAGTTGCGCACATACAAATCAATGCTGTTTGAAGATTGCAACATCAACTGATTAGAAACCTGAATGTAAGCAGCCAAACGCTTAGGGCTAAAAGTTACTTTAGAAAAAGCGGGGCTCTTTTCGGTAGCTGAACCGTTTTCAGTGTTCCAACCTGCAGAAGGCACAGTGCTAGCTGTTGGCATATCCAAGTTGCCAACCAAGCCAGACAACTGCTGTACACCCAAACCGCGCAATACAGTCTTAGGCAACAATACATCGATGATAGAACCAACAGAAGTTTGAACGTTTACACCACCCTCAGAGCCAGAAGTTCCACCAGTAACGGACATATCACGCTTAAATACTTCAGAAGGGATTTTGATTGAGTGAGCGCTTACGCTTACACCAGAACGTTGGAACTCATCGCCACCCATTGCAGAAAATTCACCTTCAACGCCTTCACGACGGCCAGTGATAGCCATGTTCATAGCGCGCTTAAATGAATACTCGTTAGCCATGTTAGCCTTTTCTTTTTCCTCGCTACGGCTAGCAACGTGGCCAGCGGCTTGAGCTGCAAGATTCTGCAACTTTTCCAAGGTTTCAACCTCAGCTTTGATTGCGCCCAAACGAGCCTCAATTTCAGCCAAGCGATTGGTTTCTGAATCAGCCATAGAACGGGCTTCTTTTTCGATCACAGTTTGCAGAGTAGACAACTCGCCCAACAGGCGGCCGCGCTCTTCTTTCAATGCTTTAATTTTATTCATGATTTTGTGTTTTGTTTAAAGGTTTTGATATCTAAGTAAAGCCAATTTAATAACATCGGCAGAGGCTTGGCTTCTTTTGGCCTCTTCGATTTCTTGCTCCTGATCACGCATAGCAACAATGCTGCGGGCATCGGCTTCAGTGTCGGCGTAAGCGGGATAAGTTACAGGGCTCACATCATACAAATCCTCAATTACTTTGATTGTGCGCTTGCCCATAGATCCGTACTTTTCAGACTCTGACCACATTTGTTCTTTGATTGTAAAGGCAAATGAACTCTGCGTGATATCGCCACGCATGATAGAACGCACAACGCTCATATGTGTTGGGTTCTCATAATCTGGCACCCACGTATATTCAAGATTGCCGTCGCCATTTACAAATACTTTGCAAGTGTTTGCCTTTGTGCGGCCCAAAATTAACTCGGCTTCGTGGTTGAACAAACAACGAATGTCGTAATCTTTAGACAAAGCATTGTCAAACGCCCCCGGCATAATAACCTCCTCAAAATATCCTAAATCCGTAGCGGAATTAATGACAGCGGCAATGCCGCCAATTTCTTTTGGCATGCCTTCGCCGTCTTCTCTGGTGTGGACGGTGCCCGTAAATGTGCGCCTTTCTTGTTTCATTAGATTACCTCTGTATTATTAGTTCCCTCTGGGTTGTTGTTTTTGTCGGCGGTGCTCATTAGTTGCGAAATCTTGGCGTCCATGTATTCATCGATTTTGCTGGACGGCATCAAATTAGATTCGATTAAATATTCATCGCCTCCATTAAATCCGTTTGCATCTTCAAACATGCGGGCCTCGTTACGTGAAAGCCAACCGCCGCGAATGCCTTTATTATAGTAATCAGCGCGCTCATTGGCGGAGGCTCTCAACAGCGAATTAAAGTTAAATTTAAAGTAATAGGTTAACTTATCATTTTCTGTTAACAGCTTGCGGGCCATTTCCTGCTCGATGTTAATGGCGTAACTTGCCAAAGTGCGTGCGTAAAAATCTTGATATTCCTGCTCAACGCTGGACTTGATGCCATCCTTTGCGCCAATCATAGAAGCGGGAACCCCAAAAATACGGGCGATTTCCTCAGCAGAAAATTTGCGTGTTTCCAAATACTGCGCCTCTTCTGGCGATAGACTCAACTTCTCCATCTTGATGCCATTGGGCAACACTGTGCTGCGGCTTGCCCCGTCTATAACGTCATCTAAAGATTTCTTCAATGGCACTGCCTGCTCGGGTTTAATCTGTGCGTCAGATGTTAACAAAAATTTCAACACTCCATTTTTGTAGACGCCCGCGCTCTGGCTAATCGCTGCCAAATCAATGCCCAAGGTTTCGGCGTGCACCACAATGGGCGACAAACCTACAAGCGGATCATCACCACAAAGCCCTTTAAAGTGCAACATGTCCGCCGCTGGAATCATGCCAGGGAAGCCTTTGCGATTCACTTTGTAAAACAATTGGCCGTCCTGCATGATTGGCTGAACGTAGTCGGGTGCAATTGGATGCAATTCAATGCCCAAATATCTGCTGTCGCGATTGATAAAAGCGTAGGCGTTGCCCTTCAGCGCCAAGTGGCTCACCATGTATTTGGTGAAATCGTATTTTGTTTGATACGGGTTTGGCTCGTTTACCAATGCCGTAGCGTAGTGGATTACAACCTGCTCGCGATTGGTGCCATCATCTTTATACAACTTTAAAGATAGCCCCGCAATACCGTCTGCAATAACTCTAACGCACGCGTGCACCGACGCAATAGATAACGCCGTGCGATCATTAACCGCCTGCCCGCTTTTTGTTTGATATCCGAAAACATTTTGTAAAGTATTGATGAGCCAATCAGTTGGCTGCGCTAAACCGCTGCGCTTTTCCGTTCTTTTTGGCTGCCAAAATTTTAGATTCATCGCCCGCAAATTACAACTACCACAAATTACTCACGTTAACAAATTACTTATTCCGCCCCTGGGCCAACCACCTGCTCAACGCTGCCCTGAATACATCGTAATTTTTATACCGACGCACGCCAAACTTGCCGAAATACTTTTCCTCGGTTGCGTTGTAGGCGTCCTCATAGGTCCGATATCTCGGTAGGTTGTTGTAATATTCCTGCATGTAATCGTCTAAAAATTTCATAAGCTTACAAACCAAAAATCTGATTCTTTTTCTTTTGCGGAATCCTGCATGCAAGTGCCCAACGCCATCACAATGCTCACAGGCCCATCGACTTTGTCGCCGCTTTTGGCTTTGTCAATTTTGATATTACCCGCAGGATCTGTGCGCAGCATTATGTTGCCCATCATCCAACGAGTGACGGGATTGCCCGCGTGCCTTAATTGTTTATCCTTTGTCAATCGCTCTAGTTCTTTGGTAGGTGCCGACATTGATACAAAGCCTTGGCCGAAAGGAAACATTTGCAAGCCTTCATTTTGTAGCTCAATAACCAACTGCGAAGAGTTGAATCGGTCAAATGCAATATCTTTTATGTCGTACTGCTGAGCCAACTGAATAACCCGCGCCTTAATAAATGAGTAGTCTGTTACATTGCCGTCCGTTAACTCAATATGCCCATCACTTGCCCACTGCCTAATCGATTGCCCTGCGGCGTCCTTTCTTTTGTATGCCGTCTCGACTGGCAACCAATACCATGAGCGAATCGCGTGATATTCTGGGAAGTATAAACTGAATGCACAAAAGTCCCCAGTGCTTGCCAAATCCAATCCACCATAACACAAAGCGCCCTCTAAATCATCCGAGCCGTCGCAAGCCTTCCAATCACTATCTGAAATCCAAGTCATTGCGGTATCGGTCCACACGTTGAGCAGTTTGGTTTTAAATTCAACTTCTTTGTGCACGAACTCCTTGGCCTCAGTCAATCCCTGCTCCAACTGCCTAGGGTTTACTGAAATACCCCAGTTTGGATTTGCTTTGGCCCATACTGCCGGGTCTGTCCAATCATCGCCCTCATCCAATGTATAGATCACCGAAAACAAAGCATCGTCTTTTATGTTACCACTCAACACACCTGCGCAGTACTGCCTGTGTTTGTAGCAGGGCGCTTCACGATTAAAGCCCGCCGTCGTAATGGTAAACAGCAACGGCTGCCGCCTTGCCCCCATTGAGTTTCGTATTACGTTGTAAAGCTCATCATTTGGATGGGCGTGATATTCATCAATGCAACAAAAGTGCGCATTGAGTCCGTCCTGCTTGCCTGGATTCCATTCGAGCGGTTTGTATATCGATTGCCCGTAAAGGATGCGCCGATTGTTTACAGAATTGTTAACGGTGAGCGCCTCATTCAACCAGGGCAGATTTTGGCAAACCCGCACCGACTCGCCAAATACCATCATGGCCTGATCTAACTTTGTGGCCGCACTATAAACCTGCGCCGCCGATTCATCATCTGCAATAAGCCCATAAAGCATGATTGCCGAGGAAAAGGTAGATTTACCATTTTTGCGTGGCACTTCAACATAGGCCCGCGTAAACCTACGGCTACCGTCCTCATTCAAAAACCCAAACAGATTCCAAACAATAAAAGCCTGCCACGGCTCTAGCTCAAACGGCTTGCCCGCATATTCGCCCGTGCTATGCTCAAGCTGCTCAATAAATTCAATGGCATGCAAAGCATAGGTATCAGAGAATCCCCAACCCGCCGCACGATCTGCCACGTAACGAGCCACGGCATTGCGCACGTGTTCACAAACTGGCACCGCGCCAGATTGGACATCGCTTATATACTTTTCAACTTTTTGCACTGGCTTTCAAAAATGGCCTTTGCCTCTTCAGCGAGTTTCAAGTTGCGATAAACAAACGCCTCATCCCACAAACCAAACTTGCCACACTCACGGAATCCGCTGCCTTGGTCCATAGTGATCACAAATTGATGGCCTCGCTCTTCAATCCTGTACTCGCGCCCCTGGTATTCAACGTGCGCCGTTTCAAAGGCTGATTTGTGCGTTGCTTTGTTAACTGTCTTTTTCATGTTATGCGGTTTTTGGTTTTTTCAATAGTTCCAATTTACTAGCGGGCTTAACGTTGCCCGTTTCAATTTTTGCTCGAGCGCTCGGCGTGATTCCAAACAACTGCCCCATCTGCGTGGCTTGCTTCAATGCTTTGCTGCGCACATCATACCACGGCGAAACAACTCGCTCGCCAAATCTGTTAACAACAACCTCGCCCTCTTTGTTGTTTATCTCACAGGCTTTTTTATACAATCCCAACTCGTTGCAGTACCCGGCAACCAATCCGAGATCAGCGCCAGCCAATAGGTTATTATTTTTCAACTCCTTGCAAGTGATATCCCAATACTCAAAGCCCAAAGCGTTTAGGTGAGCGGGTGGTTGTGGAACTCCAACACTCAGCTCGACAATCATCGGCTGCTCAAGATTGCGGCAAGGTTGGTAGGTGCCCTCTAACTTCTTTAATTCGACAGGTTTGC
>Ga0315904_10006316_pt1 | contig 16234 bp, 15 predicted proteins | sample LakEriMetagenome_6_FD_203529 | JGI IMG/M metagenome (GOLD analysis project Ga0315904, IMG submission 203529) | Freshwater fungal communities from buoy surface, Lake Erie, Ohio, United States - Buoy 12 MA120 | ecosystem: Environmental > Aquatic > Freshwater > Lake | place: USA: Lake Erie, Ohio... | reverse complement strand
CCAAGCAATACATCACCTATGAAGAAGCCGTTAAGAATAATACAAAATGCAAATGGGACGATTACAAACCGGTGGCCCCAACTTTCACCGGCAACCGGAGTTTTAACGAACATACCCTGGAAGAAATCATTCCATATATCGACTGGGCACCCTTCTTCATTGCGTGGGAACTCGGTGGTCGCTTCCCGGATATCCTTTCCGATGAAGTGATCGGTGCCGAAGCCACAAAACTATACAACGACGCGAACGACCTGCTGCGGAAGATCGTCAGGGAAAAATGGCTCACCCCGCACGCTGCCATCGGTTTCTGGCCAGCCAACAGCAATGGCCGCGATACCGTTTCACTGCTCTCTGATAAAGGGCCCGTTCACCTCGAGTTCCTGAGGCAGCAGATCAAGAAAGCCGAAGGCCAACCCAATTTTTCCCTGGCCGATTATATCGCACCGGACACAACCGGCTACCAGGATCATATCGGCGCATTTGCAGTCACCATCAAAGGCATTGAGCCACATATCAGGAAATTTGAAGAGGGACACGACGATTATAACAAGATCCTCCTGCAAGCCCTGGCAGACAGGCTGGCAGAAGCATACACGGAATTCCTGCACGAAAAAGTGCGCAAGGAATTCTGGGGCTACGCAAAAGATGAGCAACTGACCAACGAACAATTGATCAGGGAAAAATACCAGGGGATCAGACCGGCACCCGGCTACCCCGCCTGCCCCGATCATACCGAGAAGTATAAGCTATTCGACCTGTTGGATGCCACCAATGCAACAGGCATCACCCTTACCGAGTCCCTGGCCATGTACCCGGCCTCCTCTGTTTGCGGCTGGTATATTGCCCAACCGGAATCAAAATACTTCGGACTGGGCAAGATCAACGATGACCAGTTGACAGATTATGCCCAACGTAAAGGGATGCAGAAAGAAGATGCGGAAAAATGGCTCAGGCAAAATTTGGATTAAGGGATTAAGGGATTAAGGGATTGGCGGATTGACGGATTGGCAATTCCTGATTCCCAATAAAACATAACTTCAAACATTTCGGAATTAGTATGCGCATCATCTCATATAACGTCAATGGAATAAGGGCAGCGATTAAAAAAGGTTTTATAGAATGGTTGCAGACAGACCCCGCAGATATCATCTGCATACAGGAGACTAAAGCCTCTCGCGATGACGTGAACCATAAACTCATTAATGACCTGGGGTATCATGATTACTGGTTCAGTGCGCAGAAAAAAGGATATAGCGGAGTTGCAGTATTCACGAGGATAAAACCGGATAACGTGATCGTGGGCAACGGACATAACGCAAGCGACGATGAAGGCCGCGTGATCCAACTGGATTTCGGAGCAACCCGGCTGATCAATGCCTATTTTCCATCCGGCACCTCAGGAGACATACGACAATCGTTCAAATATGTGTGGCTCGATGAATTCTACACCTATCTCAACGCCCTCCGGGAAACACATCCGCAGATCATCCTCTGCGGCGATTACAATATCGCGCATAAGGAAATAGATATCCATGATCCCAAAGGCAACAAGAATACCACTGGCTTCCTGCCCGAGGAAAGAGCATGGATGGATAAGTTCCTGGCAAGCGGCTGGATAGATGTTTTCAGGAACTTTCACCCCGAACCTCACCGCTACAGCTGGTGGAGCCAGCGATTCCCTACAGTACGACTGAACAACAAAGGCTGGAGAATTGATTATATTACAACCACAGTCGACATGAGGAGCAGGCTGAAAGATGCAGAGATCCTCCCCGATGTAAAACATAGTGACCATTGCCCGGTTTACGCCGAAATCATATGATCATCTATAACGTAACAACACAGGTCAACAACAGCATCCATGAACAATGGCTGGAATGGATGAAAACGGAACATATACCCGAAGTGCTTGCTACCGGCCTGTTCACCCATCACCGAATGCTTCGCCTGATCGATGCTGATGAATCAGAAGGACCTACTTATGCAGTACAGTATTTCACTACCATGAAAGAGAAATACGACGTCTACATGGAACACCATGCAAAAGAATTAAGAGCAAAAACACTCAGGAAATGGGGTGATCAGATCTTCGCTTTCAGGAGTCTCATGGAAGTTGTGGAATGAGTGTGGATAAGATAGTCCGGGCAGCCCGGTTTAAAGCATCCCGCTGAAACCCTTGCCTGACAAGGGTTTTCGCCTTTCGCCTGAGAATCAGTACAGTAGCGGGTTGTAGACGGGAGGCATTTTACAACCAATTTTGATGCATTTTCCCAAAATTGCTGTAATCCGCTACCAGACTGGATTGCAAAGCGCAAAAAAATATTTTTTCAGTATCAAAAACTGGATATATTTGGCTCGTTAAATTTAAAACTTCATCTATGAACAAAGCAGAATTAATTTCAAAGATTGCTGATGATGCAGGCATCACAAAGACCCAGGCTAATGCTACTCTGGATTCTTTTGTTGAAGCAGTTACTAAAACCCTGAAAGGTGGTGGTAAAGTTACTCTGGTAGGTTTCGGAACTTTTTCTGTAACTAAAAGAGCTGCACGTAATGGCCGCAACCCCCAAACTGGCGAAGTGATCAAAATCAAAGCCAAGAAAGTTGCAAGGTTCAAAGCCGGTAAAGAGCTTACTGCTAAATTATAATCTGAACCAGCCGAATAAAAAAAGCAAGGCAGTTTGTCTTGCTTTTTTTATTTTTGCTATCCAATTAAAAAAACAACAATGGGAAGAGGCGACAAAAAAACAAAGAAAGGCAAGATCTTCAAAGGTTCATTCGGCAAGTCACGTCCTGCCAATAAGCCAAAAGCGACTACGAAGAAGCCCGCTGAGAAAATTGGCTGATCAGCTAATTAGCTCATTGGCTGATTAAAGAACCATAAAAGGCAAAAGGAAATTCGGAATTAAGAATCAGTCCATTAGCCAATTAGCTAATGAGCCAATTGATCACGGAGCAAGTCTGTTAATAGTCCATCTGCCTGCTTCAAATGAATACAGGATCCGGTCATGCAGCCTGCTTGGGCGGCCCTGCCAGAATTCGATATGGACCGGTTTTACGCGGTAACCGCCCCAATGGGGTGGCCGGGGTATAGAACCAGCTTCAAATTTCTCCTTATACAGTCTTGCATTCTCTTCAATCACATCCCTGCTGCTGATGATTGTGCTCTGTGGTGATGCCCATGCCCCTATACGGCTTCCCTCCGGCCTGGAATAGAAATACTGGTCGCTTTCCGAGCTGTCTACTTTCTCTATCCGACCCTCAATCCGCACCTGGCGCTCCAGTTCCTTCCAGAAGAACAGCAGCGTCGCATGAGGATTCTCGTCGATATCCTTCGCCTTCCGGCTCTCATAATTGGAAAAAAATACAAAACCTTCACGGTCGTAGTCCTTCAACAACACCGTCCGGGCGGACGGTATGCCTTCCCTGTTGGAAGTGGCCAGGGTCATCGCATTCACTTCGTTGATATCTGACCCTACGGCTTCCTTCCACCAACGCGCAAACTGTAAAAAAGGATCCAATTCAACGTCGCCCTCGGTCAAGCTCTCGCGCATGTACTCCTTACGAATATCTGCAATGGACATAAATGGGCTATTAAGTGGTTAAACCAAACCCGGTCAACTGACGATGGTCCCGATCTCATCTCCTTTGACCACCTTACTCAGGTTTCCAGGCTCGTTCATATCAAACACGATGATGGGCAGATTGTTCTCCATACAAAGGGTGAACGCCGTCATATCCATCACCTTCAGGTTCTTCTCCAGGCACTCCTTGTAACTGATCTTATCGTACTTCACCGCATCCGGCACCTTTTCAGGATCAGCATTGTAAATGCCGTTGACCCGCGTTCCCTTGAGGATCACATCGGCACTGATCTCAATGGCCCTCAATGAGCCGGCTGTATCTGTAGTAAAATAAGGATTACCCGTTCCGGCGCCGAAGATCACCACCCTGTTCTTCTCTAAATGGCGGATAGCACGGCGACGAATATACGGTTCTGCGATCTGCTCCATCTTGATGGCGCTCTGCAACCTGGTATACACTCCCAACTTCTCTAACATGGCCTGCATGGCCATCCCATTGATCACCGTAGCGAGCATACCCATATAGTCACCATGAGCCCTTTCAATTCCGGTTTCCGACTCGTTCATGCCCCGGTAAATATTACCGCCACCGATCACGATCGCAACCTGCACACCCAGGTCAACGATGGCTTTTACTTCACTGGCGTATTTCTCGATGACTTCGGGATCCAGGCCAAAACCTTTGTTTCCCATTAATGATTCTCCTGAAAGTTTGAGTAAGATCCTTTTATACCTGGGTTGCATGGCGTAAAGTTAATCAAAAGATGGGCCATAAAAAAAAACCCCCCGCAATGCGGAGGGATCCTTTATCGTTCAGCAGCAGGGAAATTAGCCCAGTGCCACTCTTTTGAAAGAAATAACCTTAATGTCAGGACTAACTGACTTCAGGTACTCACCTACGCTTTTGCTGCCATCCTTTACGAAAGCCTGCGCGGTCAAAGTATTCTCCTTGAAAAATGCATTCAGCTTACCTTCTGCAATCTTACTGATCATCTCTTCAGGCTTACCTGCCATTTTAGGATCAGCTTTGATTTGCTCGGTCACGATGGCTTTCTCCCTGGCTACCACTTCCGCAGAAACTGAGTCTGCATCAACAGCAACAGGATTCATAGCCGCGATCTGCATGGCAATGTCCTTGCCGGCATCAGCAGCAGCCTGGTTCAAACCAACCAGAACACCCATCCTGTTAGCACCATGGATATAAGACGCAACGAATTCAGCATCAATACGCTCGAATTTGGAAATGCCGATCTTCTCCCCGATGCTTGCGAGTTTATCGTTCACCAGGTCCGCGATCTTTCCGCCATTGATAGACACACCGTTCAGCTCGTCAACGCTTTTCACGTTATTATCAATAGCCGCATTCATAATAGACTGTGCAAATGCAACGAAATCTGAATTTTTGCTCACGAAATCTGTTTCACAGCTCAGGCAAAGTGCAATGCCTGTTTTGTTGTCTGTCGTTGTTTTAGCAAGAACAACACCTTCGCGGGCATCACGATCACCCCTTAACGCTGCTACTTTCTGGCCTTTCTTCCTCAACCAGTCGATAGCTGCTTCAAAATCACCATTTGTTTCCGTGAGTGCTTTACGGCAATCCATCATACCCGCACCAGTTGACTGGCGGAGTTTATTGATATCAGCCGCAGTAATTGTCACTGTTGACATATCATTGATATTTTCTGATTATTGATCTGATTATCTTTTAGCAGCAGGCTTGCGTCCGCCACCACCTGAAGCAGCGATCCTGCGCTTGGGAGCACCTGGTTTGCCACCACCGCGCCTGTCACCACCTTCACCCTTCTCTTTGTCTTCATCTTCGAGGGAGAAACGCTGGCCCCTGTCCTGCACTTCCTCACCATCTTCTGAGTCATCTGTCTTCTCAGCCTGCCTTTCAGCAAGCCCTTCAGCGATGGCCGCAGTGATGAAGTTGGCGATGATAGCAATTGATTTGGTAGCATCATCGTTTGCCGGAACCGGGAAATCAACTTTATTAGGATCACAGTTGGTGTCTACGATACCGAAAGTCTGAATGCCCAAACGCTTTGCTTCTGCCAGTGCAATATGCTCATGGCCGATGTCAAAGATCAGGAGAGCCGCAGGTACACGTCCCAGTTGGGCGATACCACCAAGCACTTTCTCCATTTTGTCTTTGTCGCGGGCCAATTGCAGGCGCTCTTTCTTAGTGATGCTGTCAAAGCTGCCATCTGTAAGCATTTTCTCGATGCTCTGCATCTTCTTCACGCTCTTACGAACCGTGTTGAAGTTGGTCAGCATACCACCCAGCCAACGCTCGGTAACATAAGGCATGTTAACACGACGGGCACATTCTGTAATGATCTCCTTAGCTTGCTTTTTTGTTCCCACGAACATGATCTTCTTGCCTGCCTTTGCAATGCTCTTCAGGGCGCCGGAAGCTTCCTGCAGACACTCAACGGTCTTGTTCAGATCAATGATGTGAATACCCTTTTTCTCTGCATAGATATAAGGGAGCATCTTAGGATTCCACTTCTTACGCAGGTGTCCGAAGTGTACACCGGCTTCCAGTAACTGTTGTTGTAATGAAGTGTTATTTTCCATTGTATTTCTGTATAATAATGTTGAACAATTTTGTTGATCCGATGATTAACGTTTGCTGAACTGGTAGCTCCTACGGGCTTTCTTACGACCTGGCTTCTTACGCTCTACGCCGCGAGGATCACGGGTTAACAGCGCGAACTCCTTCAACATGGGCTTTAACTCCGCGTTCAATTCAACCAGTACGCGGGAGATGCCAAGTTTAGCGGCCTCAGCCTGACCTTTTTTACCACCACCGGCTGCATTGATAACGATATCATATTTGCCAATAGCATCAACGGTCTTTAAAGGAAGCTCTACCTGGTTCTGCAGGTAAACCTGCGGGAAGTAGGCTTTATAATCTAAGCCGTTCACTGTGATCTTGCCATCACCTTTTGAGATGAATACGCGTGTTACAGCTTCTTTACGACGGCCAACTGCATTTTTCTGCTTTTCCATTATAATTAGTTTGGACAGTTTTAAAATTTGAATTCACCAGGTTGTTGCGCACCATGGGGATGCTCAGCGCCTGCGTAAACAAATAGTTTCTTGATCATCTTACGACCCAGGCGATTCTTTGGCAACATACCCTTAACGGCTCTTTCAACTACGGCTTCAGGACGACGCTTGAGCAGATCGCGGGCGATCTCAGCCTTCTGGCCTCCGGGATATCCTGAGAATGTCAGGTATTCCTTCTCGTCCAGCTTGTTTCCTGTAAACTTTACCTTGTCCGCATTAATAACAATAACGAAGTCTCCGCAATCAACATGGGGGGTATAGTATGCTTTGTTCTTACCGCGAAGAACCGCAGCGATCTTACTGCACATACGCCCCACAGTTTGATTGGTCCCGTCTACAACGTGCCATTTACGTTGTACGGAAGCTGCATTTGCATGCTTTGTGGTGAAATGTAACTTGCTCATTCTTTTTAAATTTTCCTCCCGCTAAACGGGATCGTTAATAATCAGCCGCCAACCCGGCCGCCCCTTGGGGGACGCAAAGGTAGGTGAATGCAAGGTCAAAAAGTACAGAAAACGGAAGTATTTTTTATCGTACCTCCATAACTCATTGATATTCAGTATAATTTTTGATTTAATTCTGACCATCAGCCCACTATCCACATGTACCCGGGCGACTTCATTTGCCATGTATGGCATAGACTATCGGCGTATCATTGTTGCGGAGGAATATGAAGTTTGCTTTACTGCCCTGCCTGACCACTTTGATATCCCTGACCTCACCCCTGATATCGATTCCGGATGCGGTTTCGGGAATGTAAGTCCAGCTGCGTTTACCATTATTGATCATCACATGCCCGAAACTTGCATCCAGGCGGGAAAACTGCGGCAGGAATGACGTGATGTTGCCCCCGGCCAGCAGATCTTTCCTGCCATCCCCATTCAGGTCTGATAACAGGATGGCATTTACAGAGGACAGTTGAAACGGAATGGGCAATGGCTCCACTGTATAATTCCCGCCACCATCGTTCCAGGCAATGCATGAATGGGGGTAGCTGAACGTTTTTACATCACTTGCCTTGATCTGCTCCGCACTGAAAAGATCTTGCAGCGCCTTTGTGGCGTACTCCTGGTGCCTCAAATTCTGCTTTTTCAAGACAGGGATCTGGTCAGTAAGATCACGCTTCATAAACACGGGCATGTCTTTACCATTGATGGTTTGCGTCATGATCTTCTCGGGGATCATGTTATTGCTGAACTCATTGATCCAGAGTTTGACAGGATGTGCTGCGTCCGGCCTCAGGTAAAAATTACTTCCCAGGTTGCCAATCACGAGATCATCATCCCCATCCCCGTCCAGGTCGCCCGCCTGCACCGATTGCCACCATCCGTTCAACGCGGAAAGATTTGTCTGGACTTCGGAAAACCGATTGTTTGAAAATGTAAAGACCCTCGGCGACATCCACTCGCCTACTACAACAAGTTCCCTGCTGTTCTTTAGCCAGACGGCCCCGGTGACCATTCCTGCATACTGCAAGGCGCCTAAGGCATCTTTGGCCATCATGGCGAACTGGCCCTTACCATTGTTGATATAGAAACAATTTTCGGGCGTAGCACCATAATTAACAGGCATCGAACCGGAGGCCGAGAAAACATCCAGGTCACCATCGTTGTCTATATCGACGGGGATCAGCACTGCCGTGTTGCCCATGTTCTTTGGCATGGAGTCCTGGCGCGTGAAATCACCCCTTCCGTTGTTGATGTATAAGCGGTTCTGGTTCTCCCTGGCAAAAGAAGGCCTCGTGTTCCCTCCGGCACCCAACATGAGGTCCTGGTCCCCGTCATTGTCCGAATCCAAGAAAACGGCAGCTATATCTTCATAATCCTTTAGTTGTGCCGATAATCCTGGCTTCAGTACAAACCCGTTTGATTGCTGAATATAAAGCTGGCCGGGAGTCTTCAGGCTGCCATTGATATACACATCTTCCAATCCATCCCCGTTCACATCGGCAATGGCGGCCCGTGGACCCACCCTCGACAATAATCTGGGAATATTCCGCTCCAGGTAAAAGTCCACATGATCGTCCTCTTCATGCTTCCCGAAATCAAGGGAACGCTCTTCAAACATGCCTGCCTGTGCCAACGGCTGCCTGAAACCTGCTGAAGCATTGACCTGGTTGATCAGCAGGCTGGTGTCTATACCAGGTCTGCTGATGCTACTGACAGTCCGGTCTGGCCATTCCACCACAACAGAATCTATTTGGACCGCCTTACCCAACCCGAACAACAGGGGATAGTCCACGGAGGATTGAAAGCCCCTGGAGGGGTACAGCTCCTTCGTGTGTTTCTGACCGTTTGTATGAACGCTGACTTTACTGCCAATGGCCATGATGTTCTTATCCTTTCCTTTCAGATGCACTGTCAGGTAATGATGCTTGTTTGTCTGCCGGCTGTTATTGCGGTAGAGGAGGGCAGGCTGGTTAACATTGTTGACCACCAGATCAAGGTCGCCGTCATTATCCAGGTCAGCATAGGATGCCCCGTTGGAAAATGTCTTATCACCCAATCCCCAGGATCTGGCAACCTCCTCAAACTTCAAACCTCCCGTGTTACGAAACATTTTATTGGATATAGGTACGGAAGGCATTTTACCAATGATCTCCTCCACGTCTTCCTTTTTCCCCGTGAGGGCCATTTTCTGCACCACATCATTGGCAAAAAAATCAATGAAATCCTGATCCGTTACATCGTTATAGATTCCATTGCAAACATATATATCGTTCAATCCATCATTGTCGCCATCAAAAATCAATGCACCCCAGCTCCAGTCAGATGCAGCAACACCGGCATGATGAGCGATCTCTTTGAAGCTTCCCCTACCGGTGTTCAGTTGTAGCGTGTTCTGCATGTACTGGCGGTAAAATCCGGACCGCTCCTTGAACCTCTGCACATCCACGTTCTCAAAAGAAGTGGTGGTCTTAAGCCGGAAATCGTCATCGGGCAACATCTCAGTAACAAAAATATCAGGCTCACCATCGTTGTTGATATCCCCCATGTCCGCGCCCATGGAAGAATGGCTGAGGTGTTGTATACGGTTCTCCAGGTCTTCGCTGAAACTGCCGTCCCGTTGGTTGATGTAGAGATAATCGCGTTCAAAAAAATCATTTGAAACGTAGATATCAGGATAACGGTCATTATTAACGTCCCCGATGCTGACACCCAGACCGAAACCAATCAGGCTTCCGTAGATATTGGCCTCTTTGCTTACGTCCACGAACTTTCCATTGTCGTTCCTCAATAGCCTGTCGCCCCCGCCTTTCAGAAAATCCGCCACAGGCCAGTCCTCAGCGCGCAGCTCGCGTTTATTTGAATAATTGAGGGTGTTCACAGGGATAAAACTATTGTTGAGGATATAGGCATCGAGGTCACCGTCGAGGTCGTAATCAAAAAATGCAGCGTGTGTGGTAAAGCCCGGATCATTAAGCCCGTATGCGGCAGCCTGCTCCTCAAACTGCAGGTTACCCTTGTTTATCCATAACTGGTTCTCCTGTTCAACGCCTTTCTGGTAACCTGCATTGCATACATAGATATCCAGCAATCCGTCGTGATTGATATCCACCATCACCACACCCGTGCTCCATTGTTTCTTATCACCAAAGCCTGCTTTTCGGGAGATATCTTCAAACACAAAATTTCCTTTGTTCAGGTAAAGTTTGTTGGGGCCCATGTTTGCCGTAAAGAAGATATCAGCAAGGCCATCATTATTGACATCGCCCGTGGCCACGCCCGCACCATTGTAAAAATTCCGGTAGCTGAAAATGTTGAAATCAGGGGAGTTTGAAATATTATTCTCGAAATCGATCCCGCTGTTCTCCATCTTCTCGAACAGGGTATCCGAAGTGCCGCTGTTCTTGCAGCCCAGCAGGCAAAAGCCTATGATGAAAAGGGTGAATACACGCATAAGGTAAAGGCAAAAAGGCCAACTCAAATTGACCCTTCTGCAATATAAAGTGAACAATATGAAAATGCGTCACCGGCGGCCTGGTATCCGGAAATCCGTTCCAGGTTTGGATTGACGGATTCACGGATTGACGGATTCACGGATTGGAGGATTCACGGATTGACGGATTAGCGGATTGACGGATTAGCGGATTCAGTAAAGAATCCAGCATTAACGAATGAGCCAATCAGCCAATCAGCCAATCAGCCAATTACTAAAAGTCGATCCCAACAAAGATCTTCTTCTTTGTACTTGAATAATGTCCGTGATTGAAACTGTATAATTTTCCGGGACGATGGTGAACATTCTCCTCCATCTCGTTCACGTCTACCAGGAGACCGGTGGAGAAAAGTTTCTTCCTGAAATTTCTTCTGTCGAGCTTGACGCCAAGAATGGCTTCATAGAGGCATTGAAGTTCGCGAAGGGAGAACTTTTTCTCGAGCAGGTTAAATATGATGGGTTCTTCCTGAACTTTCTCCTGCAATCGTTTCAGGCAGGTGTCCAGGATGAGCTTGTGGTCAAAAGCCATAGCCTGCAACTCGGAGACAGCATGCCAGTGCAGCCCATTATCATTCTGCAGCAAGTGATAATGCTTGACATTGATCAAAGAAAAATAAGCCGATGACACAACACGGCCGGCCGGATGCCTGTCCACCGCACTAAAGGTGTGTACCTGTTCCAGGTAAAGGTTCTCCAGGCCCGTGCGTTCCTTTAAAACACGGTATGATGCGTTGTCAAGATCCTCATCCATTCCCACCAGGTCGCCGAGCAGGGACCACTGCTCCTGGAATTCGGGAAGGTCACTTTTGATCAGCAATACCTTTAGCGTATTTTCATCGAACCCGAAGATCACGCAGTCCACAGACACGGCAAATCCGAAATAATTACGGATATCTACCGGTGTGGTATTGATATTCGGTCTGTTGCGTGCTGGCGTCATCAAAACAAGGATTAAACGGGTAAAAATTATCGTACAAATTCGAAAGCAGCAAAAATAACTGCAGATTTAAGATCAGGCCTTACATGCACTACCGGAATTAAGTATTTTTATCGCCCAAGTTCCAGCCATGTATAATAAGGAAGAAACGATACGACAACAGAATGAAACCCGCGCCTTGCTTCAAAAAACATCATTCGGCATGGCAGACACCGATGCCCTGAGGGAAGCCCTGAGATTTCATGAGTACAGGTATTACATATTGAGTGATCCACTGATCTCTGACAAGGAGTACGATACATTATATGTTGCTTTAGAGAAACTGGAAGCAGAATATCCCGGGCTGGTAACCCCCGATTCTCCAACCCAGCGGGTAGCAAAAGGCATCACTTCGAATTTTCCTGTGGTGAGGCATATGGTGCCCATGCTTTCCCTGGAAAATTCTTACGATGCAGAGGACCTGAACGATTTCGACAGGAAGGCAAAAGAGATCTCGGGGCAGAAAGAGATCGAGTACTGTGTTGAACCCAAATTTGACGGCGCAGGCATTTCCATCATCTATGAAAACGATCGTTTTGTCAGGGGTGCCACCCGGGGCGACGGTGTTGAAGGGGAAGATATCACCATCAACCTCAAACAGATCCGCTCCATTCCGCTGTATGCAAAATTCTCTTCGTATGGCATAAAGCAGGTGGAGATCCGCGGGGAAGTCATGATGAACAAAACCAGTTTCCGGAATTTCAACGATACGATGATCACTCAGAACCTGCCGCCGCTGGCCAATCCCAGGAATGCGGCATCGGGGGCCCTGCGCATCAAGGATTCGCGGGAGGTAGCAAAGCGAAACCTTGAAGCCTTCCTTTACCACGTGAGTGATGTGATCACCGAAGACGGCAAACACAGCCCGGAAGTGCTTCACACACATGCGGGCGCCCTGGATATGCTCTGGGAACTGGGGCTCAGGAGTCCACACCGGGAAAAGAAGATCTGCCAGGGGATCGAAGAAGTGATCGCTTATTGCCAGGAATTTGAATTGAAGCGCGATGATCTTCCATATGAGATCGACGGCATGGTGGTAAAAGTGAATAATATTGAGTTGCATGATCAGTTGGGGATGACCACCCACCATCCCCGGTGGGCCATTGCCTTCAAATTCAAGGCCAGGCAGGCGACCAGCACATTGAGGGCTGTCGAGTTCCAGGTGGGCCGAACCGGAAGCATCACGCCTGTGGCCAAAATTGAACCCGTTCCCATCAGCGGCGTAACGGTTACTTCGGTTTCATTGCATAACGAAGAGTTCATCCGGGAAAGGGACATCATGATCGGTGACCAGGTGTTGGTGGAACGGGCTGGGGACGTGATCCCCTACATTGTAAAAGCCCTCGTAGAAGTGAGGACTGGAGGGGAAAAACACATCCGGTTCCCAACCCATTGTCCTGCTTGTAACCACCCCTTGTATAAACCCGATGATGAGGCCGTATGGCGGTGTACTAATATCAACTGCCCGGCCCAGGTACTGGAAAGGATCATTCATTATACCAGTAAGGATGCCATGGACCTCAGGGGGCTTGGCGAAGCTAATATTCGCAAGTTCTACGAGTTGGGCTTTTTACAGGATATTCCGGGCATTTACCACCTGCCCCTTGAAAAAATCAGGCTTCTGGAGGGTTTTGGGGCCAGATCGGTCACCAACCTCCAGGACGCCATCGAAAAGTCAAAGTCGCAGCCCCTTCACCGCCTCATGAATGCCATGGGTATCCGGTATGTGGGAGAAACTACGGCCAAAGCACTGGCTAATGGTGTGGAGCATATGCTGGACTATTGCAAATATGAAAAAGAGGACCTGCAGAAACTGGAGGATGTTGGGGTGAAGGTTGCCGAGAGTGTTTACCAGTTCTTCCACAATGACGATAACATCAATATGTTGAAAAAGCTGGAGGAAGCGGGGGTGAACCTGAAAAATGACCGCCAGCAGGTGAAACAGGATGGCAACCTGGACGGCCTCACGTTTCTCTTTACCGGCACCCTGACCCAGATGAAAAGACAGGATGCAGAATCGCTTGTTGAGCAAAACGGGGGTAAGATCCTGGGCGGTGTGAGCAGCAAACTGAACTACCTCGTTGTAGGCGAGGATGCCGGATCCAAGCTGGAAAAAGCGCGAAAGATCGCAAGTATCAGGATCATCAGTGAAAAAGAATTCGTGGAAATGACCGGGGGTAACGCTAACGCATAAGCTAGATTAGCCTATTTTCTGTTAAATAATCGCGGCCCGCGTGAAAAAATGGCAACGGGGAAAGCATACTTGTAGTAATTTTATCCCTACAAAAGCCAAACATCATGATAAAGAAAATAGCTGGAGAGGTTTGGAAGAACCTGCAGTTCCCGGGCTGGAAAGATCTCCGTAAGAAATATGCGGTATCTAACCAGGGAAGGGTTGCGAGTTACACGGACAATTTACATGAAGATGGTAAACTCCTGAACGGATCATTGACAACAGGTTATAAAAGCCTTAACCTGCACCGCCCGGATAGTAAAGGAACCATTTATATACACAGGGAAGTGGCCAAGCTGTTTTCCAAAAAACCTTCTCCCAAGTACAAATTCGTTATCCATATCAACCATAATAAGCTTGACAACAAAGCAACAAACCTGAAATGGGCCACCCAGGAAGAAGTTGCGAGACACCAGCAGCATTCGCCGGCCAAGATCGCCTATAAAAAGATCCAGGCATCACGAAGCACAGGGTTGAAACTCAATACCACGCAAGTGAAAACCATCAAGAAAATGTTGAGCGACCCCAAAAGGAAACTCACTTTCAAACAGCTTGCGGAGAAGTATGGTGTAAGCGAAATGACCTTATACAGGATCAAAAGCGGCGAAAACTGGGGCAAGGTAAAATAACCCGTTTGCGCGCATGATCCCATTTCTGAAAAAGCTTGGCAAAAACAATAATAAAGCGTGGTTCGACGCTAACAGACCCCTCTATGCCCAGGCAAAATCGGAGTTTGAAGAATTTGTCACCTCGCTCGTTGCCGCTTACGGCAAACATGATCCTTCCATTGCGCACCTGTCCGCGAAGGAATGCATTTTTCGGATCAATCGTGATGTGAGGTTCTCGAAGGATAAATCCCCTTACAAGACGAATTTTGGCGCGTCGATCTCTTCAGGGGGAAAGAAGTCCCCTTTCGCAGGTTACTATGTACATATTGAACCAGGTGCTTCGTTTGCCGGCGGCGGCATGTGGATGCCCATGCCGGAGCAGTTGGCCATGGTCAGGCAGGAGATCGATTACAATTACGACGAGTTCCTGTCGATCCTCAGATCGCCTGCATTTAAGAAACAATACGGGGAGTTGTACAAAGGAGACGATGTGTCGCTGACCCGCGTACCGAAAGGATATGAGGCCGATAACCCCGCCGCTGAATACCTCAGACTGAAAAGTTTTATCGCGATGCGTCCCATTACCGATGAAGAGATCACATCGGGGGACCTGGAAAAAATCTGCGTCAACGCATTCAAGGCGCTTAAACCGCTGGTAGAGTTCATCAACAGAACAATAGCATGACCTGATGGTATAACTATTTTCGACCGATTCTCATCTCATCCATTTTCAATAATTCCCACTGGTCTAGCGCATATGAGACAGTTCGGGAGATCCTGTTGCAAGGATACCGTGGAGGCAAGGCCCTGTCTGCCTTGCCCCCGGGCAACCTGTTTTCCGGGCTTATGAAGGCCTTCCGGCCTTATCCCAGCAAATTTTTTGACACCAGGTATTCGGCGATCTGTACAGCGTTGGTAGCAGCGCCCTTACGAAGATTGTCAGACACGATCCACATATTCAATGTGTTTGGCTGCGACTCATCACGACGGATTCGACCCACAAATACTTCGTCCCTTTCGTGCGCATCCATCGGCATCGGGTATTTCTGGTTGGCCGGATCATCGGTGAGAACTACGCCCGGAGCTGAGGCCAGCAGTTGCCTTACTTCATTCAGGTCAAAATCCTGGTCAAATTCTATGTTCACGCTTTCGCTATGTCCGCCCATCACGGGTATGCGAACGGTTGTAGCAGTGACCCTGATATTGTCGTCGCGCATGATCTTCTTGGTCTCCAGAACCATCTTCATTTCCTCTTTCGTGTAACCGTTCTCCAGGAAAACATCGATCTGCGGGATCACGTTGAGATCGATCGGATATTTATAAGCCATCGGATACTCAGCGTTGCTGCCGCCGACCAGTTTGTTGCGTTCGCCCATCAACTGATCTACTGCCTTCTTTCCGGTTCCAGTCACACTCTGGTAAGTGGACACTACGATGCGCTTGATCTTATAACGTTTGTGAAGGGGATTCAGGGCCACTACCATTTGTATGGTTGAGCAGTTGGGATTGGCAATGATCTTATCCTCCGACGTGAGCGCATCGGCATTAATTTCAGGAACAACCAGCTTCTTGGCGGGGTCCATGCGCCATGCTGAGGAGTTATCAATAACGGTGATGCCTGCAGCGGCAAATTTAGGTGCCAGCTCCAGGGAAGTTGATCCACCTGCGGAGAACAGGGCAACATCTGGTTTTGCTGCGATAGCGTCCTCTGCACTTACCACTTTATATCCCTTGCCCTTATAGACAACTTCCTTTCCAACGGATGCCTGGGAGGCCACCGGGATCAGTTCATCAACCGGGAAATTTCTTTCCGCGAGTA
>Ga0315904_10006312_pt1 | contig 16237 bp, 7 predicted proteins | sample LakEriMetagenome_6_FD_203529 | JGI IMG/M metagenome (GOLD analysis project Ga0315904, IMG submission 203529) | Freshwater fungal communities from buoy surface, Lake Erie, Ohio, United States - Buoy 12 MA120 | ecosystem: Environmental > Aquatic > Freshwater > Lake | place: USA: Lake Erie, Ohio... | reverse complement strand
GCTGGTCCAGCAGCGGTCATTAGGTCTTGATCGCAAATAATAAAGTCTGCCCATTTTCCTTTTTCCAAACTTCCTTTTTTGCTTTCCTCAAAACTTCCTTTGGCAGCCCAGATCGTCATACCCCTTAGCGTTTGCTCACGTGTTAAGGCATTCTCTGGTTGAAAACCCTGCTGTGGCCAGCCGCTGGCATCTTGTCTAAACACGGCAGCATAGAAAGTTTTAAATGGAGAAATATGTTCTACCGGAAAATCGGTGCCCAGGGGCATCCAGTTATGTTGACGTAAAAGCTGTTGGTACGCGTAAGCGGACGCAATTCGTTTACTACCCAACCTCTTTTCGGCCCAATACATATCAGAGGTGGCATGTGTGGGTTGTACCGAGGGGATTATACCATAGGCTCCAAAGAGATCAAGATCGGCCGGGTCTACCACCTGCGCATGCTCAATTCTCCAACGCATGTCTTTTTCTTTTTTCAGATAGCGGCCATAGATCTGCACAATGGTTCTGTTTCCGCTGTCACCAATAGCATGCGTATTCATTTGCCAGCCGGTACGGGCGCACCAACTTGCCACACTGTCAAAGTGGGCGACACTGCTCAGCAAGAATCCGTGATTGTGTTTATCATCTTCGTAGGGGCGTAGTAAGCAAGCCCCACGAGAGCCAAGAGCGCCATCACCATATACTTTGATGCTTCTTACTTGTAAGTGATCTTCCAAGATCATTCCGTTCTTCTCTGCGAATGCATAGTTGATGGGTTTATCGCTAAGCATGATGTTCATTCGAATCTGTAATAGGCTGTCTCGCTGTAACTGTTGCAGTTGCTCCACGACTGGGTAATCTAACCCGCAATCTGTAAGCGAGGTGAGTCCTACGGCTAGGCAATTTCGCTGAGCTTGTTGCAGTGCTTGCGCCAGCTCTTCTTTTGTGGCAGGCGGAATCATTTTGCTCACCAGGTCTACGGCATTGTCGATCAGTAATCCGGTAAGTGCCCCACTGCGAACGACGATCTTTCCTCCTACTAGTTGTTGACCCAAAGTAATACCCGCCAGCCGGAGGGCTTCACTATTGGCAATAGCAGCATGGCCGTCAATGCGCGTTAGCAGTACCGGTCGATTTGGAAACAGTGTGTTGAGGGCCGTATTATCCGGAAAGCTTTTGTTTGTCCAGTCGTTTTGATCCCAACCATGACCTACGATCCAGCCGTTGGGATGGGTATTGGCAAAGTCTTTTAGTACCGCTAGAATGTCTTCCCAGCTTTTTGTTCCTACCAGCGAAGCAGTACGCAGGGTCTCAGCATAGCCCACAAAGTGCGCATGGGCATCGTTAAAGCCCGGATAAATATATTGTTGACCGGCATCGAGGCTGTCACGAAAACTAAACTGTTCGCGAAGCGAAGCAGCTGTTCCTGTAGCTATTATCTTTCCCTTGTCGATAGCCATGGCCTCTTGCACAGAAAAGGCGCTATCTACTGTATAGATCTTTGCATTAAACACCAACAGGTCCAATGCGGGGCGGGTAGAGCAGGCCGCTACCAAAAACAGAAGGGCCAGCAGAGATATCCATCTTGTTTGCATAACAAATAAATTGGCGATAAAGATATTCATTCTAAAAAAAAGACCGCTCTCTGGAGCGGTCTTATAAAGTAATTAAAGAAAAAATTAGTTGAACAAGTAGCGAAGACCAAACTGAATCGAGTAAGTAGAGGCTACGCTTACGTTATCGCGGAAGGTCTTGGTGAGGATATCACCGTTGGCACTACCCAAACGATAGATCGGTAAAACAGTACCACCGGGAACAAAACTAGCCGAGTTGGTAATCGCTAGCGGGCGGCTGTTGTTGATAGTTTTGATCTTGCCCCATCCTGGATCGATCAGGTTACCTGCATTGAAGATGTCAATGCTAAACTGCAAGCAGTTCTTAGTACCCTTGATATTGGTAAAGAGGTCTTGCATGATCTTAACATCAAGGCGATTCAGCCAAGGTGCCTGTGCTCCGTTACGCTCAGCGTACTGACCGCGGTTAGCGCGCAGGTATTTGTCTTGCTGAATATAACGCTCAAATAAAGCTCTCTGGGCCGCTTGGTTGTATACGACACCGTTTACGGTATTATCCACGAACAACATTTGCTGTACTTCGGTAGCGGTAGGGATGTACATAAGATCATTTCCTTGAATACCATCACGGTTAAAGTCGAGATCGTAGGTATAAGAGAAGCGACCATTGATACCGCCATTATAGAAGGCAGAAATGGTAGTGGCCAGGTTCTTGAAATACTCCTTACGGTAAGAGATCATCGCTACTACGCGATCGGGAACCACGTAGTCGGCATGGCTGAGCATTTGTGCATTGGGTCCCCATACATTGGGTGTTCCCTGCCAGGCAGAAAGAGGCTGGTCGCCACCACCGTCATACAAATTGGCGGCCACCGATTTGGTGTAGGCAACCGACCAAGAAAGACCTTTGCTATACATCTTCTCGATCTTGGCGGTAAGCGAGAAGTAATAACCACGGGTTCCGTTATCCAATATCACTGGGTTAAAAGCTCCCGAGGCATTAGGTTGAGGAACACCATTATTAAGCGTATTGATAAAGCGTGTTTGGTTGGTGGCTCCATAAATAGGACGTCTGTCAGGATAACCATCAACAGCTAGAGAGGCAGGAGAGATCATATTAGGATTACGGAAGATGGCCGTATACATGTCTTTGTTGAAGATGGCTTCGAGGGTTCCGACAATTCCTTTACCTAAACGTGTATCGATGGCAAGGGTAGTCTTCCAGGTCTGGGGATTTCTAAAGTCTTCAACTAGGGCAGTAACGCTACCGGGGACAATGGTTCCGGCTGTGGGTACTGTAGAGGGTCTGTAAGCAGCAGGATCGGGATTGAAAGGACCAGGCGTGTTTGCCTGACCATTCCAGAACTGAGTAACCTGAATCATTCCGTTATCACCAGACTGGCTCACAATCCATACGAAGGGAACGCGACCGGTAAAGATGCCGGTTCCACCACGAATCTGTAAGGAGCGATCACCGTAAAGATCCCAGTTAAATCCTAAGCGTGGAGACCACATTAAACGATTCTTAGGGAGGTTTCCGGTATTGATTTTTTCGCCGCCATCAAAGTTCATGTTAAGCACCAGAGGGTGGGTCAAGATCTGAGGCACATCGGGGTAGGTGGGCAGATCCACACGCAGTCCTAATGTTAAACGGAAGTCTTTGGTAACAGCGATCTCGTCTTGTCCGTACGCAGAGTACTGGGCAAACTTGAATGAAGAGAAGGCTGGAGCAAAGTTCTTAGACAAAGAATAAGTTATAGCAAAATCTCTGGGCTTGGCACGCAGGGCAGGGTTAGGATTGATGGAGCTGGCAAAATCGGCCCAGGTATTAAACACATAGTAGCTGGTGCCAAAGCGCTGGAAACCGTTGATGGTTTCACTGAGCTCATATTGACCACCCACTGTCCAGTTATGCTTTCCGGTAGTCCAGGTCAGGTTGTTGATCACCGAATAGGTCTTAACCTGACGCAGGTTGCCAAAGCTGAAAGGCTCAAATCCGAATGATGTATAGGGAGCAGGACCAGTAACACCGCCGGTGTTGCTCAAAATGTCTACGAAAGGAAATACCTGGCTGTCGGTAGAGCGAGAATCATTTTGGAAGGTGTAAGTGGCGCGCAGGGTATTGGCCATCTTACCCCAGGTAGAGTTTAACTCGCCAGCCAATGAATAAAGGTTGGCACCCTGAAAATAATTGGAGTTTTTAAACCACAACGAAGTACTTGCCGTACGATTGCTGGTGTAGTTAACGTTGGATCCACTTACAGAAGTACTGGGAGTAAAAGGCTCACCGCCCTCTACTTGGCTGTAACGGATGTTCATGCGATGTTTGTCGTTGATGTTCCAGTCAATGCGGGCCAGGTATTTGGTACGCTCGATGTTGGGGACATATCCTTGATATGGGCCGGTCACGTATCCGTAGTTGTCGAGCAAAAACTTGCTAATAAATTCTAATGAGTCTACCGTCGGTCTTACGATGTTGGGAGCACTTCCGTAGGGAGCCGCAGCTGTTGCCGCAAAGAAGTTTTGAATGGACTTAGGCTGATTCTCCGTTTCGTAGTTGATAAAGAAGAATAACTTGTTTTTAATAATGGGGCCGCCCATCCGGAAACCATACTGGTTAAACTCTTCTACAGGACGAATGAACTTGGCTTGCTCAACCTGGTCACCTCTTTGTTTTTCGTTACGGAAGTAGCGATAAACAGATCCGGTGAACGTGTTGGTTCCAGAGCGGGTTACAGCGTTTACGGCCGAACCAATAAAGCCTGATTGACGAATATCGAAAGGAGTGATGTTGATAGAGATCTCATCTAACGCATCGAGTGAGATAGGAGCTCCGCCGGCTGGGAGGTTAGAGCCGATACCGAAGCTGTTGTTAAAGTCAGATCCGTCTACGGTAAAGTTGTTTTGACGATAGTTTCCTCCTCCAATAGAGGGGCCATTCGCCTGCGGTGTCGCACGAGTGATCTCGTTAATGCTACGGCTAAAAGTAGGTAGCGTATTGATCTGACGAGTACCCACGTTAGTGACAGCGCCGGTACGACCTGCATTGAGAATAGAATTTCTTCTGCCACCCACTACAACATTTTGCAATGCAGCAGCTGTGCTAAGCAATTCGGAGTTTAAAACATAGGGATCGCCAAGCTGCAGATAGATATTTTCGAACTTCTCTGCTTGGTGTCCCACATAGCTCACCTCGATGGTGTACGGACCGCCCACCCGCATGTTTTGGATGGTATACTGCCCGCCTGTGCGGGTAATGGTCGTGTACTTGGTTCCTGAGGGCACGTGTGTGGCAACGATCGTGGCACCGACAAGGGCTTCTTTGTTGTTGCTTTTAACATCACCGGTCAAGACAGCGGTTGTGACCTGTGCAAAAACGGATGAAACCGTCATCAAAGCGACCACAAGCAGAAAGAGTATTCTCTTAAGCATATTTATATTGGTTTTCAGATGCAAAGAAAGGGAATATTCCCAAAATAAATATAACGAAATATTGACAAAATTGAGTTTCAAACGGTATGGCTTACAAGGAGATGAATAAACCCGGGCCATACCTACTAAAAGGGGCGGAGTTGGATTATGGGCTTGCGGGAGAAAAGGGGAAGCGACGTGGAAGCCGATAGCGGCGGGTTAAATTACAAAAGATTGAAAGTCAATATTTTAATTCGATCTCTTTTTCTTTTTAGAGCTGCCAAAGAAATCAGACAGTTTGTCGTATTCCCTTTTGTACGACAAACTGGCCCCTGCCCGGCGAGATCTGACTACACTGGCGCTGGTACTAGCTGTCAGAAAATCGGCATTGGTCCGGTAGAAAAAAGAGGCCCGGATGGTTCCACTCGGGTTAATCAGCCATTCCATCGTAACATCGGGCAGCAATAAGATGCTTTGTTGAACGCTAGACTGAGCTCCCTGTCCTAGCGGAGCATCCATGCCCAGGCCAGTAGAGATAATAAAACGGTTATCAAAAAACGAGCGTCCGATCGAGAAGTTAACATTACTGCTCAGGTTCAATGCCGTGCTGTTAGAGGCTAGCAAATTTCTGTTGTACAAAGAGGTGTTGAGATTAATGCGGTATTTATCACTTCTAAGGAGGTTGCTGAATAGTTTGTTGATTTGATCGCTAAGCACCGACAATAAGATCCCCGAGATGGTACTTACGTTAACGCCTGCACCCGATAAACTACCGCCCAATTCATTAGGGGCAAAACTATTGAATACGATTAGATAGGTAACCTGCCGGTTGAGTTCGTTTACATTGTTTTGCAGCTGTCTGATCAGCAGTGTGAGCTCAGGATTGACAGTGGCAATACTATTGGGAGGAAAATCCAGCGAAAAGGCAATCGAGGGTTTAAAAAGTTTGTCGGTCAACTTGGCAATTACAAATACATCACTACGCGCATTGCTCACATCAGCGGTCAGGTTAAGCGTGCTGGCTAGCGGGGCAAAGCTGACTCGCTCGCTTTTGTAAACGGCTTCGAACTTTATATCAGCATCGTAAGGGTCACCATTCCATTCAATATAGTTGGTGGCTCCTTTTCTGATCTCGAAAGGTTTTTTAAAGAAAGATTGAAAGGTGAATAAGTAGCTGCCTTCTTCTATTCCTAGTCTTCCGCGAAGCGTAAGTGGTTCTGTAGTGCCTGATCGGATCTTGAGCGTGCCGCTTCCTTTTCCTTTAATCTCGTCTCCGGTGAGTTCGTCTAGTACCACTTTAACTTGCACCAATGGATTTGCCGTTAGTTCCAGGTCAAATAAAATGTTATCACCGCTTCTTTCGTAATCTTCGCTCTCTATCTCTTTTCCGAATTTTCTCTCTACTAAAAAATCGGCAGTACCGCTTTCTCGTCCGGTACCCGGTGGCAGTGTTACGTAACTACTGTCTTTTTCTGAAGCCGTTGCATTGAGCGTCATGACCATATCACTTTGCGGACCGCGCAATTGTAACAGGGCCGTTCCTTTTACATTTCCATAGAACAGATCGTTATCGGCGCGGGTTGTATAGAGTAGTTGCACAGGCCGGTTTTCTTGTTCGCCGCGTGTACCAGGTTTGCGCGTCGATACATCCAGGTCGTAAAACAGGTCGTAAAATGATTGGTGATCGATGCCTCCTGTAATGTAAATGGGATTTTGGGTAATGGTATCGCGAAGAACTAGTCCGTTCAATTCAATTCGGGTGGGCGTCAGTTCGATCTCCTTGTCTTCAATCCGGTAATAACATTGGGTATAGTTAACGCGCAGACCGGCGTTGCTCAGCAGGCCTTTTCCGGTTACGGCCGGTCGGTTCAGGTCTCCGCCAATTATCACATCACCGGTTAAATAGCCTGTAATATCACTAAAAAGATCTCCTAAGAATCGCTCAAGCAACTTAATGGGGTATTGCTGTGTGTTGAGTGAGATCTTATTTTTTTCGCTAAGGGAGTCGTTCGTATACAGTTGCATATCGAACGATAGCCGTTCTTGCTGGTTGAGGGTCGAACCTCGTGCTGTGATTATGCCGCTCTGTTGATCAAACGAAAGCTGAGCGCTAAGTTCACCGATCGAATCATTATCGAGTCGCAGTAAGCGAGTAGTGATTGGTCCGCTATTGATATGCAAGTTGCCGATCGGATCTTCTATGAATAGTTTACCCGATACTACACCCTCAAGGCGATTATTGGGCAGTACATAGGGGGCAACATCATTCAGATTGATATTGGAGAACTCTAAGCTGATTCTGTCCTTTTGATCGGTCTCTTTAGCCAACGTGCGCAGTCGTACTTGTTGTTCCCCTTCGTATAAGAATAAATTTCCGCTTACCGGGCTATTTTTTCTAAGCACCAATTCGCCCTCCTCGCCAAGTGTCCACAGTTTACCATTGATCGTAAAGTCGGAAGGATCCCAATGCAGGGCAAAGCCGTCTTTGAAGGTGGTCACTAATGCATTCAGGTTAAGTTTTTCAACGCCGCTGCCTTTGCCTGAACGCAGTTGTATTCTTGATGAGTCATTACTGGCGCTAAACTGCAAGGTGATGGGCGGTAATGACACCGTATCGTTGAACGTGAACTGTGAAACACTTCCCTCTAAGCGTAGTTGATCATAGGTCGCTGCACTGTTAATGACGATCCGCTCGGCCTTATATTGTTCGTAGCGTAGTTCGGGTATGGTAGCCTGCAACGAAAAGTTGTTATCGGCAGCAGACCAAAAGCCCTCAATACTGCTGTAGTTTAATCCTGACCAACCGGGTGCTATGGCTGTTAAAAAAGGTCCTGCCAAAGAGGTCTGTACCGAAAAGTCTAGTCGAGTATCAGGGGCCAACGATGTCGGGAGTGTAAATTGCGAAGGATAGTAGCGGGCTAAAAAATGTTGTCCAATCAAACCGATCTCATGTAGTTGATATTGTCCTTTGAGGTGTATATTAAATTCATTGGAGAGGATGGAAATGTTTTTTTGTGATGCCGTGTTGCTTACCTGTATGATAAGGGAATCTAGCGGAAGTAGTTCCTCTTTGACGGTAATAGCGGCATTACGAAAAGCCAGTGTTGCCTCTAGTTGACTTGCGTCTTGGTATTGTATGTCTGACTCGATTTGCCCGGAGAGTTGAATATCTTTTGCCGAGAGTTGAAGTTCTTTAAGAGAGGCTTTTTCGACGATGCCTGAAATATGAAGATTCTTTACGTTGTTATTAGCATACAAAGTTGCTTCGAGAGGCCCTGTTAGTAAATGCTCATCTTGGATACGGGTTTTAATGCGGAGTGTTTGATCTTTAAGCGACCCCTCTATTCGAATGTTATGGTAGGTGTAGTCGTTATACGCCACAGCGCCAATAGTACCCTCGAAAGTTGATATAGCATCTGACCACTCTAGGCCCCGGCCTTGAGCGCTGCCTTTAAAATCAATGCGACCCAATGAGGCTACACCACTCAACGCACCTAGGTCAAAGGCGAAAAGCTCTACCGCACCCTCGTACTCCGGAGGTCGATTGGCAGGTAGCTTAACGAGGAGTTTGGTGCCTACAGAACCCAGGCCTGTTTGCCAGTTTCCGTTGGCAGTAAATTGTTGTTGCTGGCCAGTGAGTGAACCCTGAAAGCGTAGATAGCGAAGTCGGGAGAGGGCTGTGTTTTTTTGTTGAGCTAATGAGGGTATAAAAAATACTAGGTCCTCATACGAGGTGTTCAGACGTTTTGCCTGCAGCGTGAATGATCTTTTTTTAGCATTCTTTAGGTTGCGAAGTTGTAGGTCTCCCTGTAAGAAGCTCTCACTACCTGCTTGTAATAAAATATTATTGATGTCTAGATCAGCAGCATTACCACTAATGCGGGCTTTTAGTTGTACATCTTTATTTAATGCAGCGGCGGCAGGATAGAAAAACGCAATGTCTTTGCTGCTAATAAGTGAATGGAAGATCTGCATCTCCAATTGAGCGGCATCTCCCAACGATGTTTGTAGGGGGGGTGTAGGAAATCGAAGTTGGGTACGCTGCTCCACGACACTATGATTGGTTTGTAACAAGAAGCTATCTAATGATATGCTGCCAGGCATCCATTCAATCTTACTGCGTAGCTTTTTTATGGCAAATCCACTGCGTTCCTTTGCATTCAATGTAAGGGTGCTTTGTAGCGTATCTCCTTTGAGTGCCGTGTTGCTGAGTAGCAAGTCTAGTTCGTCAATGGCTGGTTGTGCAGCATCGAATAAGCCGGGAATAAGTTTTCGCCCCTGTACGGTAATAACAAAGCTTCCTTTTCTTATGTCAATGCGACCTAGTTGAAGATTGGGCAAGGCAACTGAAAAAAATGAACCCATCCTGTCACTGGTTTTTTGGGGAGAAAACTTCTCGTTTTTCGCCAAAGAAGGGGCTTTTAAGGCAGCAAATTGATTCCAGTTCAGTTTTGGTTTATCTATTAGTAATGAGTGGATGCGAATAGATTTGCTTTCGGTCGAGAGGCGATCGGCTTGTAACTCTACTTTTTCTACACGGGCGTGTAGGGAGTTACCTTCCCAGTAGTCTGTTCGTTCGAGGCGGATGGAGCGAAGCGATAGGTGGTGCAGGTGCAGTGGTGTCGATTTATTCGAAGATTGGCTGCTAGCTGATGCGCCTTTCGTGAAATAATCAATAATAAATTGATGACGCCATGTACTGTCGGTGCGATATAGTCTAATAAATGCATCTTCTAGTTGTACATGTGTCAGGTCAATACTGTCCTTGATAAAAAACCAGTCGGTAAGTCGCAGTTGCAATTGTTGCGCGTATACGATAGTATCCTGCTGGCGATCCATCACCAGCAGGCCTTGTAGTGAGAATCGGTCTAATAGTGAGAACGAAACCCGGTTCACCGCTATTTGAGTCTCTAGTTTTTTGGAAAGTACAGAGGCTACCTTTTTCCCCAACCAGCTTTGCACGGCTGGGGTCTTTAGTAGCAAAAAAACGCTGCAAAGCAATAGCAACACAGTAAGGACTGCCCATTTTACTATTTTAGCTGCTGTTTTCAGAAAAAAACGTTGATTGTAAAATTAGTGAAAGAGCCCCAGTAAGATTGGTTAAATTGCTTAAAATCGAACGTATGAAACGCTTGCTTTTGTTTGCTTTCTCCTTACATAGTTTATGGGTGGCAGCCCAAATGTCCGCATCGTTGCCTATTTCATCTTCTGGGCGCTATGTGTTGGTGGTTCATGGCGGAGCCGGCACCATTAGTAAAAATCTAATGACACCAGAGCGCGAAAAAAAATATCATGAAGCCCTAGATAACGCGTTGCGTGTAGGAGCCGCTATTTTAGAAAGGGGCGGATCTTCGCTTGACGCGGTTGAGGCCTCCGTTCGTGTGCTTGAGGACAATCCCCTCTTTAATGCGGGTAAGGGAGCTGTATTTACAGCTGAGGGTATTAATGAGTTAGATGCGGCTATCATGGAGGGGGCCACTTTACGAGCCGGCTCTATTGCAGGCGTACGAACGATTCGTAATCCTATTTCCGCAGCCCGTGCCGTTATGGAGCGGTCCGAGCACGTGCTCTTGACCGGGCAAGGAGCCGAGACTTTTGCTAAAGAGCAAGGCTTAACGATGGTTGACCCATCTTATTTCTATACGTCCGAAAGATGGGAATCGTTGCAGCGGGCTAAAAAAAGAGATTCACTGGCTGCTACCGGTACACCCAACCATAGTGCCTCTCTATTATTAGAGCAGCAAAAGAGTCGTTATGGTACCGTAGGGGCGGTTGCCCTCGACCAGCAAGGTCACCTAGCAGCTGCAACGAGCACCGGCGGTATGACCAATAAGAAATGGGGTAGGGTGGGCGATGCGCCCATTATTGGCAGCGGTACTTATGCTAACGATAACACGGTGGCCATAAGTTGTACGGGATGGGGAGAGTACTTTTTGCGACTGGTAATGGCCAAGTCGATCAGTGATCGTATGGAATTTGGGCAACAGCCTTTACAACAGGCTGCCGATGAAATGGTGCTGCGACAACTACCTGCACTCGGTGGAGACGGTGGATTAATTGCTGTAGACAAGCAAGGGAATATCACCATGCCCTTTTGTACAGAGGGTATGTACAGGGGTTACATCAAAAAAGAAACGGCGACAGGTCTCGTACAGACAAAGACATTCATCTTTAAGTAATACGGCGATTAAAATTTATGACCGAAGGTGATCATTACACGGCTTCCGCGGGCATCTATCCGCGCGCCTTCCACGGCCTGTTGAGAAAGACGGTAGGCGTAGTGAGCGTCTTTGCCCGTGGTATGTACAAAGGTCACATCAATAAAGTTGCCTTTATTTCGATAGCCAAGTCCGCCGCTAAGTTGTACACGCCGTCCTCTTGGCGAATAGCTCTCGCGATAGGGATTTCCCAGTAAGGCCACTCCAGCTCTGGTCATCAGCGTGGTAAATTTTAATTCGCCACCTACCCGAAGGTTGAGAGCGCTTCGAAACGAATTGTCAATGGTTTCGTTGAGTTCTTTAAAGTAGTTACGAGTTGTTTGGCTATTGTCGATTTCGGGGTCTACGCGAAAAGAAGAGGTGCTGTAATTGACATATTCCAGGTCTGCTGTCAGAAATCCTTTCTGTCTGGTTACGTCCTCTGTTTCGTTGATCACGTACGACCCACTTACCAAAAAGCGATAAGGCGTCAAGTGAAAGTAAGTGAATTGGGCATCTTCTCCATTGGTAAATAGCGAAGAGCTTTGTGTTTGAACGCCCTTATAGTTTTCGGTATCTGTGGTTACAGAAGCTGAGTAAATGTCGGTAAGACGCAGCCAGGTTGGCGTGTGAAAGGCCACCCCAAATCGCCAAAAAGGGGCAGGACGATAGATCATCCCGACTTTAAGATTTAATCCATTTCCGTTGGTCTCCAGCCGCTGTTCGAGCGTTGCATAATCGAAGTTGTTCAAATCTTGTGTTGCATCCGCCTCTGTAAAGGTGCTGGTGCGGTTGTAAAAGATAAAAGGAATGCCCAAGGTAAATCCAAAATAGATCTTCTCGTTCACCGATCCTCCATAGCCAAGTGCCAACTCATTGATGGCTCCGCGGCTGCGAATAGAATTTTCTTGTAAAAGTCCCGAAGAAGCAGTGGCCCTGGTCTTATAACGAAAGTTCCCAGTGCTTCCCCCGCCAATGGTATCGATCCAGTACGTATTAAAGGCCAGGCTGCTTCCAAAGGGAAAGTCCTGTGCTACTCGATTGGCATCGCCTATCGATCCTATCTCTTCTAGAAAACGCTGTGAATAGGAATGGCGGGTATTTAGGCCTCGATACAATAAGTTATTGCTAAAGGTGGCGGTTTGGTTAAGCGCTATGGCAAAGGCGCCCGTTCTTTTTTGCTCGGCCTTTTTTCCTATTCCATGTTCCTGAAATTGTGTACCCGTTACCAGGCCGATAGTGCCAAATCCCAAGTTGCCACGCTGTTCGGTCTCAGTTCTACCCAAGTAAGTGGTTTTGTTACGGAGGCGCTGATAAGCGGGTGACAGAGTCAGGTCTCCGGTCTTGTAAAATCCAAGTCCGGCCGGATTTACGAATAGCGCAGAAAGATCGCCACCCAGCGAAGCCATGGCCCCTCCAATAGCTTGCTGGCGGGCCGTCCCATTCGGCTGGGTCCAGGCATATCGAAGCGCATCGTCGGGTTCTTGAGCATGGGTTACTGACAAGAGGAGTACGAAACTGATCGATAACGAAAAATTCTTTACAGGTAGCATGTTGTGTAGATCAAAAGAGTCCAATGGAAGATCAGAATCTTCTAACAGGAGCACTGCTACCCGAAGAGGAATTCGATGAATTAGTATTGACTGGGGAGGATACGGGCGATCCACCCGAAACGCCTCCCGGGCTGCCCCCATTAAAGGCTTCTCGCAGCGCATTGCCTCTAGTGCTGGAGCCGGGATTTCGTGACGTTCCGTAGGGGATATAGTTGCCACCTGTACTCGTGTTTTGCTGGATCATCTTGAGATTGACAGGCGCTTGCTGATAGCTTCCTAGATTATAAACACGAGGACGTGTATATATATTTTTTACCGGTGCTTGAGCAATAGCTACTGGAAAAAAATAGGGATTGTAAAAATAATTCCAAGAAACATACGGGTTTAGTGCAGGCGCAAAAAACTGATTATAACCTAGCGACCAGCGTTCGAAAGTGTACCAGTCATCGAGGTCATTCCAGCGATTGCGATTGCGAATGCGCATTCGTAAGAATCGATCTTCCTCGTCTTCTTCGTAGTAACGCACCCGGCGTGTCTCTGTTCGTTGCACACGAACATACTCGGCTTCGGGTCTGGCAGGAGAGAAGTAAACGTCGTCCGGTGTCTGACCGGTCTTATAGGCAGTACTGCAGCCAGCCAGCAACAGCACGCAACATACTAAAAGAGGCGAGGTTGTTTTCATAGCCGAAGTGGTTAATTTTGTATTCCTGAACAAAGTTCGGCATCTTGCGATGATATCGTAGGCCGGGCTGTTAAAAAAAAGGTAAACCCGGCCGGCGCCACTATCCGCTTATGAGTAAAGAGATTACATCCAGAAGCACCGACTACTCCCAATGGTACAACGATCTGGTGATAAAGGGAGAACTGGCCGATTATTCTGCAGTGCGAGGCTGCATGGTCATAAAGCCCTATGGCTTTGCCCTTTGGGAAAATATGCGAGACGTCTTAGACAAGATGTTCAAGGACACCGGTCACGTCAATGCCTACTTTCCGTTATTTGTTCCCAAGAGTCTTTTTGAGGCCGAAGAAAAAAATGCCGAGGGCTTTGCCAAGGAGTGTGCTATCGTTACTCATTATCGTTTAAAAGCCGACCCCGATCGTCCCGGCAAGTTGATGGTCGATCCAACTGCCAAGCTCGAGGAAGAGCTTGTGGTTCGACCCACCAGCGAGGCCATCATTTGGAATACGTACAAAAATTGGATACAATCCTATCGTGATCTTCCTATTTTGGTCAACCAATGGGCCAATGTGGTACGTTGGGAAATGCGCACCCGTCTTTTTTTACGTACGGCCGAATTTTTATGGCAAGAGGGGCATACCGCGCATGCTACTCGACAAGAGGCCCTCGACGAAACCGTCAAAATGCTAGAGGTGTATGCCGATTTTGTAGAGAACTATATGGCCGTGCCTGTTATTAAAGGTGTCAAAACTCCCCAAGAACGTTTTGCCGGAGCCGAAGACACCTATTGCATCGAAGCACTGATGCAAGATGGTAAAGCGTTGCAAGCAGGTACTTCTCATTTTTTGGGTCAGAATTTTGCCAAGGCTTTCGAGGTTAAGTTTAGCGATCGCGACAATAAGCTCGATTACGTTTGGGCCACCAGTTGGGGAGTCAGCACTCGACTAATTGGTGCATTGGTGATGGCGCACAGCGATGATGAAGGGCTGGTGCTTCCGCCCCGTATCGCTCCGCTGCAGGTAGTGATTGTTCCCATCTACAAAGGCGATGAACAAAAGGGGGCTATTGATGCCTGCGTACATGAGTTGATGCAATCATTAAAGCCCATGGGTATTCGTGTCAAATACGATGATAACGACAATGCCCGTCCGGGATGGAAATTTGCCGAGTATGAGATGAAAGGTGTTCCCATTCGTTTGGCCATTGGAGCTCGTGATCTAGAGAACAAGGTAGTTGAATTGGCACGACGCGATACCCGCGAGAAGTCAACGGTGCCGTTAGAGGGACTTGCGGAACGAATACAACAATTGCTAGAAGAGATTCAGCAGCAACTTTTCAACAAGGCACTGGCTTATCGTAACGACCATATAACGGATGTTGATACCTGGGATCAATTTGTTTCGCTCCTCGACACTAAAGGCGGTTTTATGGCGGCTCATTGGGACGGCACGGCCGAGACCGAAGAAGCCATCAAAGAAAAGACCAAAGCCACCATCCGCTGTATTCCATTAGATAATAAGCAAGAAGCTGGCTATTGTATTTTAACGGGTAAACCCTCTGCGCAGCGCGTGCTATTTGCCAGGGCCTATTAAAAATGACAAATTTCGAATCGCCATTTGCAGCCGGTAAGGTGTTGCTAATCGACAAGCCATTGGGTTGGACATCCTTTGATGTGGTCAGAAAACTTAGGCATCTTATCCGTATCAAGAAAATCGGTCATGCAGGTACTCTCGATCCACTTGCTACCGGTCTGCTAATTGTTTGCACCGGAAAGTTTACCAAGCGCATTAATGAGTTTATGGCGCAAGAAAAAGAGTATACTGGCACTATTACGTTGGGAGCGGTTACACCAAGTTATGATCTTGAAACCGAGCCAGTAGATCATCGCGACATTGGTCATATTTCGTTGGCTAAAATACAAGAGGCGATGCAGCTTTTTATCGGGTCGATCTTACAGGTTCCGCCCGCACACTCTGCCATCAAAGTAAAGGGTAAGCGTGTGTATGAAATGGCTCGAAAGGGACAGTCTGTAACGCTCGAGCCACGCCGCATCACCATTTCTTCTTTTGAGGCCGTGCAGTACAATGAAGGAGTATTGCACTTTAGAGCAGTCTGTTCTACTGGAACCTATATTCGAAGTTTGGCGCACGATCTGGGGGCTGCGCTTCAGTGTGGCGCTTATCTAAGTTCGTTGCGAAGAACTCGGATTGGGGCCTTCGCAGTCGAGGAGGCGCAAACACCTGAGCAGTTTGAGCGATCGCTCAGCGCCTGATGGCAATAACGCATAGACGGTAATAATCTATAGAATAAAGGGATAGTTGATGCCCAATTGAAACTGGTCCATATCACTCCATCTCTTATAGCCAAACCATTTGTTTTGATACGCCGCATTAACAGGCGAGGGGCTTGGATCTTTTGCTTTAACAGAGTAGTCGAGTCTTATTACAAAATAGGTAAAGTCTATACGAAGCCCACTGCCGACGCCCACCGCTAAGTCTTTGCCCAGTCGTTGTAGGGAAAACACTTCTTCTGGTTTTCTTCCGGGGGCTTGTTTTACATACCAAATGTTTCCGATATCGGTAAATAGCGCGCCGTTGATCTTAAATCCAGCAAGGCTAAAGAAAGGAAAACGATATTCGAGGTTGGCCTCGAGTTGTAAGTCTCCATAACGCTCGGGTAAACCGTTGTTGCCGTACGATTGTATAGAGGAGCCAGGCCCCAGTTTACGAAGACCCCAAGCACGCATACTATTGGGGCCGCCTGCAAAATATTGGCGGTATAGCGGCAAGTTAAATCGCTTGTTCGGATTGACTGTGTTATCGAATTCATAGCCCGCTCCGACAA
>Ga0315904_10006309_pt1 | contig 16243 bp, 14 predicted proteins | sample LakEriMetagenome_6_FD_203529 | JGI IMG/M metagenome (GOLD analysis project Ga0315904, IMG submission 203529) | Freshwater fungal communities from buoy surface, Lake Erie, Ohio, United States - Buoy 12 MA120 | ecosystem: Environmental > Aquatic > Freshwater > Lake | place: USA: Lake Erie, Ohio... | reverse complement strand
GCAATGCTGCTGGCGATCGCTGGTGGGCCGACTCCGCTCGCCCCGGCGGGTGGTTGTTCGGCGGTCGATGTCCGGGATGTTGCGGACGGGATCCTGAAGGCTGTCGATCGCGGGCGGCGCGGAGAACGGTACATCCTCGGCGGCGAAAATCTTTCTTATCTGGAACTGTGGCAGAAGATGGCCCGGGCCGTTGGCAAACGAAACGGGCCGCGGGCCAAGTTGCCGAATTGGTTGGCTGGGATCGCGGGGCGGGTCGGAGACCTGGCCGGTAAATGGATGCGACAGGAACCCCAAGTCAACTCCGGCGCTACGGCGATGGGGCAATTGCAACACTTTTACAGCAGCGAAAAAGCAATCAGCCAATTAGGCTATCGAATCGGCTCACTAGACGATGCGATTGATGATGAGTGGCAGTTCCTCGTTGAATACGGATACGTCCGGAAGTCTTGAGCCCCGCGTGGTGAGCACGCGACGAAGTGATCGCTGTATCCTGAACGACGAACCGCTGGGGCAAGCGTCGCGGGGAGCAGGGGCGGGGAGCAGAGTCGGGGAGCACCGTGGGGCCGACTTGCGCGGGAGGCATGATCCGCGGAACGGACTTGTCTGGGCTCTCGCCAACTCGCCGTGTTTTTGAGGAGGAACAGACCGATGCAGGCTGCGGGTTGTTGGGAAAAGCACGCGGACGGCACGCTCGTTCACGTCAAGGCATTGGCCGCAGCACGGAAAAACGAATTGCGGGGCATCGAGAATGGTCGTTTAAAGATTGCGACCACGGCGGTGCCGGAGAAAGGCCAGGCCAACGCTGCCATCACCCGGCAGTTGGCTGCGAGTTTACAAGTCCCGCCCCGGCAGCTGGAGTTGATCCGCGGCGCCACGAGCAATCAAAAGACCTTTCTGGTTCGCGGCTTGTCGTTGGCGGAGGTTCAGCAACGCTTGGAGGCGTGAGCGAGTTGCCTTCTTAAGCGTGTCCTCGCCCCGAGTTGTCCTCGCCCCGAGTTGTCCTCGCCCCGAGCGCGGAGCGCTGGCAGCGAGAAAGCGGGCGGGGACCTGGTTTCAATCAACCCGTTTCTGGGGATGGCGTCCGCAACCGGAGGTCAATGCGAGTCGGACCCCGCGGGTTGGAGGTTGCTGTGGGAGAGTCGGAATCGACGTTTGCCCAGGAGCGGAAAGTCGACCGTAGCAACCCGTTTCAAGCCGCTGCCGCTCAGCTCCACGATCTGACCGACTCCATATTCGGGATGCTCGACTTGCATCCCCACTTGGAATCGATCCGGATGCAGCCGGATCGCGTTCAGCTCATCCTGTTTTTTCTCCAACTCGGCTGCGGTGACGAGGCGGGGGAAGGCGGTCGTAGTACTGGATTTGAGGCGTGGCGGTGATTCCTTGACCTCATCAGAGCTGAAGCCATCTTCAAGCCACGGGTCAACGGATTCCAAGTCGGGCTCGAAACCGTCACCCTGGTCGGACCAAGGATCGCTCTTGGCCGGCTCGAAGCAGTTCATGATTTCGCGCGGCAGCTCCATCAGGAACCGGCTGGCGATACAGGGCCAGACGCCATTGCGGCGAAAGCGGCTGAGGCAGCGGCTGAGTTGCAACTGCTGTTCGGCGCGGGTGATGCCGACAAACAGGAGGCGGCGCTCCTCTTCCAACTCCTCGTCGTTAGTAGAGCTGCGTTCGTGGGGGATTAGTCCGTCTTCGAGGCCCACGATGTAGACTACGGGGAATTCCAGGCCTTTGGATGAGTGAATCGTCAGGAGCGTGACAAAATCGGAATCGGATTCCCAAGCGTCGGTGTCATTGACGAGGGCTGCCTGCTCGAGGAAAGCTTCCAGACCGCCGTCGTTGGGATGCTGCAGGTCAAACTCATCACACGCTGAAACGAGTTCGTCCACATTGGCGGCCCGTTCATAGCCCTCTTCGCTGGCGTCTTCGACCAGCCATTCCCGATACTTCGTTTCGGTCAGGACTCGCCGAATGATCTCGCCGACATCGCGGTCCCGGGCTTCGCCGATCCGATCAAACATCGCGACGAATTGGGAAATTTTCGCCGCGACGCTCTTGCTGATCGAGTCGACGAGGCCCGCAACTCGGGCGGCTCCGAGCAAGGAAAGGCGTTTCGAGTGGGCGTAGGCTCGCAACTTCTCGACGGTCTTGTCGCCGATCTTTCGCGCGGGAACGTTGATCACGCGCTCGAAGGCAACCGCATCCCGCTCGTTGTTGAGCAAATGCAGGTAGGCAATCAGGTCCTTGATTTCCCGCCGCTGGTAGAACTCGAGGCCTTGAACGATCTGATAAGGGATGGCAGCGTTTCGGAGCGATGTTTCCAGAGAGCGGGAAAGGGCATTGGTGCGGTAAAAAATGGCAAAGTCCCGCGGGCGGCGTTTTCCCGAGCGAATCGCCACCGATATCGATTCCGCAATGTCGCGCGCCTCGAATTGCGGGTCGGGATAAGCTACCAGGCTGACGGGCTCTCCCTGCGAATTATCCGTCAGTAATTGCTTGGCTTTGCGGCGCGTGTTGTTGCTGATTAACTGGTCGGCGACGGCGAGAATGGATTTGGTGCTGCGGTAGTTCTGCTCCAGTCGGACCACTTTGACGCCGCGGTAGTCCTTCTCGAAGTCGAGGATATTGTTGATGTTCGCTCCGCGCCATCCGTAAATCGACTGGTCCGGGTCGCCGGTGACGGCAAGATTTTGGAGCGTGTGATTCAACAGTCGGATGAGTTGGTACTGGACGCGGTTGGTGTCCTGATACTCGTCGACCATCATGTAGGCGTAACGCCGGTCGAGTTGCTCTCGCAGTTCCGGGTTTTCCCTGAGCAACTGGACGGCGTAAAGCAACAAGTCATCGAAGTCGACGCCGTTGGCTGACTGAAGCAGACGCTGGTAGTGCGGGTACACCCGGGCGGCGAGATGGAGCAGCGGGTTACCGACTGGCGGAGTGAACTGGTCGTGACCGACCCCCTGGCTTTTGAGGTTGCTGATTGCCTGGCCCAGGGAGTCGGGAGAGTAATGGCGAAGGTCGACTTCTGCCGCCTCGATTGCCTGCTTGAGCAGTTTTTTGGCGTCGCTTGTATCGTAAATCGTGAAGTTTTCCGTCAGCCCCACGAAGCCCGCGTAGGCCCGCAGCAGCCGCGAGCAGAACCGGTGAAAGGTGCCCGACCAGACCTGCTGGCCTGGAGCCAGCAAGGCGAGCCGATCACGCATCTCACCCGCGGCTTTATTGGTAAAGGTCAGTGCGGCAATGCTGTGAGCTGGGATCCCCTGCTCCAGCATGTGGGCCACGCGGTGCGTGATCACGCGGGTCTTGCCGCTGCCAGGCCCAGCCAGAATCAAAAGTGGACCCTCGATCGTCTCGACCGCTTCCCGTTGAGCCGGATTGAGATCGGCCAGATTCAGCCGCGAGCCTGGGTTCGATTCAAAAGGGGGCGTTTCGAAGGGCATGATGAAGTGCTAGCGGTTGACCGGAATTTTGCGGGGACACTACTCAACGGGCGATTGGCATATGTTATAGTCTTCGCCATGAGGGGCAAGGAATCCGGGGCCCCTGCTCAACCGCACTTGTCGCACGACGCGATTGCTTCACTGGCAGAGTCGCTGAACTGGGTGGAGCTTCTCGAGTCGTCGAGGCAAACGGTTGTCCGCTTTTGGAGACAGGTTCGCCGGCAGGTCGAATCGGTCGGAATGAACTCGGACCTGACGGGGGGCTCAGCAGTGAGACCGTGGTCAGGATTAGCATGGCAAGTTTTTTTGGAGGGACCCAAGATGGCCAGGACACGTATTCCACTCAGTGCCGCGGATGAAGCGTTGCGTGATCAGCAGGAAAAACTGGAATTGAGCACGGCCGAGATCGGCCTGACCGTGCGCACGACCAACTGTCTGGAGGAACGCGGGATTTTCACTGTCCGCGATTTGCTGAATACGACCCGCGCGGAGTTGTTGAGCATCACCAACTTTGGCGAAAAGACTCTGGATGAGGTGTATCGAGCCTTGGAGCGGGTTGGATTTTATCGCCCGGGTCACCGTCCAAACGGTGATGTAAAGCCGCGATAGTTTGCGGCCGATTCGGGGGAACTCTTCTGGAAAATGGACTCGAGCAGTCGGGCTGGGCAGCTTCCCGCGGGGAAGTTGCCCTTTTTTGTGGCGACTGGGGGGCGCGATTCATTGCCGAGTGTAGACTGTGGGGCGGCACTGGCGCTCAGGCGGAACAACGGCCAGCGCTGCTCCCGAAGCGCATGAAGTTGCCGTCCGCGGCGGCGAGCACGAACCTTGGTCGGTTGAGCTGAACTGCCTCAAGCGTCGCCCGCAATCATGGCTTGGGCTGCTGAGACGGTTTGCCGGACTGAGGCCGGTTTGCCTTCAAGTTTCGATGCGCTCCGCTCTCCTTATGGCTTATCCGAGGATTAAAGTCACCCGATGAAGCTCTGGTCTTGGTTTTTGTATGCCGGGCAGCGAACCTTTAGCCGTTCTGGTCGTAATTGGTGGACGGGAATTGGCGAGGTCGGATTCTCGGTCGGATTGGCGCTGGTTGGTTTCGTGCTGCTGGTGGCCAGCTTGACGGTTGCCACTTCGAATCCCCGCCCTTTTTCCTGGAGAGAGTTGTTCAGCGATTTCGGCTTGCGCTTGGTCGCGGGGCTGATCATGGTCATGGTTGGCTTTTATCGGATGCGGATGACGCTGGGCAAGGTCACGGTTTCGGCTGAGCAGCGGTCGTCGCGCGGTCCCTCGGATGGCGATCCCGATGGCGGCCGGATTGAATTGTCCAACGAGTTGCCGGGGAGAGAGCCCGACTTGCCGGCGATTCCGCTGTCATCGCGCCAGCCATTGCGTGGTCAGCGATTGCGGTATGAAGTAGCGGGGGCCGAGCGGAGTCTGGTCTGGCTGATTCTGGCGGGCTTGGCGACGTTTGTCTCCTTCGGTTTGCTTTCGGGAATGGTGGTTCAGGCCTGGGAGTCGATCCGCGATGGCCGCCCGGACTGGTTTGCGATTGTCACTGCAGGGTTGTTTTTGCCGGCGGCAATTTGGGCTGCATTTGGCTTGTCGCGGCAATTGTTCCGCCTCGCCGGGTTTGGACCGGCGCGGTTGGAGATTTCGGACTGGCCGGTGCGACCGGGAGGAAAGTACCGTTTGATTCTCTTCCAGCCGGGACGGTTGCGTTTGAAGTTGCTGGAGGTTGTGCTACTCTGTCAGGAGGAAGCGACCTTCAGCCAGGGGACGAGCATTCAGACCGAACGGAAAACGGTCTTCGAACAGCGTCTCTTGAGACAGCGAGGCGTCGAGGTCGGAGCGGACCGGCCATTTGAATGCGAGCTCGAATTGCAATTGCCTGAAAACGCAATGCACAGTTTTTCTTCGGCCAACAACCGAGTGCTATGGAAGATTATCGTACAAGGGTCAGCCCGCGGATGGCCCGATTTACAACAAACGTTCCCGATCGTGGTTCACCCAGCCGCGGCTCCGGCAATGACCGCAGCTCCGGAAAGGCAAACAGCCTGAACCGTCCGCCCGTGCGCGCCCTGATCACCCAATTAAAGGCGGTCTATCGGGCTGGTGAAACACTCGATTGTGCCTACCGTATCGACTGTGAGTCAGGCCAAACAATTCAGTCGGTCGAGACTTCGGTCATGTGGGAAACGGACGGCAAGGGCGATGCGGACATTGGCGTGCATTTTTTTGAAAAGCGGAAAATCGCCGGGGGCCGTGATTCCCAACTGCAGGAGTTTCGACTGGAGACGATGCTCCCTCCCAGCCCTCTGTCCTACGACGGTTGGCTGGTGAAGCTGAACTGGTTTATCCGGATCCGGATTTTTCTCGCCAGCGGCTACCACCAGACCTACAACTTTCCGTTCAAACTTCACTCGGCCTTGGGAGAAGCGCGGTTGGTCAAGCCGTCGGTCAATGCAGAGTGAACCAAATTGTCGGGCGGCGCTCGGTTTGCCTTGGACTCTGCCGATTCTGGGTTCGGCGCCCCTCGCTCCCTTCGCAAGGAACTCCGTGCACTGTGAGACGGGACTGTTCTTTGAGACGGGACTGTTCTTTGAGATGGGACTGTTCTTTGAGATGGGACTGTTCTTTGAGATGGGACTGTTCTGTGAGATGGGGCCGCACTGTGAGTTGGGGCGACGCGCACTCTCAGGCAGCGCTGGACTGGCCACTGCTGAACAGCCTGTTTCCGCAGCCGAAGTTTGATCGCTGCAGTTGAGCTTGAACCTGCGGGCGTCCGTCGGCTCGGCTAAGGGGCAAACCGGACCCTTGTCTCGCAGGCTGCAGATCGGTGGGCAAGTTCAACGCCTCGCCGGATTGAGGATGTTGTCGGCGGCAGCGAACAAGTAAACAAATTCAATTACTAATGCCGGAGCAACTCGCAATTCCGGAGAGGATGAATGTCAGTGGAACCGCAGCCCGAATCCGTCGCGCCCTCTTTTGCGGTGCCGGGGAGCGAAAATCCGTTTTCAGTATCCCGGGTTGGCTTGGGCGGGATCGAGTTTCTGGAGCCGCAGCCCGGTTGGGTTGCCGCGGTAGCGAGGCGCCTGGAGGAAGCTGATTGGCGGGGCCAGATCATTGGCCCGCACGGCAGCGGGAAGACCACCTTGACGATCGACTTGGCGAAGTTGCTCGCGGGGAAGTTTGAGCGTTTCAGCTGGTTAGTGGTTCAGCCTGCAGGCTGGTTTGCCACGCGCCCACGAGCGCGAGTCCAGCTGGCAGCGCGAAGTGTGCGACGGGGGGAGCAGAGTTCGCTGGAGTTGCTTGCATTTCAAATGGAAGAGTCGGGCGGACTGTTGGCCCCCAGATTGATCGGGACCGGACCGAGGGAACTCTGTTTTGTCGATGGGCTGGAACTCCTCTCCGGCTGGCGGCAGCGGCAACTGCGAAAGCTCTCCGCAGATAAGTCGGTCGTGTTTACAGCGCACCGCTCGCTGGGCCCTGCCCTGCCGGTCTTGGCTGACCTCCAGCCGGACTGGAAGACCTTTCGTCGCGTGGTCGCCAAACTGCTCGAGTCGGAGTCCACGCACGTGAAATCCCAGTTTTTGGAACCTCAGTGGATTGAGCGGGTGTTTCGAACGGTCGAGGGGGATTTTCGTCGAGGGTTGAGTCAGCTCTATGATGAGTGGGAGTCGCTTCGTCTTGGCCGCTCGCTTGGGCGTCCGGCAAAATCGGACCTCGGTGGGATTAGCTGACAAACTACGAAAACGCCCCCTGTCGAACTGGTCGACAGGGGGCGTGAAACTTTCCAGGTCGGGACATCCCCGCCACGCGATCGGCGAGGGCCAAAGGTTACTTGCCGAGTTGATCGGCTAACTCCTCGGCTTTGTAGACATAGCGGAGAGCTTCGCGAATCGCGCTGGAGTGGACGCTGACTGCTCGGCTTTGAGTGTCGCTGTAAACAAAGTCGCCCGTTAACGACTGGATATTGCCGTCGAAAATCAGGCCAACCAGTTCGAGGTTCTTGTTGACGACAGGACTACCCGAGTTTCCGCCGATGATGTCAGCCGTGGAAACGAAATTGAACGGGGTGGAGAGGTTCAACTTGTCTTTGGCGGCGTGCCAGCTCGGTGGCAGGTCATAATTCTCCTGGCCTTTGTGAGCGAGTTCGTGGGTGAACGCGCCTCCAAAATCGGTCCAGGCAGGGACCTGCTTGCCATCCTCGATGTAACCCTTGACTGGACCGAAGGAGAGTCGCAGGGAGAAGGTCGCATCGGGGTAGGTCGATGTGCCTTGGGTGGCGAAAATGGCGTTTGCAATTTGAGCATAGGCCTGCCGCTCCAGTTCATCGAGTTCGTCGGTCAATTTGCGGAAGCGGCGAATTTCCGGGTCCAAAGCTCGAATCATGGCAACCATCGGGTCAGTGCTGTTCCGCACCCCGGCCAGCCCGCTTTGGACCAGCGCTTTGCGCGCGGCCACATCAGCCAGAGCGGTTCCGTTGGTCAGTTCCGCGGCGCGATCGGTTGGCGACTTGCCGTTGAGCATCGCCACGCAGACCGGGTCGTCGGCGCCTCGGAGTTCGACCATGCGGGTCATGGAATCGGCCAGTTGCATCTGGTCGAGGTCAGGGTAGATCGGAGCGGTTGAGTAAAGCTGTTGTTCCAGCGAGGCTCGCCCGGCATCGGAGTATTCCGGTAGCCGTTGTCCAGTTGGCTTTTGGTCTTCTTCGACCATTTGCACGATGGTCTCGGCGATTTCGAACAATCTTGAGGAAACGGTGACGCCTTTGCCCAGCAGTTCGCCGCGGCGTTTTTGCACTTCGGCGACGCGGTCCCAAGCAGCGGCCGAGGAGGCCAGCTTGGGGTCGGCCTTTACCTTGGCGAGCAGAGCGGATTCCGCACTGGTCTTGGCTGCGAAAATCGCCGGGTCCTGCAGACCATTGACTCTGCCAAAGTAGACTTTGCGGGAGTTCTGGACGCCGAAGAGTTCATCCTTGGCACGACGAGCGGCCTCCGGTCCGGCAAGTCCAAATTGCTGCAGCGCGATCTCCCGGCGGCAGAGCGAGTTGAGAACAAACGGAATTCGCTGGTCGCGTTGGAATTTCAGGGCCGAGACGGTGAGGATTCGGCTGGTGCGACCGGGATTGCCGGCGACAAACGTGATCTCATCTTCCCCCGGACCATTGGGGGACCACTTGAGGAAATGCTCAATCTTGGCCGGTTGGTCGTTTTCATATACCCGGAAAATGCAGGCGTCGAGGTTGTAGCGGGGATACTCAAAGTTGTCGGCATCACCACCAAAAAAGGCAATCGACGATTCGGGAGCCCAAACTAAACGCACATCGGTGTACTTTTTGAAATGGTAGAGGTGATATCGACCTCCGCCGTAAAGAGTGATCACGTTGCAGCGGAGTCCGGTCTTGTCGCTCGCTTCCTGCTCGATTTTCGAGATCACCGCCCGACGGGCGGCAACCGCCTGTTCCGGAGTGAGTTCGGAAGTGACGGCTGCATTCACCTCGGCGGTCACGTCGCGGATCTCCACGAGCTGATTCAGTTCGAGGTCGGGGGCCTTGAGTTCCTCGCCCAGCGTTCGTGCGAGAAACCCGTCTTTGAGAATATCCCTTTCCGCCGTCGACAGCTTGAACAGCGTGTCGGAACCGACATGGTGATTGGTTAGTACCAGACCGTTGGAGGAAATGAAAGAAGCCGATCCGCCGACATTAAAGCGGACGCAGGACTTCATCAGATGTTCGGCCCACTCGTCCGTGACATCAATGCCATACTTTTCCTTCAGTTGCTTTTTGGGCAAATCGTTAAACAGCCACATGCCTTCGTCGGCCGTGGCTCCACCGGCCGTGAGCAGCAAGCCAGCCAGCAGGTTGAGCAGCAGGAAAACTCGTAATCTCATGTCTTCATCCCGGGAGTTAAGCGTGCGCGAAATCCGATCCGCAGCGGCGATCGGTTCTTCTCCCGCCCAGTTTACCGAAGAGCATCCGATCCCGGGACAGGGGGCCTTTGAAATTGAGGAGCGGCTCGGTTTCAAAAGGCCGAAATGCCCGCCCGGGGAACGGTCAAGGTCCGTTTAGTACCAGGCTCCGCCGCGCAGGTGATACCGAGGCGACTCCTGAACGGGTTTGTGGAACTCCAGCGGCACCGTTCCGCCATCGACCTTCCGATACTCGCTGAGTGGGACCTGTGAAGTCACCAGGGAATTGGCGATCTCTTTCAGCTCGCGTACTCGCTCGCCGGTTGGCGGATGCGATCGGATCCAGGAGGGCTCGAGTTGGTACTGTCCGGGCTTGAGAATCCGTCCTCTCCAGCCGCGTTGCTGAAACTGCTCCAGTTTGACTAATGCCGCAGCCAGTCCCAGCGGGTCGCCCGTGATTTCCGAGGCCCCGAGATCTGCTTGAAACTCGCGCGAGCGAGAAAGAGCCATCTGCATGAGAAAGACGGCAAGCGGGGCGCCGATCATCAGCAGCCCCGCCTGAAACCAGGACCCAAGTCCCTGTCCGATGAACAAACTCGGCAATCCGAGCAGGACCACCAGCACTCCGAACCGCGCGATGCCGGTGGCGATTCGCCCCATGGTGTCAGCGACGCCCATCACGGTCGTGTCACGATGGCGGACGTGAGCAAGTTCGTGAGCAAGCACGCCAGCCAATTCCCGTTGACTCATCAGTCGCAACAAGCCGTCTGTAACCGCGACCGACGAATCCTTTCCTGTTCCGACAGCGAAGGCATTTGGGACTTGCGATGGAACGTACCAGAGTTGCACAGGATGAGGCAAATCGGCCCGCTCAACCAGTTGAGAAAACAGACTGAGCAATTCTGGGGCCTCGTAGGCTGTCAGCGGTTGGGCGTGGTAGGCCCGCAGAACGGCCAGTGGAGAAATGGTCGCCCCAAAGAGCAGGTTGTACACCGCCAGCCCGGCTGCGATCCAAACCCCGAGTTGGCCGAACAGCAACCAGCCGATGGCAATCATCAACACCCCCATGCCGATGACCAACAGCAAACTCTGCGCTTGGTTGGTCCATTTGTTCGAGCGAATCGCTGAGGTCATCGGACGCGAATGGCAGGAGAGGGAATTGAAAGGAGGGACGATGGCTCGCCGCGACACGTATTCTAGCCGGGCATGGCGAAGCGACCAATCCAGTGGCGGTGCATCCCGAACGCTGAGGCTGAGACGAAAGATAACCGATCGCCTGTTGCCGGTGGATTGGGTGCCAACCCTACGTTTTCGTCAATGAGCGGACGTTGCGATTTAGGCGCGCAGGCATTCCGGCTGGAGCACGGAATAAGCGTCTCAATCCGATTTCTTGCGGTCCATTACTCGTCGGGAAAACAAGGCAGCGGCATCATAGTCCGCAAACTCGTCCGCCGCAGCCACAGAGTGGCTCAACATCGGAACCGGCAGCGGTGCGGTTTTGCGCCGCTGCGCTATCGTCGATCGGCGTGGTAGACTGGGTAACGACCCGCAGCAATTGGGCTTTTGGCGGGGATTGCCCGACCGTCCCTGGACTCTCCTCGAGGGCGATGAATCGGGCTTTGGCCGCTCCCTACTCTGTTTGCGGAATTCCGATGACGGTTCACATCCCAGTGCTGGCGGCCGAAATCATGCAGGCGCTGGATTTGCATCCCGGACAGGTGGCGGTTGACGGAACGCTCGGCGGAGGCGGGCATACGCGATTGTTTGCCGAGGCAGTTGGAGCCTCCGGGCGAGTGTTTGCACTCGACCGCGATCCGCAGGCAGTTGCGGCAACCGCCCCGACGCTCCCCGCCAACGTGACCGCAATCCACGCGAACTACGCCGAACTTCCCGAAGTTTTATCCGGGCTGCAGATTCCAGCCGTGGACGCCATTCTGCTCGACCTGGGGCTGTCCAGCGACCAGTTGGCCGACAGCGAGCGAGGGTTCAGTTTTCGCGCCGAGGGGGAACTGGACCTGCGGTTTGATCCGACTCGTGGGCAACCGGCCTGGGCCTTGCTTGAGCGAATCCGCGAAGAGGAACTGGCGAACCTGATTTACGAGTACGGGGAGGAGCGCAAGAGCCGATTGATTGCCCGGCGAATCTGCGAGGCGCGGCGAGTCAGGCCGATTCGACTCGCCCCCGAATTGGCCGACCTGGTTCGCAGTTGCGTTCCGCGGTCGCGCAAGAACCCGATCGACCCGGCGACGCGAACATTTCAGGCCTTGCGGATTGCCGTGAATGAGGAGCTGAAGTGGCTGGAGCAATCGCTCGCGCACTTCCCCCAGCTTCTGCGTCCCGGTGGAAAACTGGCTATCATCAGCTTTCATTCACTCGAAGATCGCTTGGTCAAACATCGCTTTCGCGAACATCCCCTGTTGGAAGTGCTGACCAAGAAGCCAATTTTGGCCGGAGCCGAGGAACTCCTCGCGAACTCGCGCAGTCGGAGCGCCAAGTTGCGGATTGCACGCCGTGTGGGTGTCAAAGAAAGCTCTTGACCAGGTGACCCGAGTTTTCAGCTGATACAAGGAAAATTCGATCCCCTGCCCGCGCGCCTGGCCAATTCCGCCGGCAGCCCAGCGCTGCTGTTGTCTAGCGCTGCAGTTGTCTAGCGCTGCAGTTGTCTCTTGTCATTGAAAGAGCAGTAAATAGCCAAGCCCGAAGATGCCGGCGTCGACAATCGCATGGCTTAACCAACTCGCGGTCAGATTTTGGGTCCGCTGGTAAAGCCAGGCCCAGAATGCTCCGCCAAGGGCGATCGCGCCCGCAAACAGGTAGGTTCGCCATTCGGCAAACCCCAGGAAATAGCCAAGCAGCAGGATGTGGTGCGCCATGAAGCCGAGGCTGGAGATCAGGTTTGCCGCCGACCTGCCCCAAATCGATGCGCCCCTCTCAAAGACAAACCAGCGCCAATAGTACTCTTCCAAAAGCGAGTGCAGCGCTGAGTAGAACAGCCCTACAGCCAGAAATGCGGCGGGGTGATTAAGTCCTTGGCTGGCAAGTTTACCCTGCGCGGCGGCAAGCAGCTTCTGCTCGATGGGATATCCTTTGATCAGCAACTCCAGGGCGGCGAACATGACACCGCAAACGGCTGAGCCAAAAACGATCCCGAGGATAATACCGCGGAACGTCGGTTGCAGCCGCTCGAACCCGCCTCCCCAGCCGCGCCAGGCAACCCACACAGGCAAGAGGAATTGCAGTGACTTGCCCGCCGCATAAGCTGTTTGTTGCAGGATGGGCGGGCTTCCGTGCAGCAGGGTAAAGTAAACCCAAGTGACCAATGACGGGAGCAGCAGCGCCGCGATCAGCGTCCGGGCAAGGCCCGAATTCGAAGCCGAGGGATCGACCGACTTGGATGGTGGGATTTCCGGCGGTGGCGACAAGGGTTGTTTACTCAGCGAACGGAGGAAGTGGCGGGGCGAACTTGCTGGCGGAACTGGCTGCGGAGTTCGGAGGAATAACTTCCACAACCGGGACGTATTGAAAGCGTTCGTTAAACTCCAGCTGAGCGACCGGGAAGCGGAACAGCCGCAGTTCCAATCGCCCGCCCGGCTCGCGGCTGGCGAAGTGAATCGCGGCGATCTCCGGATGGTATTCGCAGTAGCGGACGACTTCTTCCTCGGTCATCACAAAAAAAGCGGTCGCCAGAGCATCGGCCCAAGCCGGATTGGGGTGGAGCACCGTCGTCGAGAGCCAATGGCTGGCAGGCCAGCCGCTCCGCGGGTCGAGAATGTGTCCGAGCCGTCGACCTTGGTGGACGAGACCTTGCCGTGCGGAGCCGCTCGTGCCGATGGCCTGATTGGAGAGCAGAAGTTCAGCGATTCGCTGCTCTGGAACAATCGGGTGGGTCAAACCAACCTTCCAGCCACTCCGGTCGGGGCCGGCGGGGAGGCAACTGCCCGCGGCGAAGACGCTGCTTTGGCCCCCGTGAATCAAAAAATCGCGAACCCCAGCCAAGTGCAAATGCTCGGCGAGTTTCTGTACCGCGAAGCCTTTGCCGATGCTATGCAAGTTTAACTCGACGCCGCGCCGCCGCAGGCTTACGCTCCGCTCTGAAGGTTCGAGGAAGACATGCCGTTGGCCGGAAATTTCGAGGGCTGCAGCGATCGCCTCTGCCGGTGGGACACGAGGCGTGCGGCTGAGGAAATTCCAAACTCGCGAGAGAGCCGTGGTCGCGATGTCAAAGGCTCCGCTCGTCTCCCGATGCAGCCTGGCCGCCAGGTCGAGCAATCCAAACAGGTCGGAATCGACCGGAATCGGCGTCGCTGCGGCCAATTGATTGACGCGCGAGAGATCCGAGTGGGGCCGGAAGATCGAAAAACGGTCTTCGAGTTGATCGACCAGAGTGAAGCCCTCGAGCACGGCTGTCGGCCCGATCGGGTGCTGGCCGAGATTCAGATAGACCTGGAACTCGGCCGCCATGGCTCGATGGGAGAAATGTTGCAGCCACTGTTCACTGGTCGCTTGCGAGCGGTCCGCGAGGCTGGGAGCTTCCCCGACCGGGCTTTCTCCCTCGAGCGATGAGGCCAAGCGGTCGCGAAGCGGTTGGACGGAGAGAAACTCGCGGCGATCCGGCGGCGGGGGTGGTTCGGGCGGCGAGTCAGGCATAAAAGGGGTGCCCACGGGGGAAGCAAAAAGGAGGCGGACGGTCTGCGTGCACAAAAGCCCCGCGGCGTCCAGCGGCCTCCGTCGTCGGGAAACGCCGGAATGATTGAGTTTAATCCCACTGTGCTCCATAATCATAGGCGAGAAAGCGGGCGACTGAAGTGGAAAGGAAGCGAATGTTGCGGCGTGCGGTCGGTTGGAGCGGGATTGCGCTGAGCGTGGGGCTGGGGCTCACTTCGGGCCTCTGGTCGGAAGCCAGTCGTTGGTCGCGGTCGCAGGAGAGGAGCGACGCTCAGGTTATTCAGGAACCGGTCGAGCCGGCTCAAGCTCCGGCGAGCCCGTCGACGGAGCCGGCAGCCGAAGAAAAAAAGTTGCCAGCCTCTGCGGGGCGAGAGCTGCCTCCAGTGCGTCGCGCCCGGCGACCGCAGTTCCAACCGCGCGACTGGGACGGCGTCTACTTTGAGAATTTGTTTCGCGAGGGACTGGTGGGGCCGCGGCCGGTTCCAGGAACCACCTCACAGCGCTCGACCAACCCGCGCACGACAACACCGCAAACAACCGTACCGCCGCGGTCCGCAGTGGCTGGACAGGACCCTGCCGTTGGTCGAGAGCCTGGCGCCGGTGAAGCCGAGAACCCGTCGGCCTCAGGAGCGGCTTGGTCAAGCGTGGTTACCGGTGAGGCGATTGAGAGCGAGGTCAAGCGGCTGCATTTGCAGCTGGAGCAAGACCTGACCACGCCAATCAAGTTCAAGACTGACTATCTCAAGGTGCGGCAGACATACAGTCTGTTGTCGATGTGGTTTGCAATCATTTTTGAATACGAAGGCGATGTTCGCTGGAAGTCGGCGGCCGCAACGGTCCAGCCAGCCTGCTGGCGGGCTGCGGCCAATGCGCGGACCGACGGTGAGCAAGCTTATCAGTACGCGCGGTTACGAAAAGATGAGTTGCAAGAGCTGATCCGGGGTGGCTCTTTCGGTGATACAGAAAAGCCGATTGAAGCGGTTGATTGGTCGCAGGTTGTCGATCGCGTGCCGACGATGGTGCAGCTGGAAGCGAGCCTGACCAGTCTCAAGGCGTTGACGGCCAGCAAGGCTGACTTTCAGAGCAGCGTGGAAGAGGTTGCCCAGCAGGCGGCGGTGATTGCAGCGATCGGCAGGGTGCTCGCCAATGAAACGATGGAAGGCGGCGACGACGAGAGTTACCGCGCACTGGCCGGTGAAATGCGGGGCGGGGCGGCAGGGCTGCTGGAAGCGCTGAAGCTGAATGACTTCGAGTCGGCTGGGAACGCGGTCAACCGGATTGAGCAATCCTGCAATAAGTGCCACGAAGACTGGCGCTGAGTGGTCAGTGGCATTTCTGGGGAACGATTTTGCCATCCAGGTGTTTACGCTGGATGACTGACGAAACTGAGTTCTGTTGTACGTAACCTGGTTGGACAATTCCTTGTATGCCTGACGATTCGTCGATTTCGCCTTGGTCCCACCCCAAAGCTCAAGAATGGTTTGAAACCATTTTTGATCGCTCCGGGGCGCTGTTGAGCCTCTCGGATGAGGTGTTTCGCCATGGTCACGAGTTTGACGTGCCGCAGATTCGGATGTTTGCCTCGCTGCTTTTGGTCTTGGGTCGGGAAGGTGTCTGGCCCTCAGGTAATCACCATGATTTGGTGAAGCTGGCCGAACGCTTATCCGAATTATTCAAGCAGAAACAAAAAGATCCCCACCAGCCGATGACCGTGGAAGCCCATCGGTTGAACGGTCAAATGATGGCGGAGGCCGAACAGGAATTGGAGTTGCTGCGACGAGTCGCGGGACTGTCACGCCGGATCAACAAGTTGGAGATTCCCGCGAGTTGGCGAGGATTCTGGAATGCCTGAGGTGAATCCCCGCTGGGGGAGTGGTTCGAGTTTCAGTCGATAAGTCGTGCGAAATGCGTTATTCAAACTTGGCTCCCTGGATGAACGAACAAGCCACTCGCTGGTTGGCGACCAGTGAGCAGTGGCTGCGTTTACTTTCGATGGTCAAGCGAACACTCGAAAACGATGCCCAGCGATTTCCCCATCAGATTCGGGCGGCGAGTTCCTTTGTGATTCTGTTGTGCCGGGATGGCTATTGGCCGGCTCGCTACAGCCAACGGGAACGCGATGAGATTGTGGCGCTCGCCAAGAGGCAACTCACTGTCGTGCGACAGGCGTACGCGTTTGAGGCGCGCGCGCGGCCGGAGTTGTTGGCCAATCCCGATTACAAGGCCATTCT
>Ga0315904_10006308_pt1 | contig 16244 bp, 13 predicted proteins | sample LakEriMetagenome_6_FD_203529 | JGI IMG/M metagenome (GOLD analysis project Ga0315904, IMG submission 203529) | Freshwater fungal communities from buoy surface, Lake Erie, Ohio, United States - Buoy 12 MA120 | ecosystem: Environmental > Aquatic > Freshwater > Lake | place: USA: Lake Erie, Ohio... | reverse complement strand
CCATTGGCAATAAGATTGGTCCGATACCATTGAAAGCATCTTCTATTTTTCCACCCATGTCTTTGATAACGTAGTTACCTAAAACCATTGCAGCCAATACTGTTGCCACATAAGAACCAAATAAATCCGCTCCCATACCAGCAACGTCTCCAACATTATCTCCAACGTTATCTGCAATTGTAGCAGGGTTACGTGGATCATCCTCTGGGATTCCTGCTTCCACTTTACCTACTAAGTCTGCACCAACGTCAGCCGCTTTGGTATAAATACCACCACCAACACGTGCAAACAATGCAATAGACTCAGCTCCAAGAGAGAAACCAGCTAATGTTTCCAAAACAACAGTCATGTCTTCAGTATTTGTCCAAACACCACCCATAAATTGTTGGAATAATATAATAAAGAACCCTGTCAAACCAAGTACTGCCAATCCGGCAACTCCTAATCCCATTACCGTTCCACCTCCAAAAGAAACTTTCAATGCTTGTGGTAAACTAGTACGAGCAGCTTGTGTTGTTCTTACGTTAGTCTTGGTAGCGATTTTCATCCCCATATTTCCAGCTAAAGCGGAGAAGAATGCACCAAAAATAAATGCGATTACAATTAATAAATGTGTTTTAACCCCAGGTAAAAAAGTAATTCCAGCTAAAGCCAAACTCGCAACAAGTACGAAGATTGCTAATAATCTGTATTCTGCTTTGAGGAAAGCCAGAGCGCCTTCATAGATATAATCTGAAATTTCTTTCATCTTTCCATCTCCAGCGTCTTGTTTTAAAACCCAAGATCTTTTGATTGCCATAAAAGCCAATCCTAATAATGCCATAACTATAGGCACATAAATCATCATTGATTCCATATTGAATTTATTGGTTGTTAAATTAGTTGGTTGCAAATGTAACGAAACAGAAATAAATAAAAAAGCAATATTCTATTCAGAATATTGCTTTATATATAAAAATTTATACTAAAATATTATTTTATGCTAAATAAGCCTTCTGGTTTATTCTCAATTTGATTGAATCGTTCCGTGCATTCTTTAATAATTGCATAGGCTTCGTTCACATCGCCCCATCCTTCAACGTCAACTTGCTTATGCTCTAAATCCTTGTAGACCTGAAAAAAATGCTCAATTTCCTTCAACAAGTGTGGATTGATATCTGATAAATTCTCTAATTTATTCCAAATTGGATCTGAAACAGGTACGCAAATCACTTTTTCATCAGGTCCTTTGTCATCAGCCATATGGAAAACACCTATTGGTTTTACTTCCATTACACAGCCAGGAAATGTAGGTTCATTGATTAAAACTAGTACGTCTAGTGGATCGCCGTCTAGCGCTAATGTTTCTGGGATAAAGCCATAATCTGCTGGGTACATCATAGATGAGAATAACATTCTATCGAAACGCATTCTCTTTATTTCAAAATCATACTCGTATTTGTTTCTGCTCCCCCTAGGTATTTCGATTAGTACATCAAAAGTTTTTAATTTGTCTGCCGTCATTTTTAATTTTCTTTGCTATATTTTTAAAGCCGCAAAAATAAATAAACTATAGCGTTTCTCCATAAAAAAGTAGCTTAATCGACTATTACGATTTCGATAATAGAAAAATGTAAATCGAAGTCCTGAAAATTGATTTAGAAGTAAAATCCAAAAGAACCTTTTACCGTAAATTGATTCGTCTCAGGAATATTTAAATAACTTCCTCTCCATGCAAAATCAATTCGAAACACTTTAAAAATATTCCCAATCCCAGCGCTGTACTCCCAGTAGATGTCTTCAGGAGCAGTATATAGTAGTCCTGAAGCATTAATTGCTCGGTTTGCATCGGACAAGGTCCCATAAACACCTCTCGCACCAATAATTTCTCTCCAGTTGAGTTTTCTCATAAAAGGAATTCTTGAGAATAATCTGCCATTAAAATTGTGTTCCCATTGTAATGTGGCATATTGGTCGGATACAAACTCGTAAAAATTTAAATTACTAAAGGTATTTTCGATATTAAAATAAGTTTGATTTCCAGGAATTACACTTAACAGACCTAATGGAACTGTTCCAAAAGTTTTTCCCAATTCCATGATAATATTTGTTCGCCCTAATGGTCCAATAATTATGGGTTGTTTGAAGTATAACTGAAGTTTTTCGTACTGAAAATCACTATTTAAAACCCCTTTAAAGCCGTGACTGTAATTGACAAACAATCGACTGTAGGGACTATCAACCACATTTCGTTCAACTCCAAACCCAATTGTTTTTCTATTCGGAGTATATTCAATTTGAATATTCGCTTCTGACTGTTTCACATCGCTTTTTACTGTTCCAAGTGGATTAGTACTATTTGGCATAGAAGTGTAGTAATCCAGACTAAAAGTAGGCGAAGCCGATTCTAATGTCCTGTAGGAAAGTCCTGCAAGGAAAGTTAAATTTTTTATGGGTTCAATTTCTAAAGCCGCACTACTTAAATTAATGTTTGTTAATTTTCCGTTACTGCCAGTTGTAAATAAAGCTGATGAAGCAAAACTTCTACCAAGAACATCGTTTGTAGTGGTTAAACTGGCTCCTATTTGTTCAATATCACGCCTATTCCCTGCCGAAAGAATGATTCTGTTTCTCTTATTTACCATCCATTTACCAGAAATGCCGTATTTAAATTTGTTATCATCAAACCCATAAGCTGTAAACCCCTGCAATCGCCAAGTATCATTTGGACCAAAATAGGTTCTTCCTCCTACTCGCATACGAATTCCTTCTACTTCATTAAATCCAAAGGTGGAAAAAATAGGTCCATAGTCAAAATGTCCAAACTGAATGTAGCCACTGCCAAGAATAGAAACCAGATTGTAAATTTGCTTGAATTTCTTGACCGTCTGCAAAGTATCGAGCATTTTGTATACTCCTAGTTCATCTTTACTTAACTCCTCAAATCGATTGGTTTTCCAATAATCGTCTGATTTATTATACACTTCGTTATCTATAAAGTTAACCTCGTCCTTATAAAATGTGCTTGGCTTTTCAACATTAAATTGATGATTTCGGTAAAGTGTAGTTCGCTTTCCATAAACACCTTTAGACTCTTCTTTTTTATTCAAAGCAAAATCAGACATCATATAATCTCTTGTTAAGAGAAAAACCGAATCGTTCATGACATCAAATTCTTGCTCAATATAAATGTCCTTCACCCAGTTGATATTAGCACTTTTGGAAACTGCCATGTTTATTTTTTTGATGGCAAATGTGGAGTCGTTTACCCAAAAATCTCCTTTAAATGTTAGCTCGTTTTTTCTTCTTGGATAAAACACGATATTGTAACACCATTTCTCATTGATGTAAGCACTATCTTTCAATATATAGTTGTAAGTGTCTATTCCGGTTCTGGATAATGGGCTTGTAAAACTCTTGTCAAAAAAAGTTAGATGGTTATTGTAAATATCAAAATCAGAGTATAAGTCTTTAACAAAAGCTAAAATTTGTTGATTCCCATTGAATCCAGAAGTCTTATTTGCCTTCAATTTTTCTTTAATTCTGTTCATTTTGTTATCTCCATTGACATCATAAATGGCTTCGTTAATAAAAATTGGCAAGTAGGTCTTCCCTGTTACTTTAGAAGTATCCATTTGATTGAAAATAAACTCCATTCCTTTGAAAAGTTTATTCTTCATAAAAGCACTGTCGATAGAATTCATATCAAACTCCACCTTTTCGTACTTCTCCATTTGATATTGATTAAAAATCCTCAAGCCATTTTTGCGCTTTCTTTCCCAAATTTTTCTCAAAATATCTAAGGCAGGATTGTTCTTTTTTGATGTTTTCCCAGTATAAATAACTACTTCGCTTAACTGTTGTCCATCACTCAATTGAATTTTAAAATTATAATTTACCGATTTTGTCAAAGGAACAACCTTGGTTTCAAAACCCACAAATGAAACCACAAGAGCTGCATAGGTATTTGAGGACTCTATATAAAAACGGCCGTCTTCATTTGTAACAGTTCCAATGGTTGAATTTTTGAATACGACATTGGCATAAGGTACGGGTTGATTGGTATTATCTACAACAACACCACTCACTTTAGTTTGTGAGACAACCAAATTTGCTACTAGTAAAAGTACTAGAAGGAATATTTTTTTTTTCATAAGCAAAAAACTTCATCCGATAGACTCAGATGAAGTTTCAAATATAGTTATTTTGAACACTAGATTCCTAGTGTTTTTTACATACAAAATGATAAAATTGCATTCTATTTGAATTGCAAAAGAATCAATTATTTATACAATACTTTTTTAACTGCCTTAACAACATCTTTTGCATTTGGCAACCATTCTTTCAACAAGGTTGGTGAATAAGGCGCAGGAGTATCTGCAGTTGTAATTCGTTGAATTGGTGCATCCAAGAAATCAAAAGCGCGTTCTTGAACAATATAGGTTATCTCGGAAGAAACACTTGCAAATGGCCAAGCTTCTTCAAGAATAACCAACCGGTTTGTCTTTTTTACAGACGTCAAAATCGTTTCGTGATCCATTGGTCTTACTGTCCTCAAGTCAATAATTTCGCAAGAGATTCCCTCTTTAGCCAATTCATCGGCTGCAATAAAAGCTTCTTTGATAATTTTACCAAAAGAAACGATGGTTACATCTTTGCCCTCTCTCTTCACATCAGCAACACCAATAGGAATGGTATACTCCCCTTCTGGGACTTCTCCTTTATCGCCATACATTTGTTCAGATTCCATGAAAATTACGGGATCATTATCACGAATTGCTGATTTTAATAATCCTTTAGCATCATATACATTTGATGGAACAATGACTTTTAGTCCAGGAGTATTGGCATACCAATTTTCAAATGCTTGGGAGTGTGTTGCTCCTAACTGTCCTGCAGAGGCTGTAGGTCCACGAAAAACCATTGGCATAGGAAATTGACCTGCTGTCATTTGACGCATTTTTGCAGCATTATTTATAATTTGATCGATACCAACTAATGCAAAATTAAACGTCATGTATTCTACAATAGGACGACAACCATTCATGGCTGAACCTACTGCAATTCCTGCAAAACCCAATTCAGCAATTGGAGTATCAATTACTCTTCTTGGACCAAACTCTGCTAGCATCCCTTTTGATGCTTTGTAGGCACCATTGTATTCCGCTACTTCTTCACCCATCAAATAAACGCTTTCATCACGGCGCATTTCTTCACTCATCGCTTCACAAATAGCTTCTCTAAATTGTATCGTTCTCATGTATTTATTGTTTGTCTTTACTTTTTCGAAAGCAAAAATAAATATTTTAAATTACTTAAAAGCATAATTTGTTTTAAAAAAACATCTCAAACCGTTAACCCAATGCAGAATCCTATTTAATAACCATTCTACATAATTTTTATAAAATTAAATCTATAAAATACCTTGTCATAATGAATCCTTTTGTCAAAATAAAATGTTTCTAAAAATATTATGCACGCATAGTACATTATTCCGATTATTATGCTAATTTTGTACTTCATTTAGTAAAAACGAATTCTAAAAAACATGAAAATATTAGTTTGCATCAGTCATGTTCCTGATACTACTTCAAAAATTAATTTTACAGCAAACAACTCTGAGTTTGATACTAATGGAGTACAATTTGTTATCAATCCTAATGATGAATTTGGACTAACTAGAGCCATTTGGTTTCAAGAACAACAGGGTGCTTCAGTAACAGTGATTAATGTGGGAGGACCAGAAACCGAACCTACTTTGAGAAAAGCATTAGCAATTGGAGCCAACGAAGCTATAAGAATTAACGCCACTCCAACAGATGGTTTTTATGTCGCTCAACAATTGGCTGAAGTTATCAAAACAGGTGGCTATGATTTAATTATTGCAGGAAAAGAATCTCTAGATTACAATGGAGGTATGGTCCCTGGAATGATTGCTGGACTTTTGGGTTATAATTTTTTAAACTCATGTGTGGAATTGGCTATTGATGGCACTACAGTAAAGGCAGCAAGAGAAATTGATGGAGGAAAAGAAATAATATCTACTTCTCTACCTTTAATCATTGGTGGTCAAAAAGGATTAGTTGAAGAAAAAGATTTACGAATTCCTAATATGAGAGGTATCATGACCGCTAGAACAAAAGCGTTAACTGTACTTGAACCCATTTCAGCTACTACTGAGACTAAGGCTGTACACTTTGAAAAACCTGCTCCAAAGTCGGCTGTGAAATTAGTAAGTGCTGATAACTTAGACGAATTAATCAACTTGTTACACAACGAAGCAAAGGTAATTTAGTGTTCCGTTTCAAAATTAACTTTTAAACGCTCTACCTTTTAAACCATTTTTAAACTTTTAAACTAAAAAAAATGTCAATACTACTATATGCAGAATCTGCAGAAGGAAAATTTAAAAAAGTAGCTTTAGAATTGGCTTCTTATGCAAAAAAAGTAGCCGATTCAATAGGAACAACAGTAACAGCCTTAACCGTAAACGCAACTGACGTTTCTGAATTATCAAAATACGGAGTTGACAAAGTAATCAAAGTCAACGATTCTAAATTGTCGGGGTTTTCTGCTAAGGCATACTCCAATATCATTGAACAAGTTGCTAAAAAAGAAGGTTCAAAATTAGTTCTGTTGTCCTCGTCAACAGACAGTTTGTATCTTGCTCCTTTGGTAGCGGTTTCACTTCAAGCAGGATTTGCTTCTAATGTCATAGGATTGCCTGTAAGCACTTCGCCTTTTCAGGTAAAAAGGACCGCTTTTTCAAACAAAGCCTTTAACATTACCGAGATTAATACCGATGTAAAAGTAATAAGTCTATCGAAAAACTCCTATGGTGTGGTTGAAAATGCATCGACTTTAAAAGAAGAAGATTTTAATCCATCACTAGCGGATTCAGACTTTGGTATAAAAATAGAATCTGTTGAAAAATCCTCTGGAAAAGTAACCATAGCCGATGCTGATATCGTTGTTTCAGCTGGTCGTGGACTAAAAGGTCCTGAAAACTGGGGTATGATAGAAGAATTGGCTTCAGTGCTTGGTGCTGCTACAGCTTGTTCTAAACCTGTGTCCGATTTAGGCTGGAGACCACATGGGGAGCATGTTGGACAAACAGGAAAACCCGTAGCCACCAATTTGTACATTGCTATTGGAATTTCGGGAGCTATTCAGCATATTGCTGGAATTAATTCCTCAAAAGTGAAATTGGTTATTAATACTGACCCAGAAGCTCCTTTTTTTAAAGTAGCCGATTATGGTGTTGTTGGTGATGCTTTTGAAGTGGTTCCTAAGCTAATTGAAAAGTTGAAGGCATTTAAAGCTCATAACTAAAACATACTCCTATAAACCCGTTGGGTGTAATTAGTTTTTGTTGAAATTTTTTCGTCAGTTCGAGTGATTTTCGATAGAAAATCGTGTCGAGAACAAGGAAAATTTTAACAAAAAAGGTTCTCGATACATTTTTGTTCCATTTTACTACACAAAAAACACTCGAACTGACGCTTGCACAATACAACCAACATATTATAGTAAAACAATATAGAACAAGGCTTTCTAAAAGTATAAATTTAGAAAGCCTTTGTAATTTCTATTAAGTTAGAAAATATTTTGTAATTTTATTTATTAGATTGTACTTTTGCAACTATGAGCTTAGTAAAATTAACTATAAAAGGAATTTCATACAGTCAGACTCAAAATGGTGCTTATGCGCTGATTCTGAATGAAGTGGATGGAGAGCGAAAATTACCGATTGTTATAGGAGCTTTCGAAGCCCAGTCTATTGCAATAGCTTTAGAAAAAGAAATCAAACCTCCTCGACCATTAACCCATGATTTGTTCAAGAATTTTGCCGATCGATTTGATATTGTTGTAAAACAGGTTATTATTCACAAGCTTGTCGATGGTGTGTTTTATTCGAGTATCATTTGCGAAAGGGATAAAATTGAGGAAATTATTGATGCCAGAACATCTGACGCCATTGCTTTGGCTTTACGGTTTAATGCACCTATTTTTACCTACAAAAACATCCTTGAAAAAGCTGGAATCTATTTGAAATCAAATCCTCTTGAAACCAATACAGCCTCTCAAGATGCCGATAATGTTTTAAGTTCGCCCGAGGTATTCGGTACAGAGGAAAGTAATCAATCTGGAGACACTTATGCTAAACAAAGCCTTTCGGAACTTATTGAACTTTTGGAGGGAGCTGTTCAAGATGAAGACTATGAAAAGGCAGCTAAGATTAGGGATGAAATTTCTAGGAGAGAATCGTAAACTCGTTTTCGGTATTTACTATTTTGTAAACAACTAACTATCAATTTATAATCTAAAGACGAAGAGATTGCTTCGTTGCTCACAATACCATGAAACAATACCACGATTTAGTACGTCACGTTTTAGAAAACGGAACCCAAAAAGGAGATAGAACGGGAACGGGAACCAAAAGTGTTTTTGGGTATCAAATGCGTTTCGATTTGAGCGAAGGTTTCCCTATGGTAACGACCAAGAAATTGCATTTGAAATCCATCATTTATGAATTGCTTTGGTTTTTGAAAGGAGAAACTAACATTGCTTACTTAAAAGAAAACGGGGTGAAGATTTGGGATGAATGGGCAAATGAAAACGGAGAATTAGGACCTGTTTATGGACATCAATGGCGCAATTGGAACAGTGAAGAAATCGATCAAATTACAGAGTTAATTGACACTTTGAAAACCAATCCTAATAGCAGACGGATGTTGGTTTCAGCCTGGAATCCTTCGGTTTTACCAGACACCACAAAATCCTTTGCAGAAAATGTAGCGAACGGGAAAGTAGCCTTACCCCCATGTCATGCTTTTTTTCAGTTTTATGTCGCAGATGGAAAACTGTCTTGCCAATTGTACCAACGCAGTGCGGACATCTTTCTAGGTGTTCCTTTTAATATTGCTTCCTATGCGTTACTCACCATGATGATTGCTCAGGTTTGTAATCTAGAGGCTGGAGAGTTCATCCATACCTTTGGGGACGCGCACATTTACAACAATCATTTTGAGCAATTGGAACTGCAATTGTCTCGTGAGCCAAAACCTTTGCCTAAAATGATTTTAAACCCTGCTGTAAAAAACATTTTGGATTTTACTTTTGAAGATTTTACTCTAGAGGGTTATGAACCCCATCCTCATATTAAGGGCGCTGTAGCGGTTTAAGTTTTTACTTCTCTCCATTTTTGGTTTACCTCAATTTTATCATAAATTGAAGTTGTTTTTTTGACAAAATAGCCATTTGAGCTCAATACACTTTACATACACTCCACATACACTATCTATGCCTTTGCTATGCCTTTGACCCGTCCTGAAATAACTATACAGATTATTCAATTAATCCTGATATAGTTATACCAATTAAAAGTCCGTTTGATGATTTATAAAAATATTATTTTATATTTGAGAAAAAGATAAACGAAACAAACCTTCGCCTATCCGCCCAAATTTAGGTTGCTTGGCGAAATTTTGTTTCGCATATAAACGAGTTAGGTAGCATAACCTCGCAGAACGTAAAATCTAACTATCAACTTATGAAAAAATTAAAGTATTTTGGATTAGTATTTTTGACAATAATTATTGGTCTTTTAATTTACCTAAAACTAACTAAACCAGAAACGATAATGATGGTAGGAACGGAAGTATCTTTAGAAAAACCTTGGGCCAAATTTAATGAAGCCGATGAGTCAAATATTGGAAACCTAATCAGAGCTTATCATTTTGAAGAAGGTGAAATCAGATTCAAAAAAAACATAGGCGCAGATGAATTTATAATTGCCTGTTTAAAAAAAGATAAAAAATGGAAATATTATTCTTATTATCGTGGAACTGAAACTTATCAGATGATGTTGATTTCGGAAGAAATTGAAAAAGAAATAACTCCGCCAAACTAAAAATTACAACGTGGAAAATAAATGGAAGCGGAAAAGCTTTGCACATAAAGTTACGCTACCTAACAGCCACTACAACGGATTTGGGGATTGGGCTTAATGGAAAGATGGTTTTGTATTTGGAATGATTTTGCAAATCCGAAGAATAGGCTTAATTTAGTGCCAAACCCGCTGTAGCGCCAAAACGTTGAGATAGTTTAAGAGAAAATTTAAGGTTAAAATGAGAATTAAAAAAGAAGAATTACAATAATTATTGTTGTAGTGTAAGTTCGATAAAGTCCAACAAAGCCTATGCTAAGACACTGTATAATTATTTCAACTTTAATCACTACAATGAGCTTAAAAAAATGCGACGCGAGCAAGGATTCCTTTACGCTTAACATTCCCGAAAAAGGTTTTGAAGTCGTGCAACAAGTACCTGCAAACCAAAAAGGAAGGGATCAAAATGCTTTGTATTTACCCCCAAGAAGACTCCTTAAAGAAGAATTTAATTCGCCTCAACTTGATCAATTTATTGATAGTATGTATGCTGTTATGGTCAAAAAAGCTGGAGTGGGCATTGCGGCTAACCAATTAGGGAAAAGATTGCAAATTTTTATTATAGAAGCTAAAGATGATAATCCCAGATATACCGTTTTAGGGCCAGTTCAAAAACAAGTATTTATCAATCCGATAATTACCAAAGTATCTGCAACTAAAAAGAATTTTTGGCATGGATGTCTGAGTGCTACCGATAAAGAAAGAGGTAACGTAGCCACTTATGAATGGATTGAATACCAATGTCAAAACCAAAAAGGGGAGCTTCAAAGAGGTAGATTGGATGGTTTTGGAGCGGTGATATTTCAGCACGAATTCCGACACTTGATGGGTGGAACTTATCTTGATATTTCCAATCAATTTATACCTAAAGCGGAGTTAGATCAAAAAATAGCTTCTGGTGAATTGCCTTTCTTTGCCATCGCGTCTGACACTTTACCTTCTTTAATTAATGGGTATACCATTGGCGAAACCCTTGATGAATATCACTCTAAATAACTGATGTTCTATCATTTTAAAAAGTTGCTTACGAGATAATTACTAATGATAAACTACTGTACAGACAAGAAAAACAACTCTTTGGGCGTATACAGTATCTTAATTCAAAAAGGTTGCCCCCGTTACCATGCGAATCCCTCAGCGTGGTACTCCAAAAGTCCAAAAACAAAAAGTCCCGATTGCTCGGGACTTTTTATATAGTATACTTCAAGTATTACTTACTCAAATACATTTTACGTCTTGAGTACAACTCATAAAACTGGTCGTCTTTCAAATCGTCAATAAACAAAATACTTTCCCCCGTCGATTTCATTTCAGGTCCTAGAGCCTTGTTCACATTGTGAAACTTGCTAAACGAAAATACTGGTTGCTTTATAGCGAAGCCTTTCAATTGCGGATTAAACTTGAAATCGGTAACCTTATTTTTGCCCAGCATCACCTTAGTAGCGTAGTTTACATATGGTTCACCATACGCTTTGGCAATAAATGGTACCGTACGTGAAGCTCTTGGATTGGCTTCAATGATGTACACAATATCGTCTTTTATCGCAAACTGAATGTTGATTAATCCAACCGTTCTTAGTGCCAAAGCAATTTTCTTGGTATGATCTTTAATTTGTTGCATTACAAAAGGCCCTAAATTAAATGGTGGTAAGGTAGCATTGCTATCCCCAGAATGAATACCACATGGCTCTATGTGTTCCATGATACCTATGATGTATACATTTTCACCATCGCAAATGGCATCGGCTTCTGCCTCAATAGCTCCATCTAAATAATGGTCTAAAAGCAACTTATTCCCGGGAATCGATTTCAGTAAACTAATAACATGCTCTTCCAATTCCTGTTTGTTAATAACAATTTTCATCCCTTGTCCACCCAACACATAAGAAGGACGAATCAATAAAGGAAAATCTAAAGTATCAGCTAGAGCTGAAGCTTCGTCAGCCGTTTCGGCAATTCCAAATTTTGGAAAAGGAATTTTCAGTTCGGTTAATAACTCTGAGAATCGACCTCTATCTTCGGCCAAATCCAAAGCTTCAAAGCTAGTTCCTATAATTTTTATTCCGTATTTAGACAACTTCTCTGCAATCTTCAAAGCCGTTTGACCACCCAATTGCACGATAACTCCAATTGGTTTTTCATGACGAATAATGTCATAAATGTGTTCCCAAAAAACAGGTTCAAAATACAGTTTGTCGGCAGTATCAAAATCCGTCGAAACGGTTTCAGGATTACAGTTAATCATGATGGTTTCATAGCCACATTCTTTAGCCGCCAAAACTCCATGAACACAAGAATAGTCAAACTCTATTCCCTGCCCAATTCGGTTAGGCCCTGAACCCAAAACGATAACTTTCTCTCTATTGGTCACAATACTTTCATTATGCACATATCGTTCTCCAGTTGGAGTCTCTATCTCAGCCTCAAAAGTAGAATAGTAATACGGTGTTAGTGCCTTAAATTCTGCCGCACAAGTATCCACCAATTTATATACTCTATTGATATTTTTCTCTTCACGCAATTTGTGCACCTGACTTTCCAAACAACTCATCATGTGGGCAATTTGTCTGTCGGCAAACCCTTTTTGTTTGGCTTCTAGTAACAAATCTTTAGGTAAAGTTTCAATCGTATAGTTCGAAATTTCTCTTTCTAAAGTATATAATTCTTCATATTGCTTCAAGAACCACATGTCAATTTTAGTGATTTCATGAATGCTACTCAAAGGTATTCCCATGGCAATAGCATCATAAATCACAAAAACTCGATCCCAACTAGCGTGGGTTAGTTTCTCTATAATCTGTTCGTAATTTCTATAGCCTTTCCCGTCAGCTCCTAGCCCATTTCTTTTAATTTCTAAAGATTGAGTCGCTTTATGCAACGCTTCTTGAAATGAACGCCCAATTCCCATAACCTCACCTACAGATTTCATTTGGAGTCCTAAAATTCTATCGGCGCCTTCGAATTTATCGAAGTTCCAACGAGGTATTTTCACGATTACATAATCTAAAGTTGGTTCAAATAAGGCCGATGTCGATTTGGTAATTTGGTTCTGTAATTCGTTTAAGTTGTACCCCAAAGCCAGTTTTGAAGCAATCTTTGCAATAGGATAACCAGTCGCCTTTGATGCTAAGGCTGAGGAACGAGACACACGGGGATTGATTTCTATTGCTACAATATCTTCTTTTTCATCTGGCGAAACGGCAAACTGCACATTACAACCTCCGGCAAAATTCCCGATAGAACGCATCATCAAAATAGCATAATCACGCATTCTCTGAAAAGTAGTATCTGACAAGGTCATTGCTGGAGCAACTGTAATCGAATCTCCTGTGTGGATTCCCATTGGATCCATATTTTCGATAGAACAAATAATAACTACATTATCATTTTTATCTCTAAGAAGCTCTAATTCGTACTCTTTCCAACCTAACAAGGCCTTATCAATTAAAACTTCATGAATGGGAGAAGCCTCTAAACCTCTAGTCAATAAATCATCAAAGTCTTCTTTCTTGTGAACAAAAGCGGCTCCTGTTCCTCCAAGAGTAAACGAAGGGCGAATGACTAAGGGAAAACCAAATTCCTGAGCAATCTCTTTTCCTTTTAAAAATGAAGTAGCCGTTTTAGCAGGGGCTGTTGGTACCTTTATTTTTTCCAACAACTGTTTGAATTGTTCTCTGTCTTCAGTGATGTTTATCGCATTGATATCGACCCCAATTAATTGCACTCCAAAATCAGCCCAGATTCCTTTTTCATCGGCTTCCAAACACAGATTTAACGCGGTTTGACCTCCCATAGTAGGTAAAACAGCATCAATTTGAGGATGTTCTTTAAGGATTTTTATGATCGATTTTGTAGTCAATGGCAACAGGTATACATGATCTGCCATGGATGGATCGGTCATGATTGTTGCGGGATTAGAATTGATTAAAATAACTTCAATTCCTTCCTCACGAATGGATCGTGCCGCTTGTGAGCCTGCATAATCAAATTCGCAAGCCTGCCCAATAACGATGGGTCCTGATCCTATTATTAAAACCGATTTTATGGAGTTGTCTTTTGGCATTGTGTTGTAATTATTGTGTTGAGTAGTTGTTTTATTTCAGTTGGAGTTTTAGATTTAAAGTTAGTTCTGTAACATAACGTCATGAACTTAGATTTTTGTAACAATCGACAATAAAAAAAGGCGATACTAGTAAAAGTAACGCCTTTATGTATATACTAGATAAACATTATTTTTTGTGTCTAGGTTCGCTAGAAACAGTTAATTTATGTCTTCCTTTAGCTCTTCTACGAGCAAGCACTTTTCTTCCATTTGCAGAAGCCATTCTGTCCATAAATCCGTGCTTATTTCTTCTTTTTCTCTTAGATGGTTGAAATGTTCTTTTGCTCATTGCTTTGTATCTTTAAAAATCTTTATTTAATTGCTTTAAATAGTTTCGAAAACCGTCTTTCTAAAACCGAGTGCAAATATACAAAGTCTTTTTTTTCTGGCAAGTAGTTTTATAAAAATATTTTAAATTCCTTTTACTATCTTTGCGCTCATATTAAAACACATACTATGTTTCCTAAAATTATTAAACTACTACTCGCCGGACTTATTATCGTTACTGGTATTTGGCAAATAACAGAAAGCAATATTGGCAATGGAATATTCTTAATACTATTGTCTTCAATTCCTATTTTCTTGTACTATAAAAACGAATTTATTCTATTGGCTTTCCTTAAATTGAGAAAACAAGACTTTCCTGGTGCTCAAAAATGGTTGGCTTATATTAAAAATCCTGAAAGCGCTTTGGTAAGAAAACAACAAGGATATTTGAACTATTTGCATGGAATTATGCTTTCGCAAACTAATTTGATTCAGGCTGAAAAATATTTTAAAAAAGCTATTGAATTGGGTTTATCTATGGATATGGACTTGGCCGTTTGCAAACTGAATTTAGCTGGTGTTGCCCTAACTAGAAGACGAAAACTTGAAGCTACTAACTTATTGAACGAGGCTAAAAAGTTAGACAAACAAGGAATGCTAAAAGAACAAATTGCTATGATGAAAGAACAGATGAAGAAAATGTAGTGTTTGGTTCTCAGTGTTCTGTAAAAATAAAAAAGTGCTTTTAGAAATTCTAAAAGCACTTTTTTATTTTCGCTTGTCTATGTAAAATTCGAGCCGTTGTCAAAAAAACTTATTCTTATTTTAATACCCACCCAACGGGATTTCAATTTGATATTTTTTCCTAGAAAGATTCACTAACTTTTTATCCCTTAACCACGGATTGTGAATTTTCAAAATCTTGTAGTTAATTCCTTGTGATTTTGCAAAAATGGCTAAATCATTGATAGAGCTATCAATCTCAATTTTTTTGCTTGGCAAATTAACATATAATTCATCCGTATTTACAGAAAAACCATACTTTGCTGGGCTTTTCATTATTTCTTTAAGCGCTAATATTCTGAATACATATCGTGAGGTTTCATCATTAAGCAACAAATCATAATAATTAGTTACTTTTTGCATTTCGATTTGTTTGTTAACTCCGTTCATTCCTCCATTGTAGGACGCGGCTGCTAAAGTCCAAGAACCAAATTTAGCTTTGGCATCTAATAGATACTTGCAAGCTGCTTCGGTAGATTTTTCAAGATGATAGCGTTCGTCCACTATTTCATTGACTTCCATGCCATTTTCTTTGGCTGTTTGTGGCATAAATTGCCAAACCCCTCTGGCTCCTGCTGGAGAAACTGCATTTACTAACCCGCTTTCAATTACGGCTAAATATTTAAAATCATCAGGGACATTGTATTTAGCTAGAATAGGTTCAATAATTGGAAATGCTCGATTGGCTCTTTTTATAATTAACAAGGTAGTGGCGTCAAGATTGGCGTTGATTAATAATTCCCTGTCCAAACGCTCTCTAACATCGGTAATTTGTAATGGGGCTTGCTCTCCTGCAAAATCAATACTTGTTGGAAAATACCGTGCTGTGCCTTCGTGGGTAATCTTATTTTTTGACTCTGTTGAAGTAGCGTAAATTAAAAATCCGCTAACTAAAACTATTGAAACAATGAGTGTTGTTTTTTTTATCCAGTCCATTTTCTTTGCCTTTTTAGTTATATTGTAAACCTACAAAAATCAAACCAATTTAGTAGTACTCCTTAAGAATAATTTTAGGTAAATTTTCATTCAGCCATCTGAATTTATTTAAGATCATAATATGTGTTCCTCCTTTTACTACAATACATTTTTTAATGTACTTTATGGGAAAAACCTCATCTGCATCTCCGTGAATGTGAATGACTTTTTCGTCTATAACAGTTCTGT
>Ga0315904_10006307_pt1 | contig 16244 bp, 14 predicted proteins | sample LakEriMetagenome_6_FD_203529 | JGI IMG/M metagenome (GOLD analysis project Ga0315904, IMG submission 203529) | Freshwater fungal communities from buoy surface, Lake Erie, Ohio, United States - Buoy 12 MA120 | ecosystem: Environmental > Aquatic > Freshwater > Lake | place: USA: Lake Erie, Ohio... | reverse complement strand
TTAGCCCCGTAGAGTTCCGCCAAACGGTCGAATTCGGAAGCAAAGTTGGGGTTCCAAAGAATCTCTTCAAAGGGTTTGTGGTAATCGATTTCGATCATCCGCAATGCGACTTCGCAAGCAGGGTTAATCGCATCGAAGGTATCTCGATCGATCTGGGGGATCTCTTGGGTTGGTTCAGGGAGTTTGCCTTGATCGTTGAGTTCGACCAAGTATCGATTCCAAACTTCGGCGGATCCGCCGAGTCCTTGATCGAGACATTTCTTAACGAATTGATGGTTCAAGGTTTGATCGCAGAGCAGGTACTGGACGCAATGGCCGTTTGCGATGCTTTCGAAAGCATCTATTACGGCTTTGTCGGTGTTTTCGTCGAAGGGTTTCGGGCGTTTTTTCCCTTTGGCCGTGCTCGGTGCACTTTCGATAGGATCCTCTGGGCCATCGACCATATCACCGACTTGCGTTTTATCGAGTCTCTGTTGAATTTTCTTTGCGTACTCTTCGGAGAGCTCAAACCCCATGAATTGTCGTCCGAGTTTTTTTGCAACGCACAACGTAGTTCCGCTACCGCCGAAGGGATCGAGAACGAGGTCTTGTGGATTGCTCGATGAGCGGATGATTCGGGCCAGGAGTTGTTCTGGCATTTGACAGCCGTGGAAGCCTTCTCGTTCCTTGAAGGTTCCTGCGACTCGGGCAAAGTACCAAGTGTCATGGCTTGGGCTAAAGCTCAGCGGTGCATCTTGGGGGCGGGTGATCCAGGTGTTATCGGGAAGCCTTCCGTTGGGGTTGGCTCGGGCATCGGCATAGACCAGTTGCCGAGCCGACTGAACACGGATTTGAGGATTGAGTCGATTGAAGGTGAACCGATTGGGGTCTTTGATGAAGTGGAACAGGTGGGTGTGCGAACGGCTAAATCCATTGACGCAGTTGACACCGAAGGTGTAGTACCAGATCACCCAACTACGGCAGTGGAAACCGATTTTTTTTGCTTCCACTTTAAGCTCTGCCGCGTACTCATCTCCGATAGCGAGCCAAAAAGTGCCATCGGGTTTGAGGACTCGGTGGACTTGGCTGATCCAATCAAGACTCCATCGCAGGTAGTCTTCTTCCTGTTGCTTGTCATCGTAAACATCGTATTTGTAACCGATGTTAAAAGGAGGGTCGGCAAAGACTAGGTCGACCAAGCCGTCTGGGAGCGACTTGAGAAGCTCGATGCAATCGCCTTGATGAAGTTGGTTTTTGGCAAGTGTCAACGCTTGAGCCCTGCGATATTCCATGAAAAGAACGTTGTTTTAACCACAGGATTTTAACCGGAAATGCGTTGGTGACTAGCGACCTTATGGGCGGCGATTGAATCCTCGGCTCTGACGGGCGGTCAGTCTTTTTCCAATCGAAATTCGATCGCTTGGATTTCGAGACAGCCCGGATCGACAATCGGCTCGATCAATCGGAGTTCGCAAAGACCTCGTTTTGCACTTGGGCTGAATGCTCCAAGTTTGGATGCTTTGAAGTCCTTCATGAGCGACTCGGATTTTCGCGTCACCCGATCGTTTTTGTCGCCGCGGAGTGGCGAGTCGTAAGCGGATTCGATCGAACCGACCGTTTCATTTTCGGCAAAGGAGAGCTTGAGTTTCTTTCCCACGGCCGTTTCGCTGGCGGTGTAGTGAATCCAGACCGAGTAGGATCCAGGCTGCAGGAATTCGACATCCCAAAAAAGCACATCCTCATTTGAGCGAATATTCGTAAAAAACGAACAATTGGGAGCCGTATCGCTACGCTTGACGGATGGCCCTTTGCCTTTACCGTCTTGTGCGGGCAAAAGGGCGATTGGACGCTCGATATGTCCGATTAGAAACGGTCGATTGGCTTGAGCCGATCGCATCACCGTTTCACGCCACTGCTTGACATCGCCTGCCATCGAAGCGAATTTGTTGGGCTCGGATTTGGACAAGTCATTTTGCTGAGTCGGATCTTTGACGAGATCAAAGAGAGCATTGTCGGGATCGAGCAAATACTGATCTTGTCGCATTGCGATTCGACCGCTCCATTGGGTAAAGAGCGATCGAGAGAATTGGGGAGCTGAAGGACTGAGGATCTGTTTAGCGATGCTGATTCCATCGAGCGGGTGCTCGGGATCCGCATCGATTGGAATGTTTGCTAGTTCGCAAAGAGTGGGGGTAATATCGATTGCGCCTGACAACTGCTCGACGCGATGGTTTTTAGGGATTACGCCTGGCCATTGGATGATCAGTGGAGTTCGAACGCCACCTTCATCGACCGTTCCTTTGCGACCTTTCATGCCGGCGTTCCAGCGAAAGCTATTAGGTCCGTTGTCGTTGAAGTAGACGACGATCGTGTTGTCATGAATTTTGAGTTGATCGAGTGTTTGCAGCACCCGACCGACATTCCAGTCGATGTTTTCCACCATAGCGATCGCCGCACGAGTCGTCGGTTCATCTTCTTTTTCAGCGGGTCGGCCTTGATGTCGCATCGCCAGTGGTCGGTCTTTGACGCGATCCCAATAAGCGTCCGGGACTTGCATTGGAGAGTGGGGAGTGTTGAACGCTACGTAACAGAAGAATGGTTTTGTTGTGTGTTGCTCGATGAACTCGATGGCATGATCAGTAAAATCATCTGCAACAAATCCTTTGCCCTGAACCTTGATTCCGTTGTGTTCCAGGGGTGGTGAGAAATAGTCGCCCCAGTGTCCGGAGCAAAAGCCGTAGAATTCATCGAAGCCGCGAGCATTCGGGTGGTAAGGATACTGCGAACCGTTGTGCCATTTGCCAAACGCTCCGGTTGCATAACCGGCTTGCTTAAGCCGATCGGCTAAGGTGATTTCGTCCAAATCGAGCCGTTCGTCACCTTGAGTTACCCCCATGGCGCTACCACGGGGATGGTACCGACCGGTGAGGAATTCTGCGCGGGTTGGGGCACAGACCGGGCAGACATAGAACCTTTGGCAAACGGCACCCGAGCTGGCAAGTTGATCGAGGTTGGGTGTTTGAAAGTTTGTGTTACCTTGAAAGCCGAAATCACCCCAGCCTTGATCGTCCGAGAGGAAGACAAGGATATTCGGGGGTGAGTCAGCGACGGTTCGCGGAGCATCGAGCATCGCGACGAGGAAAACGCATATGAAAACGGAAACCTTTAGAGGGCAATTTAGCTTCATAGGGTTAAGTGGTCCTTCAGTTTTTTTAGTGGGTAGAAGCTCGGCTTTCTCGTACTCAGCGTCGCGGTACTCGTACTCGTACTCGAAAAAGCCTAAATCGAATCAAGTCGATCACCTTTTCAGGAAAGCTGTACCCCCAGTGTTTGGCCCGTTTGTCAACGAAATCCCGATACTTCTCTTCGAGTACGAGTACCGTTTCACTGAGTACGAGTACGAGTACGAAAAGAACCAGTGGTATGAATTGCCAGCCATGATAATGCCGGTTGGACCGGTTAAGTGTTGGTTTGCGGGTCGAGCGTAAATGAACCTCCCTCAAGGACGCGTCCATCGAGTCCTCGAAGATCGACTGTCAGTTGTTTTGAGCGAGCCGAGACACGAACTGTGCCAAAGGACTGCTTGCCGTCGCTTGGAGCCAGCGGGAGCTTGCTAAGTGTGGGTGGGGCAAATTGAAATTTGACTTCGGGGCCAAAGGTGCCATCGAGGGCGTTAGGGCCGAAGGAGCCTGAGTGAAGTGGGCCGGCGACGAACTCCCAGAAGGGGAGGAAGCTATCTGGAATCGCAGCACGTTTAGGATCATAGTAATGGGCGGCTGCATAGTGCACATCGGCCGTGAGCCACACGATGTTCTCGATGTTGGCTTGTTTGATGAAGCCCAGGATGTCTGCCATTTCGAGTTCTCGCCCCAGCGGTGCACCTGCATCGGCGTTCGCGACTGCTTCGAAGTAGTTCTTTCCTTCCATGGAGTCACCGACGGCGATGGCAAGCGGCATGTCGCTGCAAATGACTTTCCAGATCGCGGTGCTCTTGTGGAGCGAATGTTTCAACCAAGCGACTTGGTCAGCACCTAGGACTGTCGACTGAGAATCCATCGACGTCTGCTTGTTGGTCGAATTCGGGCCTCGGTAACTGCGCAGATCCAGGACGAAGAGTTCCAGCAGTGGGCCTCGGGAGAACTTTCGATAGACCCGGCGTTCTCCGGAGGCTTGGGGCATGAGCGGATTGTATTCAAAGAAGGCTTGTGCGGCGCGGTTGGCTAATTGTCGGCCAAGTTCTAGAGCGTCGTAATGATCTCGATCCTTCCTGGATTTGAGTGATTGCTGAGGGTACCAGTTGTTGGTTGTCTCGTGGTCGTCCCAAGAGGCGATGATTGGCACAGAGCGATGCATCGATAGGAGATTTGCATCCAGCAGGTTGTACTGGTAGTTTCCGCGAAATTCATCCAAGGACGACGCTGGTTTCGATTTGGCAGCCGTCGTAACGTTCTTCCAGATCGAGCCGTCGGCAAGGGGAATCTCGGCTGGGATTGCGTTGTCGGCGTAGATCATGTCGCCGCTGTGGACGAAGAATTGGGGGCTGAGCTTCTCGATGGCCGAGTAGATCTTCATTCCGCCCCAATCGAGATTGATCCCGAAACCTTGACCTGCGGTATCTCCAGACCAAGCGAAGAAGACATCGGAGTTGCCGTCGTCGGGGGTTGTGAGGTGTCCTAGGATAGGCTGGCTTGCACCGGCTGAGTTCTCGAAGTGGACTTGGTAGAAGATCGTTGTACCCGATGGAAGCCCATTGAGAATGCAACGGGCAGACCAGTCGCTCAGGGAGCTGGTCGATGGTCCAGGCACTTTTTTGGGGTTTTTGAAACCAGCATCGGTGTCCCAGTGGATGACCATTCGGGCATCGACATCCGATTTGCCCCAGATGACGGCTGAGTGGTGGGTGATTTCACCGCTCATGATGCCGAAGGGTTGCTTTGGTGAGTCGAGCCACGTGGCATGGGCGTTTTGCAAATCAGCCAAAAGGGAACTTGCAAATCCCGTTGCGGCCAAGGAGCGAGAGAAATCCCTGCGAGATATCTCAGGAGTGAGTTTGCGATTCATGGGAGTTGGTTGCTAGTGATCGAAAGTGCAATCGCTGATAGCCCGCACGATTCAGGAAACAAGCCTTTTTGTAATGCAAAGTACTCTCACGGGGAACCTTGGCCAGATGAATCCTTTGTAAATGATCTGTTTTCTGAACCGTTCGCAGAGGCGCGATGTCTTTCGCCTATTGGGAAAGGGTTTGATGAGTTATTCTAGCAATCTATGAGCGATGCAATATTGATTGAAAAACTATTGGCGTTTGTTACGACCCCCGAATACCGTCCGATGAAGCCCCGGATGATCCTCAAGGTGCTCAAATTGCCTGAGGAACAGTATCGGGAGTTGAGGCGAGCCATCAAGCATTTGGTCAGCCAAGGGCGGGTGATCTACGGAGCGAACCATCTGGTGCTCCCGGTTGCTAGGCCGGGCCAAGTCAAATCAAAGGGTGTACAAACAGCGGAAGGGTCCACACAGCAGGCATCACCTCTTGAGGGTGGTGAAGTCATCGGCATCTACCGCGCGGCACCTTCGATGGGTTACGGTTTTGTCGAGGTGCCTCGCACTGCGCCTGCAGCTACTTTGCCGGCAGTGGCAGATTCTGAGCACAACCATTCTCAACACAATCATGAGGTTCCCGTCGAGCAGACCGCGAAGGCTCAGTTGCCCGTGAAAGTGCCGGACATATTTATTCCTGAGTCGCGCAAGCTCAATGCGATGGATGGGGATACGGTGCGTGTTCGACTGCGAAGGCCGATGCGAAGTGGGATGCGGGGGGCCAAGGAGTCGCCTCGGCATGTCTCAGGGCGACTCGAAGGTGAGATCGTTGAAGTCGTCGCCAGAAAGAAGCGTGAATATACTGGCACGTTCCAATCGGATGGGCAGAAGTCTTTTGTGTGGCTCGATGGAGCCAAGCTCGAGCGTCCCGTTTCGATTGGGGATGTTCGAGGATTGCCCTTAGAGAACAACGACAAGGTGGTCGTCGAGTTGGTGAAATTCCCCGATGAGTTTCAAGCGGGTGAAGCGGTGATCCTGAAGGTGTTAGGGAGCATGCGCAATCCGGCGGTCGATACGATGGCCGTGATGATTCAGTTTTCTTTGCCCGAGGAGTTTCCTGAATCGGTCATCGAGGATGCGAGGGCTCAGGCGGATCGGTTTTCCGAGGATGTCATTCCCGAGGGTCGCAAGGATTTGACAGAGGTTCCGACCTTGACGATCGATCCGGTCGATGCCAGGGACTTTGATGATGCGATTTCGCTGAGCAAGAACGAGAAGGGTAACTGGGAGTTGCAGGTCCACATCGCTGATGTGGCTTTCTTTGTGCCTGTTGGGAGTCTGCTCGATCAGGAAGCACGCCAGCGAGGCAATAGTGTTTATTTGCCCGATCGTGTGATACCTATGTTGCCCGAGACGATCAGCAATCACCTAGCTTCATTGCAACCGGATCGCAGGAGGTTGGCCAAGACGGTGTTCATGGAGTATTCGCCCGAGGGAGTGTTGCTTCATGCGGAGGTATTCAACAGTGTGATTCGAAACGCTTTTCGTTTCAACTACGAGCAGATCGATCAGTACCTTGCCGATCCGGAGCCTTGGAAGGAGCGACTGACGTCCGATATTTTTCAGCTCGTAAGAGATATGCACAGCCTTGCGATGCAGCTTCGGGAGATACGCAAGCGGGATGGAGCTGTCGAATTGACGTTGCCTGAGGTCAAAGTCGACTTGGATAAACTCGGGAAAGTCAAAGGTGCGCACGTGGTGCATCACACCCAGAGCCATCAGATGATCGAAGAGTTTATGTTGGCGGCGAATCAAGCCGTTGCAAGTTGGCTTGATCGGTTGAAGTTACCTTTTTTGCGTCGGGCCCATGCTCCACCCGATATGCTCAAAGTAAGGCGATTGAATCAGTTCATCCGAGCGCTTGGGATCCCTGCCGATCAGATGCAGGATCGATTTGAGATCCAGCGAGTGATCGATAGTGTCAAGGGAAAGACGACCGAGTTTGCCGTCAATTACGCGATCTTAAAGAGCATGTCCAAGGCGGTGTATCAGTGCGAGTTCGAGCGGCACTATGCACTGAACATGACCCACTATTGCCACTTCACAAGTCCGATTCGTCGCTACCCGGATTTGGTCGTGCATCGGATTGTCGATAAGTTGGTTCAGGGGAAGAAGGCCCATGAGAACACCGAGGTGCTCGAGCAACTTGGGGATCATTGTAGCCATACCGAGCAGAATGCCGAAAGTGCCGAGCGAGAACTAGTGCGAGTCAAGCTGCTTCATTTCTTAGAGAAGCGAATCGGTGAGATGTTCACGGGGATCGTATGGGGAGTCAAACAAGATGGGCTCATCGTGCGTGCGATCGAGGTTCCTGTCGATGGGATGGTGCCGGTGAGTCGTTTGCCGGCGGACCGTTATCGATACGATCGGGACACCCACACGCTCGAGGGCTATCGCACAGGGAATCAGTTCCGATTGGGGGACGAATTGATTGTGCGGGTCGAGCGAGTCGATTTGGCTCGGAGGCAGTTGGATTTCCGATTGGAGAAAGTCACGCACCATCAGCAGCAGTCGAATCCTATCGGGTCGGAGAACCGCTCGCGCGATCGACGATCAGGCGATCGAAACTTGGGCGGCAAAGGAAGGCCAGACGAACGATCTGCGGGGTTCAAAGGCAGGGGACGCAAGGGGGCCGGTGGATCGAAGCGCAAGAAGCGTCGGTAGTCTTTAGTCGGGCTTGGGATTTTGGTACAGTAGGTGGATTGAAGTTCAAGACCACTTGAAGAAATCTCATCCTTTGAAGGAGTACGCGAATGTCCTGGCAATCCTCTCGTCGTCGTTTTTTGAAAGGTGCTGCAGTCTCCTCGATGGCACTTGGCGGTGCCTCGTTATCTCGGATCGGTACGGGTTTTGTAAATGCTTCGCCGGTTCGGCATTTGACCCAAGACATTGTTACGGGATCCGGGGAGTATCAGTACCGAGTCAAGCACCAATATGTCCAATTGCCTTCGGAATACTCTTGGCAAACGACGCACAATGTCGCAGTGGATTCCCAGAATCGCATCTATGTAATCCACGAGGGGCGAGAGGATTTAAAGGATCACCCATCGATCTTCGTGTTTGATGACAAGGGCAAGTTCATTCGTGCCTTTGGCAGTCAGTACCAAGGGGGTGGGCATGGACTGGAGGTTCGCAAAGAGGGGAGCGAGGAGTTCCTGTATGTGAGCGCTTATCAGCAGGTCAAGGCGTTTGCGAAGTTGACGCTTGAGGGCAAGGAGATATGGACGAAGCGTGCGCCTGAGGAATCCAAGATTTACAATCAAGAGGAATACACAGCACCGAAGAAAGTCTGGGGTAGGGATCGGTTCATGCCGACGAATTTTGCATTTCTGCCCACCGGAGGCTTCCTGCTTGCGGATGGTTATGGTGCGTTTCACATCCATCGTTACGACGACAACGGCAAATGGCTCGGGTCCTTTGGCGGAGCTGGCGAAGGGATGGGTAAGTTCAATACGCCGCATGGACTTTGGATCGATGATCGAGATGCTTCCAATCCGAAGATTGTGGTAACGGATCGGGCGCACAATACCCTTCAGATTTTCGATTTGAGCGGCAAGTATCTGGAGACCGTAAGCGGATTTGGATTGCCGGCCAATATCGATTGCAACAAGGATCTGCTTCTTGTTCCTGAGCTTGGTGCTAGGGTATCGCTATTGGATCGAGGTTATAAGGTTCTTGCGCAGCTCGGGGGCGATGTCGATCGAGTTCGGGATACCAAGGGAGTGCGGGAGGACGAGAAGATGTGGTTGGATGGGAAGTTTGTTCATCCGCATGACGCTTGTTTTGATCGAAATGGGAACATCTTGGTCGCCGAGTGGGTGCGAACAGGTCGAATCACGAAGCTTGAGCGTATCGGGTAGGATCGAATCGACCGACCGATTCTTGCGTGTATTGAAGTTTGGCTGCAGTGTTTTTTCGCCGGAAAACGCTGCAAATTCGGGGGTTTGAGAGCTCCTATCGCTCCTTGCATAAGCAAAACAAAAGCGTCTCGCTACTTGTTTGAGCCTTCTAATAGAGGGAATTCTCCAAGATTTTTCTTTCGGTTTCTTCTGGAAAAGTGCTTGTTTGGCACGGCTATTGGGGAACCGCTACGGGTTAGTCGTCTGGTTCGTAACGTTCCGAATCAACGGGACTTAGCGACCATCGCGGTTTTGCTAGCAATCCTCGTTTGATTCTTTAGGAATGGTGGATTTGGACGCAACTGTGGGTTTTTTTCGGGCGAATCAAGAGCGATGGTGGGTAGACGGAGCGGTTGTACAGTTTGGGTGGGAACCTATACTGGCCCCACTTATCGGACGCCGGTGGATTTTACTCAGTCGGCAAACTCAGCGATTTCGGCAAAGTTTCGCAGCGATGATCCTCGTAGGAGAATAGCTGGGTGGCTCAGGGTCGAGTCGGTTGATTTGTTGGCAAACCACTAGCATGACTCCTCGATGAATTTCGAGTAGGGTCCGCTGGCATGCATGAGTCGCAAGGCCGTGCCTCCCTGAAAACGGGGGTACTGGTGGCAAGATGGACCTTCAAGGCTCTCGGGGCTGTTTTTTGGTGGCCCGAGCGAGCCGAGCGACTTATGCGATTGATTTTTACTTGTCCCGAAGAAGGAAAGGGGTCCCCAGTATGTTGCGTCGAGCAGCTTTGGCGGTATTGTTTGTTTTGGTTGGATTTGGAATGGTTCGGGGTGCTGACCCAGCGGGGGTTACGCCGACGAGGATTTCCGGGCCGGAGATTCTCCCCTACGAGGTAGCTTATCGCAAAGCCCGCGACGAGCGAAAACCGCTTCTAATTCTTGTGGGAGCCGAATGGTGTCCCGCTTGTAAAACGCTAAAGGCGGATACAATTGTGCCCATGAGGGAGTCGGGAGCGCTCAAAGAGGTGGTCTATACCCAACTCGACAAGGATGCCCAACCGGAACTAGCGAGTGAGGTAATGCAGGGCAAGATATTGCCGCAACTTGTGGTGTTTTGTGAAAGCGACACTGGTTGGAAGCGTTTTTCGCTTACTGGAATGCAAACCGAGAATCGGGTCAAGGATTTGATCCGAAAGGCATCCGAGGCGCTACCGACCCGTCGCTAACCCTTTGGATACTGGTAGGCTGTCGGTAAAGAGATTTCAATCGATGTTGTTCGGCAAATTTCAAGGTTCAGTGCGAGAAGGGGTCCCTTTGGCCCCTTATACTTGGTTGCAACTTGGAGGGCCAGCGAAGTACTTCGCCGAGCCCTCGGATGTCGAGCAACTGCAGCAAATCGTTCGGCTTGCGACCCAAGAGGGGATTCCGATCCGTGTTTTGGGGGGTGGTTCGAATATCTTGGTGCGTGACAAGGGGTTCGACGGACTGGTCGTACACCTTACTGCACCTTGTTTCGAGAAGATCACTATCCAGGGCAACATGGCTGAGTGTGGTGGGGCGGCGCGACTGGCTCACTTGATAACCGCAAGTGTAGGAGCGGGACTCGGGGGGCTCGAGCACCTCGTGGGAATCCCTGGGACTGTCGGTGGGGCTTTGCGTGGCAACAGCAGCACTGACGAGGGGGATATTGGCAGTTTGATGGCGCAAGCGACATTGCTGACGCGGAAAGCAGAGATTGTAAAAGTGTCGGCCAAGGACGTGACCTTTTCGCATCGCCGCAGCAGTTTGGACGAGTTGATGATTCTCGATGCAACTTTTGAGTTGCAACCCGGGGATGTTCGTCAACTGACCAAGCGCGAGCAAACTTTCTGGATCGTCAAGCGGAGCAAGCAGCCGAATTATCCAACGCGTTCGGCGCTGGCATTTGTCGATCTCGATGGGGTTTCGGCTGGAGAGTTGCTCCATCGCAGCGGTGTCAATGGAATGATCGAGGGCAACTCGCAGCTCAATTCGACGTATCCGAATTACCTTACGGCCAACACGGGTGCGACAGCCGATCAAATCATTAGCGTCTTGGAACGCGCCAAGAAGATCGTCTTGGACAAGACGGGGTTTTCCCTGCAACCCCACTTAGTCGTTTGGTAGCGTATCCAAGTGGACGCATGGACCAAGTTCGAGGAGTTGACTCGACACAGTTTGCGTTAGAGCAAGCTTGGATCGCTCTAAGTCACTTCAGTAGTCAAAGTGACGCTTTCAACTTCTTTCGAACGCTCTAGAGAAGTTGAGAAAACACCTAAAAGTTCGGTCCCTGTCCTCTCCACAGGTAAACCCTGGTTTTCCCAGGGTTTCAGGCCCAAGATCACTTGCCAAACCGGGTTGGCCTTTTTCATCAAGTTACAGACTATGATTTGCGGTAGGTGGAGAAGCAAGGTGCAGGATTATCCCCCAAGAGCAAGTGCATTTGCCCGGCCAAGTGATATCCGTTACAATCGAGGAGGAGGCGGAGTGTATGACACTAGAGCAAGTACTCAACGAAATTTCGTCGCTTACACCGAGCGAGCAACTGAAGATAGCACAATTGATTTGGGATAAGCTCCCCAACGATCTTGGTACAGATCTTTCTGCAGCACAACAAGCGGAACTTGATCGGCGTTGGGATGAATATAAGAGAGATCCGTCCGCTGCCTTAACGGAGGAGGAATTCAAGGAGCGCATACGGATTGCACGTGGGAAATGATCGCCAGACTTACGGCAGATACGCAAAGGGATCTTTTGCGAGGTATCGCTTGGTTTGAGAAGATATCAACTGGGCTTGGCGATCAATTCGAACTGGAATTTTATCGTGCACTGGATCGGATTAAGAGCGACCCGTATCTATTTGCTCCTAATCATACAGGTTATAGGCCTTGTCGTTTAAAGCGATTCACTGCGGTAGTGTATTTCCGGATTGATGAGGAATTGATTATTGTTGTGGGACTCTTTACCAGTGGTGAAGATGAAAGGAACTTGACTGATCGGTTGTTGGATTCGAGGTGAGGTACCGACAGGAAGTGGATCCACTGCGGTGAGGCAAAAAACAGCAACCCGTCTCCGCATTGGGCCATCGTGCCACCTCTCGAAATCTTCAAAAACACTGGGAAAACACTCAAAAGTTCGGTTCCTGTCCTCTCCGCTAAAAAACCCTGGTTTCCCCAGGGTTTTTCGCATATTGGGCCAATTGCTTTGGCCGTCTGTAGCGCCCATGCAACTCGGTGCATGGCGGATCGCGGCGTTGCATTTCGCGTCGCGCACCCCAAATCGAGTCGTTTTTCGAGTCGCGCGAGTCGTCAAAACACTGGGGTTTTGAATGTGCCGGTTCCGCCACAATCCATGCTGATAGAGGGTGTAGGATTCGAACTATCTGTGTGATCTCCTGAAACCGTCGAGGCGGTTAGGACAGATCGAAAAAGTCTCATGCCAGATCCGGCAATTGCTGCGGCTGTGAGTTTCAGTTATCCTCGCAGATAGAGTCCGGGTGGTTCGAATTATTTGCTGCTCCGGTGCAACTTCTAGAGCTCACGCCATTCCCGCAACAAACGCTTTTGGACGGTAAGTCCACCCTGATTTAATGATAGATTTCAAAGAAATTCCTCACAGTAATAATGACACCTGGGAGCAGTTCGCGCGCGATTTCCTAGAAGGATTAGGGTTCTTTATAGAGAGTCCGCCCGACAGAGGCCCAGATGGTGGTAAGGATATGCTTATTACGGAGGAAGTCGTTGGAAAACTACACCGCTACCGATTTCGCTGGCTGGTTAGCTGCAAGCATTTCGCCCACAGCGGTTCTGCCGTCAATGAGAACGATCATGAAAAAAATATTCTGGAGCGTGTGAAAGGCTTCCGTGCAGATGGCTTTATTGGGTTTTACTCAACACTTCCCTCTTCAGGGTTGAACTTGCGACTTACGCAACTTAAAAATAATGATGAAATCCGTGACTACCGCATCTTCGACGGGCGAATCATCGAAAATCATCTGTTAACCAAAGGATATTCACAGCTTACGTACCGTTATTTCCCTGCGTCACACAAAGCCATTCGGCCGCTACACAATGTGATTGACGAATACGTCGAGCTTAAATGCGACGCATGTGGTCGAGACCTTCTAGCAGCACTGTACGAAGATGACAGTTGGGCCGTCGTGGCACAGGTCCCAATGTACGAGAAAGATGAATGTCACATTCTGCACATATATTTTGCATGTAAAGGACAATGTGATAAGCAGCTAGAAAACTCCTGCTATGCGAGATACCGCCAAGTAACGAACTGGGAGGATCTGTCCGATATCGCTTCGCCGAACCAGTATCTGCAAAGGATCCTGTCCATGATCAATCAAATTGCTTCTGGAAAGTATTTCTACTCGGAGGCAGCGCTCGCCAAAGAGAAAAAACTTATTATAGCACTAGCTCAGAAAATATTTCGCGAAGTATCCGAGTCCGAACGTGCGCGTCTTCGCGAGCTGTTGGCATTTGGTCTGGGAGGCTAGCAAAACCTCGTAAGCCAGTCGCCGGGCACCCTCCCCACACCACCAGTCACTCCACCTTCGCCACGCCAGCCGCTCTTGCAAAATCATCCTCGGTCACCAGCAGGTAGCTCTGCTGGGCGATCCGTGGTGAATTACCCAACCAGCTACAGACCACATGCAACGGGAACTCCCGTTGCAGTTCCGTTTGTCTACTGGCCCGCATAGAATGAAACAATCGTGGCCAACCCGAGACGCCGGCGATGCGGGAAAAGCTTCTAGTTTGTTCTGAGCATGGAGCGCTGCGGACAGGCTGGAAGCCACTACGGGCCCTCACCTTCGAATCCCATGACCGTGGTGATGGGCTACCTTGGGCTCCGGGATGTTCATTCGGTTCATTTCCCAAACGATGTCGTCCCAGCGGAGCGTAGCCGGGACACAGAAAAGAAAGCACTTGAGCTTCACACTATCAATTCACACGCGAAGTGATTGAAAAAAGTTTGCTTTGCATGGAGGAACTGCGTCCAATCTAATGAACCATTTGCATGCATCTGTTGTCTTGTAGAAAACGTTGTTGTGAACTTTGGATGCATTCGCCGCCGATAGATATTTCTAGCCTTTTGAATCCACAGCTTTATGACCGTAGCACGGTAACCTTACACTGCTTGAGTACATTTCCGATTGTTGTTAAGACGAATAAAAAGACTGCCATCATGATTGTTAGAATGAAGGAAAACTTGTTAGTTGTGTCCGCTGAAAGCGATCAAGAGCGGGAATCTCTCGTTTCATGGGGTAGCGGGGCAGACGGGTACGTCTTTCGACTCACATTGCAGGATGCCCAGACCTTTCGCCTGACGGCGGTCGGGCCCGAGGCAGAAGCATGCCGCGAACCTATCAATGTGACATCGCGTTCCTCCGATCCAGCAATCCAACTGATATCCAACTTTGCCAGTACACCCTTCGAGCTGAATGGTCAACGCTATGGGAGCGTAGAAGCATTCTGGCAGGGACTGAAATATCCCAATGTTTCAAAACGCCAAGAGATTGCCCTACTTTTTGGTAAGGAGGCGATGCTTGCGGGGTCACACGCCAATAAAAGCGATACCTTCGAGTATGCGGGACAGACGATCCGTGTTGGAACGGCTGACCACTGGCAATTAATGACCATGGCATGTCGTGCGAAATTCTCTCAACACGAGGAAGCACGCAGTGCGTTGTTAGCAACCGGGGAGAGACCATTGATGCATAGAACTCGGAACGATAGTCGTACGATCCCGGGGGTTATCATGGCAGATATTTGGATGAGGATCCGTTATCAACTGCGTCATACGAACTAGTTGATTGAGCTGTAGGCTGGTTCCTTTAATCAGCATCGCAAGCAGCCGTAATGATTAGTTCGGCTCGGTATCATGGCGCTGCGAGTTGAGTATGAATGCATGCGCGACTCGGAGCATGACCGCGTGGAATCCACGCGTCCCACAGCTGGTTAAACAACGTAAGGTCTTCAGGAAACGGCAGGTAGATCAAGACCTGCAAGAGTGACTTGCGCGTGCTCTTTGCCAAGGCGAGTCGGTCATCCACCTGCTGAAAGAGTTGCTCGAATTGGGACCGTGGATCGAGTTGCGGGTTCTCGGGGACTTCTACAAAGTAAGCGATCCCACCATGGACGACCAGGTCAGACCAGCGGGGGGTTGTACCATGACGGGTGATATCGGCCATTCGGATTTGGGTTTGAACGAGGATTGGAACAGGAGAGAAAAACGCGATCCTTATTGTAACATGCCGACTCCCAAAATTTCATACACCGCGTCGTTACGTAGGGTACGTGAAGCAGTCCTGATATTGATTACCTAGGCGATGAACACTTTGCCCTGCTGATCATTTCGCGAACCATCACTCGAAAAGAGGACCGCGCAACGTACCAGGGAGCGATGATAAAACAGGGGACAGACCCCGCGTTGAAGGGGACAGACCCCGCGTTGGAGTCGGTGCGAATGCGAGCATTTTTCTTCGGCGGGAATAGGGGAAATCGAGCATGATTTCACTCCAGTTAGGGGTATTTCAGAGGGATTGATTCCAATCCAAAACACTTTTCGACTAGCTCAGCGCAGACCGATTCCCTCAAGCCCTTTGCGGCTCTTCAAAATCTCCATCACATCCACACCAATGACCCCGGCAACCTCGCTCCAAGCACCCCACCGCTGGATCCTAACTCGTTGCCTACTTCGCAGGACGCTTGAGGATCGATCCTCCATCGATTGAAGCTTCGCTTCGATTCCTACAAGCGACCATCAACCATTCGAATTGTAGGGGCTTTGTGCCTAGGGGTTCGCTCAAACAGACGACGATGAACCGTCAGATGAGCATGCTTGCCGCTCATCTAAGGTCGGCTCACGCCCTGTCCAATACCGATACATCCTGCCAAACGCTTTGGCCTGCTTAAGAACCATCTCGGCCCCAAATCGATGTTGCTTAATGCAATCAGGAACGTCCTCAGGCAACGTCTTGACCTCCCGCTCAAAGATCTTGTTCGTAATACACCACTCAAGTGCTCGCAAATACTCCTTGTCTGTGTGATCCAAAAAACCTTTATTACTGCACCGGAAACCTCCCGTATGCAACTGCGGATCATTCGATAAAGTGTCTATTTTCATCACACTCAGGAACTCACCCTTGGATATCATCGGAACCGAAATTTCCTCCTGAGCTTCAGCATTTGGGACGGGCTCTGTCGGTGGGCCCTCCTGCTTGTCGTTCGCTTGCATTTTCGATCGCAACATATCCAATCGGATCTTGGCCGATGTGTACTTGTAGTCATCAATG